>Ga0114129_10013228_pt1 | contig 11753 bp, 7 predicted proteins | sample RhiMetdeltSRZDD1_FD_80071 | JGI IMG/M metagenome (GOLD analysis project Ga0114129, IMG submission 80071) | Populus rhizosphere microbial communities from Tennessee, USA - Rhizosphere MetaG P. deltoides SRZDD1 (version 2) (version 2) | ecosystem: Host-associated > Plants > Roots > Rhizosphere >... | reverse complement strand
GTTCGCTTTCGGGGGCGTCCTTGGCGTCACTCTCGGATCGGTGCTCCTGCGGTTGGTCGTGGGGGTCGCTCCGCCGACGCTGTCGTGGCTTCGCGACGTTTCACTGGATGGACCGATGCTCGCGGTGGCGCTCGGGATGGCGGCCCTCACAGGAGTACTCTTTGGCGTCCTTCCAAGCTGGAAGGCTGCCGGAGCCGACGTTGTCGAAGTCGTTGCCAGCGGCGTCAAGGGTGCGGGACGCGGAGGTCTGTCGCAAGGTTTCAGACGGGCGCTGATCGTGTCGCAGATCGCTATCGCCACGATTGTCGCGTCGGCGGCGAGTCTGTCGCTCACCAGCCTCGTCCATGCGCAGCGTGTCGACCTCGGATTCGAGCCAGGCCATGTGTTGACCGCGCGAGTGGAGCTTCCGCGGACTAAATATTCGGAAGCTGCTGCTCGCCAACAGTTCTTCGATCGCTTGCTCGAACGCGTGCGCGCAGTACCTGGTGTCACTGGTGCTGCCGCGGGGAGTGTGGTCGTGGGTCGGTCAAGCTCTTCCGGGTTCTCGATCGAGGGTCGCAGGGAGACGATTCAGCAGCCACTGACATTCGACAGCATCACGCCTGACTTCTTCCGGGTCCTTCAGGTTCCCCTGCTCCGCGGACGCTTTTTTTCGGATCGCGACCGCGCTGACACACAACCCGTCGCCATCATCAACGAAACCACAGCGAAAACGCACTGGCCGAATGAGGATCCGCTTGGTAAGCGTTTCAAATTCGGAGAACCGGACGACGATGCTCGGTGGAGGACGGTCGTGGGGATTGTGGCGGACACGCGACGCGCCGGCGTCGATCGCCCTGTGCGCACCGAGTCCTATCAGCCGTTCACGCAAGACTCGCGGTCGATGACCGTCCTCATTCGCACCGCTGGGGAACCGGCTGCGATCGCGCCCGCGCTTCGTGCGGTGGTTCGCGAGTTGGATCCGGATCAGCCGCTTGCCCGGGTAGCTCCGCTGGAGGAGTCGATCGACATCCAGACCGCCGCCCGCCGTTTCAACACCTGGCTGCTCGGCGCCTTCGGCGCGGCCGCCATCGCCCTCACCGCGATCGGCCTGTACAGCCTGCTCGCTTACCTCGTTGCCCTTCGCCGACATGAAATGGCGGTGCGTCTCGCGATCGGAGGAAGTCCCTATCATGTGTTGCGGCTTATCGTGCGCCACGTCGCATGGGTGGTCGGAATTGGAATGACCCTCGGCTTGGCCGGGGCGCTCACGGCCGCGCAGTCGATGCGAAGCCTGCTCTTCGGGATCGAACCATGGGATCCGCTGTCGCAGATGGCGACCATCGCGCTACTCGGCGCGGTCGCGGTCGCCGCAGCGTGGATTCCGGCGCGCCGCGCCATGCGTGTGGATCCTGCCATGGTTCTGCGAATGGAGTAGCTCACTCCCTGAATTCAGCAGTCCGCATCGCTGCGCACGCCTCACGTCTCCTCGGTCAAGACGATGACGCATTCGGTTGGCGGTTCGAACTGCTGGTTTGGGTTCTCGATTTCAGATCTTCCGAATCAACGACTTGGAGATGGTGGCCCAGATTTTCACCAGTTGGAACCGGTTGGTGTCGTGGATGCACCAAGTCGAGCGTCTACGGACTGCTGCCTGACCACCAACCCATCGATCGTGCCGTCGACACGGCGCCGCCGTTCACAGCTGGAACATGAGAAAAGTGCCGCGGAGGTTTGCGTTGCTCGCAGGCTTCGTCATGGTCGGTGCGTGGGCGAAGGCCTCCACGAAGTGTGGGTTCGCGACGAAACAGGCCGCGCGCCAGCCGCTGAAGCGCGCGAGGGCGCGGCCCATGTCAGAGTAGAGCGCGAGCAGCTTCTCTTCGCCGTGCTCCGCGCCGATGCGCACTCCATACGGCGGGTTGAAGCAGAAGACGCCCGGCCTCATGTCGCGCACGGCGGGCAGCATGCGCTCGATGTAGTCTGGCGTCAGCCCTCGAACGTCATGTTGCGCGATGACGATTGAGTCTTCGTATGGGGGACCGGTCAGCCCGGCGGCGCGAAGGTTGCCCACCATCGCGGGAATGGTTTCCGGGTCGGCGTCGAGCGCGACTATCTGCGGCACGGTTCCTGGAAACAGGTCGGGTGCTTCGCGCGGCAGATCCTTGAACGGGGCGAAATGGCGCAGCGGGAGATCCGAGGGGCGACGAATGGCGGCGCCGGTCGCGAGGCCGGCGGCCTCGATCGGAATCGTGGCGCCGCCAGCCATCGGATCGACGAGGGGCTCGGTGCGCGCGTCCCAGCGCGACAACATGATCAGCTGCGCCGCCATCGTCTCGCGGAGCGGCGCTGGCCCGGCGGCCACGCGGGCGCCGCGGCGATGCCGCGCCCCGCCGCCGATGTCGATGCCGATTACCGTACGCCGCGCTCCAGGCGTTCCTGCGCGGCGCACGACGAACACGACGTCAGGCGAGTCGGCGTCGACTTCGGACGCCACTCTTCGTGACACCAAGGTCTCGACGATCGCGTTCTTGACGACGCCGCGGAGCTGGAGTGGCGACGCCGCGAAGTCGAACGAGGGACCAACCTCGACCGAGAAGCGCAGGGATGCGCCGCCAGGGAGCCTGTCGTCCGACGAGAGCGCGGGCAGGAGGTCGTCGAAGAGCGGCTCGAGGCGCACCGCAGTGCTCGAGCACAGATCCCAGGAGATTCGCGACGACGTGCGGTGATGGCAAGCGGCTACCCATGCGATGCACGCCTCGAAGGGATAGAGCAGCGTCGCTTCCCCCTCCCGTTTCGGTTTCTCGACGCGCACGCCGAACGGCGAGCGCATCACGAGGCGCTTGAGCTCCGCCTCCATGACCCGGTTCGCGCCGCCAGAACCCGTCAGGCGCAGCTCGTTGCAACGCTGTGCGCTCACGCGTTCCCCGCGCGCTTCATCCCGAGCACGACCCGCACCGTGGGGATCATCACGGGCGAGTATAAGGCCGCGGAGGCCGACAGCCCGGTCGACCGCATTTCGGAGAATCTGGTCCGTGAGCGTCGCGAACGCTGTCCAAAGCACAGCACGCCAACAGCGCGTCGCAGATCAGTCGAACTGGCGGACGCAGTCCTGGCGCTATTGTGCCGAGGCTGGCATCCGATATCGGTACCCGGTACCGCGCACGGTTTCGATTACGGAGGATTCGACACCGAGTTTCCGGCGCAGCGATCGAACGACAACGTCGACGACGTTGCTGGCGGTTTCGTTTCTGTAACCCCACACCGCTTCCATGAGGTCATAACGAGACACAGCTTTTCCGGGATGGTCCTGCAAGTACTGCATCACGCCGAACCCCAACGACGTCAGGTTGACCCGGCCTGAGGCCAAAACGAGCTCCCGGCCATCGACATCGAGCACTTGCGCTGCGCGAGATGCCTCGGCCGTGATTTCTGCGCCGACCAGGTCGGCCAACCACGCGTCGACGGAGCCCGGCCCCATGTCGAGGAGGATGGAATACAGCCGCTGACCGCCGACGTCGGTCGGCTCCGACAGCGGCCGGAATCCGAGTCTGGTTGCCACTTCGATATACGGCTCGGGGCTCGCAACCGCGGTGTACACCCAGCGCAACGTGCCCCGCAGTTCCATATACGTTCGCTTGAGGTCCACCCATGACGCCGCCTGCGAGGCCGACGGCGCCTCGCCGACGTCGCGATCCAGCCATCGGCGGCAGAACAAGGCGTTCGATGGTCCACGCGCCGCGACGTCGCGGCGCCACGCCGCCGCGACGGGATCGGCCGCATCCACTCCTTCGTGCAGCTCGGATGCGCGGACCATGATGCAGAGCCCGCAGATGTTCCTTTCACGATCCCGGACAACACGAAAGCCGTCGGCGTTATAGCGCCACCAGGCCGTGAGCGCATCACATTCCGGCGCGGCCTTCGCGGCCACGAGACGGAGCACAGCCTGCTCGTCCGTGGCTGTCGCCGGCTCGACGGCAAGCGGTTGCGCGCCGCTCGGAAAAAAACCCTCTCGCAGGACGGGGTTCTCGAGGAGAAACAGGAGATCGGCCGTGTGGCGCCATGGTTCCGCGCCGTACCTGTGGCGCAGCCTGTTCTGAAGGTAGGCCCACGCCGCGCGGCGGTACTCCCGATGCGTATCGGGGTCGCGCACCGCCAGGCTGCTAGCGATCGCGCCACGCACAGCGTCGTGGATGAACAGCCCCTCGCGCCCCAGATCGACGAACGGCAGCGCGCCCAGGCGCTCCATCGCATCGCGTGGAGCGATGTCGGGGATGAGCGCGTGAAGTAGCGGCTCGGTGACGCGCCGGACCACGGCACTCGCTTCGAGCGCCTGCTTCGTGATCGCGTCCGGCACGGCCTCGATGTACGAGTGCGACAGCTCGTTGATCACGTGATGCAGGCTGGTGTCTTCGATCCTATGGCCAGGGTCCGAGAGCGCGATCGAGGCCGACATGCTCAACGCGAGCGGATGACCGTGAGCGATGCTGTTGATTCGTCGCGCGACGTCCACCGGGATGCCCGACAAGGCGAGATAGCGCAGCGCGTCCGTCTCCGGCAGCGGGTCGAGCGGCAGGCTTCGGAAGAGGCCCTGCCAGCCCGGCGTCGTCCGCCACGCCGATGACGGCGGGTTGCGGCTTCCGATTGCGAGGCGCGCATTCACGGGAAGCGACGGGACGAAGACCTGCCGGAGCCACGTGTCGAGGAGCACGAAGACCTCATACGTGTCCAGCACGATCGCGACCGTCTCGCCGAACGACGACAGCCGCTGCGCGACATCCTCGACGCTCGCAAGCGACTCGCCCAACGCGTCCGACAGCTCGGCCAGGAGCCCCCGTGCGGTCGGTTCGACCGTCCGACAGTCGATCCTGACGACGCGAATCCCCTGCGCACGCGCGCGGCCCGCAAACGCTTCGAGCAGGCTGGACTTCCCGATGCCTGCGACGCCATGCACGTGCACCACCAGGGGGCCACCCGTCTCGAACAGCCCGAGAAGGGTATCTACCTCACGTTCCCGTCCCGTGAAGTGAGCGAGGGCACGTTCCGACAGGAGGTCCCCCAACTTCTGCATGGTCACACCTCCGGCGTCATCTTACTTCCGTCCCGTCCTGGTCTTAGTCCTTCTTCGCTTTGGCAGCAAACAGCTTTCGGGCACTGCCGCTGATCGTGAGCCCGTCGGCCCGCGCGTTGGCCGGGCCAGCCTGCGTCACGATCATCTGGATCCCGCGCAGATTGCTATCGACCACGAAATCAAAGTCCACCGTCAGACCGATGTCAAGCGCCGCCGATTTGGATCCCGTGCAGTCGTCGGCGAGGGTGTAGGTCCCTTTGTAACTCGTGGAAATCATCGCGCCGTTCAAGCTGACGACGATGACGCCTCTCATGCGCCCGTGTCCGTCGTACGTGTTGCGGCCTACTGCCGAGAAAGGTCCCACAGGCAGGGACGGATTCGAGACGTTCGTGCCTTTGACTCTGAAAGCATAAGTGCCCTGCAAGCTGGCGGGGCTGCAACGCCCCTCCGCACTGGCCTGGGTCGCAAGGCTCGAGATCACGAGGGTCGCAACAACGGCAACAATGATTCTGCGGCGGCCGATTCCAGTACTCATCGTTCGCTCCTTTCCCGGCGGCGTTTTCGTACCGCGGGCTCGTGAACGGTGACACGGGAGCGGATCTAGTGGATGACGGGAAGATGAGGATTCGATGAGAAGATCGCTGCCCTCGCGCACACGCGACTGGACGATGTCCGCAACTCGTTAACCCTGTTGACCGTATAGGAACGCGCGAGACGATAGGCTGGATTAGGGCCCTCTGGAAATTCACATAAGCGCAATGGCAAGCAGCTCCTCGACTAGAGGACCTCCGCCCACGGGGAACACGATGTACTGCTTGCCACCCGTCATGTAGGTGATCGGGGAGCCAGTAGCGTTTGCCGGCAGCGGGAGTTCCGCAAGCATTTCGCCGGTCTCTTTGTCGTACACCCACAGATGCGGGTCGAAGTTGGCAAGATCACTGACGGCCCGGCCGCTCTGCGAAATCCGTGGCGCGCTGTAGTAGCCCATCTGCACGACGATCATCACGGTCTTCGTTACCAGCGCCCAGCTGCGACCGGGAAACCCTAGCCGCTCGACGCCAAGTTGTCCGACTGGGCCGCGCCCGACGGGAACGCGCCAGCGATGCTCGCCGGTGTTCATGTCGATGGCGACAATGCTTCCAAATGGCGGCTTGAGGAGCGGCAGCCCGCGCGGTCCGGGCAAATAGCGAAATTCGCCGATGTAGTCGTACGACGCCTCCGCATTTATCGGCTTCCGGACAGTGACGACGAACGGGAGGCGGTAGGTCCCGACATAGAGCATGCCGGTTTCTGGATCGATCGCAGCGCCGGACCAGTTCGCGCCTCCGGCGACGCCCGGAACTTGAATAGTGCCGCGCCGCGACGGGGGCGTATACAGCGGGCCGTGATCGTATCGGGCAACAATTTCCAGCGCCTCCTTGCGCAACGCCGGCGTCAGATCGATCAAGTCCTCCTCGCGTACACCCTGGACGTCAATCGGCGCAGGTCGGGTGGGATAGGGTTGCGTTCTTGCCGCGCTCTCACCAGGCACGCTGGAGGCTGGCGCTGACCGATCTTCGATCGGCCACACCGGCTGGCCGGTGACCCGGTCGAACACGTAGACGAACGCCTGCTTGGTGACCTGGGCAACCGCCTTGATGCGCCGACCATCAACGTTGATATCGATCAGATTGGGTGCTGCCGGCGTATCGTAGTCCCACAGGCCATGCCGAACGAGTTGGTAGTGCCAAACCCTCTTGCCGGTCGCCGCCTCCAGGCAGACGAGGCTGTCGCCATACAGACCATCCCCCGGGCGATGGCCACCATAGTAGTCGTTGGTTGGTGTGCTGACGGGGACATAGACGTAGCCGAGTTCTTCATCTGCGCTCATCGGCGCCCAGACATTTGCGTTGCCGGCTTCCTTCCAGGAGCCTTTTTCCCAGGTTTCGATACCGGGCTCGCCCGACTGAGGAACGGTATTGAAGGTCCAAAGTAGACGGCCAGTACGCGCGTCGAAGCCACGGACATCGCCCGGCGGTGAGGGCCGGTGCCTCCACCAGTCCATGACTGATGAACCCACCACTATCACGCCGCGAATGATCAGCGGTGGTGAGCTCATGGTGTAGTAGTCACGGCCGACGGGCCGGCGCAGGCCTTGTGTGAGGTCGACCCAGCCGTTGCTGCCAAATGTGGCTATCGGCTTTCCGGTTCTGGCATCCAATGCAATCAGGTGGGCGAACGCCGTGAGGATCACCACACGCTCATCGTCGCCGTCGCGCCAAAAGGCTACGCCACGATGCAACCACCCGTCATTGGCGGGGATGCCAAGGCCATTCTCGTAGACCTTTGGATCGAACACCCATTTGGTCCTGCCGGTCGCCGCGTCGATGGCGGCCACTTGGGAGAGCGATGTGCTGGTGTAGAGCGTGCCGTCGATCATCAATGGTGTGGATTCGTTGGCCCGCGTCGGACCTATCTTCGGATTGCCGTCCTTGACAGCATGATCCGGAGATTTCCAGCGCCAAGCGACACGCAGATCTTTGGCATTGGTGCGATCGATCTGAGTAAGGGGCGAGTAGCGGGCTGCCGCATAGGTGCCCGCGTACGCTGGCCACTCCCCTCGAGACAATGCTGCCCTTGAGTCAGGCGATGCGCCAGGTATGGCCTGAGCGATCACGCCAGACGCAGTAGTCAATGCGAAGAGAATGATCGCAGGAACCGATGCTGGTTTCTGCAAGGCTGCGGCGCACTTGCGAAATTGCATGTTGCCAGTCCCCAAGAAAAGTCGACCCTGTCGAGACGGCAGTCTACCCGAAGTAGATAGGAAAACACCGGGGCTAAACGCAGAAGTCTCACTGGACGGAACGGCAGGCTGGTTTCTGCCAAGGGGCAAGCTCGCCGCATTCAGTTTCAGGGTTTACCGAGCCGTAGCTCGTTCGGAGACAGGATCAGGCCCGCCTTCGCGTCGCGAACAAACAGGCGATGCTACGGCGCGGCATCCTTCGCCTGCATTCATGAGCGAAGGATGGTGGACCAGAACAGCGCCAGTTGGAACCAAGTCACCGATTGGTTACAACGCTTGGAACTGCTCCAGCGCGCCTCTGACAGGCCAGCATCCGCGGCCCTGAGCTGTCACCGCCGCAGCCGGACTGTCTGCGATCAGGTGGCGCGCGCAATGGGTAAGAGCCTCATGGCCGATCCGGAGCGTGCGCCGCTTGCGCGACGGGCATTCGAGGAGTACGCCACCGGGCGGTACACCAAACAGCAAGTGCTCCACTAGGCGCGCGCCTGGGGCTTTGACGAATCGTCGGGCGGCATCTCGATCACTTGCGACTTGGAGACTTGACCGTACCAGAACGCGCGACGATCGGCGAGGACGAATGACCACCGCGCCGCAGGCCCGCTCCTGGCGACTTGAGCGTCGATCTCGCGACCGTCAAGTATCCCTTCGAACGGGTTACGCTAGACTCCTGCAGACGTGTCCCTCCCGTCGCTCACTCCCGGCACTCGTCTCGGACCCTACGAGGTGGTTTCCCCGCTCGGCGCCGGGGGAATGGGTGAGGTCTATCGTGCCCGCGATCCGCGCCTGAACCGCGACGTCGCGCTGAAGATCCTGCCGGCCGAGGTCGCGGCGGATCCGTCACGCCGTCAACGGTTCGAGATCGAAGCCCGTGCCGTCGCGGCCCTGAGCCACCCCAATATCGTCGCCGTCTACGACGTCGGCGAGGGCTACATCGTCAGCGAGCTCGTCGACGGCGAGCCGCTGCGCGGCGCCCGGTTCGGCCTGCGGAAGACGCTCGACATCGCCGCCCAGATCGCCAGCGGCCTGGCCGCGGCGCACGCGGCCGGCGTCGTGCACCGCGATCTGAAGCCGGAGAACATCCTGCTGACCAGGGACGGCCGCGCGAAGATCCTCGATTTCGGTCTGGCGCGGATGACGCAGGCATCTGGACATCCCGACACGACAGTGCCGGCCCCGTTGACGGGTCCCGGCGTCGTCATGGGCACGGTCGGCTACATGTCGCCGGAGCAGGTGCGCGGACTGGATGCCGATCACCGCAGCGACGTCTTCAGCTTCGGCGTGGTGCTGCACGAGATGCTCGGGGGCGCGCGGCCCTTCGAAGGTGAGACAGCGGTGGACACGATGCAGGCCATCCTGCGGGAGGACGCTCCCGACCTGCCGTCGACCGTGCCCGCCGGCGTGCGGCAGGTGGTGTCGCACTGCCTCGAGAAAGATCCAGCCCACCGCTTTCAGTCGGCGCGCGACCTGGGCTTTGCCTTGCGGGCGCTGGCCCAGGGCGACAGCACCAGCGGGTCAGCGTCGGCCGTGGCGTCCCCGGCTCCGCCGGCGCCGCGCACCCGCGCGTGGCTGGCGGCGGGTGCGGCCCTGCTCGCCATCGCCGCGACCGCCCTCATCACCCGGGAACTCACGCGCGCGCCAGCCCCCACAACGTGGTCCGCCGAGCAGCTGGGGGGACCAGCAGTCGCGTTGCACCCGCGTCGTTCGCCGGATGGCCGGCTCCTGGCCTTCCAGGCGATGGTAGACGGGACGACGCAGGTGGGCGTGATGGATCCTGAATCCGGCAACTGGAACGTGTTGACCAGTCGCCGCGACCTGGGAATCGTCGAGTATCTGTGCTGGTCACCAGATGGCAGCACGATCTATTTCAACCGGACTCTGGATGTGCCCACGGGTGTCTTCAGCGTGCCGTTCCTCGGCGGCGAAGAACGCCTGGTGATCGAGAACGCGGCGCATCCGGCGGCGCTCCCCGACGGATCCCTGCTCGTCGCGCGCCGCAACGACGAAGGTCGCACCCAGTTGACCCGCGTCTGGCCGGATACCGGACGGATGCAGGCGCTACCCGTGGATGTAACCTTCGACCCGGGTTTCCGACCGTGGATCCGCGTGTCCGCCGACGGCCGGCGCGTGGTGGTGGCCCTGGGCAGCATGTACGACACGCCCGGGAAACGGTTGCTGATCGAGGTCGATGTGGCGGCCGGGACGGCCCACCCAATCGAGGTGGAGGGCAACCCCGAGATCCGCGCCGTTGCGTTGTCCGCCGATGGCGCGTCGGCCATCGCCGCCGTGCCCGCCAACGCCCTCACGCGCATCGTGCGGGTTCCGCTGGATGGCCCCCGCGTGCCGGAGGATCTGTTCACGGTCACCGGCGACGTCTGGGACCTGGACGTCGCCGCCACGGGCGCCGTGGACGTGAACGTGGCGGACCGGCCCGGGGAGGTCGTTCGTTTCGCGCCAAGCGGTGCCGAGATCACGACCCTCGCTCGTTTTCCTCGAGCCATCCTCTCGAAGATGGCGGTGGCGCTGCCGGACGGGCGCGACGTCGTCAACGCGTGGGTCTCCGGGCGGATGCGCCTGATGGTGATGGCACAGGGCAAAAGCCCAGAGCCGCTCCTGAAGACCCAGGAGGAGTCCGCCGCGCCGATGACGGCGGTTGCCGGCAACAGGATTGCGTTCGCCGTCGGACCGGAACCGCGCGAGACGATCGCCGTGGCAGACACCGCCACCGGTCGCCTCTCGGGCCGGATCTCGCCGGGCAAGGGCGTCATCCAGACAATGGCGGCATCGGCCGATGGAGAGACGCTGTTCTTCACGGCGAGTGGCTCAGTGTGGTCAGTGGCCACGGCGGGAGGAGAGCCGCGCCGCATCTGTCCAGGTCTCTGGGTGCTCGTGCACCCCTCTGGCACCCTCATCGTGGCCAGGAACGACGGCACGCAGGTGCGCCTGTTCGAGGTCTCGGCGGAGAACGGAACGGAGCGCGCCATCGCCGTGAATCCTGGCACCAGGTTCCAGTCCATGGGCGGGGTCCGCGCCGACGGCCTGCTGGCGACGACGGTGATCACGGCTGACTCCTGGTTCATCCAGTTGGCGCTCGTTGACTTGAAGTCGGGGCGCACCACCCGGCTGGCGGGCGACGGGACCAGCGAGGTAGTGTCGGCGGCGTGGACGCGTGATGGGCAGATCCTCGCGCTCAAGCAGGGCATGGACGCCACGATCTGGACGTTCACCCGGAACGGGCAGTAGGTCCAGGCGTCCGAGCGGTTTTGTGAGCACGTGCTCCACCCGATGCAGACAGAACAGGCCCGCCTTCGCGGCTCCGCCGCTCCGGCGCGGCATCCTTCGCGTGGCTTGCCGAGCCGAAGCTCACGCTGCGGCGTTAGCTCGCGTGAGCAAAGGATGGTGGCCCACATTTTCACCAGTTCGAACCCATTGATCAGCTGGCTGCGTCAGATCGAGGCCTTCAAGAGTGGCGTCAGCGGCGTCTCGCCTGCGTTCCAACTGTGATGCCTCACATTGTACGTTGCTAGTAACGGTTTCCCCTGCGCGTCCCCGATAACTCTCACTGTCTGCGGGCCGAACGGCTGTCCGACGAGCAACACGCCGAAAGCGTCCCGAACAACTTCATACGCGAGCATTCGGCGGCCGTAGCGAATGAACAGCTGCTCGAGCATGCCGAACTGTCGTTCCACTTTTGGTCGAACACAGCTTGTCATACAAGTGCTCGCACACACGCCGCGCATCATCGGCGGGGAACGAAGCCCGTTGCGAATGGAATTCGGAACAAGTGCAACTGAGGCGCGCGAAATTAGCCTCGTACACTGCGCCGCCCTCGCGCGCGCGGCCGGTGTACGTCTTGTCGTACTCGCTCAGCACATGACCCTCTCTTCAGGAAGGGCACCTTGTGGCCCGTTCATTGGCCTTGTGCCG
>Ga0114129_10013227_pt1 | contig 11753 bp, 6 predicted proteins | sample RhiMetdeltSRZDD1_FD_80071 | JGI IMG/M metagenome (GOLD analysis project Ga0114129, IMG submission 80071) | Populus rhizosphere microbial communities from Tennessee, USA - Rhizosphere MetaG P. deltoides SRZDD1 (version 2) (version 2) | ecosystem: Host-associated > Plants > Roots > Rhizosphere >... | reverse complement strand
CGTGGAGAGGAGACGGGACGATGATTGCGCGGGTGGCCAGCCTCCAGAACACCCATCCCTGGGCCAAAGCCGGAATCATGTTCAGGGAGACAATCTCGCCCGGCTCGAAGTTCGTGACCGTGGTGGTCACGCCCTCGCGCGGCGTGGCGCTGCAGTATCGCGACGCGACGGGCGCCGAGGCAAGGAACGTGACGATGAGTCTCGGAGCGGCCCCTGAGTGGGTGCGGCTCACGCGCACGGGCGATCGCTTCACGGCCGCACTGTCCGAGGACGGTCTGCGGTGGACGGTCGCGGGCGCGGTGACCCTGCCGATGGCCGCCGACCTGCGAGCGGGACTTGCGGTCACCAGCCACGCCGACGGGGTTCTGGCGACCGCGGTGTTCGACAGCGTCTCGTTCGAGCGGTGAGCCTATGATTGATATGGCTTGAGCCCTTCCAAGAACAAACGAGCCCCATCCGGCGCGCTCAATCCACCGCCGCCGCCGCGGCGGTGGATACCCCCGGCCCTTCGACTCCGCTCAGGGCTCGCCGCCGGGGTCGTGCTCGCGATCGGCCTGTGGCTCTGGCAGCGACAGCCGGTCTTTCAGCTGCAGGTCTCTCCCGATCAGAGCATCCTCCTCATCACGATCGATACGCTCCGGGCCGACGCGCTGTCGTCGTACGGCGGCCCGGCACGGACGCCGAACCTCGATCGCCTGGCGGAGCACGGGGCCCGCTTCACGTTCGCGCACGCGCACGCGGTGGTCACGCTGCCCTCGCACACCAGCATCCTCACCGGACAGCTGCCCTACGAGCACGGGATGCGCGACAACAGCGGGTTCCGCGTCAAGGACGGCACGGCGACGGTGGCGACGCGGCTGAAGGCGAAGGGCTATTCGACCGGAGCGTTCGTCGGCGGGTTTCCGGTCACGCGGCGGTTCGGGTTGTCGCCCGGTTTCGACATCTACGACGACCAGATGCCGGAAACGCGCGGCGCGATCGAGATCTCGATGCCGGAGCGCCCTGCCGATCAGGTCGTCGCGCGCGCGGCCGCCTGGGTCGGAAAGCAGAGCGGGCGATTCTTTGCCTGGGTGCACCTGTTCGACCCGCACTCGCCGTACCGGCCGCCTCCGGCCTTCGCCGGCGAGTACGCCGCGCAGCCGTACTACGGCGAGGTCGCGTGGGTGGACAGCGCCCTCGCGCCGCTGTTCTCGAAGATCTCGAGCTCGTCGCGGCCGACGACGGTGATCGTTACCGCCGATCATGGCGAGAGCCTCGGCGACCACGGCGAGCTGACGCATGGCATGTTCGCGTACGAGCCGACGCTGCGTGTCCCGCTGATCATCGCGACGCTCGGACCCGGCAGCAGTGAACCGCGCGGCGTGGTCATCGACACACCCGTCCGCCATGCCGATATCCTGCCGACCCTGCTCGATATCCTGGGTCAACCGGCGGAGTCATTGGCCGGCAGCTCGCTGCGCGAGCTGATTCGCGGCGGCAGCGGTGCAGATCGACCCGCCTACTTCGAGGCGATGACCTACAACCTGGTGCGGGGCTGGGCGCCGCTGCGCGGAGTGCTGAAGGATCGGCACAAGTTCATCGACCTGCCGCTGCCGGAGCTCTACGACCTGGCGGCCGACGGCAAGGAGGAACGCGATCTCGCCGGAACGGATCGCGATCGCGTTTCGGTGCTGACCAACCTGCTGAAGACCTACGACACGGCCCTGCCGCAGCGGCCGGGTCAGGAGTCTCGCGAGACCGCCGCGCTGCTGCGATCGCTCGGCTACATCTCCGGCAGCGCGCCGGCGCGCGACCGTTATACCGAGGCGGACGACCCGAAGCGCCTGGTGGAGCTCGATCGCGACCAGCACACGGCGACCGAACACTTCCAGAACGGCCGGACCGATCGGGGGATCGCGCTGCTCGAGCGCGTGATCGAGAGGCGTCCGGACACCGCCGACGCTTACGTCTCGCTCGCGCACGCGCACTGGGATGCCGGACGGCCGCGCGAGGCGATCGCCGTCCTGGAGACCGCGTTGAAGAAAGGGGCCCCGGATCGCGACATCCGGATCCGCCTCGGCCTCTACCTCGCCGAAAGCCACATCGACAGCGCCCGGGCGATCAAGCTGCTCGAGGGTCTGCCGCCGACCGACGTCGAAGCGCTGAACGGTCTCGGGGTCGCGCTGGCGGACGCGGGCCGCGACACCGATGCGGCACAGACGTTCAACCGCGTGATCGCGCTCGACGCGGGGAACGGCATCGCGTATCAGAACCTCGCCTCGCTGATGCTGAAGAGCGCGCTCGGTTCGCACGGCGCCGACCGTGTGGCGCGGCTCGGCGAGGCGGAGCGCCTCGCCCGGAAGGCGCTCGACACCGATCCCGCGCTCGCCGACGCCCACACCACGCTCGGCGTCATCCTCTCGTCATCGGGCCGGAAGGATGACGCAATCGGGAGCTGGAAGCAGGCGGTCGCCCTCGACGCCGCGCAGTTCAACGCGCTCTACAACCTCTGGTTCGAGCTGGCCGCCGCCGGGCGTCACGACGACGCGCGGATCTACGGCGCCCGGTTCGTCGCCCAGGCGCCGTCCGCGTTCTTCGGGCCGGATATAGAGCGGGTGAAGAGTTACCTGGCGCACTCGGGCCATGCGTTACGCTGAGTGGCTCAAAAATGCCGGGCAAGAAGGCACCACATCTCGCGCGAGTGAAAGCACCGCCTCCGCAATCCCGCCGGTACGGGCTCGCGTTGGTGGCGGCATTCGTCCTCCTCCTTGCCGCGGCTGCCTGGTGGCTGATGCAGCCACGGTCCTTCTCCGTCCGCGTCAATCCCGACCGCAACGTCCTCCTGATCACGATCGACACCCTGCGCGCCGACGCGCTCGGATCGTACGGCGGCCGCGCCTCGACGCCCAATCTCGATCGCCTCGCGGCCGGCGGGGCGCGCTTCACGTTCGCGCACGCGCACACCGTGGTCACGCTGCCCTCGCATGCCAGCATCCTCAGCGGGCGGTATCCCTACGAACACGGGATCCGCGACAATACCGGCTATCGATTCGATCCGAAGCAGCCGACGCTCGCGACCGTGCTCGGGGCTCGCGGCTTCTCGACCGGCGCCTTCATCGGCGGGTTTCCGCTCGACCGGCGCTTCGGCCTCGGCAGGGGATTCAGCCGCTACGACGATCGTCTCGGCGGCGCGACCGCCGACGGCGAACGAGAGCGTCCGGCGGACGCGGTCGTGGGCTCGGCGCTCGAGTGGATCGCGCTGCAGAAGACCAGGTGGTTCGCGTGGGTGCACCTCTACGATCCCCACGCCATCTATCAGCCGCCTCCGGAATGGGCCGCGAGGTTTCCCGGCGACCCCTACCTCGGCGAGGTGTCGTGGGCTGACTCCGCCCTCGGCGTCTTGCTCGAGCACGCGGCCCGCCAGCCCCGTCCGACACTGATCGTCGTCACCGCCGATCATGGCGAGGGCCTCGGCGATCATGGCGAGACGACGCATAGCGTGTTCGCCTACGAGTCGACGCTGCGCGTGCCGCTGATCGTGAGCGAGACCGGCGCCGACACGGTGCGCGGCCGGGTGATCGACGTGCCGGTGCGCCACGTCGACCTGCTGTCCACGATCCTCGAAGCGGTCGGCCTCTCCGGGACCGCCTCGTCTGGCTCGTCGCTCCTGGGTGTGATCGACGGACAGAATCGCGACGACCGGCCGTCGTATTTCGAGGCCATGACGCCGGCCGTGACCCGCGGCTGGGCCCCGCTCAGGGGCGTTCTGGTCGGCCGCGAGAAATACATCGATCTGCCGATCGCGGAGCTCTACGACCTCGCAGGCGATGCCGGCGAATCGCGCAACCTCGTGGCCTCCCGGCCGGATCGAGCGCAGGTCCTGCTCAACGCGCTGAAGCTGTTCAACGTTGCGCCGCCCGGGCGGGCGCGCGTCGAATCCGCGGACACGCTCGAGCGGCTGCGGTCGCTCGGGTACATCGGCGGCGGCACTGCGGCGGTCCGTGAGCGCTACACCGAAGCCGACGATCCGAAGCGGCTGATCGAGCTCGAGCAGATGATGGAGCGCGCGGCGGCCGCCGGCCGCGAGGGCAGGTCCGATCGGGCGATCGAGCTGTATCGCGCGGTCATCGCACGCCGCAAGGACATGGAAGACGCCTACCGCAAGCTGGCGCTGATCCACTGGCGGGCCGGCCGCCCGGCCGAAGCCGTCGCGACGCTCGAGGAGGCGTTGAAGAACGGCGTGACCCAGAGCGAGGTGCGCATCAAGCTCGCGCAGTATCTCGCGGAATCGGGTCAGCCAGCTCGCGCGATCGCGCTGCTCGAGCACGACGCGGCCGGCGATCCCGACGCGCTCGTCGCCCTCGGGAACGCCTTCGCGATCGCCGGCAGCCAGACCGACGCGATGCGGACGTTCGAGCAGCTCGCGGCCCTCGACCCTTCCAACGGTCTCGCCCACGAGAACATTGGCGCCCTCCAACTGCAGTCGCGGAACTTTGCCGCCGCCGAGGCGTCGCTGCGGCGGGCGATCGAGCTCGACCCGGAGCTCGCGGGCGCGCACACCGCGCTCGGCGTGGTCCTGGCCAATACGAACCGCCGGGCCGAGGCCATCGCGTCCTGGAAGCGGGCCGTGCAGATCGACTCCCGCGAGTTCAATGCGCTCTTCAACCTGACGATCAATCTGCTCGAGACCGGCCACAAGGACGACGCGCAGCTGTACGGCAGGCGGTTCATCGCTGTCGCCCCGCCGGCGCTCCAGGCGGATGTTGCGACGATTCGGCGCATGTTGAGCGAGAATCGGTGACCACGGAGATGAGGATTCTGCCGGTCGTCGCGCTGGTGTTCATCAATGCGCTCGGGGTGTCGGCGCGACAGGCGTCTCAGGCCGCCGCCCAGCCGCCGGTCTTCCGGGCCACCACCGCCCTCGTCACCGTCGACGCCATCGTCACCGACCGGCAGGGAAACTTCGCGACCGGTCTTCAAGCCGGCGATCTGGAGCTTCTCGAGGACGGGAAGCCGCAGAAGATCCAGCAGTTCTACATGGTCACGCACGAGATGGCGTCCCGCGCCGACGTGCCGGGCGATCTTCCGGCCGGCACGCAGCGGGCCGAGCGCCGCCTGTTCGTGATCCTGTTCGACGAGGCGCACCTCGCCAACGATTCGCTGCAGCGCGCCAGGCACGGCGCCGAGCAGTTCGTCACCAGCTTCATGGCGGCCGGGGACGTCGGCGGCGTGTTCCAGAACGGGGGCATGTTCAAGGGGCGCCTCACGACCGACAAGAGCGAGCTGCTCGAGGCGATCCGCGCGGTGAAGCCCGGATACGAGAACCGCCAGGAGCTGCTCGCGCCGTTCCGGGAGTTCCCGAGGATCCCGAGCGAGCTCGACGCCGCGCGGATCGCCGACGGCGCCCGCGAGCTGGTCGACGAGCTCGGCGTCAAGGCGTGCACCGACTCGCCGGCCGACTGCCGCGACGCCGGCGGCCTGCAGCAGGTCGAGAACCTCATTCAGCAGAAGTCACGCCTCTACATCCGCCAGGCGCGGATGCTGACGACGCGGACGATCCAGAACCTGCAGACGGTGGCCCGCGGTCTCAGCCGCTTTCCGGGCCGGAAGACGGTGGTCTTCCTGTCCGAGGGGTTCTTCATCGAGGATTCGCGCAGCACCGTGGAGATGGTGGCGGCGCAGGTGGCGCGCGGCGGCACGACCATCTACTCCATCGACGGCCGCGGACTCACCAACGGCACCAGCCCCAATCCCGACGTGCTCCGCGCCAGCCGCGCCCGCGCCACGACCTTCGACAGCGGCGAGGACGGCCCGAACATCCTGACCGCGGGAACCGGCGGCCTGGCAGTCCGCAACATCGACGACATCGGTCGCGCGTTCGGCATGATCGCGCGCGACACCAGCACGTACTACGTCATCGGCTATCAGCCCGACAACGCCACTCTCGACGGCAAGTTCAGGAAGATCGAGGTGAAATCGAAGGTCGCCGGGCTGAGGGTCCGTGCGCGGAAGGGATATGCGGCCCTGGCGCTCCCGCCCCAGGAAGTCATGTGGAAGTGACGCGCGGCGCCCGCCGCCGCCGTCCGGCCGCGCCACCGGTTTCCACACGCCAGCCCTGGCTCTCCGTTCTGATCGTGCTCGCGGGGCTCATCACCTACGCGGGCAGCTTCCGCGGACCAATCGTCTTCGACGACATCGCGACGGTCGTGCAGAACCCGCAGGTGCGCGACGCGGGTGACCTGGCCGCGGTCCTTTCTCCCCCCGAGAACACGCCGGTGGCCGGCCGGCCGGTGGTCAACCTGTCGCTGGCGCTGAACTACGCGGCCGGCGGCCTCGCCGTCCGCGGCTATCACGCCGTGAACCTCGCGCTCCACCTCGTGTGCGCGCTGCTCGTGTTCGCGCTCGTCACGCGCGCGACCAGCGGCAATGAATCGTTCGCCGCGGCGGTGGCGCTGCTCTGGACGGTGCATCCGTTGAACAGCGAGGTCGTCGCCTACATCACGCAGCGGACGGAGTCGCTGATGGCGGTGTGCTACCTGCTGACGCTCTACGGAAGCGTACGAGCGCTCGGGGCGAGACGGCCGCTGAAGTGGCGGGTCCTGTCGGTCGCCGCCTGCGCGGCGGGCACGGCCTGCAAGGAGACGATCGCGACGGCGCCGCTCGCGGTCCTGCTGTATGACCGCGTGTTTGCGTTCCCGTCGCTCCGCGAGGCATTCCGGGTGCGCGGCGGCTTCTACGGCGCGCTCGCGAGCACGTGGCTGCTGCTGGCCGCGCTCGTGTTCAGCGCGGGCCAGACGCTGTCGTCGGGGTTCGGGACCGCGAGCGTCTCGCCATGGACGTATCTCCTGAACCAGGCGGAGATGGTGACCCGGTATCTGCGGCTCGCCGTGTGGCCCGGCCCGCTGGTGCTCTATTACGGGTGGCCTCGAGCCCTCGGCGTGTCGGACGTCTGGCTGCAGGGCCTCTTCATCGTCACACTGCTGGGCGCGGCAGTCGTGGCGCTCCGGCGCTGGCCGCGTGCCGGATTCCTCGGCGCGTGGGCGTTCCTCACGCTCGCGCCGTCGTCCTCCGTGCTGCCGATCGCCACCGAGGTCGGCGCGGAGCGGCGGATGTATCTGGCGCTGGCCGGCCTGATTGCCCTGGCAGTGGCAGTAGTCGACTGGGGGGCCGCGCGATACGCGAGCCGGCGCCGCCGAGCCGTCGTGCTGGCCGTGGCCATCGTGCTGGCCGTTCCGCTCGCCGTCCGTACCGCGGCGCGGATCGCCGAGTACGAGTCCGCGCAGACACTGGCGCGAACCGTGTTCGAACGCTGGCCTTCGCCGCAGGCCGCCCACCTGGTGGGAACAGAGCTCGCGGCCGCGGGCCGCCGCGACGAGGCCATTCCGTATCTTCGGGAAGCCGCCCGCACCTACGCGCCGGCCCGCTACTTCCTCGGTTCGGAGCTCCTCGCGGCCGGCAGAGTGGAGGAAGGCATTACGGAGCTCAGCGCATTCGTGCGGGACGAGCCGTCTCTGCTGGCGGCGCGCGCCGCCCACGGCCTGCTCGCGAACGCTCTTGCGGAGCGCCAGGACTTCACGGCGGCGGTGCCGCATTACCGCGAGTACCTGGCCGCGCACGCCGAAGACGCCAACGGCTGGAACGGCCTCGGCATCGCGCTGCTCCAGTCCGGGGATCGCGCTGGCGCGGTGGACGCCTTCGCGGCCGCGGTCAAGGCCGCGCCAGGAAATGCCGGCTTTCAGACGAATTTCGCCCGCGCGCTGCTCGACGCCGGCCGTCTGGACGAGGCCGCGCGGATCGCGCAGCAGACCGCCGCCGCCGGCCCCAACGCCGCGGCCCACGACATTCTCGGGCGCGTGATGGCCGCCAAGGGCAAGCTGGCGGGCGCACGCGCCGAGTTCATGAGGGCGCTGGAGATCGACCCGAATTACGCCCCCGCCCGCGATGCGCTGGCGGCGCTCAAGTAGAGCGTCAACTCCCAACGCCCAACTCCCAACTCCCAAGGCGACTTGATCGACACAACAGGGTCGAAGGCGCGACAGCCAGCTGACCTGAGCCGGCTTTCATCCCGATGGTACGAGCGACTTTCCTTGGGAGTTGGGAGTTGGAGGTTGGGAGTTGTCGAACGGAGGAGAAAAGAGGGCCCCAGCGGAGCCACGGCCCTCTTTATCGGAGACCTAGAACACGAACCGCGCCCCCACCCGGAACACGCGCGGCGCGATGATCACCGTCGGCTGCGTGAAGCCGGCGAGGCTGCGGTTGCCGCTCGAGTAGTCGGTGATGGTGTTGATGTTGAACACGTTGAACGCGTCGAACATCAGCCGCAGCTGGTAACGATCCAACTTGACCACCTTCTGGAGCCCGACGTCGAGCAGCTTGACCGGCTCCAGCCGTGTGGTGCCGCGCGGCTCGAGCTCGATCGTGTTGCGGTTGATCGTGGTCGAGACGCCTGCCGCGTTGGGCCCGCCATATACGGCGCCCGGGCCGTTGATGGTGACCGTGCGCGACGCGCCCTCGGTGATGTTCAGGTTCGCCGAGGCCATGATGTCCCACGGGAACGAGTAGCTGCCGTTCGCCTTGGCCACGTAGCGGGAGATGGTACTGCGGCCCTCGCGCCATTCGCGGTTCTGGGGGTCGATGAACGTCCCCGAGTACTCGGGGAAGTAGCTCGGATTGGTCTGCAGGGTCACGCCCACCTGCGCCTGCCAGCGATTGCTGTAGCGCTTGTTCAACGTCAGATCCACGCCGTGGTAGACGCGATAGTCGGGGTTCGTCATGGTGATGCTGGCGAGTCCCGACGGCCGCATGCAGCCCGGGCACACCTGGTAGTAGGTGCCGGTCAGGCCGGTGATCGGATCGGTGAAGTTGATCGGGCCGGTGTAGAGGTTCGCCAGGTTGTTGCCGCTGCCCGGCTGGAAGCCGAGCGTGTAGGTCGTCGTGCCGCGGTCGTACTTCCTGTAGATGTAGTCGACACCGACCGCCAGGTTGGCGATCAGCTCGTGCTGGACGCCGACGATCCCCTCGCGGACTCGACCGATCCTCGCGCTCGGATCGACCAGGTTGCCGGCCGGCGTCAGCACGCCGGTGGTCAGGTTGAACCGCGAGCTGCTGGTCGTGGGCGTGCCGATCAGCTCGTTGATCTGCACGATCATGTCGCGGTTGGCATCGTTCCAGCACGGCGCCCCGGCCGTCGTGCTGCAGGCGCCGCTGGAGGCGTTCGGACCCCAGGTCAGCGACGTGGTGGTGAACAGGCCGGCCAGGGCGTTCGCCAGCGTGATCTTCGTGTCGTAGTAATACGACACGCTCCCGTGCACGGCGGTCTTGCCGTTGCCGCGGAGATCGTAGGTGACGCCGAGACGAGGCGACCAGTTGCCGAACGACTGAATCTTCTTGCCGGTCAGGGGGTCGACCTGGGTCTCGCTCTCGCACTGGGACGGCAGCAGATCCGGCCGCAGATTGTTGGCCGGCACGCAGCCTCCCAGGTAGTTCGACTGCTGCCAGTCGTAGCGCAGCCCGCCGTTGACGCGCCAGCGGCCCTTGCTGTACGAGTCCTGGAGGTAGCCGAAGTACGTCCACCAGTCGTTGTTGCGCAGCTGATCGCGGTAGAGCACCGCCTGGTAGGGCACGATGCCCGCCGCCGATCCGACCGCCACCGCGGAGCCGTCGCCGCAGCCCGCGAGCGTGTTGCCGACGCACTGCACGTGCGCGCGGGCGCCGCCGCTGTAGTGCGAGAACGTCAGGATCGGCGCCTTGCGCCAGCCCAGCCCGAACTTCAGGCTGTGATCGCCCCCGAGCTTATTGGTCAGGAAGTAGGTGCCGTCGCTCTTCGCCTCCCAGGTCTTGCGGACGGTCTGGTAGGTCGCGGTCAGTGCCCGGCTGTTGAAGCTGGTGGTCCGGTTGGTGAGCGGCTGGATGTTCCAGAGGCAGTTGGCGCTGGCGCGGCTGCCGGTCACGTACGAGGCCAGGTTGTCGCTGCCGTTGTAGGCGCTCTCGCCGCAGGTTTCCTCGTCCTGATAGTCCAGGAAGAAGCCGCCGCCGACGTAAGTGAACTGGTTGTTGAAGACCAGCTTGTCGCTCGCGATGTAGGTGTGGGTCAGCGAGTGCGTCGGATAGGCGAACCCCCACGACTTCGGGCCGAACTGCCGCGTCGTCGCCTCCGCCGCGGTCGTCGAGTTGGCGCCGCGATGGTTGCGGAACTTGTCGTTGCTCGTGAACAGGTACTGGATCTTGTGCGCCGACGTCAGCGTGTAGTTGAATTTCCACTGAACGTCGGTGATCAGCGTCTTGTCGTTGTTCAGGCAGCCCTGGACGTCCTTGAGGTTGTCGAACGTGATGACCGACGGCAGCGTGCGCTGGTTCTGGGCGGCGACGAGCCCGCCGCAGAAGGCGCTCCGGTTGCCGTCGAAGAAGTTGGTCACGCCGACGTTGATGTCCTGACGGTCGATCGCGCCCCAGTACCACAGCCGATCCTTCAGGATCGGGCCGCCGGCCTCGACCGAGTAGACCGCGATCCGCTGCAGCGGGTTGCCCGACAGGAAGCCGTTGGCGCCGGCGTCGAACAGCGCCTTGGTGACGTTGCCCGACTGCATCTTGTCGTTCTCGAAGGTGCCGTTGAGCGTTCCCTTGAAGACGTTGCTGCCGCTCTTGGTGACCAGATTGATCGACAGGCCGGCCGACTGCACCGAGACGTCTCCGCCGCCGGTCGTGACCTGAATCTGATCGAACGAGTCGAAGTTGTAGTAGATCGACGACGAGTTCGACGACAGGTCGGTGATCGAGCCGCCGTCCAGGTTCCACTGCACGTTGGCGGACGAGCCGCGCACCGACGGCGTGAGCTGCTGGCCGGACTGCGAGCCGCCGACGTTGTAGCCGCTCAACTGCACGCCCGGCGTCATGTAGACGATCTGCCAGGGATCCCGCGCGGTCGGGATCTTCTCGAGGATGTCGGAGTCGAACACGGCGCCGGTCTGGGTTCGCTTGGTGTCGACCACCGGCGACGCCGAGGACACCGTCACTTCTTCCGACATCTGACCGATCTCGAGCTTCTGATCGATGCCCGCGTTGAAGCCGGTGGCGATGATCACGTTCTGCCGCACGGCCTTCTTGAAGCTGGCCAGCTCGAACGTCACGGTGTAGGTGCCGATCGGCACGGTGGGGAACTGGTAGGCGCCGCTGTCGCCGGTGGTGGCCACCAGCGGCTGCTGCAGCCCGGTGCCGGTCACCGTGACCGTCACCCCGGGCAGCACCGCGCCGGAGGCATCGGTGACTTTCCCGAAGATCGATCCCTGAGCGTAGGCAGGACTCGCCCACGCTGCGAGGATGCCCAATGCGAGCAGAGCCCCGCGCACGCCTCGCCTCATATCTCCTCCTCCTCCTGAGATTCGGCTGGCAAACGACCAAAGACACCAACCCGGCATCCTCCCGCACAAGAGGATGGTCGAATCCTACTGCCGGGGTCGAATCGCGGTCAATCAAACAAGAATGGGAGTGCCTGGAGGCAGAAACTCTTCGGCTTGCAGCGATCTCAGGGCGTCGTTCCAGGCCGCCTCGGCAGCTCGACGTGGACCGGATACGCCTTCTCGCCAGCCAGGATCTTCACGGGCAGGCGGTTCTCGGGAATCGGAATGGGGCAGGTCGTGTACGGATTGAACGCGCACGGCGGGTTGTAGGCTTCGTTGAAGTCCAGCACCGTCGTGCCATCGTCGAGGAGATCGGCATACAGGAACCGCGCGGCCTCGTAGGTCTCCTTCCCGCTCGAGCCGTCGCGGAAGACGATG
>Ga0114129_10013226_pt1 | contig 11753 bp, 13 predicted proteins | sample RhiMetdeltSRZDD1_FD_80071 | JGI IMG/M metagenome (GOLD analysis project Ga0114129, IMG submission 80071) | Populus rhizosphere microbial communities from Tennessee, USA - Rhizosphere MetaG P. deltoides SRZDD1 (version 2) (version 2) | ecosystem: Host-associated > Plants > Roots > Rhizosphere >... | reverse complement strand
TGGCTCCGCCGGGACCTGCTTGGGATCAGCCTCATGGGCCCTCTTCCTCCTAGTCTGCTTGTTCTGCCAACTGTAACGTTGACTCCGACGCCAGCACCGAGCGAGACTCCCACTGCTTCATTGACGCCTTCGCGCACACCCACATTCACCCTCACGCCGTCTCTTACGCCGACGCCAACAGATACCCCTTCCCCGACAGCCACGGAGACCGAAACTCCCATTCCGGCTGATACACCAACGCCGTAGAATTTGAATTGCTCCAGGCAACTAAGTTTTTGGTGCGAAGGGAGGGACTGTTATTCGGTCAGGTCTAATTTCTCAGCAGCTTTTCTGGACTTCCACAACGAAGCCACAACAGAGATCGTGAGAATACCTGCGACCACTGCGAGCGAAGCTCCCACCGGAATATGGTAGAAATCCACAATAACCATCTTGATCCCGATGAACGTCAACACAGCAGATAATCCAAGCTTAAGATATTCAAACTTGTCCATCACGTTTGCCAGCAGGAAGTAGAGGGCGCGCAATCCAAGAATGGCAAAGATATTCGACGTGTAGACGATGAAGGGATCCTGAGTGACCGCAAAAATGGCGGGAATCGAATCGACTGCAAAGACCAGGTCCGTGCTTTCGACGATCAGCAGGATTAAAAACAGCGGCGTGGCCATAAGCTTCCCGGCATGGCGGACAAAAAATGATCCTTTTCAAAGGTCTCGGTCACCGGCATAAACTTTCTAAAGAACTTGACGACCGGGTTTCTCTCAGGGTGCAGATCCTCCTCCCGATGCGTCGCCATGCGTATGCCGGTAAAGATCAAAAACGCGCCAAAGACATAAATGACCCAGTGGAATTCCTTGAGCAAAGCCGCGCCGATCGCGATCAGGGTGCCGCGCATCCTCGGCGCGCTGGTGATGCGCGGCACCCTGAAGAACGAGAAGATCAGGATAAACACAAAAATGTTATCCACGCTGAGCGACTTCTCGATCAGATAGCCGGTGAAAAAAGCCAGGGCCGCTTCACTGTTGGTGTAACTGCTCTCCGGCATCATCCTGTCCCAGAAAAAATAGATAACCCCATTGAAGACCAGCGACAGCGATATCCAGACCCCGCTCCAGATCAATGCCTCCCTGCCCGAAACGGCATGCGCCTTGCGGTGAAAGACTCCCAGGTCCAATGCCAGCAGGGCCAGCACGAACACGTTAAAACCGATCCACAACCAAATAGAATGGTCCATGTGAAACTCCTTAAATCAGGATTTGGTCGGGGAAAGAGGAGATAAAAAAAAGCGAGACTCCACGACCATATCGTGGTAGTCTCGCCAGTAGTGTAATCACACGTACGATCAGCCGGGAGGGTTTGCTCCGTATTGACGACTGACCGATGACGCCCGCGGCGCCATGGCTACTCCCTACTTGAGTGGCAGAATGTTAGCATTATCAGATAAGTCTTGTCAATAAAATTTCTCTAAGAGTTCGATAAGTTTGAATTGACAATTTGTCAGGCAAATTCCCGAGAAATGGCTACCTCAAACTGGCCCACGCATCATCACATTCTTCGTCAAATCCCTGTGCATGCAGGAAGATTGTTTCATTTATCTTTAGCCGCTCCGTGACCACGGATACGATGTCGCGCGAGCGGATCAGGCGCGCCTGGGCATGCCCCACCGTGCCATAACTTTGCAACCGGCGTTCATCGAGCCAGCCATCAGCGAGGACAAAGTTCTGGCAACAATGATCGATTTCGGAGTATTCAAATCGAGACGGCATCCCGTTCTTTAGAATTGTTATATATTTCGCGCGTCGATAGCGGACTCCGGCCAGGCTTTCCGCGAGATGGATCGTCGTATTCGAATCGTGTTCGACGCCCAACAGAAGCACCTGGCCATCCAGTTGATAGACCCGCCCAACCGGGCTGTCGAGGCCATGCGGATGGTCAATCGGATGTGGAACTGTGACCTGCCCCGCCAGCGGACCAATTGCTGAAAAAGCATGATTGTTGTCGCTGCGTTGAACGCCGCTTAAGCGCCAGAATGTGTTGGCTACGATTCCCATTTCAGGGCAGGCACTTTGTGTTTTGTCATAGGGATGATCGTCATCATAGCTCATGCTCGGCATCACCAGCGTACCTTCAGGACCAAGCGCGGCTTGCAAGGCCGAAATCAAGCCCAACGGTCCACCCTCCACCGGTTTTACTTTTGAAAACGCAGTGTGTACCAGCAAAACTCCGCCGGGTCTCACACCCAGTGCAAGAAGTTGCTGAGTCATAGTTTCAATGCTAATTGTTATCATCGATACGCTTATATCATACGCGCGCCACCAACCCAAAATCCTGCGGGATCAGCGAAAACATATGTGCATCATAGATGGCTCTACCGACGACCATGCGGTTCAACAGGATCCCTTCATAATGCGCGCCGACCTTTTCTGCGACGCGGATACTCTTTTTATTCCCCACGGCCACCACGATCTCTGCCCGGATGATCCCGCCCAGCTCAAAGCCATAGCGTGCAGCCAGTTTCACGGCTTGTCCGGCAATCCCTGCGCCCTGGCGCAGGGTGCGGACCCAGTAGCCCAGATTGCAATAGTGATAGATGGGATGGATATGACTCAAACTGCATCCGCCCAAGATCTCTCCGGTTTTTGAATCGGCGATTCCAAACGCGAAAAGTGATCTCTCCTCCCAGCGGGCACGCGTGATCTGGATGAAGTTCTCCGCATCCTGTTGCGAATATGCTTCATATGCCCAGCTCATCCACGGCGTCAGTTCAGTGAGTGACTCGCGTACGGCCTCGTATACCTGTGCCACGTCATCCAGCCGAAAAGGACGGAGAAGAATCGTACCATCAGTAACTTCAGTCGCGAGGCTCATGGCTGCTCCTTAAACAAAAACGACGGAGACTTCCGGTCACCGACGCCTATCGGCGGTTCTCTATGGCTGCATGCCTCCGCGATTCATTCAACAATCTGCCCACTTTTTTCTCACCTGCACTTGCGCCCGGTGCAAGTGTCGTGTCCGTGGTGTCCTTCGTGGTGAGAAATCGAATCCCGTTAATAACGGTACAACCCAAATGCATTACATCGAGATATATTCCCGCAAATTGTGCTCGACTGCATAGGCCGCGGCTTCTGCACGGTTGTTCACATTCAACTTCGAGAGAATGCTGGAAACATAATTTCGCACCGTACCCTCGCCTAAAAACAACTGTTTGGCAATCTCCCGGTTGGTCTTGCCTTCCGAGACCAGCAAAAGTACGTGCTTTTCCTGTTGACTGAGATGTACAAACGCCGAGGCCTCCTCCTGCTTCACCGCCCGGCGCACTTCCTGAAAAACCCTTTGTGTCACAGCCGGGTCGAGCAAGGCCTCGCCGCGCCCTACGGCTTCAAGCGCCTTCACCAGGTCATCACTCCCGATCTGCTTCAGGATATATCCCGAAGCGCCGGCGCGGATGGCCGAGAACAACATCTCGTCCTCGGCATATGATGTCAGCATGATCACCTTGATATTCGGGTGCTTCGTCACGATCTGTTCACACGCTTCGATGCCTGAAGTGCCCGGCAGGCGGATATCCATGACAACTACATCAGGCTTGAGCATATCTGCCTTTTCGATGGCTTCGCGCGCCGAACCCGCCTCACCGATCACGTCAAACTGTGGATGTCGTTCCAGGAGAGATTTCAAACCCAGGCGGACCACTTCGTGATCATCCACCAGCATAATGCGTTGCTTCGGTGCTTGTTTAGGCATAGACGGAATTTTACCCCTTAAAAGAGTAGAGCGAGACGCGCAAAACGTCTCGCTCCATGGTAAATTGCTTTGCCTTGTAGAGCGAGATACGATCTCGCTTTACAAAGCGTTACTTGGCCTTAATGTTGATGGTCTTGGGCTTGACCTCTTCTGCCTTTGGCAGGGTAACTGTCAAAACGCCATTCTCAAATTCAGCCTTAGCCTTGTCCGCTACCACATCGGTAGGGAGGGCGACTGAACGCTCGAAGGCGCCCCAGCGCTGTTCGCGCATGTGCCAGGCTTTTTCTGTCTTCTCTTCCTCGTGCTTCATCTCACCTTTGATGTGCAACACATCACCGGTGATATTGATTTGCACATCATCGGGTTTGAGGCCGGGAAGAGCCGCCCGGACCACGACCTCATCGTCAGTCTGATACATGTCGATTGCCGGCGCCGACCAGACGTCCCTGAGTGAGAGAGGGCGTGTGAACGCGTCGTCGAACAACCGATCCATGGCCTCTCGCAAAGTCATCATCTCGCGAGCAGGTTCCCAACGAATTAAGTTAGACATAGCAACCTCCTATTGCATAGTGCCGCATCATCAGTAAACTTCAAGTTTGCTCAATTTATGATACACGCGGCAGTTAATTTGGTTTTACGTCGTTAATATAAAAAGCCCCTGTTAAAAAAACATCAGCAACGCATATAAGCTCTCTTAGAGCTTTTCAACGAGATTTGGTTTTATCCATTTTCCAGCAGTATGGGCAACGACTACCGCGGTACTTATGCCCACGGCTGCACGTTTTCCAAACGCTTTTCGCAGCTTTCTTTTTTGTTTTCAGCACGTCAGCTCCTTAATACAGCCTGAGTCATCATCTGGTGAGCCATCCAATAGATTTGACAATTTAAAGAATAACGAGCCACATGAGAAAGATATGGGCTCGTCATAAAAAATTAGTAAGAGATTGTGAAGAATTATTGTTAGGAGGACCCTGCAGCTGATCCTATACCTTTTGCCGCTTGAAGTCCACGAAGCGATACCCGACCCCGCGTTCGGTCAGGATATATTTCGGGTTGGCCGGATCCTTCTCCAATTTCTGGCGCAGGTAGTTGATATACAGCCGAACATAATGCGGCTCGTCACGATATTCATATCCCCAGACTTTTATCAGGATCTGGTCATGCGTCACAACCCAGCCGGCGTTCTGTACCAGATGATACAGCAGGCGATATTCGGTGGGCCGCAGTTTGACGAGTTTCCCTTCGAGCCAGACTTCGCGGCGGTCGAAGTCGATCTTGAGCCGGTCATCCACCTCGATAATTTCGTGCATCGAGCCGCCCGCCCCCTCCGTCCGGCGGATGACTGCCTTCACACGGCTGACCATTTCGCGCGGGCTGAACGGCTTGGTAATGTAATCGTCCGCGCCCAGCTCAAGGCCGCGAACGCGGTCGTCCTCCTCACCCTTGGCGGTGAGCATAATAACAGGAACGTTGCTCGCCTCACGGATGGTTTCGAGAACATCAAAACCATCGATATCAGGCATCATCACATCCAGGAGAATTAAATCGGGGGTTACATCCCGCAGTTTTTGGATGGCTTGCTTGCCGTTGAAGGCTTCAGAAACCTGGAAGCCGTCATGCTCCAAATTCATGCGGATGAAACGCACCATGCGCTCCTCGTCATCCACGACCAGGATGCGCCGGCGGTCAAATTCTTCAGGCATCTTATTCCCTCACAAAGCCGATCAGATTCTCTTCCTCTTCACTTTCGAGAATTTCAATCAAGGCCACCTGGTTCATGGGCCAGATCACTTTGACTACATTATGCTCAAGGTAGTGAATATCCTTGCCATCACGCAGGCGCGGATTGCTGACAATGATGAGCGTATCGTTGAGTTTGGGGAGTTCATCGATCTCACCAACGATAGAGGGTTCACCAGAAATATGCAGAATGACTGAGAGCGCCATACACGTCTGCCTTTCAGATGTTGCGAAGTAGAACCTGGATCTTGAGCTTTCCTAAAGCAACAACATCTCCATGATTCAAGCTTTCTTCCACATGCGGATTCAGACGGCGACCATTGAGGTAGGTACCATTGGATGATCCGAGATCCATGATGACCACCCGGCTTGACTCACGCTTGATCACCACATGCAAGCGCGAAACACCTGATGCATAGGCCTGATAGGGCGTCAGGTCAATATCGGGCATAATGGGTTGGCCCTCGCTCAAACGACCAAGCGTAAACTCGTTCCGGGAGGCCAACGGTAGGATCTTGCCACTATCCATCAAATGTAGAGAAATCCAGCTATTGATCGGCGAGGAGGGCGGCTCGGGCCGTTGTTTCTTTTTCAATTCCTCACTGATCTGGTCCTGGGTAATCGCCTGGGTGGTCAGGGTTTCAACACCATCCAGCTGTGCTCCACACTCAACGCAGAACAATGTACCTGAAACATTGGCATGCTGACAGTTTGAGCAGATGATCATGAAATAATCTCCTTCTTTTTTGACGACGCAAGGATTAGGGCGCGCGTCCCATAATTGATTTTCTTGCCTCCCTCGGGAGAGAGAGTATTCTTCTTTTGCAGATGATCCACTTCCAACATAATGGTTTGTGCCAGGCTGCGTTCGCCCTGCGACAACAAATTCGCGGCCAGGGATTGAAGCTGGCGGGTGGCAACATCAATGTTACCTTTTTCGATTTCCTTTCGGGCACGATCCTGCATGCGGAAGAGCAGCAAACGGGAAAGGGCCTGAACAACCTCGGGTGGAGGAGGATCCTTTTCGGGCTCGTCCGAGACAGGGCGTTGAAGCCGCAACCGAAAGGGGGGTACGGGTAGAGGACGTGCCGCGATTACCACATTAAGTGCTCCATCCACAAAGGTTAGCACGTCCGATTGTACCGCTTTTGGCTGGATTATATACTCAAAAATCACACGAGTGGAAGTGTCCTGCAATATTGATCCAAGACGTAGAGGCCGCTCATCCACTACGATAGGCGCCGGATCAGGTTGCAAACGAAATGCGTAAGAAAGCTCAATACCCTCCAGCGGATTAAGCTCGAGGGTGATATCATCGGCGTAGGTTTGCGCCAGGGCATTAAATTTTTCCAATAGAATCCGTTTAATCTCCTGCGGCTGGGATATGAAAGCGCTGCTGCCTCCCGTGCGCGTGGCCAGCACATCCAGAAAAATATCGTTCCATTCCTGACCAATTCCCATGGCGCTGATGCCGATTCCATGTTCGGCCACTTTGGAGGCCAGCGCCAGACATAATTGTTCATCGCCATAGGTATGACCATCCGTCAGCAGAATGATGTGGTTGATTCTTTTGGAATCGATGCTGCGCATCACTTCCTTGACCCCGGCTTCCAGCCCCTGGTAGATTTCGGTCGCACCCGACGGTTGGATCATTTGGATGCGAGCTTCCAGGCGCGAACGCTCCTCATGATAGGCGGCCGGGATAATCACTTCGGCACGGTCACTAAATGTGACTACGCTGAGAATATCCTGCGGTCTCAAATTGCGAAGAACCTGTATGGCTGTCGATTTCACGACATCCATCTTTTCACCTTTCATGGATGTGGAACGATCCAAAACCAGGCACACATTGAGCGGTGGTGCAAGGGTCGTTCGCGCCTCCGGGGGTGATTCCAACTCAATGATCAGGTACAACATTTGCGATTCTTCCAAATGAACCATGTTTGGACGGCTATAGGCAAATTTGTATTCATAAGGAAGCTTGATTTTTTCCTGTGGAAGAAGTGTAGCATCGTACATGGCTCGGCGCTTTGGGTTGGAAAGCACCTCATAGGCCTGCTGAACTCCCATGAACAATTCAGTTTCCCCGGCAGCCGTATTTTTATCAGGATGCAGTTTTTGGGCAGCCCTGAAATAAGCGCGCTTTACATCCTCCTGTGACGCATCACGCGAAATACCTAGGATTGCATAATAATCCTGTTGGTCCGGTGACATAACTATCCGATCAATTGCACAAGCACCACACTGATGTTATCGGGGCCACCCGCCATGTTTGCCGCAGTCGTAAGGTTTTGGCAGGCGCGCTGCAGGGTGGGCGATTCATTGATCGCACGCAGGATATCCTGTTCAGAGACCACCCCCCACAACCCATCACTGCACAGCATCAAAGAGCCAGGTTGAGGAAAAGCAAGCGTAAAGATATCGGGCTCTAGAATCTCACCCTGGCCCAGGGCACGATATAACACATTGCGATGCGGATAATTTTCGGCATCTTCCGCCGAGATATGCCCAAGTTCTTCCAGGCGTTTCACCAGCGAATGATCGCGCGTAATGGTTTCAATACGACCGTCAGGATAGACAAAATAAGCGCGGCTGTCACCGACATGCGCGACTGTGATTTGCTGGCCCAAGACCAATGCAGCCGTCAACGTTGTTCCGCTGCCGGGCGCCTCACGCTGGATGGCTTTCTGCGCTTCATTGACCGCCCCGAGCATGATCTCCTGAAACGACTCGTCCATGGTATCGGTCTTGATCTGAAAGAGATAGGAATGGAACTTTCTCAGAACATACCCCGCCACTGTCCGAATGGCGGCATTACTCGCCACTTCTCCAAACTGATGGCCACCCATGCCATCCGCTACAATGTATAACCCAAAAGGTAGATTCCCCGAGTTGCCCGCCATGGTCGTGGTGATGGTCAGAATACTATCTTCATTCAACTCTCGTTGTTTTCCAACCGATTGACTTGCCGCTGAAACAAGCTGTTGGACCTCAAAACGTGGATTCTGATTGCCTACGATGGCTTGCAACTGCAGCTCTGTCAGAGGGGCGGTGTTGGCTGTATCCAGCGTCTTTGTGGGGTTGGATTTGGGGCCAAACAACCAAGCAAGAAATTTATTCACAAGAACTCCTTATGCAAGCAATGCGTAGACTTGGTGATCGGTCGAGCCAATATATACCACATCATCATACACCAAGGGCGTGCCCGTGATTGCCCCTTCCGTGCCAAACTTCCAACGCAGGCGACCGGTACGGTATTCAAGACAGTACAGATTGCCATCCACGGAACCGCAATAAATCGAGTCTTTATAAATAACCGGCGAACCATTTACCTGGTGTTCAGTCCGAAACCGCCAGATCTCTTTTGAGCTTTTAGCCTCCACTGCATAGATAAAACCATCGGCCGCGCCGACGAATACGAATTCATCGGCGATACACGGCGTACTGATGGAGGGTTTCCCCAAACGGAACCGCCAGATCACCCAGCCGTTCCGGGGATCGAGCGCGTATAGGGTGCTATCTACAGATGCAAAATATAACGCCTGAGGTGTGCCGATGGTGGACGATGTGATGGCGCGCTTGGCATGAAAGCGCCATTTTAACGAACCGCGAAAATCAATGGCGTAATAATCGCCCGACTCGCACCCAACGTAAACAAGTTCATTCTGGACAAAAGGCGTGGAGCGAATGGGATCCGCACTTTCAAAGCGCCATGCCAAACGGCCGGTATTTAAGTTCACGGCATGTAGATCATTATCGTCTGAGCCAATGAAGACATGACCTTCCGCGATCCTCGGTGAGGAACGGATCGGGCCATTGGTGTAATACGTCCAAACTACCTTGCCGGAACGGACAGAAACCACATGCAGGCGTTTATCCTCTGAACCAAAGTAAATATTTCCGTCCAAAACCGCCGGGCGCGAGACGATGCCACCATCGGTGGGATATTTCCATTGGAATTTTCCATCCGCAGAATTGATGGCATATAGATTGTTATCGTAGGAACCAACCAGGAGCAAGCCCTGAAAGATGGTTGGCGTGCCGCGGATTTCATCCTCGGTCTTGAACGACCAAAGTGCCTTGATCCCACTCGGCTTGACGGGGCTCGTCGTCTGCGACCCCATACGCACCAGCATGCCCGTTTTCCTTGCGCCTGCCAGAAGCGCATCCTTCATTTCCGCCGCACTCTTGAAGCGGGCCGATGGATCATATTCCAATGCCCGGTTTACGATCACTTCCAATTCCGGAGAGACAGACGGGTTGATGCGGCGCAGCGGGCGTTCAGAAAAAGAAAACGGCGGTTCAAGACGCGGGTCACGGCGCGTCAATGCGTGATGGATAGCAGCACCCAAGGCATATATATCAGCCATTGGTGTGGCCTCGCCGCGATACTGCTCAGGGGGCGAATAGCCCTCTGTGCCGATCATGGTCCCCTTAATACCAGATTGAAAGGATTTGGCGATTCCAAAATCGACCAGGATCACATCCCCGCTCGAATTGATCATGACATTCGAGGGCTTCATATCCCGGAAAATGATCGGGTCCGGCTTGTGTTTGTGCAAATAGTCGAGCACATCGCACAGCTCGACGGCCCACGTAAGTACCTGTTCCTCGGTCAGAAACCCATTCGTGTCGTTAATGATCGCTTCCATATCCTTGCCGTGAATAAACTCCAGCACAAGGTAGGAACGGCTCTCCAGACTGAAATAATCGTAAATACGGGGAATCGCAGGATGATGAAGCGTGGCCAGCAGGTTGGCTTCGCGCTCGAAATTTTGAACGATCGTGTCGCGCACCAATGGGTCTGGCGCTGTGTTGATCATCTCTTTCACAGCCACCAGTTTTGTCACGTTTGGAAAATGCATGTCGCGGGCGCGATATACAGAGCCCATTCCGCCCAACCCGACAACTTCCTGAATCGCATAGCGACTGGCCAGTGTCACCCCGGCTTGAAGTTGACGGGGAGCCGAGTTGCCCTCTCCGCCCTGATTATCCGATAAATCAGGAAAAAGTCTAGTTTCCAGACATCCTCCAACTTTATTGATTATAGTTTGCTGTTCATTGTTTGACAACTGCCCACAGCCAGCCAACATTTCAGTTTCGTACAATGTTTCTTAACTTTATGCGCCTTATGTGCATCTTGCGCGGAACATCTTTATGAGTGAAAATACGACATTGTGAAGATCCTGGCAGTAAGTGACGAAGTTGTCGAACGCCTTTACAGCCTTTGTACAGGTGGGCATTTTAAGGATCTTGAATTGCTGATCGGCTGTGGCGACCTGCCGTACAATTATCTCGAAAACCTCGTTACCTTTTTGAACGTCCCCCTCTTTTATGTGCCTGGCAACCATGATCCCAGGTACAATCCCGATGATTCAAAGAGCTACGCCCAGGGCGGCTCGAACCTGGACCTGAAGCTGGTCCGCCACAAAAAATTCCTGATCGCCGGCCTGGGCGGATCCATCCAATATCGGCCCAATGGGACGAATCAATACACGCAGGCAGAAGCCTACCTACGGGCTTTCCAGATGTATCCCCGCCTCATGCTGAACAAAGTGCTCTATCGACACGCCCTCGATCTCCTCATCACGCATTCTCCGCCCTTTGGAATTCACGACGAGGATACTATCTCGCACCAGGGACTCAAAGCCATTAACTGGCTTATCCGCGTGGCGAAACCGCGCTACCACTTCCATGGGCACACGCACTTTCAACGCCGCAACCTCGCTCCATCTGAAACGACCAGCGGACCGACCAGGATCATCAATATCTTTCCCTACAAAATCATCGAGCTTACACAATAGGGATCTTCGCTCAAGCCCAGTCTATTCGAAAATTACCCGGACGGGTGAACATACTACGCAAAAGAAAAGCACCGAAACGAAAGGAGACGGAGAAAAAATGATCTCGACACATCCACTCGCTGGAGTCTACGCCGCGGCCGTCACCCCGCTGGATAGCGCCTCAAACCTGGATCTTGAAACTGTTCCGGACTTGCTGAACTTTCTCGGCGCCCGCGGCTGTCACGGCGCTGTGCTGTTCGGCACTACGGGCGAAGGACCTTCTTTCTCGCCTTCTGAACGCGAAGCATTAATGCGCGTGGCCCGGGAATATCGCGATCAAAACCCGGACTTCCGTCTGATCGCAGGTACAGGGACGCCCAGTCTCTCCGAAACCATCGACCTGACCAGGCTGACCTTTGACCTCGATTTCGACGCGGCGCTGGTCGTCCCGCCCTATTACTTCCGCAAGGCGACCGATAATGGCCT
>Ga0114129_10013224_pt1 | contig 11754 bp, 9 predicted proteins | sample RhiMetdeltSRZDD1_FD_80071 | JGI IMG/M metagenome (GOLD analysis project Ga0114129, IMG submission 80071) | Populus rhizosphere microbial communities from Tennessee, USA - Rhizosphere MetaG P. deltoides SRZDD1 (version 2) (version 2) | ecosystem: Host-associated > Plants > Roots > Rhizosphere >... | reverse complement strand
TCCGAGAGGCCGTTGAGATCGACGTGGTTCATCGTGTGGTTGCCGATTGGATAGCGGGCGGCGACAAATCGCGCCCACCCTGGATAGAAGCGGGCGAAGTGACGCGTCATGAAGAACGTCGCCGGCACGCGAAGCCGACGCAGCGTGGCCGCGATTTTCGGCAAACCGGCATCGTTCGCCCCGGCGTCGAACGTCAGCGCAACGATCCGCCGACGTGTCGGCAAGACCGTCGGGACGTCACCGACGAGCTCCTGCGGTACTCGCGCGTCAGCCCCGGCGATCTCGTGCCTCACCCGAAACGCTCGGGGGCCGATTGCTCGGCGAGTCGATGCCGGCCTCGGCCTCGCCGGCGCCGCACGTTGATGACCGCCCGAGGCACATCCGGCCAGGGATAGGAGAACGAGCGTGGATGCCGCGGCTTGCGGCATCCTGATGCCTCCGATCAAGCCGATTTACCTCCTGGCGCCCATTCTGCCTGCCGGGCCGGCGCTTCCAGCTCAACACGCTGGGCAAATCACGTACCGCCGGGCAAATCACATACGGTTGGGAGGCCACTGGGCCGGTAGCTCAAAGCGGTAGAGCCTCCACGACGCTGTTCTTCCTCCTTTCCCCCTACTGCTGACGATCGCGATCTCGATCTCCAGGCGCTGACCTAGGCGACGTGCAGAGTGAGTTGCTGCTGCGAGCCCGATGCTCGCGCTCTGCGAGCGGGCCGACTCCGCGTTGAACTGAGTCGGCCTAGACCTTTCAGGACACCCGCCCGCACTGGCGATGGCAGCCTTCGTGTGCGAGAACGCTGGCGCCGTCTATTCGAGCGAGATCCTCGACCGGTTCTTCCTCAGCGAGTCGACGCTGCGGCGCCGGCGCCCGGAGCTCGCGTGGCTGGGGATTCGCTTCCTCGAGCACGGCCGCGCGTCCGTCTACGCGACCGCCGAGCTTACCCAGCAGTTGCCCTGACAGTTCCCTACCAAAATGAGCGTTTCGCGCCGATGAGCGAGAGCGCCTACGGCTTCTTGGCCTACGCGCGATCGACACCTAGAGCATCGATTCGCACCGGCCGGCTTGACGAAACGCGGATGCGCACCGTCCCAGTCTGGACTGACGGAAACGATGCGAGGGTGACGAGCTGCCTCCTTGCGAAAGTCGACGAAGTAAGGCTCACCTGTTTGAGCAGTTTGCCGTTCCAGAAGACCTGGACCGTTCCGCACGCAGGGCAGCGCGTGGCGAGCAGTGCAAGGCGGTGGGTCTCGACGTTGTGCAGCACGAGTGCAGCACCGGTCCGACTGGCGACCGAATAGGTGCGGGCGTAATACCCGTCAGCGAATCTGCGCAGCCACGACCCCGAAGCGACGGCCAGCGTCCGGTCGTCGACCGGCAGAGCGGTGCAGGTCTCGCGGCTCCAGGCGGAGACATTGTCGGCACTGTCGCGGGCGCGCGCAGAGAAGCAGTACGTCACGCCGGGTGACCCTGCGAAGACGGCGCTCGTCGCACTCGTTGCGCTCAACCACGGCGTCTCGCCGCCGTAGCCGCTGTCGTAGGGCGCGCTCCGGTAGCGGATGTCGTAGTTCGCGACGCCGGTTCCGGCGTCGTTCGAGCTCCAGGCGACGATCAAGCGGAGCTGGCGCTGGAACGGGCGGAGCGGCGTCGAAAAAGAGGGGACTGTCGGCGGCGTGGTGTCGGTGACGACGGCCGTCGGGGTCGACGCTGCAGTGGCGGTGCCGGCGGCGTTGCGGGCGCTCACAACAACTAGAAGCCGCTGGCCGATGTCGCCAGGAACGATGCTGTATGACTGACCGGTCGCAGCGGTGATGTTCGCGCAGTCGGCACCTGCAGTGTCGCAACGCTGCCACTGATAGGTGTAGGTCAGCGGTCGCGTACCGGTCCACGTTCCGCTCGCCGCGGTCAGGTTCTGGCCGGGCGTTGGCGAGCCGGAGATCGTCGGCGCGTAGATGTTCGCCGGCGGCGCCGGGATCATCACAGGCGCAAAGCTCGTACCGCTGAAACGGTCTCTGTCGACGCACCCCGAGATCCCCGGCACGTGCCCGCAGTCCGTCCACTGCCAGAACGTCCACCCGTTCCCGCCCCAGTTCTGCGCCGGGACGGTCGGGGCCGGCGCGCTCGTGTAGTGGGCGATCCAGAGGACGCGGTAGCCGGAGGCAGCAAACGCGGTCGTGTTCGCAAGTGCCGTCTCCCAGAAGTGCGGCGAGGTGTAAATGATCGCCTTGACATGCAGTAGCGCCTTGACCTCGTGAAGCCACGTCGACGTCCAGAGGCTGAGCGATGACGGCGAGAGGCCACCCGTTACCTCGAGGTCGAGGACCGGTAGAAGGTCGCCAGGATGCGGCTGCGCGACCTGCACGAAATGGTCGGCCTCGGCAACCGCGTCCACCTCGATCGCGCCCGTTGTCGCGCCGCCGGGCCGCGCGAAGTGGTAGGCGCCAAATCTAAGCCCGCTCGTGCCCGCGCCGGAACGGTACGCGGCGTAAGGCGCGTCGTCCAGGGCGCTCCCTTCGGTCGCTTTGGCGTAGACGAACTTGTACCCCGCCCCGGCGACGCGGGCCCAGTCGATCGATCCATTGAAGTGCGAGACGTCTATGCCGGGGACATACGCGCGCGCAGCCGGGGCGAGAACGAGCATGGCTGCGGTTGTGACGAACAGGCGGCGACCCAACGCAAAACCGGCTTTCCGCGGGTGACGGAGACACTGATTGAGACGTCGGCGTCGCCTCGGCGCTCGTCATCGTTTTGTAAAAAACACGTGAAAGAGGAGGCGGCTCTGCGCCATCAAACGCCACCTAGAGCGGCGGATCTGGCGCCGACCCTCCCCCGACGGCTCGCTGGAGAAGCTAACGGGCAACGGCGCCTCCGACCAGTTCGGCGGCCGAAGCAACAGCCGGCGCTCGGGCAGTCGGATTTTCGACCCGGCTATTCGGCTACTTCCCGGGCGGCCCGCAAATCGGAAGGATCTACCCCTAGATGGGTTTCCGCGTAGGCGTCATCGAGACGTCAAGTAGAAGGGTCGACGCGGCAGTACCTCAGTCTGTCGGCAGCCATCGACGATGCTGGTCAGAAGCGGGGCGATAGTGGACAATCCACGGTCGTCCGAACCGAGCGCTCGTGCGATCGCCACCTCCCTCGTAATGAAGGGGTCCCCGGTTCGAGTCCGGGCGTCGGTGAGTCTCCGCTGGTACATGGCGTGTAAAGGTCGAGCCCGGAGCGCTGGTCTGTCGACTGTCAACCAGGCCGGCGCTTTCGTCGAGGACAAGGTCGTCGGTACCTGGGTGTGCTCGACCGGTTACCGCGTCAACTCGCGAAGTCGTGTCAGGGGAGTTTTTCGCCGATCGTGCTGAGTCGGACAGCTTCTGCAGAATTACTTGCTTGTAGGCCCGCAACCCAGAGGGTTCGCGAATCAGGGCGGAGCGCGAAGACGATTCCCATGACCACGCTCTGCGCGCTGTGCACGAAAGGCTTGCCTGCAGATTCGGATGCCCGGACGGCACTCAAGTGTTGACGCGCTCCGGTGTCCAGACTCGTCAACCAGGCCGAGACCTCAAGGAACGATCTGCTATCCGCTGGACGTTAAGGTCGCGATGGGCCGAGTGCCCGAGTTACTGACTATCGCCTGTTCCACAAGCTGTTAGTCACTGCGAGAGTCCTCGGTCTGCCGTGCGCCTTGCCTCAATCGCTCGGAGAGCGCGTGCGCAGCCGAAGTGGGCTCGGCGCGCCCGGCTTGCTCGGAGGTTTTCGATGGCTGCTCTTGTCGAAAAAGCTGCGTCGCATTCCAGAGGTCCACGTGGAGTCGCTCGATCTCTTCAACGAGCATCAGGATGGCGCGGCCGGCCGCAGCGACCTCTTCGCGCGCGTCGCGCGTCAGGCCCTCACCCCAGCGGCAGAGCGTCTCGAGTTTCTCCTCATCGAGGATTGCGTGGCGCGATGTATCCGTCAGGGTCCTCCTAGGGCTCCAGGCTGAGCGCCGCACGTTACGAGATCCGCCGATGCCGAGGGTCCTCACGGCACGGTCTTCGCGCATTTAAGCCGTCCTCGGGCTGTCTCTTCTGTCAGCCTCTCCAGGTCCCGGGGAGACCGGGCCCCTCGATTGGCAATTCGCCGATCAGGTCGTCGCCGTTGCGTTGAAAGCCTCGCAGCACCCGTAGCCCGTATGACCTGCACCCGTGGGAGAGCCTTTGATCGGACTAAGTAGTGTGCCGCCGATGAGCAAGCGCGTCCTGATCCTCGGGGCTGGGTTCGGCGGACTGGAGCTCGCGACCCGGCTCTCGGAGACAATCGCGGACGCGGTCCGCGTCACGCTGATCGATCGCAACGACTCGTTCTACTTCGGCTTCTCAAAGCTCGAGGTAATGCTCGGCCGCCAGTCGGCCGACGACGTCCGGCTCCACTACCGCGACTTCGAGAAGGACGGCGTCGAGTTCCGCCAGGAGACGGTGACAGGCGTCCACGCAGCCGCGCGCCGCGTCACGACCGACGCCGGATCCTACGACGCCGACTTCGTCGTCGTGGCGCTCGGCGCCGACTACGACTTCGCCGCCACACCGGGCTTCGAGCAGGGCGGGCACGAGTATTACTCGCTCGCCGGCGCCGAGCGGCTGCGCGACGCGCTCGCCGACTTCAAGGGCGGCAGGGTGCTCGTCTCGGTTCTCGGGCAGCCGTTCAAGTGCCCGCCCGCTCCGTTCGAGGGTTCTTTCCTGCTGCACGAGCACTTCACGGAGCAGGGAATCCGGGACTCCGTCGAGATGGCGACGACATTTCCGATGGCGCGCCCGGTCCCGGTGACCGGTGAGGTCTCGGAGATGTTCCGCGATGGGCTCGCTGCACGCAATGTCAAGGAACTGCCAGAGCATCTCGTCGCCGGCATCGACCCGGCGACCCGCACGGCACAGCTCGCGAGCGGCGAGACGCTGCCCTACGACCTGTTCGTCGGCATTCCGATCCACCGGGCGCCCACCGCGCTCGCGGACACGGGCCTCGTGGTCAACAACTGGGTGCCCGTCGACCAGTCCAACCTCAGGACCCGGTTCACCGGCGTCTATGCGCTCGGGGACGTCTGTACCGGCCCGCGAACTGTTCCCAAGGCCGGTATCTTCGCCGAGGCAGCCGCGCGCGTGGTCGCTGACGACATCGCCGCGACGATCGCGGGCGCCGAGCCGCCCGCGCCATACGAGGCCTCGGGCGTCTGCTACGCCGAGTTCGGCGGTGGGCTCGTCAGCAAGGTCGAGGTCAGCTTCCTCGGCGGCGATGCGCCAGCGGCCCAGCGCTACGACCCGTCGCTGGGGTACGCGGCTGAGAAGGAGGAGTTCGGTGCGGTCCGCCGAGCTCGCTGGTTCGGGCGCTCGTGAGTCGCGAGAGCCGCTCCGTGAGCGGTTCTCGCACGAGGTGGAGATGCCGCGTTAGACAGGTGCGAAACGCCACGCTAAAAACGGCATCGCAGAGCCTAGTGCGCCGATCGAGGAAGCGATGGTGCGTCCGTTCCTGCGACGTAAAGAACCAGGCGACACGACCGCGGGCTGGGCGAGTGTTCTGGAATGACGCCAGAACGATTCCTCGTCTGCGCTGCGGCTCGCACGCACTTGACCGTGTGCCGCTCATCGAGCGCATGGTGTCGCTCGTCGACGCGAAGCTTGTGTTGACTGGGGGGTAGCGTCACGGTCTGACGATTCGCTGCGGCGATAACAGCCAGGAGGTCACCCAGTCCTTCGACGCCGCGATGGCTTTTGCCACCGTCCATCATTGGCAGGACCCGATTGCCGGCCTGCTCGAGATGCGGCGCGTGGCTCGCCGGGTGGTGGTGTTCACGTGCGACACCACTGACAGGAGCTGGCGGCGGCGGTTCTGGCTGACTCGTGACTACCTCCACGAGGTCGCTGCCTCCCGCGTCGGCCTCGCTACCGGACTGGCCCGCGCGATCGGAGCCCGGATGGAGCCGGTGCTCATTCCGTGGGACTGCGCTGGCGGCTTCTTCGAGGCCTATTGGCGCCGGCCCGAGGCGTACCTGGACGAGAACGTCCGTCGCGGAATATCGGTGTGGGCCAGCGTCGGGCGGGACGCCGAGCAGAGGGCAGTGGGCAGCCTCCGTGATGACCTCGCATCTGGTCATTGGGCCGAACGCAACCGCGACCTCATCGATCTCGAGGCGGCAGAGCTTGGCCTTCGCCTGTTGATCGCTTGAACCACGCCGCCGCCGGCTAGCTCGTCGCTTGGGCGTGTTCGGCAATGTCCCTCGAGCGAGGACATCTGACGCTCGGGTAGATCAGCACTCTTCCTTTGCGTGATTGCCGGTGGACAGCGGATGGTGCAGGCTTGCGTGTGTGGAGCCGCCTGAGGTTCGATACGTTCGGAACGCCGGCGTGGCCCTGGCGTTCGTGGAGTTTGGGGAGGGTCCGATTGATCTGGTGTTCATGCCGCAGTGGATCCACAACCTCGAGATTGGCTGGGCAAATCCGGTCTACGCACGCTTCCTTAACCAGCTCGGAGCGTTTTCGCGAGTTCTCTTGTTGGACCGCCGCGGAGTTGGTCTTTCCGACCGTTTATCGCCGGGAGATGTGCCGCCGCTCGAGGTCTTGATGGATGATCTCCGCGTCGTGATCGACGCGGCAGGTTTCGAGCATCCCGTGCTGTTCGGGGGCGCGGACTCGGGAAGCATCGGCGCTCTCTACGCGGCAACCTATCCCGAGAGAACAGCTGCATTGATCGTCCTCGGCAGCGCGGCAAGAGGGAGCGTCAGCGGCGATTATCCGTGGGCCTGGACCGCCGACCAATGGGAGACGTACCTGGCCGAGCTGGCCGCCGGATGGGGCACAGCCGCGTACGCTCGCAAGTGGTGGCGGATCACCGCGCCTTCACTCAAGGGAGACCCGGAGCTCGAACGTTGGTTCCTCTCCTTGCAGCGTCTGTCGGCCAGTCCGAGTGCGATGGAGGCGATCGAGCGGATCTGGCACGACCTCGACATTCGACCGGTCTTATCCACGCTCGGCGTCCCCACACTGGTGCTCCACCGAACCGGCGATCCAATCGAGTCGGTCGAGGCCGGTCGGGATTTCGCACGGCGCATTCCGGGCGCCAGGTTCGTCGAGCTGCCCGGAGACGACTGGTTTGCCTGGTCCGGCGACCAGGACGCTGTCCTCCGGGAGGTCGAGTCGTTCGTCCGAGACGTGCGTGAGGAGCAGGCAGAGCTCGATCGGATGCTCGCAACTGTGCTCTTCACAGACATTGTCGGATCGACTGAACGAAACCGGACCATCGGAGATCGGGCTTGGAAAGACTTGCGGGAACGCCACGACGCGACCGTCCGTGCGATGCTCGTGCGCTACCGCGGTGTGGAGCAGGACACCGCCGGCGACGGCTTTTTTGCCACCTTCGACGGTCCGGCACGAGGGGTGAAATGCGCGCAGGCGGTCATCGAGGCTCTGGGAGCGTTCGACGTCGAGGTGCGCGCAGGCGTCCACACCGGTGAAGTCGCCGCGACAGCAGGAAAAGTCAGCGGGATCGCGGTCAGTATCGGTGCGCGAATCGCGGCCCTCGCCGGACCATCTGAAGTTCTGGTCTCGCAGACCGTGAAGGATCTGGTCGCCGGTTCTGGACTCACGTTCGTCGATCGCGGCACCCATGCACTGAAGGGCACCGGCGGTACCTGGCAGCTCTTCCAAGCTCGCTAACGAGCGCCACGTCGCGCTATCCGCCTGAAAGCGCGAGGTCGCAGTGCGGTGGGCGGGGAATTGCCCGCAGAGCCTAAGCAGGAAATGTCAATTGTCCAGAACAGAAGAACGAGACGTGGGACCTCCAGAAGCCCGTAACCCGTATTCCTGTCGGTGTGAGACTTCTAGCGGTTCTAGCCGCTGCCTTCGGGCTCACCTCCTCTGGCTGGCACACCTTTCGTGCGCACGGAATCAGCGTCCGCTATCCGGCCCGCTGGCACGCGACCGCGCAGCGCCTGACGCTCGTGACCTACCCACCTCAGATCGTCGCGGTGGCCTCATATCCTCTTCCGCGTGGTAACGGCGGCGCCGACGGGTGCAGCCCGAAGCAAGCGCTCGATCGGTTGCAACCCGCCGGGGCCTTCATCTTCGGTTGGGAGTTCACCCAGCCGGGATCTCGTCGCAAGCGAGACTTCCCGCCACGTCCGAAGCACTTCAGGCTCACGCACTTTGCCCGGTACGAGTGCGGCGGGCCGAGTTACCTCTTGCGGTTCCGTCAGGCGGGAAGGTACTTCCAGATCCACATCGCCCTCGGTCGGCGGGCGAGCAAGGCGACGCGAGCCACCGTTCTCCGCATCGTGGATAGCTTCCACGCGAAGCCGAGATGAGGTTCGTTCGGGCCCGGCCCGAGTAGCGCCTCGGGCCAGAACCTATCGCCGTTCAAACGAAGGGGTCCCCGGTTCGAGTCCGGGCGCCAGCTTCTTCGAATGGTGTCTGAACTGGCCGGCTTGAAGTTGGCGCTAAGAGCCGCGGCCGGGATCGTCGTGAGCCTGCCGGCGGAGTTCGTCGAGACGCGATTGCCAGTGCTTGTCGTCGCGGGCGATCTTCTTCTTCAAGAGCCGCTCCGCAACTTGGTGCGGCGTCTGGTCGGCGACGACAGCGAGCAGCGTCAGGCTCGCCTGGGCGAGCTGCTCCGCATAGCCGAGAACGTGTGGCTCCGGAGTCGTGCCGTACGCCACACTAAAGGCGCTCGCCCGCTCTAGCTCCTGGCTGGCAAGCTCGACGGCCTGAGGTAGCTCGCGCTCGTGTTCATTCATTCACCTCGTGAGTCTACGGCTGCAAACCGTTTTTAGCCGATCGAGCTCTCGTAATGAGGGGGTAAAATCCCTGCTTTACAGACGCTTTTTGCGCGCGCGCCCTTATATGGTCCCCCGGTTCTCGTAACCAATGGGAGGAAGCGAATGAGACGGCTTTTCACTGCGGCGTCGTTTACTGCCGCGCTCGTCGCACTAATCTCGACAGGGTCGGCCGTAGGGAAGCACAATCCGCCGGGCCCGAAGAAGAAGGGCCCTGCGAATGTTTCTGTCTTCGCGACCGGCTTCAACAATCCGCGTGGGCTCGCGTTTGGACCGGACGGCAATCTGTATGTCGCCGAGGGCGGTCTCGGTGGCGCAGATTCCACGGTCGGGCAATGCACGCAGGCCTCCGGGGCTGCGGCCCCCTATACAGGGAGCACGAACAACCCTGTGCTGGGTGGGCGGATCTCCAAGGTCAGCCCTGCGGGCGCCGTCTCGACGGTTGTCGATTCGCTGCCGTCGAGCGAGACGAGTGCCGCCCTGGGGAACCTCGTCAGCGGCGTCTCGAGCGTTGCCTTCATCGGCAATCAGCTCTACGGGCTTCTCGCCGGAGCGGGCTGTTCGCACGGCGTGCCCACGGTCCCGAACGGGGTGATCAAGGTCGGGCCGGGCTCGACTTGGTCGCTGCTCGCGAACCTCAGCGCCTTCCAGGCGGCTCATCCCGTGGCTAACCCGGATCTCGAGGACTTCGAGCCCGACGGCACGTGGTACAGCATGGCGGCGTACAAGCACGCGCTGTATCCGATGGACTCGAACCACGGCGAGCTGGACCGGGTCACGCAGACCGGAACGATCAGCCGTGTGGTTGACATTTCGGCCAAGGTCGGGCACGTCGTTCCGACCGCGATCGCTCGACACGGAGTCTGGTACATCGGCAATCTTGGCGTCTTCGGCCCCCCGGACGGCACGACGCCGAACGAGCACGTCTACCAGTTGACCCCGAGCAACCACCTCAGGGTGCGCGCCTCGGGGCTCGAGCAGGTGCTCGGTCTCGCTTTCCGGGGCGGCAAGATGTACGCCCTCGAAATGAGCACCACCCCCGGCGGCCCGACCCCCGGCACGGGTGCGATCGTGCGCGTTCGCGCAGGTCATCCTGCCGAGACGGTGGTCTCCGGACTCGTGTTCCCGACCGGCATGACAGTCGGTCCTGACGGGGCGTTCTACGTGTCCGAAAAGGGCTTCGGCTTCGGGGCTGGAGCCGGGCGCGTTCTCCGCATCACCACTCACTAGTTGAAGCGACCTACGTGGGCCGGCGCTCTGGCGCCGGCCCACTGACGCCGGCCTCGATTACTTGACGTTCTCTTCTTCGGCGGGTTCTGGCGGTGAGGAAAGGTCGGTTGTCGCTTCTGCTTCGGGTCGCGCATCCGGCGCGGTCGAAGCAGCATTCATGCCGTACAGACTGATCCGGGAGCGGATGTCGGCGGCGACGTGCTCGCGTTCGGGTTCAAGTTGGGAGTCCTCTTGGCGTTCTGCATTTACGTGAGGCTCTGAGTCCTTGCTTCGGCGTCGCCTACCCAGGCGGGCTGTCTTCCGCTCAGCACGTGCTGCTTCTTTGGCTTGGCGTTCCTCGCGGCGACGCTCCTCCCTCTCGTCTCGTCGCCGCTCTTGCTCACGTTGTTTTTCTTCCTTCACGCGGCGATGCTCCTCGGCGCGAGCGGCCTCTTCTGCGCGCCGGCGTTCTTCTGCCTCCGCGGCTTCGCGCCGAGCACGCTCTTCCGCCTCGGCCTTTGCGCGCTCCTTGGCCAGCTGCTCCTCGGCCCGGCGAGCCTCCTTCTCCGCTTCACGCCGCTCTCGCTCGCGTTGCTTCGCTTCCTCGTCGCGGCGCCGCTCCTCGGCCCGAGCGGCTTCTTCTGCGCGCCGGCGCTCGTCCGCTTCCGCGGCTTCGCGCTGAGCCCGTTCTTCCGCCTCGGCCCTTGCGCGTTCTTTGGCCAGCTGCTCTTCTCGACGACGCGCTTCAGCTTCCTTACGCAGCCGCTCTTGTTCGCGTAGCTTCGCTTCCTCTTCTCTCTGTTGCTGCTCGGCCCGAGCTGCTTCCTCTGCGCGCCGGCGCTCTTCTGCCTCCGCGGCTTCGCGCCGCGCTCGTTCCTCCGCCTCGGCCCGAGCGGCTTCCTCTGCCTGCCGGCGTTCTTCCGCTTCCGCGGCTTCGCGCCGAGCCCGTTCTTCCGCCTCGGCTTTTGCGCGTTCCTTGGCCAGCTGCTCTTCCAGGCGACGCGCTTCCTCTTCCTCGCGCAGCCGCGCTTGCTCGCGCTGTTTCTCTTCCTCGTCGCGGCGACGTGCGTCGGCCCGAGCGGCTTCCTCTGCGCGCCGGCGCTCTTCTGTCTCCGCGGCCTCGCGGTGAGCCCGCTCTTCCGCCTCGGCCTTTGCGCTTTCCTTCTCCTTCTTCTCGCGGCGGCTTTCCTCTGCGCGGGCAGCTTCTTCAACGCGCCTGCGCTCTTCCGCCTCGGCGGCCTCGCGACCGGCCCGCTCTTCCGCTTCGGCCTGCTCCCGCTCCTTGGCCAGCCGCTCTTGCTCGCGTCGCTTCTCGTCCTCGGCGCGTTCCGCCTCTTTGCGTTTCCTTTCTTCAGCGCGTTCGGCGCGCTTGCGGCTCCTCTCCTCTTCGCGCCGGCGGCGATCCTCGGCCTTCCGCTGCTCCTTGGCCTCGCGCTCCTCCCGGCGGCGCACTTGCTTCGCTTCGCGCTTGCTCAGTCGGGTCGAGAGCTCGAGCTCGTCCGCGCGACGTGCGAGGGCCGTTTCTTGGACGAGCTCGGCAGGCGGCACCTCGACGTCGGCTTCAACGAGCTCGGACTCGAGCGGCGGTCGCGTCGCGAATTGGAGGCTGTTGTCGGTACTCAGCGCCCCTCGAAACCGGAGGTGGAACCACGAAGCCCGCCGTCTGGTCTCGCCGCTCAGGTAACCGCTGCACAGTGAGGGCGCATCGCCCCGAACGACCACGTCGCCGACTTGATCGGAGGGAAGCCGCTTGCCTTGTT
>Ga0114129_10013223_pt1 | contig 11756 bp, 10 predicted proteins | sample RhiMetdeltSRZDD1_FD_80071 | JGI IMG/M metagenome (GOLD analysis project Ga0114129, IMG submission 80071) | Populus rhizosphere microbial communities from Tennessee, USA - Rhizosphere MetaG P. deltoides SRZDD1 (version 2) (version 2) | ecosystem: Host-associated > Plants > Roots > Rhizosphere >... | reverse complement strand
GGATCCTGGTCGCGTGGGCGACGGGCGCCGTGGGGTGGTCCCTCCTCGGCCCGATGTGCTACCTGCTCGGTCTCGAGGTGATCGCCGTGGGGGGGTTCATCCTGGTGCAGATCGGGGGCGGGGTCGGCCGGGTGGGGCGGCTCCTCGCCTGGGTGGGCGCGGGGCGCGGCGCCCGCCGTGTCGATGGGGCCGTTCGAGCGTTCTATCGATCGCACCGGTGGTCGCTCCTCCTGTCCGTCGGATTCCACTTCGCGAGCTGGCTCATCGGGACGGTGGAGGTCCTGCTGATCCTGTGGAGCCTGCAGGTGCCGGCGTCCCTGGTGGCGGCCACGGTGATCGAGGCGCTGGGCACCGGTGTGCGCTTCGCCACCTTCTTCATCCCCGCCAGCCTGGGCACGCTCGAGGGCGCCAACGCGGCGGCGTTCGCGGCCCTTGGATGGGCGGCGAGTCGTGGACTGGCCTTCAGCCTGGTTCGCCGCGGCCGTCAGGCGGTGTGGATCGGTCTCGGGCTGGCGATCGTCGTGGCGATGGGCGCCACGCGGGCGGCGGGCCGGCAGCCGGTCGAGCCCGCGTGGGCCCGCGTTGACTGATGCCCCTCAGGCGACCCGGCCAGGGGCGAGTGACACGTGGCCCTGGCGCTGGGCGAGGTCTCGTTCCAGGGCCGCCGCCGTTTCCGGCGACACGACGACCGGGAGCCGGGCACGCCGGACCTCGAGCAGGTCGCGCGTCGAGTCGAGCCCGGAGACGCCCACCCGCTGCCCTCGACAGAGTAGCGTCCCGGACGCGGATCCCGGGAGGCGCAGGTGGCACCGGAGCAGCTTCGCGAGGACCTGCCGGGTGGTCGCCCCCTTCATGACGAAGACGTCGAAGAGGCCATCGACCGGCGAGGCGTCGGGGGCGAGCGGGAGCCACGCGCCGTAGCTCCGCACGTTGGCCACGATGACGAGCGCCGCGTCGACGGCCACAACATGGCCGTCGACCACGACCCGCCGCAGCGTCAGCGGCTCGTGCCGGAGAGAGCGAAGCGCGGCGCGGTAGTAGGCGAGCCACCGTTGCCACCGGACCCGGGGCGCGGTGGCCGCAGACTCCACCGCGTCCTGAACCTCGGCAATCAGACCGTAGCTCTGATGACACAGGAACAGCTCACCGTTTCGCATCCCGACGTCGGAACGGACAACCTGCCCGCGGGCCAGCACGTCGAGCACGCCCTCCGCGCTGTGAGGATGGCGGAACGCGCTCGCAAACAGATTCCCGAAGCCGCACGGCACGGGCAGGAACGGCACCGACCGGCGCACGGCGGCCAGGGCGGCCGTGCTCTGCGTCCCGTCCCCGCCGACGCAGATCAGGAGCGAGGCGCGGTCACCCTCCGTCTTCGCCCACCGGCGCAGGCGGTCGAGGTCGGGGAAGACCTCGAGGCTCGAACGGTATCGGCGCGCGCGCAGAGCGTCCCGGAGCGCGAGCGCGATGGACATGGCCTGGCCGTTGCCCGACCCAGGCGTGACGACGATCTGGATCGGCTGAGACCTGACGGAGCGCGCGATGTGTGTGCTCGGTAGAGTCAGTGTTTTCATTGGAAGTCCCTTCGGTCGACATGCAGCAAGCTCGGTGCCAGATCGAGCATCCCGCCGACGGACTCGCGGGTACAGTGCCTCGAGCGCGATCGTCCGCTCCATCCTCACCGCGGTGTCCATCCGCTTCCTCACTGCGGCGGGGTTTCCCCAGGCGCCGGGTGGGGCGACCGCCGACCGACTGGGATCGGCGCGGAGAGGTTGAACTCTCTGGCCGCAGCGGCGGCTCACAATTGGCTCGACCCTTGCTCCAGAGGTTCTGGCCTCGGCTCGAGGCAAGGAGGGCCGCATGGGCAATCGGACGGACTGGTCGCAGCGGTGCGCCGTGATCCTGGCGGGCGGGGAAGGGCTGAGGCTCCGACCCCTGACCCGCCGGATCGCGGGGGACGAGCGACCCAAGCAGTTCTGCGCGCTCGTGGGTCCCGAAACGCTCCTCGCGCAGACGCGCCGCCGTGTCGGGCTCGCGGTCTCCCCCGACCGCACTGCCCTGGTGGTCACGCAGGCTCACCAGCGCTTCTACGCGCCGCTGCTGGCGGATGCGCCCGCGGCGTGCGTCGTGGTACAGGCGAAGAATGTCGGCACCGCTCCGGCCATTCTCTACGGTCTCCTCCGCGTGGCGGCGATGCAGCCGGCCGCGCGGGTGGCCGTCTTCCCGTCGGACCACCACGTCTCCGACGACCGGGCCTTCATGGCCCACGTCGACTCCGCCTTCGACGCCGCGACCGTCCGACCCGACCTCGTGGTGCTTCTGGGGATCGCTCCGGACGCGGCCGAGACCCAGTACGGGTGGATCGAGCCGGGGGATCCTCTTCCCGTCGGGCAGCCGGGGACGGTCTCGCGCGTCCGCCGCTTCTGGGAGAAGCCGTCGCTCGCTGTGGCGCAGGCGTTGTTGGCCAAGGAGTGTCTGTGGAACAGCTTCGTCATGGTGGCCTCCGTGCCGACCCTGCTCACCATGACGTGCAAGGCGATCCCCGGCCTCTGTGAGACGTTCGGGCCGCTGCGCGCAGTGCTCGGCACGCCGGTGGAGGAGCAGGTGGCCCGCGAGGTGTACGGGCGAAGCCCGTCGCGGGACTTCTCCCGGGAGGTGCTCGCGGCGCGCCCGCCGAATCTCGCCGTCCTTCCCGTGCGCGGGGTGGAATGGACCGACCTCGGCGACCCGCGCCGAGCCCTCGCGACTCGCGTCCGGGTCGGGTTCGGGCGTGAGCGCGTTGCATGGTCGCTGGCCGAGCTGGCGTAGCGCGGGGCAGCGCCGGAGGTCGACGTCGCGATGTGCTACGGTATCCGAGGATGACGGCGTCGCCCGAGCGGGAGGCCGGCTGACGGATGCCCGTCGGGTCGGGGCGAGCCGACCGAGGGCGGACGCCAGGGCCGCGCGAGGTTGAGGCATGAGCCAGAGGCCCCGGGTGCTGATCGTCGATGACGAGCCGGATGTCGTCGCGAACTGGCGGGAGGTGCTCGATCACGAGGGCTACCCGTGCGTGACCGCCATCGACGGGGCGCACGGGCTGAAGCTGCTGGAGACCGAGCATCCGGACCTCGTCCTTACCGACCTCTGGATGCCGCGGATCGACGGCATGGCGATCCTGTCGCGGGCGGTCGAGCTGGACCCGGATGCCGTGGTCATCATGATCACCGGTCACGGGACCGTGCAGTCGGCCGTTGAGGCGATGCGCGCGGGGGCCTTCGACTACCTCCTCAAGCCGCTGCCCTCGAACGACACCCTCCGCCTCGCCGTCCGGCGGGGCGCGGACCGGCGGCGTCTCCTCGAGGAGAACCGCCGGCTCCGGGAGCCGCTCGCCTCGCGGGTCGGGTTCGAGACCCTCGTCGGCACGAGCGTCAAGATGGTTGCCGTCCTCGACCTGGTGCAGAAGGCCGCGCGGTCGGAATCGAACATCCTGATCCAGGGGGAGTCCGGGACCGGCAAGGAGCTGATCGCCCGCGCGATCCACGCGAACAGTCCGCGCGCGGCCGAGGTCTTCGTGCCCCTGGACTGCGCCGCCCTCCAGGACACCCTTCTCGAGTCGGAGCTCTTCGGGCACGAGCGCGGCGCCTTCACCGGCGCCGACCGCGTCAAGCCGGGGATGATCGAGGTGGCGGACCGCGGGACGCTCTTCCTCGACGAGATCGGTGAGCTCCCGCTGGCGCTCCAAGCGAAGCTCCTCCGCGCCCTCCAGGAGCGCCAGATCCGCCGGGTGGGGGGCACGAAGTTCCTGGACGTCGACATCCGGCTCGTGTCGGCGACGAACCGGGATGCGGCCGAGCTCGTCCGCAAGAACGAGTTCCGCGAGGATCTCTTCTATCGGATCAACGTGATCACGATCTCGCTGCCGCCGCTCCGGGAGCGGACGGGCGACGTCCCCGCGCTCGCCTACCACTTCCTGCGTCGTCATGGCCGAAACCGCGAGCAGCCGCTGGAGGGGATCGATCCCGATGCCGTGGCCTTGCTCGAGGCGTACCCGTGGCCGGGCAATGTCCGGGAGCTCCAGAACGCCATCGAGCGCGCGTGTGCCCTCGCCGACGGGCCCACCGTGCTTCCGCGCGACCTCCCCGAGCACGTCCGCGGGCGGGGCCGGCCGGCGCCGCCCGCGGCTCGCGGAGACCTGACCTTTCGCGACGCCCGTGAGAGCTGGCTCCGGACGTTCGCCCCGGAGTACCTCACCGATCTCCTGCGGCGCCACGGCGGGAACGTCTCGCAGGCCGCGAAGGCAGCCGATTTGGACCGGAAGACCCTCCACGCGCTCCTGACGAAGTACGGAGTCAACGCCTAGGAGATCCGCGCCCCCCAGACCGCCGATCGGCGGCCGAACGGCGAGTACGGCGAATGGCGGAGCCCTTCGGCGGATACGTCACGACCGTGCCGCTGACCCTCGCGAACGACGTCAGCGCCGAGCGAGCCTCTCAATCGTTCTTCCGCCGCAACGCCGTGCCCTTGTGTATGGCGATGTGGTCGGTCCTGTCGCTCTGGATCTCATACTGGGGCTCATCCTTGCTCGCGTGGTGCGTGTACCCTTTGTACTCGACATCCTTGGTGTGCACCTTGATGATCGTCCCGCTGACGCGCCCAGCCTCCGAGTTCCAGGTGACGTGATCGCCGACGTTGAAGGTCTTCTTCATGAGGGGTCGCCTCCCGTTGTCCGTCCATCCAGCTCGTGACGCACTCGATCAGCGCCGCGTCTCAGACCCGGTCGTAGCCAGGGAAGTAGTCCCGCTTGAGGCGCGTGTCGGGCACCCCCATCTCCGAGAGCATGCCCTCGAGCCCCTCCACAAACGGCTCCGGTCCCGAGACCAGGAAGACCGTGGCCCCGAGCTTTGGAACGACGCTCGTGATCGAGTCCTTGGTGATGTGCTGCGGGGACACGAAGTCGCGAACCACCAGGCGAGGATGGCGGCGGCGCAGCGCGTCGAACTCGCGCTGATACACGAAGTCGGAGGTCCGGTTGGCGTAGAGTAGCGTCGCGTTCACCGGCAGCCCGCGGTGATCGAGATCGAGCAGCATCGCCCGGAAGGGGGTGATGCCGATGCCGCCTGCGATCAGCACGTGCGGGAGGTCCGGATCGGGGAGCGTGAAGTCACCGGCCGGCGTGTCCACCTCGACCCGCGCGTCGATGGGGAGCTCCCGGAGGGCCCGCTTGAACGTGCTGCTGTGGCCGCCGGCAAAGCGGGTCGTCAGCATGACGTGGCCTTCAAAGGGCGCCGACGCGATCGTGAAGTACCGTTTGGTCCCGCGGTCGTCCGGCTCGGGGTGGGGGAGCGTGTACCGGAGGAACTGCCCCGCCTGCCAGCTCAACGGCTCCTCGCCCCGGAAGACGAATGACGTCACGTCTGGCGTCTCGGGCCGCTTCGCGGCCAGGATGAGCTTCATCGTGTGGCCTTCCACCGCGGGTGGTCCGGCCACGACCGCCGGGATCTCGATGAAGAGATCTGGACCGGACACCCGGACCGGGTAGCTCGCCACACCCCGCCGGGCGGGCGGACTCAGCACGGCGCCGGTCGTCACGTCGAATCGCGCGCCGTGCCAGGGGCAGGTCACCACCTTCCCGTTCAGGGTCCCCTCGGACAGCGGCCCCCCCTGGTGCGAGCACGTATCGTCGATCGCATGATAGCGACCGGCGACGTTGAAGACCGCGATGCGCAGCCCCTTCGCCTCGACCACCCTCCTGGATCCCGGGGGAATCTCGGCGCCGGACGCGACTCTGACGGCTTCGCCCATGACATACCTCCTATCGTTCGTCATGCCGTGACACTGTGGACTCCCGGACCTGGTGTCCACCCTGGACTCGGCGGCTCACGACGCCGAGCGCCATGATCGCCTCGACGCTCGGGAACCGCTCCTGTGCCGCCACGGGCACGTGTCCCCAGTCTCCTGTGCCGGGCCGACCCACGAAATAGTCGAACGGCTGCGTTCCCGGGCCGCCGGGGCGCCCGACCACGATCCGGCCCACCATCCCGGCGGCTTCGTGCGGGAGACAGAAGTAGTCGTACACGCCCTCGACGGGGAGCGTCACCTCGAAGCGGTCGCCCGGATTGATGAGGAAGCCGGAGTCCCAGGGCTCGGCGACTTCGGGGATCCGCAGGGAATGATTCGCGTTCCTCGGGTGGTACGCGGTGGTCGTATGCGGGTTGCCCGGCGAGGCCATGATCCAGCGCACGGTCTGACCGGGTTCGATCCGGACCCCGATCGGATCGAACCACACCTCGGCGCCGCGGTCATCGCTCCGCATGCGGATTTCGACCACCGCGCCCGCGCCACCCGCGCCCGAGAGGCGCGGGTGGGCGAGCGGCGGCAGGGCGAGCCCGGCGAGCGCGAGCCCGCCCTTCGTGAGGAGTCCCCGCCGCGTCAGCATGGCCTCACTTCACCGCCGCGGCCTTCTCGGGGGAGACGTACCAGATCACGACGTGGTAATGCGGCTCCGCCACGCCGGGATGGCCCGCGTTGTAGTGCAGGTCCACGTGGTCGACCTTGGCCGGCGCCGCGGCGAGGTTCTCGAACGCCTTGTGCGCAGTGAGGTCCTTCACCGGGACCATGTAGACCGAGCTCACGAGGGTCCCCTGCCGGTCGTAGGCGAGGAACGGTCCCGCCGGGAGCGTCTTGGGGTCGACGTAGAGCGTGCCGAGCCCGGGGATGAAGTCCGGGAGCGGCGCGAGGGCGCTGACCTTCTGGTACTGGCCGCCGGGCGGGGCGGTCATCGTCGCCCCGCCTCCCAGGGCGCAGCCAGCCAGGAGGAGGGTCGCCATCGTCAGGGCTGCAGGACCGAAGCGCTTCATGAGGTCTCTCCTTCTCGTGTCTGAGGGTGTGGGGTTCGGCGGCGGCCGGTCCGGCCCGCCGCTGTGTGCCATCGCGCGACGATCGCATAGCGCTCCGCGCTGCCGCGGAGCTGGCCGACAATCCACCGCGCGGGGCGATCCCGGCCGGCGCTCGCCGGCGCCACGACGCAGAACCGTGAGAACCATGCCGTGTCCGACGCGTCGTCGTACCTGAGGAGGGCGTCGTCGGGAATCGGCGCCTGGTAGGCCTCGATTGGCTGCATCACGTCACGGGCGAAGCGACTGAACCAGGCCCGCCATCTCGGGCCGGCCGCGGCGCGCAACTCCGCCTCTGTGTACACCCGACCGTAACGAGCGCGCGCCTGCGCGATCCGGTCGCCGACCGTCTGGCCGGGTAGGCCGTCTCGTATCCTGCGAACCTGAGCGGCTGCCTCGAGTCCATCCAGATCGAGTGCGTCCGGCCGCATGACCTCCGAGGTCGCCATCGCTTCCCTCCTTCCCGTCTGTCCCATGCCGATCGGAGGAGCAAGCTTCGAGCCAGTCACGAGCGGCGCGTGGGGCCGAGCGTTTCAGCTACGTACCCTCAAATGAGATCGCCTCGGCCGCGACCCGCCACCGGCACGTGAGGAAAACACACCGCAGTGAGGCGGCAGATGGACACCGGGGTGCGCGGATGAACGGAGCTCTCAACCCGCCGACCCAGCAGGGCGAGCGCTTGCTCCATTTGCGGAACGGTCACCGACGGCCGGGCTGCCGAGACCCGGCGACGCAGCGAGGAGCCCGGGACCCGATGGGACGCTCCACGTCCCTCGAAAGCGTGTCGGTCGCGGACGGCCCGCCCGATACGGCGCCACGATCACCCGTGGCACGCCCGGTGCAGTTGGGCGAACCGGAGCACGCCGCTACGGCGTGTGGAAACGGCGGTGACAAGAGTGAAAGAGAATGGGAGTCTCGGGGGGCCGGCCGCGCGCATCCAGTGCCGGCCGCGCGGTGACCTGGCGATCATTCTCAGTGGCGGCGGCGCCAGGGCCGCCTATCAGGTGGGCGTGCTCCGAGGGATCAGCAGACACCTCCCGTGGGTCCGGCCCCGGATCCTCACGGGCGAATCGGCGGGCGCGATCAACGCGGCCTACCTGGCGGCGCATCCGGGCACCCTCCCGGAGGCGGTCGAGGACCTCGCCCGCCTGTGGAATCAGCTCACGGCGGACGAGATCTTCCGGGTCGGCCCGCTCTCGCTCGCGCGCAATGTCCTGCGCTGGGGCACGCGGTTGATGTCGGGCGGCGCGGCCATCGCGCCCGAGGCGCGGGGCCTTCTCGATACTGCCCCGCTACGCGCGTTGCTCGAGCAAAGCTTCGCGCCGGTCGACGGCGAGATCGTCGGCATTGCCAGGAACCTCGATCAGGGGCTCCTCAAGGCCCTCGCCCTCACCACCATCAACTACACGACGGGCCAGACGGTGACCTGGGTACAGGGCGGCCAGATCCTGGACTGGGAGCGACCGCTCCGGCGAAGTGTCGGGACCCGGCTCACGATCGACCACGTGCTGGCCTCCGCGGCGCTTCCGTTCCTCTTTCCGGCGGTGCGGCTGGGCGACGCCTGGTACGGCGACGGCGGCGTGCGCCTCCACGCGCCCCTCTCGCCCGCCATGCACCTCGGCGCGGAACGGATCCTGGCGATCTCGACCCGGTACCGGCCCACCCACGAGGAGGCCAACCAGCCGGCCGTGCACGGTTATCCGCCACCCGCTCAGGTGGCGGGGATCCTGCTGGATGCGATCTTCCTCGACCTCATCGACTACGACGCGCTCGTGCTCGAGCGCCTGAACCGGTTGCTCGGCAAGCTGCCCCGGCCGGAGTGGGGCGAGCTGCGACCCGTGGATCTCCTCGTGCTCCGGCCGTCGCAGGACCTGGCCGCGCTGGCCGCGGGCTGCGAGGCGTGTCTCCCTCGGGGGCTGCGGTTCTTCGTCCGCGGCCTGGGCGCCCACGAGACGTCGAAGCCGGCGTTGCTCAGCCTCCTGATGTTCATGCCGGAGTATCTCCAGCGCCTGATCCGGATCGGGGAGTCGGACGTCGAGGCCCGGCTCGATGAGATCGCGGCGTTCTTGACCGACCGAGTGACGAGCGTGCGCCCCGATCCCTGGCGTGTGGACCGGGAGATCGCATGATGAGGCTACCAGTCGGAATGTCGCTGGCGCTGCTCCTCGTGGTGTGTTTCGTCTTCGGCGTGCCGGCCGTGAGGCGACGGGTGGTCACGCGCTGGCTGATGCGTCCGATGCGCGCCATGCTGCCGCGCATAGGTGACACCGAGCGCATCGCGCTCGAGGCCGGCACCGTGTGGTGGGATGGCGACCTCTTCTCGGGCGCTCCCGACTGGCGAAAGCTCCTCGACTTCAAGGTTCGCCCCCTGTCGGACCGGGAGCGCGCCTTCCTCGACGGCCCCGTCCAGAAGCTGTGCACGATGCTGGACGAGTGGACGATCGCCCAGGCGGGCGATCTCCCTCCCAACGTCTGGGACTTCATCAAACGGCATCGCTTCCTCGGCATGATCATCCCCGAGGAGTACGGAGGGCAGGGCTTTTCGGCCATCGCCCATTCCGCCGTCGTGACCAAGCTCGCCAGCCGGAGCATCACCGCCGCGGTGACGGTGATGGTCCCCAACTCCCTGGGACCGGCCGAACTGCTCCTCCGATACGGAACCGAGCAGCAGAAGCGCTACTACCTCCCCCGACTCGCCGGCGGTCAGGAGATCCCCTGTTTCGCCCTGACGGGGCCCGAAGCCGGCAGCGACGCGGCCGCCACACAGAGCCTGGGCGTCGTCTGCCGCGGGATGTACGAGGGGCGTGAAGTCCTTGGCTTGCGCCTGACCTGGCGCAAGCGGTACATCACCCTTGGCCCGGTCTCGACCGTGATCGGCCTCGCCTTTCGTCTGCGGGATCCCGAGCGCCTCCTGGGCGGGGCCGAGGACCTGGGGATCACGTGCGCGCTGGTCCCGTCGCGCCTCCCCGGGATCGAGATCGGCCAGCGCCACGACCCGATGGGTATCCCGTTCCAGAACGGTCCGACCAGCGGCCACGACGTCTTCGTGCCGATCGACTTTATCGTCGGTGGGCCGGCCCGGGCCGGCCAGGGGTGGCGGATGCTCATGGAGAGTCTGGCCGCGGGCCGGTCGATCTCCCTGCCCGCCCTGTCGGTGGGCGCGGCCCAGTTCGCCGCGCGCGTCGTGGGGGCGTACGCCACGGTCCGCGAGCAGTTCGACACGCCCATCGGGCGCTTCGAGGGCATCGAGGAGCCACTGGCGAGGATCGGAGGCTGGACCTATCTCATGAGCGCCGCCCGGATCCTGACCGCGGGCGCGGTGGACGCGGGAGAGAGACCCGCGGTGGTCTCCGCGATCGCGAAGTGCTACCTCACCGAAGGCATGCGCGTGGTCCTGAGCGACGCCATGGACATCCGAGCGGGCGCGGGGATCTGCCGCGGGCCTCGCAACATGCTGGCCCGAGCGTACGTCGCCGCGCCGATCGCGATCACGGTCGAGGGCGCCAACATCCTGACCCGCTCGATGATCATCTACGGCCAGGGAGCTATCCGCTGCCACCCGCACGTTCGCGAGGAGATGACGGCGCTGGCCGAGGGGGATCTGGCGCGGTTCGACCGGGCCGTCTTCGCCCATATCGGCTTCGTGCTCGCCAATGCCGCCCGCGCCTTCCTCCTCGGCCTCACCGGGGCGCGACTGGCGCGTCCGCGGGTCCCGGGGCCGGTCGCCCATCACCTGCGCCGGCTCTCCCGCATGAGCGCGGTCTTCGCCCTCGTCTCGGACGCGGCCATGGCCACCCTCGGCGGCCATCTCAAGCGCCGCGAGAAACTGAGCGGCCGCCTCGCCGACGCCCTCGCGTGGCTCTACCTCGCCTCCGCGTCGGTGAAGCGGTATTGGGACGAAGGGCAGCCCGAGCGGGATCGCCCGTTCCTCGACTGGGTCTGCCGGCACGCCCTCTACCAGATCCAGACGGCGCTCGGTGGCCTTCTCGACAACCTCCCCAGCCGCCTCGCCGCCCGGGTCCTGCGGTGGATCGTCTTCCCGCTTGGGGCCCGCTACCGGCCCCCGAGCGATGCGCTGGGCGCCCAGGTGGCCCGGGCCCTGCTCGAGGACCGAGAAGAGCGGCGGCGCCTCACCCGCGATATCTACGTCCCGCCGCCCGAGGAGCCCGGGCTCGGCCGCCTCGAGGCGGCCCTCCACAAGGTCGTGGAGGCTCTGGCGGTGGAGGGGCGGGCCCGGGCCGCGGTGCGCGCGGCGCGGATCGATCGCGCGGCTGGCGACGCCCTGGTCGAGCTGGCGCGGGAGGCGGGCATCATCACCGAGCAAGACCGCCGGCGAGTTCGCGCGGCCGACGAGGCGCGGGACGAGGTCATCCAGGTGGACGCCTTCGATCCGGACGAGTACCGCTCGCTCGCGCGGTGAGTTGCCCGAAGCTCCGGGACATTCGCCCACGTCGAGGCGCCCGACGATGGGCGCGTCACCCGGCCCTCCGCCCCCGAGGAACTCGGGTCCTGGGTGCGCCTCCTCTCTACGCGCCGTCCCGAATGCGAGGCGACGTCCTCTGATCGAGCGGAAGGAGGAGCTTCCGGTTGTCTGAAGAGCGAGGGGCCGCGGATACGGGGTCGTTCGGCACCTGGGCCTCGATGAATTCACCGCTGGCTCGCCCGACGGCCTGCGCGACTCGCTAGTAGAGCGCTCCCACGTCGTCGCGAGACCGGACCGAACAGGCGAGCTCCAGGAGAAATAGCGCCATCGCCGTCTCCCTCCAATGCGGATGCCCCGACCCGGGCAGTTTGGACGATACGGGAGCCGCGATCGGACGGTCCCCTTGTAGTGGCGATGGTGTCTGCCGACCTGAGGAGTGGCGATGATCCGGCCACGGGGGGCGT
>Ga0114129_10013222_pt1 | contig 11756 bp, 7 predicted proteins | sample RhiMetdeltSRZDD1_FD_80071 | JGI IMG/M metagenome (GOLD analysis project Ga0114129, IMG submission 80071) | Populus rhizosphere microbial communities from Tennessee, USA - Rhizosphere MetaG P. deltoides SRZDD1 (version 2) (version 2) | ecosystem: Host-associated > Plants > Roots > Rhizosphere >... | reverse complement strand
GGCGGAACAGGGCCGTGGGTGTCGAGTGATAGGTTGTCGGCACGATGATCAACGGACAACGCTTCTGCCAGCGTTCGGCGAAGGCCAGGACCTCGTTGGCCGTGTTATGTTTGGAATGAATCAGAATTGCATCGGCACCGGCCGCACGATAGGCCTCGGCGCGCAGCAAGGCCTCGTCAAGCCCGCGACCGCAGATGAGCGCCTCGGTACGCGCGACGATGACGAAGTCGTCGTCGCTCTGGCTGTCCTTTCCGGCCTTGATGCGCCCGCAAAACTCCTCGATGGCGGCAAGGGGCTGCCGCTCGCCCACGAAGGAGTTGGTCTTCGGGAACACCTTATCCTCGATGCACACGCCGGCGATCCGGCGCTCGCACAGCTTGCGCACCAGGCGCCTTACATTGTTGAAATTGCCGTAGCCGGTGTCTCCGTCGACGAGAATTGGCAGGTGGGTGGATTCGGCCATGAATTCCAGCACTTCGAGGACCTGCGTCCACGATGCTTCATTGCTGTCGCGCAGGCCGAGGCTGGCGGAGATCGAAAGCCCCGATGCCCAGATGCCGGGGAATCCCGCCTCTTCCACGATCTTCGCGGAAAGGCCGCTGTGGGCCTCCATCAGGAAGGTCAAGAACGGCGAACTTATCTCGGCGCGAAGCGCTGCCGTCCTGGTCCGTGGCCGACCATCGGATACGTGAGTTCGCCTCGTTGCCGAGGGCAAGCTGTTCCTATCGACTCGTGCACTGCGTCGCCCGAGAGGCAAAAGCGCGACCCCTTGCTCGTTGGCGGGCGCCCCCGCGTCAAAAAGGAAATTTGCCGGCGGCCCAGAATCCTCGAATCGTGACATGGATGTCAACAAGGTGACGGAGGTATTATCGGCGCGGAGCACAAGATAGCATCAGCAGGATATTGGGCGATTATTGGAGCCGCGCCTAAAAAGGCGGCATTTCTGTTCCGGTGACCGGTTGCGGCGACCGCGCTTTTAAGCAAAATGGGCCAGCAGTTACTTTCCGGCGACACAGTTCTGCAGTAGCGCGTCTCGAGCCGGCCTCGACCTGGGGCACCCGCGCGCTGGTCCTGCCGCTCGGGGCGGCGACGTGCAAACCAGGGGTCCGTCTGGATGCGGACCGGACAAGAAGACATGAATGGCCTGATTCTCGTCACCGGGGCGAGCGGTTTCGTCGGCTCGGCAGTTGCCCATGCACTTCGCAACGCCGGGTACCGGGTCCGGGTCCTGGTTCGTCCGTCAAGTCCGAAAACCAACATCGATTCCCGCGACGAGATCCTCGTTGGCGACCTGTTGAACAGGGAGTCGGTCGCGGCGGCGCTGCGGAACGCGCGCTATCTCGTTCATGTCGCCGCCGACTATCGGCTCTGGGCGCCGTCGTCCGACGACATCATCCGCACCAATGTCGAAGGCACGCGCATCCTGATGGAGGAGGCATTGCGGGCCGGGGTGGAGCGGATCGTCTATACCAGCAGCGTGGCGACGTTGGATTGCAGTGGCGATCGACTGGCGGACGAAACCCGGCCGCTGCCCTTGAGCCATTCGATCGGCGCCTACAAACGCAGCAAGGTCATGGCGGAATCTCTCGTCGCCGACCAGGTGAAGAGCCTCGGTCTTCCGGCCGTGATCGTCAATCCATCGACACCGATTGGCCCGCGCGATGTCCGGCCCACGCCGACCGGTCATATTATCGTCAGGGCAGCCTCCGGACGGATGCCGGCCTTCGTCGATACCGGATTGAACTTTGTCCATGTCGACGACGTGGCCGCCGGCCATGTCGCGGCTCTGCAGCGGGGCAAGATTGGCGAGCGCTATATTCTCGGCGGAGAGAATGTGACTTTGTACGACCTGCTGATCGAGATCGGCAAGATTGTCCGCCGCCCCCCGCCACAACTGCGGTTGCCGCGCGCTGCGGTTTATCCGGTCGCGATCGGTGCCGAGCTCCTTGCCCGCATGACCGGACGGGCGCCGTTCGTGACGCGCGACGGCCTGCGCATGTCGCGCCGCCACATGTATTTCGATGACACCAGGGCGCGCCGTGAGCTTGGATACGTGTCGCGGCCATATCGCGAAGCACTGGTCGACGCGATCGCCTGGTTTGCTCAGGCCGGCTACCTTCGTTGAAAAATCTGACCCGTTGGAACTTTCTGTCGATCCCCGCTGCGTCACCGCCGGTTGGGGAGTGATTGAGACTCGATGCAGCAGATGGATCCCGGTGCCGAACCGGCTCAAAAATCGGCATAGCCGCCGAGGGCCAAGTCGCCGCTTCGCGCCGTTGCGATTGCCGCCGGCGCCGTAAGCGCCGCGAGCTCTTCGCAGTAACGGTATCCGGGCGCGTGTCCCGGAAAGTCATCACGCGTCGCCGGATGCAGATAGATTTCCGTTCGGCCCTTCGGGAGCTGGCGCAACAGGCCGGTGAGCCGCGCTGCGGTCATCGCCCCGCTCCATGCAAGGCCGAACACCGAATCGGGCGTCTGCAATCCGGATCGACGGGCGGTGCGCGACAGCAGTCTGGCCCAGGGGGCTGTTATCCAGGTTGGGCTGCTGTGAGAGTGCGGCTCGACAGTTTTCAGCACCCATCGTGGCTCGCTGGGCACGCGCAGCCCGGCGAGGCCATAGTGCCGGCCAATGGTAATGATCGCCCCCGCGACGGCCGGATGCAGATGGAAATGCTTGTGGGCATTCACGTGATCGAGCGCCAGCCCGGTTGCGCGAAAGGCTGCATATTGCGCGTCGATCTCTGCCGCGATCTGGTTGCGAATGGTGCGACGGACGACCATTTCGGCTCCCAGCTGCACCATGCCCCGCCGAAACCGCCCCCCGGCATCGACGAGGTCGGGGACACGCTCAGGCGGCAAGACCGGACGGCCATCGATCAGCACGATATGAAGTCCGACGCGCAGCTGGGGCAGACGGCACGCCCGGGCGACCGCGTCCGCAGCCGCGGGCCCGGAGACCATGAGGCTGGCCGCTGTCAGGATTCCGTTGCTGAATGCAGCTTCCACCGCCTCGTTGACTTCCGGCGCCAAGCCGAAGTCATCGGCCGTGATGACCACCCTTTTCAGGGAGCCGCCTCCCGCCGCTCGCGCAGGAAACGGAAAAACTCCACCCCCTCGCGCAAGCGACGCTTGGCCATCTCCGGACTTCGTACCATTTCGCTGACCATGGCAGCGATCTTGGGAGGGCGGAAATAGAACCGACGATAGAAGTCGTCGACCGACTGGAAAATCTCGGTATGGCTCAGGTGCGGGTAGTTCAGCGGCGCGAGCTGCGCTCCGTTTGCATCGACCAGATCCGGGTTGCTCTCTTCGAGCCAGCCGTTCTCCAGTGCCTGGCGGTGCAGGAATGTTCCGGGATAAGGCGCCGCCAGCGAGACTTGAATGGTGTGTGGGTTGACTTCGCTGGCAAAGCGGATCGTTTCCTCGATCGTCTCCCTGGTCTCGCCGGGCAGGCCAAGAATGAAGGTGCCGTGGATGGTGATCCCGAGCTCATGGCAATCCTTCGTGAAATGTCTTGCCACGTCGACGAGCATTCCTTTCTTCACATTATGCAGGATTTGCTGATTGCCCGATTCATATCCTACCACCACCAGCCGCAGTCCATTGTCTCGCATGATCTTCAGGGTGGCCCGCGGCACATTTCCTTTCACGTTGCAGGACCAGGTGATGCCGAGCTTGCCGATGTGCCGCGCAAGCTCCTCCACGCGAGGGATGTTGTCAGTCAACGTGTCGTCGTCGAAGAAGAACTCCTTGACCTGCGGAAAGGCCTTGCGCGCCCAGTCGAGCTCCTCGACGACGTGGCCGACGCTGCGGACCCGATAGCGGTGACCGCCGACCGTCTGCGGCCACAGACAGAATGTGCAGCGCGATTTGCACCCGCGCCCGGTGTAGAACGAGAGATACGGGTGCTTGAGATATCCGATGAAATATTTCTCGATCACCAGATCGCGTTGGTACACCGGCGAGACGAACGGAAGCGCGTCCATGTCGTGGAGGACGGCTCGATCCTCGTTGTGCACGATGCCCCCATCCGCCGCGCGGTAGGACAGCCCCGCCACGCGGCTCAACTCGCGGCCCTCGGCGACCTCCTTGATGGTGAAGTCGAACTCGTTGCGAGCGACGAAATCGATCGCATCGCACGCACGCAGGCTGCCCTCTGCGTCGACCGCGACCTTGGCCCCGATGAGGCCGATCATCAGCCCCGACTTGATCTCCTTCAAGGCGCGCACAGTCGCTAGATCGGCCGCGAACGACGGCGTCGAGGTGTGCAGCACGACAAGATCGCGGGCGCGAGCCTCCGGCGCGATGTCGTTGAACGTCAGGCGATGGGGCGGCGCGTCGATGAGCTTCGAGCCGGCAACCAGCGCGGCCGGCTGGGCGAGCCAGGTCGGGTACCAGAATGACCGAATCTCCCGGCGGTTCTGATACCGGGCGCCGGCGCCGCCATCGAAGCCCTCGAAGGATGGCGCCTGGAGGAACAACGTCCTCATCATTCCAGTGTCGCTCCCTGATCCAGGATCGGGCGGCGTCCGGCCAGTACGCGAAAGCGACGTCCTTTCCAGCTGACGTTTCGACCCGCAAAGCCGGCAATGAAGACCGCGAAGGACAACAGGTCACGCACTGGAATGAGCCAATACCGATGTGCCGGCAATTGGTAGCCGCGCGCGATTGCACGCACGAGGATCGCCCGGCAGGCGAGCGCCGTCACGGCGAGCGCGCAGGCGGGCAGCCCGCCGCCAAGGCATAATGCGGCCAGTGCCAGCGGGAACGCGTGACCGATGGTCCAGGCGACGTAGCCTACCGGATCGACGGTGCGAATCGTAAGAGCCCAACGCACTTCGTGGAGCCACAATTCGCGCCAGGACGCCTCGCTGCAAATGTGACCGACGGCGAACGGCAGCAGCACAACGGTCTCGCCGCGCTTTCTCAGCGCCTCACCGAGCGCATGATCGTCGGCGAGACAGTTCGCGAAGGCCTCGAAGCCGCCGATGCCGGCGAGCGAATCCCTGCTGATGCAGATCGTGGATCCCAGGCACGGCCGTGCAAGCCCGAGACGCACCCCGAGCATGATGCCGGGGAGGAACTGACCATCGATGCCCAAGCGGGCAAGCTGCGACCACGGATTGTCGATCGAGATACCGAAATAGGGGCACGTCACGGCGCCCCCGCCGGATGGATCGAGCGCGCCCACCACACGGCGGAGGTGATCGGGCTCGACACGGATATCGCTATCCGCAAGGACGACGATGTCGTGCCTGATCCGCGAACTCATTCCGATGAGGTTCGCGACCTTGGGGTTCGAACCGACGGCAGTCGCATCGACGACGAGCTCGATCTGATGATCCGGAAATGCGCGCTGCAGCCGCCCGACGACATGAATCGCCGGATCGTGCCGATCGCGTACGCCGAGGATGATCTGGATTGGTCCCGAATAGTCCTGGTCGCAGAACGAGGCGAGATTGGCGAACAGGCCCGTCTCGTCGCCGTGCAGCGGCAAAAGGACGGTTACGGCCTGTTCCGGGCCACGCGCCGCCTGCTCGCGCCGGGCGAACCAAGGAACCAGGCTCGCCTGCACCAGCGTGAAGAGGCAGCCGAGCACGGCGGCAGAGAAAAGAACGAGCAACAGGGCGTCCTGCATCATCCCCGGTCAAATCCCGCCGACGACCAATGGGCGCTGCTTCGACCGTCGGGCGCCGAAGTCGTGCCCCCGTCCATGGCCCGCCGGGTGATCAGATCCGGAAGGCCGATGGCGAAACCTGGGATCCGCATGACGAGCAAAAGGGCGCGCGCGGTTCCCACAGTCCCCATACCTCTCGGGCACCAACACACGCCAGCGACGGCAAGGCCGCTCCCGGCAGCGCGTATATTAGGGCCTTTGATGATGACCGCGTCCCGTGCCGCAAGCATAACCTTTGATGGAAAGCCAATCCAGTCGCACGGAACAGGTAATTCGCCAATCCCCACAAATGGTCGGACGGCGACATCCTCCATCGCCCGAATAGCCTTGGGCGGATTGCCGCTTCGTCTGTCACGAGCGTCCGGGGCGGCGCTGCATCCTCATCGTCGCTCCTGGGCGAGCGCGTTCGCGGCGGAGGCCGGCTGCGGGCCATCAGGGTCGTCAAGCGCCACAGCCTCCATTTCGCGCGGCAGGCCAATGGCTTCGCGCAGTTCCGCGCGCCGGGTCTGGTAGTAGGCGGAGCGGACAAAGCTGTAGAAGTCGATGGAAGCATCTTCGGCTTGTTTCAACTGGCCCAAACGTTCCGCTGCGTCCAGGAGCGAGGTGCCGACCGAAAGGGCGACCTGCGATCCGATCGCCCAGCCGACCGGGTCCGCGACCATATCCACGGCCGATCCGACCCCATCGCGCAGCGTCGACGGCCCCAAATAGGGCCGCACGACGTACGGCCCCTCGGAGACGCCCCAGACGAACAGCGTCTGGCCGAAATCGCCGCTGGTCTGCTGCAGGCCCGCGAGGCTCGCAATATCGAACAGTCCACCCACGCCCAAGACCGAATTTGCCAGAAAGCGGCCAGCCGTGGTGTGGGCCGCGGCGAATCGACCTTGCAGGATGTTGTTCGCGAAGATGCGCGGCTCCTTCAAATTCGCGTTGAGATCACGCAGACGATCGTGAAGGGGGCCGGGTATTGCGCTCACCATTTCCGCCGCTGGCCGCAATGTCTCCCGGGTCAGCGTCAGCGCGCGACGATTCAATTGTTCATGGGGATCTTTGATCGGCAGCGATGCGTCTCTGGGTACTCCCGCGCATGCCGCCAACAGGAGCGGCAATGCCAACACGACCGCCCCGTTCACCCAGTCTCGAGCGTGACGCATGCCATTTCGGGTCCCAATACCGCGTGAGCGGCTGGCAACGAGGAGCGCGCGCGAGACCGCCGGCTCGCTCGCTCGCGTCCAACATAGCAACCTGCTGTGGAAATGACTGTGACTTTTTTGCATCGAATTTGGTTTTCAGTACGGGAAACAATCATTTCGCCGGAGATTGACTGTGACTTTTTTGCACCGGCCGGAGTTTTCGCTAGCGGAAGCGATTATCGCGGTCGCGTGCGGCCCGCCTCGGCTCCTGGGTCGCCATCAGCGCCGGCTGGAAGATCACGGCCGCCACCAGGGTGGTCAGGAGCGACAGCGCCATCAACTTCCCCATGCTCGATGTGCCGGGGTGGTGGGAGAGCCACAGGCTCCCGAATGCAATGGCGGTCATGCAAGCACTGAAAAAGATCGCCCGCGTCAGGCTCGATTGCAGGAAGTTCGTCTGACCCCCGCGCCACGCAACGATGTAGTAGATCTTGAAGGCAACCCCGACGCCGAGAAGAAGCGGCAGCGCGATGATGTTGGCGAAGTTCAACTTCAGGCCGATCAGAACGCAGAGCTCCAGCGTGACGACGATCGCGACGAGCAGCGGCACCAGCGTCAACGCAACATCCATCGGGCGGCGCAGCGCGATGAGCAGGATCAGCGCGATCGCCACCACCGACAAGATGCCAGCTTGGACAAATGCTTTGACCATCGTGGTCGCGGCCTCGATCATGAAAATGGGTGTTCCGGCCGCATCCGGTTCGACGCTGCGAACCGCCGCGACGAAGCGGCCCAAGGTCGCATTGTCGTTCCCATCTCCCTTCGGCGACACCTCCATGAGGGCGCGGCCGTCGGCAGACACCCAGAGCTCCTTGAGCGCGCGTGGAAGCGTGTCGATACTGACCGGCTCGGCGGTGAAAAGACGTCTCACCTGACGCAGCGTCGTTTGCAATGGAACGATCAGCGCGCGCTGCGCGTCGTCCAGGGCGGCCGGCGGTGCTTTCATCAATGGGGCGAGCAGACCTGCGAGACGGCGAGCCTGCACGGCGGACGGGCTGTCGAGCTCGCCCGCGGCGTCGGTGAGCTCAGGAATCAGCGTTTTGATCGCTGCCCTGGTGTCGGCCGGCGTCGGTTGGGGATCGATCTGCTCAGGATCGAGGGTATTCTGGAAAAAGAAGCTTGCGTCGTCGATGAGAGCCAGCTTCGCCTCCTGATCCTCGGGAACAAAGCTTTGCAGCGTCAGCACGCGGCCGACTTCCGGCAACTGACGCAGCTTCTCGGCAATCGGCAACGCCTCGGCGAGGTTGCCTTTGAGCACTTCAATCGTGTTCGGGGTGGCGTCGGGGTCATTCATCAGCTCGAGCAAGGTCGAGACTGATTCGGAGTCCTGAGGCCGGAGATTGAGGGGATTGAAGTCGAAGCGCAAACCGGTGAGCAGCGGCAGGCCGAGAATCGTGGCCGCCAGTGTCAGCCCGACGATCCAGTTGCGCTGCTTGTCGAGAAACCGGTCCAAGGGCGCGAGCGCGGCATAACCGATCGGCTTGGGCTCGCCGGATGGCTTGAGCACCGCGAGCAAGGCGGGAAGCAAGGTGACCGTCGTCGCAAACGCGATGATGATGCCGGTGCCGGCGATCAGCCCGAGCTCGGAAAGTCCGACATAGGCAGTCGGCAGGAACGCGTAGAACGCGGCCGCGATCGAGGCGGTGGCGAGCAAAAGCGGTCCCGCGATGCCGCGGCTGGTCGCCAGCAGTGCCTGATCGAGGTCACTGCGCGCATGCCGCTCCGAACGATAGCGCACGCTGAACTGAATACCGAAATCGACGCCAAGACCGACGAAGAGTACCCCGAAGGCGATCGAGATCGGGTTGAGCGCTCCGGTCATCAGCAGCCCGACAGCGGCCGTGAGGACCAGCCCGACCAGGAGATTCACAAAAACCGCCGAGATGATCCGTGCCTTCTTCAGCGCGAGCCACAGCACGAACCCGACAAGAAGCAGCGTTGCCACGCTGTTCAAGGCCGCGCCGTCGGCGACCGAGGCAAATTCTTCATCCGAAAGGACGACGGATCCGGTGAGACGTACCTTCACGCCTTTGTCGGGAGTGAGCCCAAGGGTGGACGCCGCTTCGCGGATAACCGCCGTTGCCTTGCCGGCGGGCTGCAGATCGCCGGCCTGCCGAACCGGCTGGACATACACGAAGTGCCGCAGCTCCGACGGCTCCGCCACGCGTCCGGTGATCAACGTGCGCCACGAGAAAGCGGCGGTCTTCCCGTTTTCCAGCGTTTCCAACGCATCAGCGATCGCCGCCAGCGCCGGGCGCAGATCGTCGAGCGCGGCTTTTCCCAGGCGCACACCTTCGAGCGACTGCGACAGCGCGCGAAAAACGCCACGCAGGGTCGGATCTGCTGCCAGTGTTCCGAGGAAAGGCTGTGCAGTGATCAGCTCGGAAGTGTCACGGCGGACCTCGTCCAGATTGCGGAAGAGGATTCCGTTCCGCTCGAAGAATTCGCCACCATCCACGCGGCTGATGGCTCGGATCACATCGGACCGCGGCGAAAGCTCGTTGACCAGCGCGTCGGCCGCATTGGCGACGGCCTCGGGCGTCGCGGCGTTGATGACGACCAGGATGCGATCGACGCGCTGCGGGAAGGCACGATCGAGCTTGATCTCCTGTTTGCGCCACGGCAGCGAGCTCGACATCAGCTGGTTCATGTCGGTGGTGATGACGACATGCCGCGTGAAGTAGATGGCGGAGCTGATTGCCGCCAGCACAAAGCCGAGGATCACCAGCCACGCATGACGACTCGACAGCTGGACCAGCCTTGTAACGACGGCTATCGTCGCGAAATCGCCATTCTTGTTCGCGGACGGCGGCGCAAGGCGATATTGCGCTTGAACGTCAATTCGGTCATGCATTCTGGCGGCGGCGGGCAAGATACGGGCGCACGTGCAAAACCTTCACAGGGCTGAAAAAAGCAGCCAGGCGATGAACCTGCGAGGCACCACGCGCTTGCGCCAAAAGTGTGGCCAAATTCGAGGCCTTCCTGGACAAGTGGAAGCGTCGCGATGAGGAATCTCAAGCTCGTCCCGAGGCTTGCGACAACCGGCATTGCGGTTGCATCGGTCATGATTCTGCTCGAACCGCATCCGTTGCGGGCTCAGGCACCGAGTGCTGCTGCCGCGCGGATCCAAACCTACTATCAGGAATTGATGCCCACGATCCGGCAGGCTGGGCAACTGACGGTGCGCGAGCGCGACAAACGCTTTGCGCCTGCCATTACCGCCGCCTTCGACCTCGCGACCATGACGCGGCTGGCGGTCGGCCCCCCGTGGAGAAACTTTTCGCCGGCACAACAGGCGGCGGTTCAACAGGCCTTTGCACGGTTCATCGTCGCCGACTATGCGAGCCAGATCAACGATTATTCGGGGGAAAGCTTCGTCGTCGATCCGGAGACGAGTCCGGTCGCGCGTGGCGGCGGCGAACTCGTCAAGACCAGGCTGATGCAGCCGGGAGGGCGGACAGTCAGGATAAACTATCTGGTCCGCGACGGGCGGGTAATCGATGTCTATCTCAACGGGACCATCAGTGATCTCGCGACGCGACGCGACGAGTTTGCCTCGATCATCGCCTCGGGCGGTGCTGACGGCCTGATCAAGAGACTGCAGGATCGAACTCAGAGCCTGCTGAGCAAGTGAAGTTAGCGTAGGTTCGGCCGAGTTCTACCCCTGTTCGCTGGCTGACCCGCGCGCCGCAGCGACGACAAAAAAAGCGCAATGGCGCCGGCACACCACGGCAAGCTGGAGAGTGATGGTGCGTTCGCAGGTTTCAGTCATCAACACGCGTCGGGTCCTATGCGTATTCCCGGCCTACGCGGCGTCTTTCGGAACGTTTTCCCACGCCTATCCACTGATGTGGCGGGTGCACGCCTTTATGCCGCCACAGGGTCTCCTGGCGATCGCGGCGTACCTGCCCGAGCGATGGTCGGTTCGTTTCATCGACGAGAACATCCGGCCTGCACAGCCCGCCGATTTCGCTTGGGCCGATGTGGTTTTCGTCAGCGGCATGCATGTGCAGGCGCCGCAGATCCGAAACCTCGTGCAACGCGCCAAGGCGGCCTGCAAGGCAGTCGTGCTCGGAGGGCCGTCGGTCTCGGCGGCGCCCGAACTATATCCGGAGCTTGATTATCTCCATATCGGCGAGATCGGAGATGCAACCGATGAACTTATCGCGCATCTCGACCGCAGCTCCGCGCCACCGCCAAAGCAGGTGAGGTTCGAAACCACACAGCGGCTGCCGCTCGACGATTTCCCCATACCGGCCTATGACCTGCTCCCGCTCGGACGCTACCTCCTTGGCAGCGTCCAGTTCTCCAGCGGATGTCCATACCGCTGCGAGTTTTGCGACATACCTGCCCTGTATGGGCGGCAGCCACGCCTGAAATCGCCGCATCAGGTACTCGCCGAGCTTGACGCGATGCTCGCCCAGCCGGCCTATCCCACGCTGGTCTACTTCGTCGATGACAACTTCATCGGCAACCGCAAGGCCGCGCGAGATATGCTGCCTCATCTCATCGGATGGCAGAAGGAGCGCGGCTATCCGCTGCGATTTGCGTGCGAGGCCACGCTCAATCTCGCCAAGCAGCCGGACATCCTGGCATTGATGCGCGAGGCGCAATTCCACACGGTATTCGTTGGCATCGAGACGCCCGAACGCGATGCCCTGAAGGCGATGCGCAAGGAGCAGAATGCAACGCTGCCAATGCTCGAGGCAATCGAGACTTTGAACAGCTACGGGCTTGAAGTCACGTCCGGGATCATCCTGGGTCTCGATACCGACACCGATCTGACGGAGGCGCGCCTCAAGGAGTTCATTGAACGATCGAACGTTCCAGTGCTGACGATCAATCTTCTGCAGGCACTCCCGAAGACTCCGCTATGGGATCGTCTG
>Ga0114129_10013221_pt1 | contig 11757 bp, 9 predicted proteins | sample RhiMetdeltSRZDD1_FD_80071 | JGI IMG/M metagenome (GOLD analysis project Ga0114129, IMG submission 80071) | Populus rhizosphere microbial communities from Tennessee, USA - Rhizosphere MetaG P. deltoides SRZDD1 (version 2) (version 2) | ecosystem: Host-associated > Plants > Roots > Rhizosphere >... | reverse complement strand
TCGTTTTGCCGACGCCACCCTTTTGATTGGCGATCGCAAGCACCCGCGGGCGCGCAGCATCGGGTTTCACGGCCGGTTTGCCGAACGGCACAACCGGTGGATCAACAGGCGGGTCGAAGATTGGAAGGTCGCTCATGCTTCGCATTCCATCGTTTAGGGGGCACGGTTTACCTAAGTCTTTGAAATAACTGACAAAGACTCTATTTACCCGTTCCCTATCGGCTCCAAGCTGCGAATAACAACAATCGAACCTGCGGGATTGGTTTTGCTTGGTACTTTGGACGCGTCGAGTCTCCAATATTTAGCGGCATGGGTCAATTCAACATCTACATCTAGACCCTTGAGAAACATACCTATGCCACCACGTCGCAACAGAGGAAACGCCTGATCACAGAGGGTTTTCAAGGGGGCCACGCCGCGGGCTGTGACGACATGCACGGTTTCGGCCCAGCTTTCCCCAAATATCTCCACCCGTTCCTGGTGCACAACCGCCCTCGCCCCGGTCACTCTGATCGCTTCACGCAAGAAAGCTGCTTTTTTCCCATTACTCTCAATGAGATGGACCCTGGTCCCCGGCTCGCCCGCGAGCGCGATTGGTAGTCCCGGGAATCCACCGCCTGATCCCAAGTCAGCCCAGATTCGCGCCTGCGGCGCCAGTGGGATGAGCTGGAGCGAATCGGCAACGTGGCGCGTCCACAGCTCCGGCAGCGTCGAAGGTGCCACAAGGTTGATCTTGCTTTGCCAGTGGAGCAGCAGCTTCACGTAGCCGTCGAGCCGCTCTTCCGTTTCACGTGAAACAGAAGTGAGCGCGAGTGCCCGCGCCCGATCGAGAGAGAGATCGAGAGCGCCCTTCCCGCCTTTGCTCACGCCGATTTCGCGGAAACTTTCTTCCCGCGCCGCACGTGCGCGACAAGCAACGTTAGGGCCGCCGGCGTAACGCCGTCGATCCGGCTCGCATGTCCAATCGTGCGTGGCCGGTGGGCCTCGAGTTTTTGTTTGATCTCGTTCGACAGACCCGGCAGCGCCGCATAATCGAAATCATCCGGCAATTGAAAACTTTCATCCCGCCGATAGGCTGCGATGTCAGCCGCCTGACGAGAAAGATAAACGTCATACTTTGCATCGATCTCGATTTGCTCGGCGACCGTGGGTGCGAGCTCCCCAAGGCGCGGCCAGATCTTCGCAAGATCGGTGACTGTCACGCCTGGATAGGACAACAATTCGAAAGCAGTGCGACGTTGTCCGTCCCTGTTGAGCGATAGTCCATGACGCTCGGCTTCTTTCGGCGTCAGCGAAACCGATTTTGCAAACACGCGCGCGTCTTCAACCGCGGCTGATTTTTCTCGGTGTGCCCGCGCACGATCGGCGCCGACACATCCAATCTTAATTCCAAGATCAGTCAACCGCTGATCGGCATTGTCGGCGCGGAGCTGCAAACGATACTCGGCGCGTGAGGTGAACATTCGATATGGCTCGCTCACGCCGCGCGTCACGAGATCGTCGACCATCACACCAATGTATGCTTGCGCGCGATCGAGAACGATTTTACTCCCCTCGCCCGCCGAAGCTGCGGCGTTGAGGCCGGCAAGAAGCCCTTGTGCTGCGGCCTCTTCATAGCCGGTGGTGCCATTGATTTGTCCGGCCAGGAACAAACCGCGCAAGCGTCTTGTCTGGAGCGTCGGCGTGAGTTCGCGTGGATCGACATAATCATATTCGATTGCGTAGCCCGGACGAATAAACCGAGCGTTCTGCAAACCTGGAATCGTCGCCACCAATGCATGCTGCACATCTTCCGGAAGCGACGTCGAAATGCCGTTTGGATAGACGGTGTGATCGTCGAGACCTTCGGGCTCCAGAAAAATCTGGTGTCCGTCGCGCTCGCCGAATTTCACGATCTTGTCTTCGATCGACGGACAATAACGCGGTCCGCGGCTTGCAATCTGCCCCGAGTACATCGGCGAGCGATGCACATTCTCGCGTATGATCTTATGGGTGGCCTCAACGGTCCGCGTGATACCGCATTCGACTTGGGGATTTTCGATGCGAGTTGTCAGAGCTGAAAACGGCTCCGGCGGATCATCACCAGGCTGCATCTCGAGTACGGACCAGTCGATCGTGCGGCCGTCCAGCCGCGGAGGCGTTCCGGTTTTCAGGCGGCCGAGCTGAAGGCCCAGCTTTTCCAACGTGCGAGAAAGGCCTGTCGCCGGCGCCTCGCCCACCCGGCCAGCCGGTATTTGCTTCTCGCCGATATGAATAAGACCGCGCAGAAACGTGCCGGTCGTAAGCACAACCGCGTCGGCCGCAATCTCCCTGCCCTCCGACGTTTTGACGCCTGCGACCCAGCCGTTCTCAAGAACCAGGTCCTCGGCTTCGGTCTCGATGATCTCGAGGTTTGGAATGGCGCGGACCGCAGCCTGCATAGCAGTCGTGTAAAGCTTGCGGTCGGCCTGCGCGCGTGGGCCTCTCACAGCGGGTCCCTTGCGGCGGTTCAGGACCCGGAACTGGATTCCGGCGAGATCCGCGACGCGACCCATAAGGCCGTCGAGCGCATCGATTTCCCGGACCAGATGACCCTTACCGAGGCCGCCAATCGCGGGATTGCAAGACATCGCTCCGACAGTTGCGAACTGATGGGTAATCAAAGCCGTGCGTGCACCCATGCGCGCGGCCGCGGCCGCGGCTTCGCAGCCGGCATGGCCGCCTCCAATCACCACAACGTCGAATCGGGTGGCCATCGATACCTCAGAGGGTGCGGTTTTAGCGAAGGCACGGTTAGGGGTCAAAACATCCGTTTTCAGCGAATGTTTCACGTGAAACACCCCTGCCCTTTATTCCCGCCTGGTGGCACGGGTCAACGCTGCCAGGACTACAAGCCTTACTTGCCGATGCAGAAATCGCGAAAAATGACATCGAGAATATCTTCGACGTCGACCCTTCCGGTTAGTCGACCAAGAGCTCGTGCAGCGATTTGCAACTCCTCGGCGAGCAGGTCCTCGTGGCTCGCAATCTCGTGCCCCAATGCTCGGCGCAATGCATGGTGCGCACCTTCGAGCGCGCGCCGATGACGCTCGCGGGTCACCAGGGCCGATTCGCCGCCGACCAAAAAGGCTTCGGCATGCCTGGTGAGGGCAGTCAAAAGGGCGTCGACGCCTTCGCCCGAGAGAGCCGAAACATTGAACTTCATTTCATCCGACTTGAATTCCAGTTCACTTCTACGCGTTGACTGATTATTGACCACGTCCGTTAACGGTTCGGTAAATCTGCAATCCGATTCATTGCTTCTCTTGCTTTGACATTGATCTTCATTTCTTGGTCTGTTCTCAAGCAGGTCGATCTTATTGCGGACCAGCCAGATTGGCATAGCGGCCGACTCTTTTTCAGCAGGCGCGGAGAGGGCCGCTGACCCGGTCATCGCGACGCCGGAATCCACCACCCAAAGCACCAAATCCGCCCCAGTTGCGCGCTCGCGTGCCCGGCGCACGCCCTCAAGCTCGATCGGATCCGTAGTTTCGCGAACCCCTGCAGTGTCGAGCAGTGTCACCGGCAGCCCGGCAAGATCTAGATAGACTTCGATCACGTCGCGAGTCGTGCCGGCGTAAGGCGAAACAATTGCAGCTTCGCGCCTGGCAATCCGATTGAGGAGTGTGGATTTGCCAGCATTTGGCGGACCGGCAATGGCTACGATCAATCCCTCACGCAGCCGTTCACCGCGCCCGCTGTCCGCAAGCACCGATTCGATTTCGCCTTCAAGGGTACGAGCAATTTGCAAGGCCGGCGTCACGAGATCCTGCGGCACGTCAGCCTCGTCCGAGAAGTCGATACCGGCTTCAATCAGGGCCAATGCCTGAATCAGCTGCGTGCGCCAATTCTCCGCGCGATTTCCCAATGCGCCGGTCATCTGGCGAAACGCGAGTCGACGCTGGCCCTCGGTTTCTGCCATCACCAGATCGGCGAGGCCTTCTACCGCCGTGAGGTCGAGCTTGCCGTTCTCAAAAGCGCGGCGGCTGAATTCACCCGCTTCGGCTGGACGCAACCCTGCAACTTGCGACAGGGCGGCACACACGGACGCAATCACCGCACGCCCGCCGTGAAGCTGAAGTTCGGCAACGTCCTCGCCGGTTTCGCTATACGGAGCCGGAAACCAAAGCACCAGAGCCTGATCAATGGCCTCGCCATCGCTTCCGCGGATGCGCGCCAACGTCGCCGTTCGTGGGGTGGGCACTTTCCCAGTCAAGGCCTTGAGTGCCCCGCTCGCGTGCGGACCGGAAATGCGCACGACAGCAATCGCCGCCGGTGGCCGGCCGGAGGAGAGGGCATAGATAGTTTCGCGCGCTGGCTCAGACATCGCGCCGCACGGAAGCGCCGAGACAGGGCAGGGGTCAAGCCTTACGGTAAGTCGTGCAGCCGCCGACCGAATGGCCTTACCCTAACAAAGCTGCTGCGTACGTCGATTGTTGATAGCGTAGTGCCGCACGGTGAAGTCTCCGTGGTGGCATTATCTATCGGAGGGCGCCATGACACGAAGGCTACCGCTGCTCGCCATTCTGCTCTCGGTTGGATTTGCAGGCTGCACGGGTTCGATCGCGCAGGCACAAGGCGATCTCGCGCGCGCTTATCGCGTGATCGCGTCAAAGCAATTCGTCGATCTGACTCAAAGTTTCGGACCTGAGACTCCGGTATGGTCGGGCTTTGGTCAGGCAAAAATGACGCCGGCAGCCGACCCAAAAACCCGGGAGCCCTATACCATTTCCAAAGACGGCTTCCGGGCTACGTACTATCAAATGGTTGGACAGTACGGCACGCACGTCGATCCCCCGGCACATTTCGACGAGAAGGGGATCACGATGGACGAGATCCCACTCAAAAAAATGGTGTTGCCGCTAATCGTGCTCGACAATACCCCCTATATTGCCAAGGACCCCAACCACGCGTTTTCGCTTGCGGATCTTAAGGCCTGGGAAAAACGGCACGGTCGCGTTCCACGCGGCGCCTTCGTCGCCTTGCGCACGGACATGTACAAGGATTGGGATACAAACCCGGAGCGCTTCGAGCGCAGTCCGTTTCCCGCCTGGGCTTTTGAAACCATCAAGTTCCTCTATGAACAGCGTGATGTGACGGCTACCGGACACGAGTCAATGGACACCGACATAACCGACAAAATGCAGTCGGAAAAGTATCTCCTTCAGCACGGCCATTATCAGATTGAAGTTATGGCCAATCTCGACAAGGTCCCACCCAAAGGCGCGCTGATCGTTGTCACCTGGCCGAAGGTTCAGAAGGGACTAGGGTTCCCCGCGCGGGCATTCGCAATCCTGCCCTGACGAGCGACGGGCAACAGCAATGCAGGAACGAATTGCCGCAGCGAGCCGTTCTTGCAGCGACGCGGAGTGCCTTGCTGCGTGGGCACCGGGTGTTGAAAGCGGTAGTCTCATGCGCACTTCTTTGAGTTTGCTGCTCGCCGGCGCAGCCGCGTTACTGGTCGCCACCTGCGGCGATAGTGCTAAATTGCCCGAGCAAGCTACGGGTATTCCGATTGATGTCCTTACCGGTTTTGTCAGCGACGACGAGAAGGCCTTTGGGCGTCCGGTAGGCGTAACAATTGCGAAGGATGGATCGCTGCTTGTCGCCGACGATGTCGGCAATACGATCTGACGCGTCTCGCGAGCGGCGCAAACCACCACGCGTTAAATGATTTCTGTCAATCCTGATCCGCGCTAGGCTGCGAGGTCGGCTGCTTCGGAAAATACGCACGTGAACCGCCTCAGCGAAGCAACATCGCCATATCTCCTCCAGCACAAGGACAATCCGGTGCATTGGTGGACCTGGGGCCCGGAGGCATTGGCGGAAGCGAAGTCCTCCAATCGGCCAATTCTGCTTTCGGTTGGTTATGCCGCGTGCCACTGGTGTCACGTGATGGCGCACGAGTCGTTCGAGGATGAGGCAACGGCCCGCGTGATGAACGACCTATTCGTCAACATCAAGGTCGACCGGGAAGAACGGCCCGACATCGACCAGATCTACATGAACGCCTTACATCTTCTCGGCGAGCAGGGCGGCTGGCCATTGACGATGTTTCTTACGCCGCACGCAGAGCCGATATGGGGTGGCACATATTTTCCAAAGGAGTCGCGTTTCGGTCGTCCCGCCTTCGTTGACGTGTTGCGGGAAGTGGCGCGGCTATTCCGTGAGGAGCCAAACAGGATCGAACAAAATCGTGTTGCCCTGCTTTCGCGTCTGGCCGAGAAGGCGCGTCCAGTCGGCAAAGCGACGATAGGACTGAAGGAGCTCACTGCCATCGCAATGCAGATCGGCAATATGTTCGATTCCGTTAATGGCGGTCTGCGCGGCGCGCCAAAATTTCCGCAACCGGCCATTCTTGAGATGTTGTGGCATGCCGGCCTTCGCACCAAAGACGTCCGCTTTTTCGAGACGGTCGAGCATTCGCTCGAGCGCATGAGCGAGGGCGGAATTTACGATCACCTTGGCGGCGGCTTCTCTCGTTACTCGGTGGACGAGAAGTGGCTCGTGCCGCATTTCGAGAAAATGCTCTACGACAACGCGCAATTGCTTGAACTGCTGGCTTTGGCGTTTCAACGCAGCAGCAATCAGCTATTCCGTCAGCGCGCACGCGAAACTGTCGGTTGGCTCGCGCGCGAGATGACGACGCGCGAGGGTGCCTTCGCGGCTTCGCTCGACGCCGATTCGGAAGGCGAGGAGGGCAAGTTTTACGTTTGGTCTTACCAGGAAGCGATCAAGACCCTTGGCATTGAAGACGGCGAGTATTTTTCTCGCCATTACGACGTGAAACCCGGCGGCAATTTCGAGGGTTATAGCATCCTCAATCGGCTCGCCGGCCTGCCCCGGACCGAAGAGGACGAAAACCGTTTGGTGCACCTCCGCACCAAGCTGTTGGCAGTACGCGACATGAGAGTGCGCCCTGGTCTCGACGACAAGGTATTGGCCGATTGGAACGGACTGATGATTGCAGCGCTGGTCAATGCGGCAATCGTCCTCGACGAGCCCTCATGGCTGGATATGGCCAGGCGGGCTTTCGCTTTCATCGAACAGAATATGACCAGAGGAAACCGGCTCGGGCATTCCTGGCGCACGCATAGGCTGCTGTTCCCAGGCCTTGCATCCGACTTTGCGAACATGATTCGCGCCGCGTTGGCGCTGCATGAGGCGACCGGCGAGCGAAGTTACCTCGAGCGCGCGCTCGATTGGCAGGCGGCATTCGATTCGCACTACATCGATTCAGAGACGGACCGATATTATCTTCCCGCCGATGATGCTTCCGATTTGGTGCTACGTCCCCATTCGACGCAGGATGACGCTACGCCGAATCCAAATGCGGTGGCCGCGCAAAATCTTGTCCGGCTGGCTGCCATGACGGGGGACAATAAATGGCGCGAGAAAGCCGACATGCTGATCGACGGAATTCTTTCGACCGCCGAACGCAACCTGTTTGGTCATGTGGCATTGCTCAATGCCCTCGACCTGCGGCTACGAGGCGCTGAGATTGTGGTGACGGGGAACGACTCGGGCCGATTGGTGCAAGCGGCTTTGAAGTTGCCATTTGTTGAGCGAATCGTCCTGCGCGCAGCGGCTCCGACGGATCTCCCAGAGGCCCACCCGGCCCAGGAAAAACTAAAGACCGCACCAACAAGCGCTGCTTTCGTTTGCGTGGGAGAGCGCTGTTCACTGCCGGTCACGCATCCTGCCGATATTGCAGCGGCCCTGTCTGCAACCCGCTCCTCTTAATTCATCCTCCGAATGGTGGAGAAAGATTGAAACAGATCGGTGCCAGACTCTCCCGATGAACAAATATTAAAAATTAATTCGCCTTTCCCACCAATCAGCCGACGCGCTCCGCAGTTCCTGCTGTCAATAATTCCGAAAATCCGGCCACACTTAGCTGGTGGCTATCAGGTGTTCATGCTCTCGAAGAATTCAGCGTTGCTCTTGGTATTGCGCAGCTTGTCGAGCAGGAAGTCGATCGCATCCATCGTTCCCATCGGATTGAGAATGCGGCGCAACACGTACATTTTTTTCAGGATCGCAGGGTCAGTCAGCAGCTCTTCCTTGCGGGTGCCTGAACGCGTGATGTCCATTGCCGGGAATGTGCGCTTGTCGGCGACCTTCCGATCGAGGATGAGTTCGGAGTTACCCGTCCCCTTGAATTCTTCGAAAATCACTTCGTCCATGCGGCTGCCGGTATCGATCAGTGCAGTCGCGATGATGGTGAGCGAGCCGCCTTCCTCGATGTTGCGCGCGGCGCCGAAGAAGCGTTTTGGGCGCTGAAGCGCATTGGCATCGACACCGCCGGTCAATACCTTGCCGGAGGAGGGAACGACCGTGTTGTACGCGCGGCCCAGACGGGTGATCGAATCGAGCAATATGACAACGTCGCGCTGATGCTCGACAAGGCGTTTAGCCTTCTCGATGACCATCTCCGCAACCTGGACGTGACGCGAAGCAGGCTCATCGAACGTGGAAGATATGACTTCGCCCTTAACCGAGCGCTGCATGTCGGTGACTTCCTCCGGCCGCTCATCGATGAGCAACACGATCAGGTAGGTCTCCGGGTGATTGGCGGTGATCGAGTGGGCGATGTTCTGCAGCAACACCGTCTTGCCAGTGCGCGGAGGCGACACAATCAGTGCGCGTTGGCCCTTGCCGATAGGCGCGACGATATCGATCACGCGGGCGGAGAGATCTTTCTTGGTTGGATCCTCGTATTCCATCTTGAGCCGCTCGTCGGGATAGAGCGGCGTCAGGTTGTCGAAATTGACCTTGTGACGCGCCTTTTCAGGATCCTCGAAATTGATCGTATTGACCTTGAGCAGGGCGAAATACCGCTCGCCTTCTTTTGGAGAGCGGATGTGGCCTTCGACTGTGTCGCCGGTGCGCAAACCGAAGCGGCGGATTTGGCTTGGCGAGACATAAATGTCGTCAGGTCCGGAGAGGTAATTGGATTCCGGCGAGCGCAAGAAGCCGAATCCATCGGAAAGGACCTCGACCACGCCTTCGCCGATGATATCGACTTCCTGCGTAGCGAGTTGCTTGAGGATCGCGAACATCAGCTCCTGCTTGCGCATAGTGCTGGCGTTTTCGACCGAGTGTTCTTCAGCAAAAGCGACGAGTTCGGCAGGTGTCTTGGACTTGAGGTCCTGGAGTTTCATTTCCCGCATTGGGGGTTTACGTCCTTGGGAGCTTTCCGGGCGAAGTTTTTTGAAAAAGACCAATAACTTACGTCGTGTGACTAGCAGAGAGATCGCAGGTCTTGGGTGACGAGAATTTGTGAAAAGAGCCCGGAACCCGATGCTGCAACCGGCCCAAACCATGGAGCCGGGAACGCGAATGCATCCGCCTGCGTTCGGTGGGATGTTTTAAACATATGTTGGGCCGCTACTTCACGCAAGAGGACCTGCAAGCGACCTAGAACGGCTTCACAACCACCAACACAACGATAACGATGAGCAAAAGTGTGGGTAACTCATTGATTACACGATATGTTTTTTCAGAATATCGATTACGATCAAAGCTAAATTCATTTACCCAATGTGCAAATAATCCGTGGAGCACGGTCATTAAGACCACCAGCACGAACTTGGCGTGAAACCATCCGGCACCAAGCCATTGCCCTTGGAACACGAGAACAATGCCGACGATCCAGGTCACGATCATCGCCGGCATCATGATGAAATTGATTAGCCGGCGCTCCATCATCTTGAAGGTTTCCGAAAGCTCAGAGCCCGGTTTGGTGGTCGAGTGATAAACGAAAAGCCGCGGCAAATAGAACATGCCAGCCATCCAGGCGATGACTGCAACAATGTGCAATGCTTTTAGCCACAGATACATCGAGTCAATTCAGCTTGGGGTCGGGTAAATAGATGACTTCCAGCCGCGAACACGCTTGAGCATGCGTTCGACATGCGCAATCGGCGTTTCCGGCAGAATCCCATGACCAAGGTTGAACACGAGCGGGCCGCTACCGAGTTCTTTCATAACGTCGTCGACCTCGCGGTCGAGCGCGGTCCCGCCTGCCAGCAAGGCGAAGGGATCGACGTTGCCCTGCAGCGGCACGCGCGACTGCAGCATATCGCGCGCAATGGATCGCTCGAAGGTCCAGTCAATTCCAAATGCGCTCACTCCGGTCATTTCCACGTAGGGTAGGGCCATTGCTCCGGCTCCACGTGGAAAACCTATGATTTTCGCTTGTGGTGTGTGACGTCGCACACCTTCCACAATCTTTTGCGTGGGAGCGATGCACCACCGATCGAATTGATCAGGCCCCAACACTCCAGCCCAGGTATCGAAAATCTGAACAACCTCCGCACCCGCCTTGAGTTGACCTACCAGATAGTCAATCGAGGCTTGCACGAGGACATCAATCAAGCGGGTGAAATTTTCCGGGTCACGATAGGCGAAATGCCGGGCAGGTCCCTGATCAGGGGTCGCTTCGCCGGCTACCATATAAGTCGCTACTGTCCACGGAGCACCGCAAAAGCCGATCAAAGCTGTCCTGTCGTCGAGCAACGCTTTTACTTTACTCACCGTTTCATAGACACGCGCCACCACACCATGCTCGATGGTCTCTCGAACATCTGCAAGCGCCGTGGCGTCACGCAATGGCTCGAGCTTCGGTCCTTCGCCAGCCAGAAATTCGACCTTACGTCCAAGCGCAAGCGGCACGACCAAGATGTCAGAAAATAAAATCGCTGCATCAAATCCAAAGCGACGAACCGGCTGTAATGTCAACTCCGAAGCAAGGTCAGGATTCAAGCAGAGATCCAGGAAGCCCCCGGCCTTTTCCCGAACTGCACGGTACTCCGGAAGGTAGCGCCCCGCCTGACGCATCAACCAAACTGGCGGTACTAACTCGTAATTGCCGGCAAGTACTCGTAACAACTTTTTGCCCACGGTACCCGCCGATCTTGCTTCTTTCATTAAAGACTCTTCTAAGAATCTGTAGTAGTTGTTAGAGAGTTGATTGGACTCATGCCTTCCGATTAACATTCTGTCCACTGGAAGGCCGGAACCAATCCAGAATCTGGTCTAATCCAATGTTGTGGCATCCACAGCTGTAGTGTCTTTTTTTAGGGCGGTTTGAGCGGCTATACCCGGTTGTCCCCACGCGGCTATCCACATTGCGCCAGTCATCTGTCTGACTAAGGCTGATGATTATCCCGACGCAAGCCATGTGGACGGATATTGGACTTCAAAGGGCCGATGGCTTGCCTGTAACGTCAAGCCGTGGCCTCTTCCACTGATATCCACATGTTGTTTGCCGACCATACAGATGCCTGAAACGGGTTATTTTCACCTCCACCTGGTTTCCGATGCCACCGGTGAAACATTGATTACAGTCGCCCGGGCCGCCGCGGCTCAATACGCCAATGTTTCGGCGGTTGAGCATCTCTACCCTATGGTGCGATCGAAAAAGCAGCTCGACCATGCCCTGGTGGAAATTACCGAATCGCCGGGCCTCGTCCTGTACACATTACTCGAAGAGGAACTGATCCAGGCATTGGAGAAAAAGTGCCGGGAGCTGGGCCTGCCTTGCATGTCTGTGCTCGGGCCGGTTCTGCGGGTGTTCCAGTCTTACCTCGGCACTGAAACCATTCATCGCGCTGGCGCTCAGCATGTACTCAATGCCGAGTACTTTCAGCGGATCGATGCGTTGAATTTCACCATGCTGCATGATGACGGACAACACGTTGAGGGGCTTGAAGGAGCCGATGTGGTTTTGGTCGG
>Ga0114129_10013219_pt1 | contig 11758 bp, 10 predicted proteins | sample RhiMetdeltSRZDD1_FD_80071 | JGI IMG/M metagenome (GOLD analysis project Ga0114129, IMG submission 80071) | Populus rhizosphere microbial communities from Tennessee, USA - Rhizosphere MetaG P. deltoides SRZDD1 (version 2) (version 2) | ecosystem: Host-associated > Plants > Roots > Rhizosphere >... | reverse complement strand
TCTCGAAGGTGCCGTACGGCGACTTCGAGCTGCGAGCGGAAGTCTGGGTATCACCCGACGCCAACAGCGGCATCTTCATCCGAGGGGAGGACCCGAAGCAGGTCACCGCGATGAACGCCTACGAGGTCAACATCTTCGACATGCGCCCCGATCAGGCCTATCGGACCGGCGCCATCGTCGACGTGGCTAAGCCGGCGAGCATCGAGAACGCGGGGAACAAGTGGAACACGCTCGAGATCACGGCAAAAGGGCCGCGACTCACGGTGCGCCTCAACGACAAGCCGATGGTGGACGTCCAGGATATGAAGCACGCCCGGGGCGTCATTGCGCTCCAGGCGGGCGCCGGCACCGTGAAATTTAGGAAGGTCGAGATCAGATAATCGACGCGGGCGTCAAACGGACGAGCTTCGCCGGCGTAAACGCCGACTAAAATGAGACGGCGTTTACGCCGGAGGAACAAATGATTCGACGTGCATTGATCGCAGTTGCTGCGTGCGCCTTCCTCGTCGGGTGCGGAGATGATGACGCAACGACGTCCCCATCGGCTGCGCCGATGGTCTTTACCGCAATCCTGAGCCCAGCCAACGAGGTGCCCCCGATCGGCAATGCCGAGTCGAGTGGCCGGGGCGCAGTACAGATCACTGTCATTGGTTCGTCTGCCGACGTCTATTTCCAGTTGAGCGGGTTCCCCGGCGATACCCGAGTCCAGGGCGCCCACATCCACCCGGCTCCGGCGGGTGTCAACGGGCCCGTGATCGTCGGTACGCCGCTTACCGCCGCGGCGCCGCTGCCCCTGCAGAACGGAATCGTGGAATATCACATCGCCGGGCTCCCGGTTGATGCGGTGACACTGGCGGGACTTACCAACAACGCGGCCGCCTACTACTTCAACGTGCACTCGCCGCTCAACCCGGGCGGGTTTGCGCGAGGGCAACTGACGCGAATCCAGTAGCATTTCCTGCGTAGATCGGCATCGCCGGGGATTGACAAGTCCCCGGCGCAGCTATACAAGTCCCATCACGTACGAGCACCCGTCCAGGGGGTTCGGCCGCGCCTTACCCACCGAGGAGGACGTGATGAAGGGATTTCCCCGTCGTTCCTTCGCTGCGGCGCTCGCCATTCTGCTGTTTACAACATCGGCATGGGCACAGGCGACCGCTGAGCTCAGTGGCACGGTCCGCGACGAAAGCGGCGCCGTGCTGCCCGGTGTCACCGTCGTCGCCACTCAGGTCGACACTGGCTTCAGCCGGACCGCCGTCACCGACGGCGGCGGCGTCTATGCCATGCCCAATCTGCCGACCGGGCCGTATCGGCTCGAGGTCTCGCTGCAGGGATTCCGCACCTACGTCCAGACGGGCATCGTGCTCCAGGTCGCGGCGGCGCCGACGATTAACGCCGTTCTTGCCGTCGGCAATCTCGAGGAGACGGTAGCGGTCGAAGCGGCCGCGCCGCTCGTCGACGTGCGGAGCGCCGGCATCAGCGAGGTCGTCGAACAGGAGCGCATCCTGGAGCTTCCGCTGCAGGGGCGCAACGTCACCGATCTGATCGTGCTGGCCGGGGCCGCGGTGGCGATGGGCAACGCCGGGCCGAAGAGCATTCCCGGATCGGTGGGAACCGCGGTCGCTGGCGGCCTGCCCGTCGGCGTGGCCTACACGCTCGACGGCGCGATGCACAACAACCCCTACGACAACTACAACATGCCGCTCCCCTTCCCCGACGCGCTGCAGGAATTCAGCGTGGCGACGAGCGGCTTGTCGGCGCAGAGCGGCACGCACGCGGGAGGTTCGGTCAACGCGGTGACGAAGTCGGGCACCAACGCCATGCATGGCAACCTGTTCGAATTCGTCCGCGACAAAAAGTTCAACGCCTCTGCGGCATTTGCGCCGATCGGACCGGATGGAACGAAACTGGGTGACGGCCTCGTTCGTCATCAGCCCGGCGGCACTCTCGGCGGACCGATCGTGCGGGACCGGCTGTTCTTTTTCGGCGGCTACCAGGGCACGTTCGTGAGGGTGAACCCCCCGGACGTCCAGAGCCGCGTGCCGACGGCCGCCATGCTGGCGGGCGACTTCACCGCGGCCGCGTCGCCCGCGTGCAACGCGGGGCGCCAGATTACGCTCCGCGCGCCGTTCGTGAACAATCGCGTCAGTCCCGCGATCTTCAGCCCGGCGGCGATGAACCTGGCGAAATTCCTCCCCTCGTCCACCGACCCGTGCGGCGAGATCAGGTTTTCAGCCCCTGAGAAGTACGACCAGGGACAGGTGGTCGGAAAAGTCGACTACCAGGCGGGCGCCAATCATTCGATCTTCGGCCGCTACGTCATCACGTTCAGCGACAAGCAGCCCGGGTGGCCCGGCTCGGGCAACGTGCTCACGACCCGGCCGGCGGACACGGCGCAGAAACACCGCGCGCACTCCCTGACGTTCGGCGATACCCGGGTCTTCGGCGCCAACACGGTGAACTCGTTCCGCGTCGGGTGGAACCGCAGCCAGGCGGGGTATCACCTCGAGCCCTTCTTCGGCCCCGAGCAAATCGGCGTGAAGAATTACCACAACTACGTTCCTGGGGTCATGAGCGTCACGGTCACGGGCGGGTTCATGACCGCCAATGGCGGATCCGTCCTCGGCCAGTTCGATACCGACGCCTACCAGGTGGGCGACAACCTCACACTGGTGCGGGGCAGCCACCAGATGACGCTGGGCGGCGACGTGGCGTACTGGAAGTCGGACTCGCTCGACGGCCAGCGCGGTGGCGGAGTGTGGCAGTTCAACGGCTCCGCGACCGGGCTGGGACTCGCGGACTTTCTCACCGGCAGCGTGTTTTCCATGGGCCAGGCCCGGCCGGGCCTCCTGCTGATGTCGCAGTGGCACCTTGGACTGTACGGACAGGACACGTGGCGGGTGTCGGACCGTGTCACGCTCAACGCGGGGCTCCGCTGGGAACCGTTCCTCGGGCAAACGCTGCGCAACGGTGCGATCTACAACTTCAGCATGGAGAACTATCGCCAGCGCGTTCCGAGTACTGTGTTTCCGAACGCGCCGCTGGGCCTGATCTATCCCGGCGACGCCGGCTTCCCCTCGGGCAAGTCCGGCTTGAGGAGGCAGTGGGGCAACCTGGCGCCGCGTATTGGCGTCGCCTGGGATGTGACGGGCGACGGCCGCACCGCCGTGCGTTCATCGTATGCGCTCGCCTACGACTTCATGCAGGCGGCGTATCTCTGGTACAGCGGCACCTCCGCCCCCTTCTCCAACCGGATCGAGATTCGGTCGCCGGCCGGCGGCTTTGACGACCCCTACCGCGGCTGGCCCGGCCGGCTGCCGCACCCGATGCCTGACGTCCTCACTGCCGCGGATGCGTACTTCCCGGACTTCGGCGCGTACGGCGCTATCGACCCGGATATCAACTCCGCGCGCGTGCAGCAGTGGAACATCATCGTCGAGCGGCAGCTCGGAACAGCCTGGCAGGCCTCGGTCAGCTACATGGGCAGCTACACCGATCGCCTGTGGGGCCAGGTGCAGTTGAACCCCGGAGTGTTCCGCGGGCTCGGGCCCTGCACGATCGCGGGCGTCGCCTATCCCTCTTGTACTGTGGCCGGCAATCTCGAGCAGCGCCGCGCTCTGTTCCTCGCGAACCCGATCACGTCGAACCTCGGGCCGATCGATCTTCATGACGACGTGGGCAAGCAGGACTACCGGGCGCTGAAACTCTCGGTTCAGCGCCGGGCGTCAAGCGGACTCAGGCTCGGCGGCAACTACACCTTGTCGCGATGCATGGGTAACACGGTGACGTCGACGTTCCAGCAGATCGGCGCCGGCTACCTCAAGCCCGACGATCCGGCGTTCGACATCGGCCACTGCCTGCAGGACCGCACGCACATCGGCAACATCACGGTCGGCGCCGAAACGCCGCAGTTCCAGAACGCGGCGCTGCGTGCGCTGGCGTCCGACTGGCGGGTTTCAGGCATTCTCAACGCACGGTCTGGGAGCTGGCTCACCGTCACGACCGGACGAGATATCGCGGGCACGGGGATTCAGAACCAGCGCCCCAATGAGGTCAAGGACGGCCCGTACGGCGACAGGACGCTCCTGAATTATTTGACACCGACGGCGTTTGCCTACCCCGATGCGGGCACGTTGGGCGACCATAAGAGGGGCAGCGTTGAAGGCCCGGGCTTCTGGACCATCGACATGGCGCTCTCGAGGATCGTCGGTTTCGCCTCGCAGCAGAACGTCGAGCTGCGGTTCGAGGTGTTCAATCTGTTGAACAACTTCAACTGGGGCGATCCGGTCACGAACCTCGACGCCGGCAATTTCGGCCAGATCGTCTCCCAGGCCGGGGATCCGCGCATCATGCAGTTCGGGATCAAGTACGGCTTCTGATGTGTATGATGTGAGACACACGAACGGAGAACTATGGGTCTCGTGGACCGTTTCAACTGAAGGCGTACCGCCCACCACGAGCCTCGGACCGGGAATTTCCGGCCGCGACAACGGAGCGGCCGGGCGTAAGTTGGGAAAAACGTGACCATGAAACGCCTCCTGATTCTGGCGCTGCTGGCCGTTGCCTCGGGATCCCTGACGCTGGCGCAGACGATTGCGCCCGGCGCTGGCGCGGGCGACCTCAGCGGCATGTGGCGTCCACTGGCCCGCAACGAGGATGGCAGCGGGATGGACGGAGACTACGCCGGCCTGCCGTTGAATGCGGCGGGCCGATGGCGCGCACAGAGCTGGGTGCCGGAAAACTTCGAAGTGCCCGAGCTGGTGTGCCGACCGCACGCCTGGGATTTTTCACTCGAAGCGGGCGCCGCGCGCATGCGATGGGTACCTGAGGTGTTCGACCCGACACAGCAGGTCGTGGCGTACCACGGACGCCTGTCGATGCGCGAACAGGAAACGACGATCTGGATGGATGGGCGTCCTCGTCCGCCCGACTACGAACGCCACTCCTGGAGCGGATTTACCACCGGCGTCTGGGAGGGGAGTACGCTGGTACAGACCGCCACCCACCTCAAGGAAGCGTATGCCCGGCGGTGGGGACCGATGCGCAGCGACCAGGCCACGGTACGAACCCGCTGGAAACGCATCGGAAATTACCTCCGCGCAACCGTGATCAGCTATGACCCGGTCTACATGGCGGAGCCGTATATCCGGACGAACCTGATCTGGGTGCTTGATCCCGAGCTCCAGCTCCCGCCCTACCCGTGCGAAGAGGCAACCGAAACCGTCGTCGAGCGAGGCACCGTCCCGCACGCGTTGCCGGGCAAAAGCTTTCTGCCAGGGCAGAACCCTGACGTGACGGACGCCTTCGGTACTCCGTACGAGCCGAGGCTCGGTGGGCCCGAAACCATGTACCCCGAGTACATCGCCAAGATGAAGACTTTTCCACATCCAAAGACCGTTGACGGTGGCGGGGAGCGCGGTCAGTGAAATCAAGATTGCTGCTCGTTCTCATTGGCAGCGCCCTTCTCCTGGCGTCGGCTGAGCACGTGTCCACGCAGCAGGCGCCCGCGTGGGCCTGGAAGCCGCCCATCCACAGCGTCAACACGGGCACCATCGAGATCCTTCACGTGCGCGGCAACGTGCACATGCTGGTGGGTGCCGGCGGGAACATTACCGTGCACGCCGGCAACGACGGGATCCTGCTGGTCGATTCCGGACTCGAGTCGATGAGCGCCAAAGTCATTGACGCGATGCGCTCGATCTCGAAGGGGCCGCTGCGATACATCGTCAACACGACCGATCGCCCGGAACACGTTGGCGGGAATGCCGCCATCGCCGTGGTTGGCAGCACGATTCCGTTCCGTCCACCCGAGGACGTGCGGGTGTCCGACGGCATGCGCGACAAGCCAAAGGCGTCGGTCATCTCCTTCCTGACGACGTCCGATCGAATGTCGGCACCGACCGGAAAGGTGGCGCCATGGCCCGAAGTCGCGTGGCCCGACAACACCTACTCGACACCGCAGAAGAAGCTCTATTTCAACGACGAACCCGTCGTCATCATGCACGTGCCCGGACCGACCGACGGCAACAGCATCGTCCACTTCCGCGGCGCGGACGTGATCTCCGTCGGCGATCTCGTGGACCTGACGGCGTATCCGGTTATCGATGTAAAGGCGGGCGGTTCGATCGATCAGCTGTTTGACGGACTGTACCGCGTCATCGATTTGACCGTCCCGAACCGGAAGTCCGAGGCGGGCACACTGGTCATACCGGGTCATGGGCGCCTGGCCGACCAGCCGGACGTCGTCTACTACAACCAGATGGTCGGCATCGTCCGCGACCGCCTCAAAGACATGATCGGCCGAGGCCTGACGCTGCAGCAGGTCAAGGCGGAGCGCCCGACCCGCGACTACGACACGCGCTATGGATCGCCCGACGCGTTCGTCGAGGGAGCCTACGAGAGCCTGAAGAATCCGAGTACGAACTAACGGAGAATGTTCATGAAACGCACGTTCCTGATGCTTGTCTGCGGCGCGGCCCTGCTGGGCAGCGCCGGTGCGGCATACGCGCATCATTCCTTTACCGCCGCTTACGACAACAGCAAGCGCGTCGAGGTCGAAGGGGTCGTCAAGGAATTCATCTGGCGCAACCCCCACTCGTTCGTGCGGATTGAGGTCACGGACAAGTCCGGTAAGGTTGAAACCTGGAGCCTCGAGTGGGGGTCCAGCAACCAGCTGTCGGCCGCGAAGTATCCAGTGACGCGCACGTCGATCAAGGCGGGCGATCGGATCATCGCGGGCGGCGAACCGCGACGCGACCCGGAAGTCAAAGGCCTGCGTGTGTACAGTATCAAGCGGCCGCTGGACGGCTGGATGTGGGAAGGGACTGTCGACTAGATCAAGGCACAAGGCACAGGGCTCAAGTCACAATTCACAAAATGCACAAAGCCGGCTTTCTCGTTTCCGCGCTGCTCGTAACCGTTTCACTGTCTGCAGGTATTCACGCCCAGCGCGGCGGCGGCGCCGGGGCAGCCCAGTCGGGCCGCGCCGCGGCGTCTGACGACCTGACCGGGACGTGGGTATCGGTCGTCGCCGAACACTGGCACCTGCGGATGCTCGTGCCGCCGAAAGGCGAATTTGCGATGCTGCCGCTCAACCAGGCCGCTCGGAAGATGGCAGCCGCGTGGGATCCCGCCAAGGAGCCGGCGGGCGACGAACAGTGCAAAGGCTATGGCGCCGCGGCCATCATGCGTATCCCGAGCCGGCTCGATATCCGGTGGGCCGGGGATAACCAGCTGCGAATGGAGATCGACTCTGGCACGCAAACGCGCCTGTTCAACTTCGGCGCTGCGACCGCGACCACACAGCCGCCTAGCTGGCAAGGCTACTCCACCGCCGCGTGGGTACGCGGCGACCTTCAGGCGGTGACCACGCGCCTTCGGCCCGGCTACCTGCGCAAGAACGGCGTGCCGTATAGCGATCAAACGCGGGTCGAAGAGCACTTCGACCGCTTTACCGAGCCGAACGGCGACAACTGGCTCGTGGTCGACAGCATCGTCACCGACCCGGTCTACCTGAATGGGCCGTACGTCACCAGCGTCGCGTTCAAGAAGATTCCCGACAAGCAGGGGTGGGATCCAACCCCGTGTCGCGCCAACGAAGCCCGCTAGTCTTCCTTGTGCTTCTGACCCTGTCGAGCGCGCCGGCGCTCGCGCAGGTCGATCTCACAGGGATGTGGCGCCCGATGCCCCGCAACGAAGACGGCAGCGGGATGGACGGCGACTACGCCGGCCTTCCGCTCAACGCCGCCGGACGGGCGCGCGCCCAGAGCTGGGTGCCTGAGAACTTCGACGTGCCCGAATGGGTGTGCCGCCCGCATTCGTGGGACTTTTCCGTCGAAGCGGTTGCGGTGCTTCGTCTCTGGACCGACGTGCAGGGCCCCACGCAGCAGGTGCGCGCGTATCGCGGGCGCATTGCGATGCGCGATCAGGAAACGACGATCTGGATGGACGGCCGCGCACGACCGCCCGACTGGGTTCGCCACAGCTGGAGCGGCTTTTCAACCGGCGAGTGGCAGGGCGATACGCTCGTCCAGACCGCGACCCACTTGAAGGAAAACTACATCCGCCGCTGGGGCGCGATGCGGAGCGACCAGGCGACGGTGCGCATCCGCTACAAGCGCATCGGCGATTACCTGCGAACGACGGTCATCATCTACGACCCTGTCTATTTCGACGCGCCGTACATCCGGACGAACCTGTTCTGGGTGAACGACCCGGACTTGCAGATGCCGCCCTATCCGTGCGACGAGGCGACTGAGACGGTCGTCGAGCGCGGAACCGTTCCACATCAGTTGCCGGGCAAAGCCATCCTGCCGGCACAGAATCCCGATCTCACGGATCGATTTGGCTCGCCGTACGAGGCGCGCCTCGGCGGCACCGAGACGATGTATCCGGAATACATCGCCAAGATAAAGACGTTCCGTCGTCCGCCGACGGTGTTCTCGGAAACCCCGGAGCGTGGCCAGTGAAGCGCCTCGGCTGGATGGTCGCGCTCGCGGCGCTGGGCGTACTCGAATTCACAGAAGCCGTCTCGACGCAGGCAGCCTTGGGCGCCGGGGCGGCGTGGGCGTGGAAACCGGCGATCCAGACGGCCGGCGACGGCCAGGTCCACGTCCAGCCAATCCGCGACAACATCTACCTGCTGGTTGGCGCCGGCGGCAACATCACGGTGTCCGCCGGCGACGACGGCATCCTGATGGTGGATGGCGGAACCGCGCCAATGACCGACAAGGTGCTCGCCGCCGTCCGGTCGATATCCACCGGCCCGATCAGGTATCTGATCAACACCAACGAGCGGGAGGAATACACCGGCGGGAACGAAAAGATCGCTGCCGCCGGCGAGACCATTCCGTTCCGACCGAACCAGACGATCCAGATCCAGGGTTACATCGGCACGAACCGCGCGACAGTGGTTTCGTACCTATCCGTCTACGAGCGCATGTCCGCGCCGACGGGCAAAGTGGCGCCACGCGTCGAAGGCGCCTGGCCCGACGCCACCTATTCGACGCCGCAGAAAAAGCTGCACTTCAACGGCGAGCCCGTGCTCGTCATGCACCAGCCGTCGGCGACCGATGGCAACAGCCTGGTGCATTTCCGCCGCGCCGACATCGTCAGCGTCGGTGATCTGATCGATCTCACCTCGTACCCGATCATCGATCTCGCCGCCGGCGGCAGCATCCAGGCGATGATCGAGGGCCTGAACCACCTGATCGACATGACCGTTCCCGAGAAGCAGTCCGAAGACGGAACGCTCGTCATCCCGGGGCACGGCCGGATTGCCGATCAGCCCGATGTCGTCTACTACTACGAGATGCTCAGCATCATTCGCGACCGCGTGCAGGACATGATGTCGCGAGGGCTGACGCTGCAGCAGGTGCACGCCGCGCGGCCGACGCGCGACTTTGACACGCGCTACGGCAGGAACACCGGCGCGTGGACGACGGAAAAGTTCGTCGAGACCGTCTACCAGAGCCTGAAAAAGTAGCCGGAGGCGGCCGCTGATGATGGGCCGCTGGAGGATTCTGCACATGCGCGTCACGACACTCTTGGCATTGGTCCTGTCGCTGTCGGGATCGGCCTTCGCTCAGGACTGGACCGAATACATCAACAAGGAAGACGGGTTCAGAGTCGATTTTCCTGGCCCGCCAACCGTGACGCAGACGACGTTCAAATCAGAGTACGGGGCGGATCTGCCGGCGCGCGTCTATAGCGTGGTGCGCGGCGCCGAGCGCTACTCGATCACAGTGGCCGACTACCGGAACATTCAAAAAATCGCCGACGAGCGGGCGAAGGCCACCTGCCCCACGACGTTCGGCGACGAACGCGCGTGCGGATTGGTCAATGCGGGACGCGGTTACTGGAAAGAAGAGCTCGCCGGGGCGATGCTGCACGCCGCATACGCGTTCATCCGGCGCGACGCCAGGGTCACGCACCTCGCATGGGCCTGGCAGGACCTGATCGAAGGCATTGAGCTTCAGCTCACCAACAACGCCGATCAGTCGCGGACGTTCGCGCACGTGAGCATGCACAAGAACCGGCTGTATATCGTCGAGGGCACGGTGGCGCGCAACGCTCCGCCGCCCGGTTTGTTCCAGCAGTCGGTGGGATACGTGGACGAAGAAGGGAGATCCGTTCGCTATCAGTCGGTCTATTCCAACCTCTACGCGGAGTGGCCGAAGGACTTCCCGGCACAGCCGCGCCGCACCGGTCAGTAACAAGGCTCAAACCTTGTCCTTCTTGATGGCGGCGTAAAGGCCCGGAACCATCAGCAGCGTTACCGGGGTCGACAGCGCCAGGGCATGTGTCAGCGCTTCGTTCGACCGCAACGGTTATGGTCGGTGAGAACAAATCTCAACCAGAAACGTGGTCAGGAAGCCGGCTTGCAGGCGAAAGCTCGCATGAGTACCACCCTGAGCACACTCAAGCTCGTCAGGCTCTATTCGCTGGTCCTGCTGGCGACGCTCAGCGTCGCATGCGGCGCGACGGCACGGCTCGCCGTTGAAAACGGTGTCGGTCCGAACCCGTCGCTGCCGCCGCCCGAAAAGTCTCTCATCCCGACGGTCCACGTCATCAAGGCGGTCGGATGGGCGGACGGACAAATGCCGACCGCGGCACCCGGCACGCACGTCACTGCATTTGCGCGTGGCCTGGACCATCCGCGGTGGCTCTACGTTCTGCCGAACGGGGATGTGCTCGTCGCCGAAACCAACGCACCGCCGCGGCCCGAGGATGGCAAGGGCCTCAAGGGCTGGTTTTTCAAGCGCTATCAGAAAAAGGCGGGCGGCGCGGTGCCAAGCGCCAACCGCATCACGTTGTTGCGTGATGCCGACAGCGATGGCGTCGCCGAGATCCGCACCATGTTCGCGGCCAACCTCACCTCGCCATTCGGTATGGCGCTCGTCGGCGACACGCTCTACGTCGCCAACAGCGACGCCCTGGTCCGGCTTCCGTACAAAGACGGCGCCACCGAAGCGGGCGGAGCGGCGACGAAAGTCGCCGACCTGCCCGGCGGTCCGTTGAATCACCACTGGACCAAGAGCCTGATTGCCAGCCGCGACGGGTCGAAGCTGTACGTCGGCGTCGGCTCCAACAGCAACGTCGCCGAGAATGGCATCGAGCAGGAGGAAGGACGCGCGGCCGTGTGGGAAATCGACCCGCGAACAGGCGCGCACCGGGTGTATGCGTCGGGGCTGCGAAACCCGGTCGGGATGGCCTGGGTTCCGGACACGGGCGCGCTCTGGGTGGCGGTCAACGAACGCGATGAACTGGGCAGCGATCTCGTGCCAGACTACATGACGAGCGTCCGCGACGGCGGGTTCTACGGCTGGCCGTACAGCTACTACGGCGCTCATGTCGATACGCGGGTCAAGCCGCAGCGTCCGGACCTGGTCGCCAAAGCGATTGCACCCGATTACGCACTCCGCCCGCATACGGCATCACTCGGGCTCGCCTACGCGACGACGAAGTCGTTGCCCGACCGATTTCAGAACGGCATGTTCGTCGGGCAGCACGGCTCGTGGAACCGGCAGCCGAGAAGCGGCTCGACGGACGTCCGTCCGGAGATCCGATCGACGTGCTCACCGGATTCCTCGCCGACAAGGGAGATGCGTACGGTCGTCCTGTCGGCGTGGCTGTCGACAGGCACGGCGCGCTGCTCGTCGCCGATGACGTGGGAAACACGGTGTGGAGGGTGAAATAGCGCAAAAAAAATCCCAACGTCCCGAAGGACGTTGGGATTTGGGATTTGGGTTTTGGGCTT
>Ga0114129_10013218_pt1 | contig 11758 bp, 8 predicted proteins | sample RhiMetdeltSRZDD1_FD_80071 | JGI IMG/M metagenome (GOLD analysis project Ga0114129, IMG submission 80071) | Populus rhizosphere microbial communities from Tennessee, USA - Rhizosphere MetaG P. deltoides SRZDD1 (version 2) (version 2) | ecosystem: Host-associated > Plants > Roots > Rhizosphere >... | reverse complement strand
GTTAGGAAACCGAAGGGCTGTCTCTTCGCTTATGGGATCAGTACCGGCCGCGTTAAGGGCACCCGCAGCATTGAGCGAACCCCACATCAGGACCTTCATCAGCATGGGATGTTCGCCATTCGCTGAAAAGTCTCGTTGCTGATATGCGCGTACGGCATCGAGCTTGTTCATCTCATCTTCCGCAAACCCGATCGCGCTGAGGTTGTTGATGCGCAAAGCGAATCCGACGATCAGCAGCAAAGCAAGGGTGCCGACGATCGCCCACTCCATCGTTGCTATACCCGCGAGGCGGCCGGGTATTTGCAACGTCTTCCATAGTGAACGATCCGTGCTGATTTCTATGGCGGGCGAGGAACCGCTAATTTTAATCTCTTGATTCAACCTGGTACACCTCTACTCTCGGAGAAGAAAAATTAATAGCTTTTCGATTATTGACGCAACGCAAACGCTATGAGTGTAGATCAAACGTACTCATGGATTGCTCGCAAGAACGGTTCCGGTAATCTTCAGGGGCCGTTCCTCCGTGGGCGCCCCTGCCATAAAAAGCGGAACTGCTAACAAAGAGGGGCACCACAGAAGAACAACCCTACAGAATTGGGACACCACTGCCGCGCTGCGTCTGTTTGTTAGCTTAGACTAAAATGCTTTATGGTTGTAGCGTCAATCGCAACTGCCGGAAACATATTGCACCTGTCGGCGACTGGTATGACCCGTGGATAATCTAATCACCTCTAACATTCGGCAGCGGCCGGTCCGCACGCTCGTCAGCGTTGCGGGGATAGCTCTTGGTGTCAGCCTCGTTATGCTTTTTACGGGGCTCGCGAGGGGTATGTCGAATGATCTGCAGAAGCGATCGTCGAACATTCGAGCTGAGATTATTTTCATGCGACCGGGATCGGTGCAACTGACCGCGTCCACTCTCAATCTGGACATCAGGTACGCAGACAAACTTAAGGAGATCCCAGGAGTTCAGAATGCGGTGCCTGTAGCACGTTACATCTTTCAAGGAAAAGGAGGATTCGGGTTTGAACAAATCGAGGGTGTCGATTGGGACGCGTATGCCCAAATGAACGGCATTGCATTGTTATCCGGCCGCGCGCCCCAGACTATGGACGAAATAGTTATCGATGAAACAAAAGCACGAAACAACAATCTCACCCTGGGTTCAACTCTGACGCCGTTTGGAAACAAAGCTTACCGCGTGGTTGGCATCTACTTACCTGAATCCGGTGCACGCGTGAAGATGACCTTAGCGGCGATGCAGGATGCACTGGAAGCGAAAGGTAAATGCAGTCACATCCTGGTAAAAGTCGTCGATCCAAAGGACGAGTCAGCAGTGGCAAAGCGAATCAATGAAACCCTGCCAGGAAATAAAATCCAATTGGCCCGTGAATGGTTTACCAGCATCGAATCAAACATTCCTTATCTCCACGTGTTCCTGCGGGTACTGGTGGGGCTTGCGGCAGTTGTGAGTGGACTCGTCATAATGTTGGCCATGTACACAACGATAACCGAAAGAACTCGTGAAATCGGAATACTGAAAGCAATGGGTGCTTCACGGGGTTACATCATCGGAATAATTGAGCAGGAAGCAGTGTTGATTAGCCTGATTGGGCTGATTGCTGGTTTCGTAGTGTCACTCGTGGCGGGCTATTTGATTCACCGCGTTTACGGTTTATTTTTCGAATACAGTTGGGGCTGGGCTGTCACCGCTGCGTTAATTGGTTTGGGTGGAGGCGCCCTCGGGGCTTTGTACCCGGCCATGCGTGCTTCGAACCTGGATGCGGTCAACGCGCTCGCGTATGAGTAATGATTACCCTCTTGCTGCTGCGGTTTCCGTTTCCACCTGCTGAGGATCGGTCACCACACTTCTAACTGACAGCCCTCGCCTCACCATTAAGCCTACTCCAATCATTGCCCAAAAAATGTCCCGAGCCTTTCGCACGATTGCCAGCGTTACTCCAATGGCCGTCGTAAAGCCCAGTACTTTTGAAAGCATTCCTGTCCCCGCCTCGTCTACACCCGTTCGCAGTGGAACAAATTTAAAAGTCATGTTTATGATTCGATTAACCGATTCGAGAATAAACGCGGTCAGCAGCGTCGGGGCCGCAACATCGCTTATGAATGAAAGCGTAGTGTAGATTTCAGTGACCCCGGCAAGATGAAAGCAAACTTCCAGGGCAAAGATCGGAATTACTCGCGTGCGATTCCGCGCGTAAAATCCATAGATCATGCTTTCGAGCGTTTCTGCTCGAGGGATCGTTTTTTCAACCCACTTTCCACCCAATCCGCGTCGAGCAAGGGTTCGCAATGCCCCACTTATGAACCGCCACTGCCCTCGAATGACGACATATCCGATACAAGTCACAACTGCTGTGGCAATCAGAGCACCGATGCTTGCGTACCTCAGTACCTTCGGCAATTGAAACGTAAGCAGTAAGGCTGACGTGCCAGAAAAAATGAAGAGGACTACCGAGAGACTGTAAAAGATATTCTCCAGCGCGATGGCTGAAAGGCCGGCCATCAATGGGACGCGGTGACGAACAAACGCCGCCTTTGAAGGTTCTGCGATGGCAATACTCGCAAGTGGAATGATATTGCCAAGCGCGTCGCCCATTAATCGCGCAGCCAACGCGTCGCGAAAACGCAGGGCGTAAGGTGGTTCAAAGCATCGGGTCCACGCGATAGAGCGAACGATGTGACGGATGGCAGAGATAGCGAGAATCAGTAGAAATCCCACACCTAATCGTCTGATGCCCGCAACAACTTCTGAGAGTCCGGCTTTCCGTATGAAATAGCCGAATAGCAACAAGCCGAGCGCAGCAACGATAAGGCCGAAGGGCGCGAATTTGCGACTGCGAGTTTGTGTACTTTGATCTTTCACCTGACTGTTTCTTCCGGCACAGAGTTTCTGAGCTTCCAAGAAACAACTGTTTTCGTGTTGTTTCGGGTGATTTCGTGGATCCGTAGTGCAGCCAACACTGAGCGATCCACGAAATAATACGAAACAACGCGAAAATCCAAAATGAACGAAGCGAACTTAACGGCGGCCCTTTCCAATCTCAATTCGCGCTCGTAGAGCACAAACTGTGCCGATTCTCCAAACCGTCGCTTTTGCCTTTTTTGTTTTGCCTTGATTATGATGCTAGACGATCCTGAAGCTATTCTGGAATCGAAGTCGCGCAAAATGAGTCACCCGCAAACAACTACTCAACAACTTTCCAGCCGTCCCCTAACCACGCTTTCCGAAGACGAGCAGATGTTTCGGTCGAGCGTGCGCGAGTTCGCGGAAGGTGAACTGAGACCGCGTGTCGAAAGCATGGATGAGCATGGGAAGCTCGACCCGGATCTCGTCAAACACTGCTTCGATCTCGGTTTGATGGGTATTGAAACTCCCGAGGAGTATGGTGGCGCCGGCGCCACTTTCTTTACGGCGATTTTGGCAGTCGAAGAGTTATCGCGTGTCGATGCATCCGTCGGCGTGCTCGTCGATGTCCAAAACACTTTGGTGAACAACGCCCTGATTCGTTGGGGAAGTGAAGAACAGAAAAAACGCTATCTACCAAAGCTCGCCAGCGAACATGTGGGCGCATACGCGCTGAGCGAGGCCGGTTCGGGATCGGACGCCTTTGCGATGCAAACGCGGGCCGTAGATAAAGGAGATCATTATCTCCTCAATGGACGAAAGCTCTGGATCACGAATGGCCTTGAAGCTGAAATCTTTGTGCTGTTTGCCAATGCAAAGCCCGAGGCGGGTTATCGGGGCATTACTTCCTTCGTCATCGAAAAAGGCTTCCCGGGATTCTCCGTCGGCAAAAAAGAAAACAAGTTAGGCATTCGCGCGTCATCAACAGTCGAACTAATTCTCGAGGATTGCCGAGTTCCTAAGGAGAACATTCTCGGCGAGCTCGGGAAGGGTTACAGAGTTTCAATTGAAACGTTGAACGAAGGCCGCATTGGAATCGGGGCTCAAATGATCGGTATAGCCCGGGGCGCGCTCGAGAGTGCTCTTGCTTACACTGGCGAACGAGAACAATTCGGAAAATCAATCGATCAATTCCAGGCTGTGCAGTTTCAGCTTGCGGAGATGGCCACTGATGTGGAAGCCGCCAGGCTTTTGGTTTATAACGCGGCCCGGATGAAAGATGCGGGCATGAACTTCGTGAAGGAAGCCGCAATGGCCAAACTGGTTTCGTCGCGTGTAGCAGAGCGGGTTACGTCAAAAGCTATTGAGCTCTACGGCGGTTACGGTTACGTCAAAGATTATCCGGTGGAAAAATACTGGCGAGATTCGAAGATCGGCGCGATCTATGAAGGCACGTCCAACATGCAGTTACAAACGATTGCTAAACTGATTATAGGTAGTAAAAAGTAGGTCCCTTGACTCCCATGACCGCATCCCGAATCGAAGTGTTCAAACAAATGCTGGAGAACGATCCCAAAAATGCCAGCGTGTTGTTTGGGCTGGCAAAGGAATATGAGAAGGCAGCTCGCCATCAGGAGTTAATTGAAACTCTGATTCGGTACATTGACGTGGCAGACGACGAAGGAAATGCGTTTGGCATGCTGGCAAGGGCTTACGAGCAGACTGGCCAGCGCGACGAAGCGAAAGACACTTATCGGCGAGGAATCGAAGCCGCTACAACGCATGGACATCCTTCTATGGCCGAAGAATATCGACTTGTACTGTCCAGTGAGTATGAAGACTGATACCAAAGTTCTGAAACTGGTCAAACGCAACGAGCCGCTGGAAAACGGGCCCGGTGTCGATGTCGCCGAAGTAACTGAGCATCACGGGCTGACCCGTGCCCAACTGTTGCACATGTACCGCGTCATGTACTTGTCGCGTCGCCTCGACGATAAAGAAATCCAATTGAAGGGGCAGAACAAGATCTTCTTCCAGATCAGCGGTGCCGGTCATGAGGCTGTGCTTGTTGCCGCAGGAATGGTTCTCAGGCCGAGTTACGACTGGTTTTATCCGTACTATCGCGACCGCGCATTGTGCCTGCAGCTAGGCATGACTCCACTTGAACAGCTACTTTCGGCAGTAGGAGCTGAGAAAGACCCCAATTCTCATGGTCGTCAGATGCCTTCGCATTGGGGTCATCGCAAATTAAACATCGTTTCCCAGTCTTCACCTACTGGAACTCAGCTGCTCCAGGCGGTCGGTGCCGCTGAAGCTGGATACAGATTCAACCTGATCGACGAGCTGCGGGGCCGCGTCCTGAATTTTCACGAAGACGAAGTTGTGTACGTTTCACTCGGTGACGGTACGACCAGCGAAGGCGAATTTTGGGAGGCGCTAAATACCGCATCGAATCTCAAACTGCCGGTACTGTTTCTGGTCGAAGACAATGAGTACGCGATCAGCGTTCCGGTTGAAGTGCAAACAGCCGGTGGTGACATTTCGCGGCTGGTAGAAAACTTTCCGGATTTGTACGTCGAGAAGTGTGACGGAACGGACCCGCTCGAATCACTCAACACGTTGCGTCGAGCGGTGCGATACTGCCGTGAGCGAAAGGGTCCTGCGCTCGTACACGCGAAAGTCATTCGTCCCTACTCACATTCGCTTTCGGATGACCAGAAGCTTTATCGCTCGGATGAAGAGCGCGCCAGTGATTCTGAACGGGACCCGGTGAAGCGTTTTGGAGCGCTGCTTATCGATGAGGGCGTAATCACTCAAGACGAGTTACAGCGCATCAAGGATGATGTTGACCGCGAAGTTAATGAAGCTGCTGACGCAGCGCTCGCAAGCCCTCAGCCACCGGTAGACACAGTCACGAAATACGTGTTTTCGCCTGATGTAGATCCTACGGGCAAGGACTTCGACACGGAGGCCAAACTGTCCGGGAATCCGGGAACGATGGTTGATTTGCTTAACCGCTGCCTGCATGTCGAGATGGCGCGTGATCCCAGGATCGTCGTCTTTGGTGAAGATGTCGCTGACTGCTCGCGCGAAGAGAATCTCGAGCGCGTCAAAGGCAAAGGTGGAGTGTTTAAGGTCACTGCCAACCTGCAACGCAAGTTCGGAAGTGCGCGCGTGTTCAATTCTCCTCTTGCCGAAGCGAACATTGTCGGGCGGGCGATTGGTATGGCAACCCGCGGACTGAAGCCGGTCGTCGAGATTCAGTTCTTTGATTACATTTGGCCTGCAATGCATCAGATTCGAAACGAACTTGCATTGCTTCGCTGGCGCTCAGCCAACGAGTGGAAGGCTCCGGTGGTCATTCGCGTTCCGATCGGGGGCTACTTAAAAGGTGGAGCGGTTTATCACTCGCAATCCGGCGTTTCGATATTTACTCAGATTCCTGGTCTGCGCGCTGTTTATCCCGCTACGGCGTTGGACGCCAACGGCCTGCTGCGCACCGCAATTCGTTGTGATGATCCCGTGCTGTTCTTTGAACACAAGCACCTTTACCGGCAAGCCTACAACAAATCGCCGTACCCACCGGACGACTTTATGATTCCATTTGGTAAGGCTAAGGTGGTGCGCGAAGGTACTGACATAACGATCATTACATACGGCGCTTTGGTGCAGCGTTCACTGGTAGCGGCAAAACAAACAGAGCAACAAGGGATCAATGTTGAAGTAATCGACGTTCGTTCTCTCGTTCCTTACGACTGGAACGCCATTGTTCGCTCAGTCAAGAAAACAAACAAAGTAATTGTCGCTCATGAAGATTCTCTTTCCTTCGGCTTTGGCAGCGAGATCGCCGCGCGAATAGCAGATGAACTCTTCGAGTATCTCGATGCTCCGGTGCGTCGAGTATGTGCGTTGGATACTTTCGTTGCCTATGCACCGCAACTTGAAGATGTAATCCTGCCGCAGGTTGCAGATGTGGCCAAAGCAATCGTCGAACTAAAGCAATATTAACGTAACGTCCCCCGAACAATACCGGTACATTCGTGTACGTTTCTGTATCGCTACCGCCTGCCTATCTTCGTCTGCTGCAACTCAAACCCGCTCTTAGTCACACCTGCTGTTCGCCGTTCGTGTCCGCAGGCAAGCGAAATTGCCGAAGCATTCAACATTGCAACACAGAGTACACAGAGCTGGCACAGAGAACTAGTAATTCGACTGTTTCTTGAAAACTGGCATGCAGCTTGCGCTTCGTAACCTTGGATAAGCCTGCAGCTCTCCCCGACAGAGTGCAAATCGCGATTTGACTAAATGCGAAGGAGGAAACGCATGAAGAAGCATGCTTTTGCAATGATGGCGGCGGTGATTCTGAGTATTTCGACTGCCGTCATGGCGATGGGGCAAACGCAAACCCCTACAACAAAGACAGTCGTACAAAATCCCGATGGTACTTACACAGTCATCGAGATTCCTGCTGGTAAGGAGCTTCAAGTCACATTAGATCCAACGGCGCCCACCACTGGAACAGGCATCGCCACGGTTCTGCGTGACGATAGCGGTACCAAGATTAAACTTCATCTGACCGGATTGCCGGCAAATGCTACCACTATGACGCTATATGCGGTCGACGAAACAGGAGCTGTCACTTCGCTCGGGCCGATTGTTATTACGAATGGCGAGGGAACGCTGACAACTACAACCCCACTTACTAAGTTCATGCTGGTCGCATCACCCGAATCATCACTAACCGCGTACGACGCCAAGACTACGGTGTTCTTCAGGAGCGCAGTTCCTGCCGGCTTGGCAGTCGTGCCACGTACAACTACTCCACGTGGTGAGAAGGTGGCCGCGAGTACAGCTGAGGTCAATCCAGCGAACCCATATCAGGTACCTATGCTCAACATCCCAGCGTACAAGAAGGGAGACGACACCAAAATCAAGGTCAACTTCAGTGGAGCGCTGACCGGTGCGCGAGCGAACGTGTTCATCACTCCGCGAAAAGACGGACCGACAGAAGTTCGGACGCGCTTTCACGAGCTGAAGGAAGCGCCAGCGGGGAAGGTATTTGTGCTTTGGGCGGTCGGGCCGGATGGGAAATATCAGAAGCTCGGTCAAGTAGTAAACACTGGGGGTCGCAACGAAGCTGAGATCAAGGCGGAAACGACTCTCCAGGATTTCGGGCTGCTAGTGACCCTCGAAGATGCAAATAACATTGGAACGAGCCCTGCGGGTCTAAAAATAGGTGATTTCCTGATAGGGAAATAGCCTGCCTTAAATGGTTTCTTTTTGAGGTCGCCTTTAAGGGGCGGCCTTCTTTTTTGCGTGGATCGGCCGCAAAAAGGGAGCCAAAGCATAACTGTGTAGGATTTGAATAAGGAACTTACCCTCTTTTTCAGCCTGCTTTACGTTCGAGCCCAACTATTCACGGCTCGAAAGTCATCTAAACTTGTCCTTTTTGTGCGTTTTGAGACCTACAAATATTGAATAACGGAGTTTTATTACAAATCTGTTTCAGTTTACCTGCTCCTGGGTTAATATATGCTTCAGCTGGAGTTGCGAGAGCAACCTCCCCCGACCGTAGGCGCTCAACGCGTCCTCAATTAACCCGAAGAGTCCGTTTCCCCTGGAATTAACGATCATGTACAAGCGTAGCTTTCCCCCATCCCTCGTATTGGCCATTTTTCTCTTGGCCACGCCTTCAATCCTGTCACAAGAGAATCTTCCGGAGCTGGTAAGGCAGGTTAAGCCGGCCGTCGTTGCAATTACGACCTATGACGCCTCCGGTGAAGCCCTGATGACTGGCAGCGGATTCTTTGTGCGGCCTGGTCAGGTCGTTACAAATCTGCACGTTATCCGCAGCGCGGTGCGCGCCGAGATAAAAACCCTTGATGGAAAGGGAAAAACCTATCCGGTAAATGGTGCTGTGGCGGTCGATGACGACGGTGACCTGGTGGTGTTGAATGTTGACATGCCGGTGGACCGTTCCCGATCCCTCGAAATGGCCTCGACGCTTCCGGACGAAGGCGAAAAGGTTTTCGTCGTCGGCAACCCTCTTAAACTTGAAGGGTCTGTCAGCGACGGTATCGTTTCGGCAATCCGCGAAGTACCTAATTTAGGTCGGATTATTCAGATAACGGCGCCGGTGTCGCATGGAAACAGCGGAAGCCCTGTGTTCAATCTTAAGGGGCAAGTCGTTGGTGTGGTTACCGTGAAAGTAACGAACGGTCAAAACATCAATTTAGCAATCGCCGGCGCCCGAGTAACGCAGATGACTCCTGGCCGCTTGCGTCCTCTCAGCGAAGTGCTGAGACGAGATCGGACGGTTGACTCCGCGGATCCGGCTTATCGTAATGGTCTCGAGTCTCTATGGCTTGGTAACTATGACAATGCACTTGCCTACTTTGAGAACGCCGTTAACAAAAATCCGCGACGCGCAGACGCCTGGATCCAGGTTGGATACTGCAAGGTTAAGCAGGGAAAGAATGACGAAGCTATTCGCGCATACCAACAGGCGCTGCGATTGAAGCCTGAATCCGCAGATTTAAGAAACAAACTCGGCGACGCTTTCTACTACGCTGGACGGTTGGAAGAAGCCATCGCATCTTACAAGGAAGCCGTGCGGTTGCGTCCTGAAAATCCTGACGGCTATTACAATCTAGCGATCGCGTATGACGAATTAGGCGATCAAGCGAATGTCACAATACAGGAGCATCTCCTGCAAAAGCTGGACGATAAACTCTACCGCAAACTTCTCAGTGAAGTGAGACGGTAAGGGCTGCATCGAATGTCACAATTGAAGGGGCGGCCCTCCGTGGCCGCCCCTTCTCTATTGCAACAAGAAAGGGGTAGCCAGGGAGGCGGCCCCTACTAACGTTGCGTGAATCTCTAATTTCCCGCCTGGCCGGTAAAAACGCTTGTATTTACGCTGTTCGGATCTCCCAGCACAACGAATTTCAGATTGCGCATGTATTTCTGTGCAACTCGCTGCACGTCAGCCGGAGTAACTGCTTTCAGACGCTCAATCACCTGAACAGAATTGCGCCAGCCACCGCCAAGTAACTCGTACTGCGCCAAATCTCCCGCCTGGGCAGCATTTGTTTCCTGGCCCATGTAGAAGCCGGTGAGGTACTGCGCTACGACCGCTTGAATATCCTCAGCGTCAATTGGCTCGTGCTGAAGACGGGCGATCTGGTCCAACATGACGTGCACCGCTTGGTTCGCCTCAACAGCAGTTACATAGATGCCGCCAGTATTCGCAGCCTGCGAACGAAGAAACGCATCCGGCGCGTAGGAAAGATTTCTTCTGACACGGACCTCTTCAAACACCCGATCGCGAAGAATCGCACTCGCAATGCGCATCGCATCTATATCAGGCGACGCAGGCGCAGGAGCAGCGTATAAGCCTTGAATATAATTTGTTTTCAAAGGCTTGGGCGTTACATCAACGGTTGTTTTGTCAAACGTGAGTTGCGGTATCGGTTGCGGACGATAATTACCGCGAGGCAGCTTTCCCAAACTCGCGGCGACCAAGTCGCGTACCTGCGCCGGATTCAAATCACCGACGAGTACGAGCAGCAGCTGTGAAGTCTGCATCACCTTATCGTGATAGCGCCGCAGGTCCTCTGGAGTTAACTTACTGAGACTCTCGACCGTTCCTTCGGTACGAATCAAGTAGGGATGCCCGGCGTACGTCACGCGATCTTGCAGCTGTTGCAGGTAACTATCCGGATCGTCGATGTCGTCTCGTCGTGATGTAATTTGACGCTGCTGTACAAGTGCGACGTGCTCCTTGGCGAACGACGGATTCAAAGCAACATCAGAAAAGATTTGCCAGGAACGCTCAAAATTGGGACGCGTGCAACGAAGCGCAAGAACAGAATAATCGCGATTGACGTCAAACCCGATAACTGTGCCCATGCGCGAGAGTTCACTGCGCAATCGTTCGCGAGGAAAATTGGCGCTCGCTTCTGAGGCAACATCCAGCATCAGTGCTTCGATACCTGCGTTCTCTGCGGTAATGTTCTGCACACCACCACGAATGAACAGACCGGCGGCGACAGTGAGACTGCCCTCGCGTTTCTTCACCAACACCTTGAGTCCGTTGACGTCAAACTCGCTTACAAGTGCAGCTTGTTTGGCAACTACGTTTTGTAGCGCCTGATTTTGCTGTAGCTGCCTTGTAAGTTGAGTTTCCGCGCGCTCGCTCGGTGCTTCTTTCCCCGTCGCATGCGTTTGCCCGAGGACGACATAGTGGGGCTGCGCCAATAGCACGCCTGCAACCAGTAAACCCGCCAACCAGGACGACGTAGACCTTCGCAACGTCAAAATCCCCGTTCCCATTCGTTTTGCTCTCTGTATTTTCATTGCCCAATTAGCTCTTCAGGTTGAAGTTTAGTCTTTGCCTGCGCATCGTCAGAGAGCAACGCCAAACCAACATGGGGTTTGCCCTGAATGTACGTGCTTACATAACGACTGATATCAGCGCGTGAAGTGGCCCTGAGCCGGCCCAGATAGCCGCGGAAATATTCAAGGCCTGTGGAAGCCCACCAGAACGTCAAGGTGTGCGCGTATTCGCTCGTCTTTTCCCGGTCGTAGAGATCGTTCGCTTCGAGCAATGCCTTTGAACTTTCCAACTGTTCATCGGTGAAATAGTCTCGATCGTTGAAATGAGCAACCTCGTTGTAAATCGCCTTCAGCGCAGCATGCGCTTTATCTGGCGTGGTTTGAGCGACGATTGCAATCGGCCCGACATTTCGCTGCGTGTAGTACCCGATCGTTACCCCCGTCACCAGTCCTGTGTCGACCAGCGCACGCTGAAACCGGGAATTAGGTTGCGTCAGAATGTAGGAGAAGACGTCCGCTGCGTAGGTACTTGCATCGTCCTTCCCGATCGATGGT
>Ga0114129_10013217_pt1 | contig 11759 bp, 9 predicted proteins | sample RhiMetdeltSRZDD1_FD_80071 | JGI IMG/M metagenome (GOLD analysis project Ga0114129, IMG submission 80071) | Populus rhizosphere microbial communities from Tennessee, USA - Rhizosphere MetaG P. deltoides SRZDD1 (version 2) (version 2) | ecosystem: Host-associated > Plants > Roots > Rhizosphere >... | reverse complement strand
TGGCTGCAATCGTCGAATCCTCCGACGATGCGATTGTGAGCGTCGATCTCGACGGGCTCGTCGCGACCTGGAACGGCAGCGCCGAGACCCTGTTCGGTTACACGCCGGAAGAGGTCATCGGCAAACCCGTGGCGATGCTCATCCCACCCGATCGCGAAGGCGAAGAGGTGGAACTGCTCGATCGCGTCCGAGCCGGGGAGCGGGTCGATCACTACCGCACCAAGCGTCGGCGCAAGGACGGCAGCTTGGTCGAGGTGTCGTTGTCCCTCTCCCCGATCAAGGATTCGGCAGGCGGAATCATCGGCGCGTCGAAGATTGCCCGCGACGTAACCGAATATGAACGCGCGCTCGAATCGATTGCACGAAGAATGGAAGAGCAGGCGGCCCTCTACGAGTTCACCGACAGGCTGTTTCGGGCGAAGTCGGCGGGCGAAGTCTACGAGGCTGCGCTCGACGCGATCATACGCGCGCTCAGGTGCGAGCGGGCATCGATCCTGCTGTTCGACGAAACCGGCATCATGAGGTTTGTCGCATGGCGCGGCCTCTCGGATACCTACCGCTGCGCGGTCGAAGGTCATTCTCCCTGGACACGCGAGGCGAAGGATCCGCTGCCCCTGACCGTAGGCGACATAGATGCAGCAGACCTGGAAGCCGATCTGAAGTCTACAGTGAGAGGAGAAGGCATCGGTGCCCTCGCCTTCATTCCCCTTTCGATACGAGGCAGTCTCGCCGGCAAGTTCATGGCCTACTACCGCGCGACTCATGTGTTCGGCGAAGAGGAAATTGCACTGGCCGTGACCATCGCCCGACAGCTCGGGTTTGGCATTGAGAGAATGCGTGCGGAGGAGGAGCGCCGCGGCGCCGAGGAAGCACGGGAGCTGCTGCTCGGCGAAAGCCGGCACCGCATCAAGAACACGCTCGCCACTGTACAGGCTCTTGCCGCACAGACGTTGAACGATAGCGGGACCGATCAGAAGGCAGCGCTTCTGGCGCGGCTGCACGCGCTTGGCGAGGCGCACGATCTACTGACGACGGAGAACTGGGACCGGGCATTGCTCGCCGATCTTGTCGAACGTGCCCTCAGGCCCTTCAGGAACGAGCAAGCAGACCGCATCCTCGCCGAAGGCCCACCGGTGTGGGTGTCCGCGAGCAATTCGCTGCTGCTGACCATGTGCCTGCACGAGCTTGCAACGAACGCTGCCAAATACGGTGCGCTCTCCAACGGCAGGGGCCGTGTGCATGTCGGCTGGCAAGCGTCCAGTGGACCGGACAAGAAGGTGAAATTGTTCTGGCGCGAAACCGGCGGGCCCCCTGTCGCAAATCCGGTCCGGAAAGGATTCGGCTCCCGCCTTATCGAGACAAGCTTCGGCGGCCAGGGAGGAACAGCGATCAGCTACCGTCCGGAGGGATTGAAGTGCCTCCTCGAGCTCCGTCCGTGAGGACAAAGGTGTAGTCCGGCCCCGCGAATCTTCGAGAAGGCACGCTCTGCTGTATGCAGAGGTCTCGACTCTATCCTGGCCAAAGAAGCGCAAGTCGCCGAGGAAAAAGTCGCTCAATCACCCTGCCAGTGCGGGACACCAACGCCGCCGGCCAGCGTAAGCGCTGTCTCCTCAAACTCTCGGCCTCCTCACCTCTCGGCGCGGCGCTGACCTCTTCGAACAGGCGCATGCTCCTATCGGCATCGTAGCGCACTTCAAGAAGACGTCTCCGCCCCAGACATGGATGGCGCGGGCGAACACGGCACGCCAAGCGACGCAACGCAGGCATTGGTTAAGCAATCCCGGCGGGCAAAATGCGTGCCGGCCCAGTTGTAGCCGTGGGGCCGAACTGCTAGGCCACATAGGCGCGCTTCGCGCGGCAGTGATGGAGGCCACCAGGATGCAGGCGGCCGAGCTTGGGGTTTCGCCATGAGACGCGATCCTGGAAGGAAGTCCATCGCCATCCTTGCGGCGCTCGTCCTGGCGCTGGTCTGCGCCGGTTCGGCAGAGAGCGCAACACCGCCGAAAGGCAAGCGCGTCGTTATCGACTACGTGCTGCCTGACAACCCGGAGCACAAACCGCTGTACGACCTGCTCCGGCAGCATCAGGCCCTCGAGCGCGTGCAGACATTGCTTGTGCCGATCCGCTGGCCGCGTACGCTGCGGCTGGAAGTCAAGGGATGTGACGGAGAGTCGAATGCCTGGTACGAGCAGGGCATCGTCACCGTCTGCTACGAGTACCTTGACGACCTTTGGCGCAGCGCCAACTCTCCGAAGCGTCCGGACTACATTACGCGCGAGGACGCCTTCGTCGGCCCGTTCATCGACGTCTTTCTGCACGAGGCCGGGCACGCCATGTTCGACCTGCTCAAGGTCCCCCTTCTGGGACGAGAGGAAGACGCAGCCGACCAGGTCGCCGCCTACCTGGTGTTGCAGTTGCCGAAGGAACAGACGCGTGGACTGGTCCTGGGCAACGCCTACTCCTATGCGAGTGAATTGAAGGTGCGTCGCGCGCGCGACCTTTCCAAGCGGAGATTCGAGGTAGGGCGCCAAATCGCCTTCGCGGACGAGCACGGCACGCCGGCGCAGCGGTTGTACAACCTCTTGTGCGTCGCATACGGCTCCAATGCGCGGCTGTTCGCCGATGTCGTGGAGAAGGGCTACCTGCCCAAGGAGCGGGCCGAAGGGTGCCCGGACGAATACAAGCAGATCGACTTTGCCTACCGCAGGCTGATTTCTCCACACATCGACGCGCGGCGCTGATTCCCTCCCTCCGGGTGGTAGCCAGGGCCCGATTTGAAGTGCACGCAATCGCCAAACGACAACGGTTCCCCCTCGTCCGCCTTTGCGCTCAGTTCCATGACAGGATTCCAACGGGACCCGCTAGCGACGCGGCTGCGAGACCTTGTCGGACAATGCCACCAGTTTGACCGGAACGACCGCTGACGGGCGCGACAACATGGATCCTCGTGCCCTGAGGACCGGTACGGATTCGAAGATCGCCGCCAAATTGACGCGCACGCGTCCTGATCCCGTAGATGCCAACCCCTGGGGTGAACTCCAACCCATCCGACATGCCTGCTACGCCACGACCATTGTCGGTGACTACCACATGCAGTCGGCCGGAGAGCCAGCGCAGGTCAACGGAGACGTGCGAGGCGGACGCGTGACGATCGACGTTGGCCAACGCCTCCTGAACGATGCGGAAGAGCGAGCGCTGCATGTGCAGCGCCAATCCGTCCACCTTCGGGTTCGATCTGAACCTGATGCACAGGCCTGAACGACCGGCATACCCGTCGATGTAGCGACGCGTGGTCGAGCGCAATCCATCGCCGTCGAGCCCTAGAGGATGCATCAAGTAGCTGAATGTGCGAAGCTCCTTCAGGGCTTCGGCCATGGAGGCCTCGATCTCGTGACAGAGCTCGACCCGGTCGTCTTCCGACCCGCACCTGGACTTGAGAGTCATCAGATTGAGATTGGCCGCAACCAAGTGCTGCGCGGTCGAGTCGTGCAATTCCCGAGCGATGCGCTGGCGCTCTTCCTCTTGAAGATTGACAAGGCGCTCTGCAAGCTTCTGTGTCTCCTGCTCCAGCATCTTGCGTTCAGTAATGTCCGCAACCACGCCAAAAAGCCGCGGTCGCTGGTCCCAGTCGCTCGGTTCGTACGTTCCATCGATCTGTAGCCAACGCAGCGAACCGCCTTTCTGGCGGATGCGGCAAACGATGTGCAGCTTGCTTCCATTGCGCAATAAATCGCGAAGCGCCTGCGCGACTGCGCCGGCGTCGTCGGGATGGATATACTCCTTCAGCAATTGCTGCTTGGTCAGACCGCCGTCGGTGCGTGTACGCCCGAAGATCTCGTAAATGCGCTCGTTCATCCAGACTGTGCGATCCGCCTCGACGTCCCTTTCGAACACGCCGAGGGCGGCTGCGCACGTCGCCAGGCGCAAACGCGCCTCGCTTTGCGCAAGCGCCACCTCTCCGCGCTTTCGCTCCGTGATGTCGAAATTGACGCCGAAGATGCGATTTGCGCGGATGGCAGCATGCGCGCTGAGCCAGCGTTCGGACCCATCCGGCATGCGCAGGCGAAACTCGTGGTGATAGGCTTCATCGCACTGTTCCATGCGCTGTTGCTTGGCATCGCTCGCCTGCAGATCCTCGAAGGGGATTCGGGCTCGCAACTCAGCGGAGGTAACGTGCCGTGTCTCCTCGGGTAGGCCGAGCAGATGCGCTTCCTGCCTATCAATCGTCGCGTGACTGCCGGTGATATCCGCCTCAAACGTGCCCATCTGCGCCGCCTCCAGCGCGAGGCGCAGGCGGAGTTCGCTCTCGCGGAGCGCAGCCTCCGTCTCCTTCAACTCGGTAATGTCAATGACAGTGCCGATCGAGCGCACGACCTGCCTCCCATTGGCCGTATCGCGGTAGTATCGCCGCCCGTGAATGGACAGCCAGCGTATGGCCCCGTCGGCGCGGACGATGCGGTGCACACCGCTCCACTTGCCTTCATCGGCCGAGTTGGCAGCCGCTTCCACGACGGCGATGACGGCTGGTCGATCGCGCTCATCGAAAAGCCGCGATGCTTCAGCGTGAGTCATCTCCGTGCCTACCGGGAGACCCAGGATGCCGCAAAGCTCAGGCGAGAAGCGCGTCCGATCCCGCTCGAAATCGGTCTCATAGATGCCGATGCCGCCAACCCGGATGGCGAGGCGCAGCAGCTCATCGCTCTCCTTTGGCGCCCAAATCGGCTCAGCGGGCAGATCGGTAGCTTCGCCCATGGTTGGCCTCTCTGCACCGGATCGGACTTCATGTGGGCGCTCGGCACATGTCGCGCCTCATCATGGCGCCGCAGGCTGCCAAGCCCGTGACACTGCGCAGCGTTGGAAGCCGCCAGCAGCTGGCGGGCAATCCGCAGCCCGCCATTTCGAGGCAGATACCGGTGACGGCCAGAGTATGCATGGCTAAGAAAGCTGCTGGCTGCCATCGGGAAAAACCCCGATCACGAGCGGATCGCTCGGCGTAACCCGAGTGCGGCGGCTGGACTAGAGGAATAGCGAGCGGATTTGGCAGAACGGCTGATGCATCCGATTTTTTGGGTATTTTCCCCTGCTCACTCCGCCAGCATCGGCGCAATGCTGCTATTGCGATGAAGAGCTGCCGTAAGGGAGTGACATCGGTGGACACCACGCCAGAGCCGTCGCGCTTGATCGACCGGCCAAGTCGATGCGAACCGGCCCAATGCCAACCGGTCGCGGGCGCTATGGCGTGTTTCGGTCGGGCGCATGAGCGCGATCATCAGCCGCCGATTTGAGGGTCGCTCGCTCGCCCTTCAGAGACGTGCTCTCCCAGATCGCTACGATGAGGAGCGCCAGCGTGGAGGCAGTGCCCAGGATCAGGGTTGGCATTTTCGCGCTCGCCGCCAGCAAAACCGTGAGCAGCCCGATCCCGCCCAAATGCGACAAGGGTGGCCAGCCCGCTGTCACCCATTTGAACAATAGGCATCCGAGAAGAAACAACGCGGGTCCGCCGACCAGCACCAGGGATGCCGCCACGTCATGATGCCCGGCTGGATGCTTCATCATGATCTCATCGGACACCGCGCAGACGATGATGCCGGCCACGATCACGACATGCAGGTAGGTGTAGGCTAGGCGCCCGAGCGCACCCGGATTTGTCGAGGCGGCGATGAGGCGACTTGCGCGTTCGGCGCCGATGTTGAAATAGATCCACCACATTGCGATGCTGCCGATGACGCAGACGCAGAATGCAGCCACCGTGGTGGCATCCCATGTCAAATCCGCAAAATTCGCGCCGGTCAACAGGATCGACTCACCAAGCGCGATGATAATGAACAGGCCGCAGCGTTCCGCCAGATGGCCGCCCGCGATGTCCCAATCGGCCGTCGTCGAGCGCCCGAGCCCCGGCGTCCAAAAACCCAGCGAGGGCGAGATCACCTCCAGCAGCATCGCTACGGCCCACAAGGCAAATCTCGTCTGTCCTTCGGCAAACCCACCCGCAAGCCACAGCGCGGCGGAAACCGAGAGCCAGGCCGTGATGCGCTGGAAGTTGCGGGAGTTGGCAGGACTGTGACCGCGGAGAACCCAGAGCATGTAGAGGCTGCGCCCCACCTGCATGGCCACATAGGCAACGGCGAGCCACAGGCCCCGCGTCTCGAACGCCTTCGGTATTGCGCTGGCCATGACAAGGCCCGCCAGCATCAGTGCGAAAAGCATTAAGCGCACCGAGGTGGCTTCCGGATCAAGCCAGTTCGTCACCCACGACGTGTAGACCCAGACCCACCACACCGCGAGAAGCAGAAGGAGCGTCTGCAAAGCTCCGCCGAGCGTCAGGTGATGCAACAGGAGATGCGAAAGCTGCGTCACGGCGAATACGAACACGAGATCGAAGAACAGCTCGACGAAGGTGACGCGCGCATGCCCGCCATCGCTCTTGGCGCGGAGGAGATACCGCCGGCCAGCGCCGATCGAGCTGCTGCGATCGGTCATGCGTGTCAACTCCTCTGGCCCAGCACGAGCGCCGTGATCGCCGGCACGGCGAACACGACGAGCTGGATTGGGAGTTCCTGTGCGACGGTATATCCGGCGATGGCCACCCCGGCGTAGAGATTGGCAAGCGTGGCCAGTAACCAGGCGAGGACGAAGAGCCTAGAGGCAAGAACACTCTTGTTCGCAAGCTTTCCGACGACGAGAAATGCGGCGAGCAGGACAAACCCACCCGCAATGACCATCAGTGTATGCATATGCCCCTTCCCGCCGGGTTGCGACTTTGACGAGCTTTGCGCGCCGAATCCTATTCGTCAAAGTGGCATCGGACCAATTGGCAAGCTGGAGATGGTGTGGAGTATTTCTGTGGCTGCCGGGCCGGCGTCATGGTTCACAGGCCGTGGCATCGCGTGGTCGCCGTCGCATCGTATCACCGCAGGGCTTGCCAGCCATTCTCGTCCGGAGCGCGCCATGGGCGCGCATATCGCCCGTGCCCTCGGCCCGACGCAAGTGCCTCTGTACCCAATGGGATTATTACCGTGCAGCGATCGGGCAGCCGGTGTCGAGAAGCGGCCGCAGGTTCTACCCGCCTCGCTCACCGCCGAGACGAGAAGTCCACCGGATCGCGGGGTGTTTTGGATGCCAACTGTCGTGCCGACGGCCAGTTCCACCAACAGCGACATCGTCAGTCGCGACCGCCCGCGACTGGCGCAGCCTGAAGTGGCACGCGACCGCGTAGATGATGGCTGAACCAGAGCCCGCCCGTCGCCCAGCCACCGTCTTCCAAAAGCCAGGCAGAGCCCAAGCTCCGTGGCCTCTCCTTCCAAGGCGCGGGGCAGTGTGCCATCCGCGCTCGATCTGCCTTACTCGGCGGCGAAGCAATAGAACAGGCCGGCACCACCCGTCCGCTTCAATGCATCCTGGCCGCAGCCCGCAGACCCATGGGACGAGTTCCATGACTTCATGTGCCGCGTGTCCTTCAGCCCCACACGGTCGTGATGACCGACGATGGCCGAGCCCTCGGCGTTCTTCGTCCAGTTCCCGCAGGTCGTATCGCCGCCAGAGGTCGAGTACATGCCAAGCGGGTCGGAGCCGGTCAGGATGTCATGCATGTTGACCGCATCGCCGCGACCGCTGACGGCCTCGCCCTTCTCCGTGAGCGCCGTTTGCTTTGTGACATTGGTCGCGTCGGAGTGCAGGTCGTCGACACCCTTTGCCACAATGGTACCTTTGGCGTTCTGCCACGGCCCTTTTCCGATACGGTCGCGCGCATTGACGCCCGCTTCCCCGCCCGGCGCGGTCGTGCTCAGGTAGGCCTTCCAATTCGTCTTTGTCGATCCGGCCGCCTTTGCGAGTGCCTGGCAGTGTGCATCGGCGCCCTCCAATCCCCCGAGATTGGCGCCATCACCCTTTCCCGCACTGGTCACAAAAAACGACATGGCGGCCTGCTGTGCGTGGATCGCAGCCGTCATGCTGACCGCTCCCAGAGCTGCAAGCGCAAGCACACTCACTGTGACTTTCATCGAGCCTGGCATACCTTCTCCTCCCATCGGTTCGCATGGTGAAGCCGCGGCTTCGCGGCCAGCATGCGAAGGGCCTCTACTTAACGATTGCCGCCATTGCATCATAGTGCCGCCTCAGCGCGTGCTGAAGCGGCGTAACGCCGTTGCGATCAGCGATGGTCTTTTTCGCGCCTGCCGCGACGAGCGCCCGAGCCGTCGCCTGGTGCCGCGCACCACCATCGCCCAGCACGACAGCCTCCATGAGGGCCGTCCACCCGAGGTTATTGACATGATCGAGCGGTGCACCAGCTTCGATCAGAGCCTGGACGACCGCCTCGTGTCCAAGATGTGCAGCCGCGATCAAGGCGGTTCCATCGTATCGGCTCGTAATCGCCTTGGGGTTGCCTCCCAACTCGATCGCGAGCTTGACCATGCGCACATCGTTTTTGACCGCGGCAATGGTGATCACGTCGTAACGGTCGTTCTCCAACGCATTGATATCGCCACCACCGGCAACGAGGGCGCGGACGGCGTCGTAATGAGACGCGAAGGCGGCAACGTGAAGCGGCGTGCGACCGGCGCCGTCCCGAGGGTTCGGGCCAGCCCCGTTCGCAAGCTGAGTCCGAATCTCGGACACGTCGCCACGTGCAGCGGCGCTGTGGAGCCCCTGGTAGGCGTTTCGCTCCGAGGCGCTTGGAGGCGTTTGCGCCAGCGCGGGCGCGTGGCTTGCCAGGATCACCAGCCCTGCAACGGCCAGGCCGATGTTTCTAACGCCCATATTGCCCCTGCCAGGCTCTCTCCAGACGGACGATCCAGCATAGCCACCGACCGTGCATCCTGATATTTGCATGAGCGCAACCCGAGTTTGCGTCAGTGCGAACAGCATGAAAGAGCTACGATCCCTTGACAGCCTTGCGGCGATGCTTGCGACAAGGCGAGCCGGCAGCCCATCCAAAGCTGCCCGCGCGCTCGGATGGGCACCCTCCAGCGTCTACCGCGCGATAGAGCGGCTGGAGAAGGATGTCGGCGCTCCCTTGTTCGAGCGATCGATATCCGGCTGGACGCCGACCGAAGCGGGCGACAAGATTCTCCAACTTGGCGAGAACATCGAACAGCAGATCGCCGAGACCGAGTTGTCCCTGCTTCGGGGCAGCCGGCTGTCTCCCGTACCCCTGCGCGTTTCCGCGTCGGATGGCTTTGCGACCTACCTGGCACCCCTACTCGCGGCGTTTGCCGAACGCCAGCGTCACATAGCGATTGACCTCGTCGTCGAGAATAAGGTCGTCGATCTTGTGCGGCGGCAGGCTGACGTCGCAGTCCGACCAGACATGCGGCCAGGTGACGGGCTTGTGGGACAGCGTGCCGGCAAGCTGGCTCACGCTCTCTACGGCCCCGCGGACTTGATCGAGCGCCAGGGCATGCCAGCGTCGGCCGAGGACCTCGGTCGATTTCGCCTGTGCTCCTTGACACCCGCATTGCCGCACTTCACAGCCTCGAACTGGTGGAAGGGGCGCGACCATGGTGCAGTCGTCTCGTTCGTTGCCAACACAGAAACGGCGCTGGCAGCAGCAATCGCCGGCGGTGCGGGGCTCGGCGTCCTCCCGCGCTTCATCGGCGATCGCCTCGATGCGGTCAGGCGAATCCCAACAATAGATATTGGAGATCCAGTCGACATCTGGCTCATCACTCACCCCACGCTGAGCGAGAACGCGGTGGTGCGATCTCTAATCCGTGCTCTGGCAGCCGCAATCAGGAAGGATGCGCGCCTCTTCGCCGGATCCAACAAATGAATCCCGTCACACACGGACGGCATGCGGTTCTGGGGGGAGGCACTGCGCGGCGCTAGTGATCTAGTCCACTCAGACTGCAACACACCATATCCGTTCGATCATGGTGCTCCGCCCCTGGGCGCCAGCGACCGCTTGGACCTCAATGAAATTGGCACCAAGGGGCCGGTGCGCCGCACTTTGCGGTGGCGTGTACTCGTCCTCACGGAAAATGCTCGGCGTGCCAGTCGGCCTCGAGGTCGGGATCGATCTTGGCGTCGATGACAAAAACGCCGCGCGCACCGTCTCGTACCCAGGCCCGAAGCGGCTCCAGGTCCTTCAAACTTCTGACCGTGAGTGCGTCGGCGCCGTGCCCCCGCGCGATCGCAGCGAAGTCCGTGTCGGGAAACTGCACGATGTCGATGGCATAGCCGCGGCGGCGGTAGAGGTGCACCTCGGCGGCATAGGAGCTGTCGTTGTAGATCAGGATGCACATCCTGAGGTTCAGCCGGACGGCGGTCTCCAGGTCTGCAAGCGACATCAGAAACCCGCCATCGCCGGCACCCAGAACCGCCAGCGCACCCGGGTTGGCAACGGCCAGGCCAATCGCTGAAGCGAGACCCAATCCAACGGACTGGAACGAATGGCTGAGGCACGACGACCTGGCGTTGGGCACGCGCAGGAAGCGGGGCACCCAGCCGCAGAAATGGCCCGAGTCGGATGCAACTACGCGGTCCAGGGGCAGGATGGCGTCGACCGCCTTGCTCAACGTGCGCGGATCGACAAAGCCGGCCCGCGATGTGTCCTGATAGGGCGCGCTGTGATTGCTGCCGGCGTCGATGCGCTGGCGTGTCTCGGCGCTCCGCCATCGCGTTCGCGGAGCCGCAGCGCGCGAGTCGAGCTTGCCCAGGATCGCCTCAGCCGTGACCCGTGCGTCGGCTTGAACGGCCTGCTGCACCGGCATCTGGTAGCCGAGCTTGCCGGCCTCGACATCCACTTGCGCAACGACAGCGTCGGACGCGATCAGCTTGCCGCGCTTGGTCGTCCAGGGCGTCAGGCTTGCGCCGAAAGCGATGATGAGGTCGCTCTTGGCGATCAGCTCGTCCGCCGCAGGCGAAGCGAAGCCGCCGCTGATGCCGACCGACCACGGATTGTCCGCAAACAGGCCGTGTCCGCAGATCGACGTGGCGAGCAGCGCGCCGGTGCGCTCGGCCAGAGCGGTGAGCGCCGCTTCCGCGCCTGCGATGACCGCGCCACGGCCAGCGAGGATCAGCGGCCGCTTGGCGTTGATGAGCGCATCGGCAAGCCGCAGGACGCCGGCCGGATCGGGATGCAGCGGGCCCGGTGCCGGCGGCAGCGCCAGAGGAACCACCGACCCTGGAAACAGGGTGTCCTGCACATCGGTCGGCAGGCTCAGGACGACGGTTTGGCGATCGCGCAGCGCCCGGGTGGCGGCGCGCAATGTGTCTTCGCGCGCCGATGCGGGCGTGTGGATGCGCTCCGCAACGGCGCCGACCGAGCGTACCATCTCCGCCTGGTCGACATAGAAATTCGACTTGACCGCACCGGTCGGCACGTCGCCGGCGAGCACCAGCAGCGGCGTGCGGCTCTTGGCGGCCTCGCCGATCCCCGTCAGCGCATTGGTGAGGCCCGGCCCGGAATGCACGCTGACCAGGGTCAGCTCCTGCGTGGCCTTGGCGTAGGCATCTCCCATGCTGGCGGCGTTGCACTCATGCCGCGCCGAGACGAGCTCGACGCCGGCCTCCACCAGCGCGTGCGAGATCCGGAAGTTGGCCGTGCCGAGCAGGCCGAAGCAGCGGCGTGCGCCGTAAGCGGCCAAGTCCCTGGCGAGCACCTCCGCGACCGTTGTTTGTTGTTTCATGTGCCTATCCGACAAGCCGGTTCGGCAGCCAGGTTGCCACCACCGGAAACAGCATCAAGAGGGCCAGCAAGAGCAGACTCATGATCACATACGGAATCACGGCCTGGAAGATGTGCCCCATGCTCACCTCGG
>Ga0114129_10013216_pt1 | contig 11759 bp, 5 predicted proteins | sample RhiMetdeltSRZDD1_FD_80071 | JGI IMG/M metagenome (GOLD analysis project Ga0114129, IMG submission 80071) | Populus rhizosphere microbial communities from Tennessee, USA - Rhizosphere MetaG P. deltoides SRZDD1 (version 2) (version 2) | ecosystem: Host-associated > Plants > Roots > Rhizosphere >... | reverse complement strand
TTCGCCAGCGCCGAATCGACCCGATTGATTCCGGCCTCCGGCTTTCCGCGCAGCTTCACATCGTTCCGGGCGATGTCCAGCACCGGGAGAAATGCCTGCGTGGGGCCGGCCGCCTGCCGGTTGATCTCGGCTTCCGCCTGCTCTTCCCGCTCGGCCTTGAGCAGCTGGCCGCGGATCCGGAAGACATTGGCGCGCTGATGGTGCGAGCGCGCCTGCCAATTGGGATCGCTGCGCTGTCCCACTGAATCGGCGTAGGCGAGTGCCCTGTCATACTGGCCCCGGGCAAAGGTGTAGCGGAACGCGCTGCTCAGCCGCATGGAGGAGGCCGGCTGCGCCTGACCCCACCGCACGGCGAGCGAATCGGCCTTGGCAAATTTGCCCTGGGCCGCCAGCGCCTCGTTCATGTTGTCGTAGAGCACCCCCACGTTGGGGGAATTTGCGATCGCGCGATCCAGGATCGCTTCGGCCTCGGCGTACCGGCGCCGGGTGAAGAGCTCGATGGCGAGGTTGTTGGAGGCGGTATTGTCGTCGGGCCAGGTGTCCAGGACCTGCTGGTACGCCGCGATGATCTTGTCGGAGTCGTAATCGACAACCCAGTAGTAGTACGCGGTGGAGAGCAGGCGCTCCCGCTCCGGCAGCCGGTCGCGCAGCTGATAGGCGCGGGTAGCCGAGAGAGCCTGGCCGCTGAAATCGTCTCCGAGGTTGCCCTGGAGGGCCGCCAGCTTCCGCCAGGCCATCGCGAAGTTGCTGTCGAGCCGGATGGCATCGCGGAGGATCTCGCGTGCCTTGACCTGCTCCCCCATGTCGGCGGCCGCATTGGCCTGGGTGTATTTCCGGAGGGCGTCGAGCGAGCGGGTGGTCACGTCCTCGAGCGGCTGGCCGCCGCGGATGGTGCGGAGCGACTCGCCGATGCCTTCGCGCACCTTTTTGCTGAGCTTGTCCACCGCCGCGATGAGTCCGCCGGCACCGTCGGCGGTCTCCCGTTCGGCGAGCAGCGTGGCCCCGTCCCTGGTGCCGATGAGCCGGACGGAGAGCACATACCCCGCGCCGAGCGGGGCGATCTCTCCGGTCACCACCGCGGCGGCGCCGGTGCGCTCGGCCACTTCACGGGCGAGACTCGCGGTGAGCGGGGTGGCGGGATCCTTTTCCATTCGGCGGAGGGTGGCGCTCACGTCACCCGACTCCAGAAGCCGGACGCTGGTCGAGCGCGCCAGGTCGATGCGAAGCGCTTCGGTGACCGATTGGGCCAGGGTGGAATCGCTGGTGCGGTTTTCGAATTCGGCCACCACGAGCGGATCCCGCTCTTTGATGACTCCGGCGGAGAGCAGCGTGGCAAAGGGCCCCACGCCGGCCACCCGGAGCGCCATGAAGACGGCGGCGCCGCCGGCCAGTCCGGCAAAGGCGAGGCCGCCTCCGGTGAGCGCCCGCTTCCAGGTGAGCATGCCGCCGAGTCCGGTTTCGGATTTCGCGGCGCCGGTGGTGCGCGCCAGCAAGCGCTTCCGCTCCCGGATGCTGGTGGCGAGCATGACCGGCAGGCCGAGGAGGAGGAGTCCGGCCGCGGCATAGAGCACCCAGCTGGGCAGGCCTATCCGGTTGACCAGGAGATTGACCAGCGCAAGTACCACCAGCGAGGCCACACCGAAGAGCAGCGCCACACGCGCCGGGTGCCCGCGCCGGAGCGCCGCCTCGGTGCCGGACGAAATCGTCGTCACGGAGGCCACCGCGCCGGTCGGGGCGATGCCGCCGCTCGGGGTGAGCAGCGCGTCGAGATGGGGCATCAGCTCGTCCGCGGACTGCCAGCGATCGGCGGGACGTTTTTCGAGGCAGCGCATCACGATGGTGTTGAGCGCCGCCGGCACCGCGGGCCGGTGGCTGCTGATCGTGGCCGGGGTCTGGGTGATGTGGGACGCGAGAATCGACTGGGCGCTCATTCCCGAGAACGGCGGGTGCCCGGCCAGCATCTCGTAGGCCATCGCGCCGAGGGCGTAGAGGTCGGCCCGGTGATCCACGTTCGGATCGGCGGAGGCCTGCTCCGGCGCCATGTACGCCGGAGTGCCCAGCGCCAGCCCGAGGGAGGTGAGAGTGTGCGCGCCGGTTGACTCGCTCACCGCCTTGGCTACGCCGAAGTCGGTGACCAGGGCGTGGCGGCCGGAGAGGAGCACATTGTCAGGCTTGATGTCGCGGTGCACCACCCCCTGACCGTGCGCGTAGGCGAGCGCATCGGCCACTTCGCGAAGAATCCGGACAGCCTCCGGAACCGGGAGCTCGCCGCGGGCGAGCTTCACTCGGAGAGACTCCCCCTCGATAAAGGGCATGGCGTACCAGAGCACGTCTCCGGCAGAGCCGGCCGCGAGCAGCGGAACGATGTGGGGATGCTGGAGCCGGGCGGCGAGCTGGATCTCCCTGCGGAAGCGCTCCTGGTTGACCCCGGCAGCCATCTCGGGCGGGAGAACCTTGATGACCACCTTGCGGCCGAGCGCCACTTCCTCGGCGAGGAAGACGCGGCTCATCCCACCGCCGCCGAGCTCGCGCTCGAGGCGGTACTGCGAGCCCAGCGAAGCCGTCAGTTGATCCAGGATCTCGGACACCGATCCACCGGAGAGGAAACTGAACGAAAAGGTAGGCCGGTGTCCCCCGGTTGTCACCCCGTCCGCGTCGCTTGGCTATGTTTCACGGCCCCACGCTTGCTCCAGACGCCGACCCGGAGTCGCTCACCCGCATGACTGCATTGTCCCTGCTTCTCGCCTTCAGCCTGCAGCAGCCGGCGGTGGCCTCAGGCTACTGGCAGCAGCGGCTGGAATACGACATCACGGCGACGCTGGATGAGTCACTGGGAACCCTGGGTGGCGACCAGCGTGTCGTCTATCACAACAATTCCCCTGACACGCTGCGCACCATCTCCTTTCATCTCTACCTCAACGCCTTCCGGCCCGGGTCCCGATGGTCCGACGCAGACAGCGCCGAGGGCCGCCGCCGCTTCAACGATCTCAAGGATCCGGATTTCGGATACAACCGGGTCAGCGACGTGACGATCGATGGGACCCCGGTGGCACCGGTGTATCCCTTCGCACCGGACAGCACCATTGTTCGGTTTACACTCCCGGTGCCGATCGCTCCGGGCGCCTCGTTCACCGCGATGCTGGGATGGGAGGCGCGCCCGTCCACCGTCCCCCGCCGGCAGGGGCGCCGGGGCCGTCAATACGATTTTGCCCAGTGGTATCCCCGGGTCGTCGCCTACGACCGGTACGGATGGAATGAGCACCCGCTTTATCCCGCGGGGGAGTTCTATGGGGATTTCGGTGATTTCCGGGTGACGCTCGATGTGCCGGAAGACCAGGTTGTCGGCGCCACCGGTGTGCCGATCTGCGGCGATCCGGGATGGGAGCGCAGCAACCGAAATCCCGGCAGACCGGTGGAGTATCGCCGAGACGCCTACGGCGCCCCGCACTGCGACGGCGTCGGCGCCGCCGCGTCAGGACGGAAGCGGATCGTCTGGGATGCCCGCGACGTGCACCATTTTGCCATGTCGATGAATCCCGGCTTCGGGTACGAGGGCGGGCGCTTCGGCGGGGTCCTGGTGCATGTGCTCTACCGGCCCGATGAAGCACGCACGTGGGGGAACGGCATTGCGGTGCGGCGTACCGAGACGGCGCTGGCGTGGCTCGACGGGCTCTTCGGTCCGTTCCCCTGGCCGCAGCTCACGAATGTGCGACGGCTCGATGGCGGTGGAACCGAGTTTCCGATGATGGTCCACAACGCGTCGGCCAGCCAGGGACTCATCCTCCACGAAGCCGGGCACAACTATCTCATGGGCATTCTCGCCAACAACGAGTGGCGGGAGGGCTTCCTCGACGAAGGCTTCACCAGCTTTCAGACCACCTGGTTCAACGAAACCCACGATTCGGCGAGCGGCAGCGCCAGAACCGGGCAAAACGTCCTGCTGCTCGACCTCGACCGCTGGTCGGAGCCGACCAGCCTGGTGAGCGAGAAGTATCGCGATTTCAGCACCTACAACGCCATGATCTATAACCGGGGCGAGGTGTTCTACCATCAGCTTCGGCGAATCGTCGGCGACTCCACGATGCGGCGGATTCTCAGAGCCTACTACGACCGCTGGAAACTCAAGCACGTGGACGAAGCCACGTTCCGGGCCGTGGCAGAGGAGGTCTCCGGACAGGACCTCGCCACCTTTTTTGGCCAGTGGCTGCACGGGGCGGAGCTGTATGACTACGCGGTAGGAAAAGTCCGGACGGCTAGGACGGCTGGACGGCTGGACGGCTGGTTGACTCGAGTGGAAATCGTTCGCAGAGAGCCGGGCATGATGCCGGTGGATGTCGTCGTGCGCACCGGCACCGACTCTGCGAAGGTCCGTGTCTCGGGCATGGCCGAGCGGGAGTGGGTGGAGGTCACCACCACCGGCCGGCCCGGTGAGGTCGAGATCGATCCCGGCGCCCGTGCCCACGACTGGAACCAGCTCAATAACCGGAAAAAGCGTGGACTGCTCGGCTTCGGCCCCGCGGCCCGTACCGAGATCTACCTCGATCCGGTCTTCTCCACTCGCACCCGGCGAGACCGGCTGACCATGGGATACGTTCCGGCGCTCTGGTACAATGACGAAGGCGGCATCACCGTGGGCGCACGGGTGCGCACCGACTATCTGGGACGCTTCGAGCAGAACTCGCTGACGCTGAGCGTGGGCACCAGCCGGCTGGATCGGGACGATGGAGCTCGAGGGCGCGGACTCGGCGGATACCTCAAGATCAGGAACCCGGTCTGGCTCTACTCCCCCCGCACGTCACAAACGCTCGAGGCCCATTGGGTCGAGGGGCGGGCCGGCGTGTCGGCTGCGGTGGAACGTCAGACCAATCAGCACCGGACGTTCGGCCCCCAGACCTACCGGGGCGTGAGCATGCGGTGGCTGGTGACCACTGATACCAAATTCCTCGATCCGGCACTCTGGGATGGAGGTGGCACCGTCGAAGCCCAGGGCTGGGCCCGCTCTCAGGACCAGCGGGGCCCGTGGTCGGTGTCGGGACGTCTGGGACTTGGCGGAGGCGTGGAGTACCGGAACCGGGGCAGTGGCCTGTCGACCGACGACAGCTACGATGCGCAGCCCTACCTGCGTCTGACCGCCGAAGGGACCGCGCGCCGGTCACTGGGCCCGAAGATGTCGCTCACGTTTCGGGGCTACGCCGGATGGGTTGAATCGAGCCGGCATCCACTCAAACAGCGCCAGCTCTTCGTCGCGGGTGCCGATCCCTACGAACAGTTCGCCAATCCTTTCCTGCGCTCCCGTGGCGCAGTGCTGGCGGGTCGCGACGTGCACTATCAGATGCCGGGCGGGGGCGGACTGCGCGGCCTTGCGCCCGGCACCACGGCCACCCGCCTCCTCGCCATCAACGGCGACGCCGACCGCACCGTATTCTCCCGGATCGACCGGGATTCGACCTCTCAACGCGGCATTCGGCTCTTCCGCGAAGTTCGGGTGGCGGTGTTCGGTGGCGCGGCATTCGGCAATGGCGATATTCCGTTGACGGGCACCAGCGCCTCTCTTGTTGCGGATGCCGGCATCGGACTCAAGATGCGACACCGGATTGGCCAGACCAGGTTTGTCACCCGAATCGATGTGCCGGTGCTGGTCACCCGGCCCCGGCTGGCCGTGAGCCAGATCGCCGGGCCGGTGCGATTTCGATGGGTGGTATCCTTCAGTCCCGCGTTCTAACTGCGTGAGCGGTGAACGGTGAACGGGACGGGTACCCAGTACCCAGCACCCAGTACCCAGTACCCAGTACCCAGTACCCAGCCTGCCTAGGAGCTCAAGAAATGCGACACGCACTCAGCGCCATTGGCGCTCTTCTCCTCGCCTCCCCCCTCAGTGCCCAGGGCCGGGCCTTCACGCCCAACGACTGGTACCGGATCACGACACTGAGCGCCCCGGCGCTCTCCCCCGACGGCAAGCAGGTCGCCTTCACCGTGACCACAGCGGTGGCCGCGGAGAACAAACGGCACTCCGAGGTCTGGCTGGTGGCGGCGGCCGGAGGAGAGCCCCAGCGGCTGACCTCGCCCGGCGTGGAGAGCTCCAATCCCCGGTGGTCTCCCGATGGCACGCTGCTGCTCTTCAATTCGACCCGGCCCGGCGGGAAAGGGCGCGTCTGGGCACTCCGGATGGACCGTCCCGGAGGGGAAGCCTTCGAGGTGGACAGCATTCCGGCGGGATCGACGGCGCGAGACGGACGGCTGGTGTTCTACACCGACACGGCGGCCGGCGGAATGGCGCGGGATACCACCAAGCGGGACATGTACGGCAGGATGCAGGCGATGGCCCGGCCCCCGTTCGGTGCGATCACCTGGCCGGTGGACCCGGCGCGCTTCGACGGACGGCACGTCACCGAAATGGTGTACAAGTCGAACAATGCCGGCTACCTGCCCGGGCCGCGAGAGGCGCGCCGGTACCAGGCGGCGCAGATCTGGTCGCGCGACATCGCGACGGGCGCCAAGAAGCAGCTTACCAGCGGGCCGTACTCCCACCGGAGTGTCGCAGTCTCTCCGGATGGGCAGTGGATCGCTTTCGTGGCGGATGTCCGCCTCCGGTCCGACTCGGCGCTCCGGGCCGAGCGCGATTCGCTCGGCATGCTTCCCTACGATGCCAAGCGCGACGAGGCGCCGCGCAACGACTCCGACATTTACGTCATGCCCGCGGCGGGCGGCACGCCCCGCCGAATCACGACCGCCAATGGTGACGAGGGTCAGCTCACCTGGTCACCCGATAGCCGGCGCATCGCATTCACGGCGAGCCCGACGCGCACCGCCTCGACCCGGATTTACGTCGTCGACGCAGCAGGCGGGACGCCGGAAAACATCCTGGGCGACTGGCAGTACGAGCCGGAGCAGATCACCTGGCTTCCGGACGGCAAGCTGGTCTTTTCGGCGTCGATCGGCGGACGCTCCGCGCTCCTGACGCTCGATTCCGTCAGCAAGAAACCGGTCGAGCTGCTGAGCGGCCGTCGCCGGATCACCGCCATCGATGGGGACAAGAACGGCAAGTCGGTGGCGTTCGTCGCCACCAGCCTTACCAAGCCCACCGAGCTCTACATTGCGAATGCCGACGGGCAGGGAGAACGCCAGCTCACCCGGTTCAACGACAAGCTCAACGCCGAGATCGCCTGGTCCGATGCCGAGCGGTTCACCTTCAAGTCGGTGGGCAACCTGGAGATCGAGGGCTGGCTCATGAAGCCCTACGGCTATGAAGCCGGCAAGAAGTACCCGCTGGTGCTCTATATCCATGGCGGTCCGCACTCGGCATATGGAGAAAACTGGTTCGACGAATTCCAGAATCTGGCCGCAGCGGGGATGTGGGTGCTCTTCACCAATCCGCGCGGCTCGAGCGGCTATGGTGCGCCGTTCACCTTTTCCACCCGGGGGCGCTGGTTCAACGAGGACTATCAGGACCTGATGCGGGCCACCGATCTCGTGAGTCGGCGCCCCGACGTCGATTCCACGCGAATGGGAGTGACCGGGGGCTCGTACGGCGGCGTGATGGCCGCCTGGGTAACCGCCAAGACCACGCGCTTCAAGGCGGCGCAGGTCGACCGAATGATCAGCGACTGGACCTATTGGTATGGCGCCTCCGACGCCCAGGGCCTCACCGAATTCGAGTTCTACGGCAAACCGTGGGAGAATCAGGCGATGTACGACTCGCTCTCGCCGATCCGGAGAGTGACGCGAGTCAAGACGCCCACGCTCATCGTGCAATCGGAAGATGACTTCCGCACCCCAATCGGGAATGCCGAGCTCTGGTACCTGGCGCTCAAGAAGCAGGGCGTGCCGGTCGAGATGGTGCGCTACCCGCGGTCGACCCATGAGCTGTCCCGGAGCGGAGAGCCCTGGCTGCTGGTGGATCGGCTCGGCCGACTCCGGCAGTGGTTTAGCTACTGGCTGAAGGGGGAGAAGCCCGCTGCAGTAGCGGCGCCATGACGTGAGTGGTCAGTGGGTCAGTGCGCAGGGGTCAGAGAAAGCCGTTCCCTGACCCCTGGCCCCTGACCCCTGACCACTAGTTCCGCATTGGCCACCGCCGCTCCCGCGGCGCCTCTCACGAGATTGTGCCCCAGTACGACGAAACGGAGTCCCAGCACCGGGTCACGGCGCAGGCGACCCACGGTGACGGTCATCCCGTCGCCCGCCCATAAGTCCAGTCTTGGCTGGGGGCGGTCGGAAGCACAGGAGACGAAGATCGGATGCTGGGGCAGCGCCGGAAGACCCCGTGCTTCCGGTGCGCCGGTCCAATTCCGCAGGCACTCCTCCGCCTCCTCGAGCCGAATTTTCTCCGCGCACTCCAGAATGACCGACGCCATGTGACCCGAAGGGACCGGCACCCGGTGCACCTGAGCGCCGATCCGGGTCTGGTCCGGTAGTCGCAGGAGCTTTTCGAGCTCCGCGGTGATTTTCTCCTCTTCGCCTTCGATGTGCGGTACCACATTGCCCAGCAGGTCGAGCGCCGAGACACCCGGATATCCGGCGCCCGAAGCGGACTGCAGTGTGGTGACCGACAGGGCGCGAAGTCCCCAGCGCTGATGCAGCGGCGCCAGCGCCAGGCCCACGATGGCGGCGACGCAGTTCGGGTTGCAGACGATCCCGCCGCTCCATCCGTGTGTGGCGCGCTGGGTCGCGAGCAACGACAAGTCCTCCGGGTTCACCTCCGGCACGATCAGCGGAACATCCGGTTCCATGCGGAAAGCGCTCGCGTTGCTGATCACCAGCGCGCCGGCCTCCGCAAACTGAGGCTCGATCTCGCGCGCGGCGGCGGTATCGAGTGCGGAGAGCACGATCGGCGCCCAGGCCTCGTCCGGATCACACCGCACCAGGCGACGATCGGCCAGCGCGGAAGGAAGTCCGTCGGCGCCGCCGCGAGCCGCCTCCCCGTAGCGCAGCCCCGTCGACCCCGCGGATGCCGCGATGGCGCCGAGCTCGAACCATGGATGACCCAGCAGCCGGCGGGCGATCTCCTGGCCCACCAGCCCGGTCGCGCCGAGCAGCGACACGCGAATTCGTCCCTCAGGAGACCAGTGCGGCACGCCGCGCCTCCCGGGTCTCGCGGGCCCGGTCGAGCCCGGTTCGCAAGTCGCTCACCAGATCGGCCGGATGCTCGATGCCGATGGAGAGCCGGAGCAGCCGGTCGGAGATGCCGGCCTGGGCACGCGCTTCGGGCGTCATCGCCGAGTGGGTCATGGTTGCCGGATGTGCAACGAGCGACTCGACTCCCCCCAGCGATTCCGCAAGCGTGAACAGCTCGAGCGAACCGAGAAACGCGCGCAGCGTTCGCTGTCCGCCATGCAGCTCGAAGCTGACCAGCGCCCCGAAACCCGATTGCTGGGCGCGCGCCACCGAGTGGCCGGGGTGAGAGGGCAGTCCGGGATAGTGAACCCGCTTCACCGCGGCGTGCCCGGCGAGAAGCGCCACTACCGCTTCAGTCCCGGAGAGGTGGCAGGCCATCCTCGCGTGGAGGGTGCGAATTCCCCGCAGCACCAGCCAGGCGTCGAACGGAGCTCCCGAGACTCCGAGACAGTTGGCCCACCAGGTCAGCTCTTCCGCGTGCGTGGAACCGGCGGCGACGACCGCGCCCGCGACCACGTCGCTGTGGCCGTTCAGATATTTCGTGACGGAGTGCACCACCAGGTCGGCGCCCAGTTCGATGGGGCGCTGCAGGGCGGGGGAGAGGAAGGTGTTGTCCACCACGATCAGCGCGCCCGCGGCGCGTCCCCGCCGGGCCACGTCGCGAATATCGGTAATCCGGAGCAGCGGATTGCTCGGCGTCTCGATCCAGACGAGACGGGGACGATCGCCGAAGGATTCCAGCTCGCCATTCACCGTCAGGTCGGCGTATCGCACCGAGAGGAAGCCGAGGCGCGCCAGCCCGTCCAGGACACGCCGGGTCCCGCCGTAACAATCGTGGGCCGCAACCACCAGGCCGCCGGCGCCGAAGACCTGCAGCACCAGCGCGACGGCGGACATCCCGGTGCTGGTCACCACGCTGCCGGCGCCGCCCTCGAGAGCGGTCAGTGCCTCGATCAGCAACTGGCGGGTCGGATTTCCGCTCCTGGTGTAATCGTATTGGCGGGGCCGGCCCAGCTCTTCGAAGCTGTAGTTGGTGGAGAGATGGATCGGAGGTACGACGGCGCCGAACGCGGTATCGGTCGCGATTCCCGCGCGCACGGCACGAGTGGCTGGATGCATGATCAGGCCTGACTGAGAGAAGTGAGCGAGCGGTCGATGAGCCGCGCAATCGCCGTCGGCTCCTTGAGGAATGCGTCGTGACCCCAGGGCGAATCGAGCAGGTGGAGCTGCTCGCCGGGGCCCAGCGATTCGCGCAGCGCCTGGAGCTGCCGGACCGGCACCAGGGTGTCCGAGACCACGCCGACCAGAGTGACGGGGATGCCGATGCGCTTGGGGTCCACCTGGTGCAGGTCGAGCGATTCGGAGATCTGTCGGAATCGTCCGGCGGTCCACCGCTCGGCAAAGGCTTCGCCGCGAGCAGCAAGGTATGCCGTGACCGCGCCCGCTCCGTCGGGGCCCGCCCCGAAACGTTCGTGGAATTCGTCGGCCGTGCGATACGTCGTCATCGCCAGTGCGCGCGCCAGCGCCACGCCGGCCCGGGCTTGTCCGGCCGCTTCGCCGAGGCGCACGATCTCCCGCTGAATCCAGCGCCACGCGGAGGCCATCGGATGACTCCGGTCGGCAGCCGAGATGGCGAGGACCCGGCGGGCAAAGGCGGGGCGGCGTTCCGCGAGCGACAGCGCCACCATGCCGCCGTAGGAGGCTCCAATGACCGCGCCGAGGGCATCGATGCCCGACGCGATGCAGGCGCGAGCGATCGCCTCGGCCTGATCGCCGGTGGTGAGCTGGTCGCCTTCTCCGGGGAGGGAGGAGAGTCCTTCTCCGGCGAGGAAGTCGGCCCCCACGAGCTGCACCGCGCCGCTCGACAGCACCCGCGAGGCCTCGATCACGGAATCCCACCACCCCGTGCCTGCTTCGCCTGGGAGAGAGGTCACCCGGCGCGTTGCCGAGATTCCACCAAGCACGAGAACAGCGGGCGCGTCGCAGTCTCCCACTCGGCGGAGGCCCACCGTGCATTGCCGGATAACGCCGCCCTTTTCGAGTCGAAGCGGCGCGTCGAGCAGGACGGCGTCCTCGACCTCGGCAATCGCATTCATGACGCGGCCGTGGTTGCGGGCGCCCGGAGCGCAATCAGGGTGCCGGGGTCTCCCCGCAGGCTCGCGTCCCAGCGATAGACCCGGAGCGTGAGATTCTCCTCTGCGGCGAGGCGCGCGGCGCGCCGGTGCACCACCTCGGCACCGGATTCCGCCAGCGCCAGAAGCGCGGCCGGCGAGAGCCATCCCAGCGGCTCCGCTGACGGATCGTGACGCGGATCGCGTTCGGAGACACCCTGGACGTCGGTGACGATGTGACATTCGCCGGCCCCGAGGCGCGCCCCGAGGAACACGGCCGAGAGGTCCGAGGCTCCGCGCCCGAGCGTGATCAGCTGACCCGAGGCCGTTCCGGCCTGGAAACCGGCCACAACAGGGATGGCTCCGCGGGCCAGGAGTCGCTGAATCGGGTTCGGATCGAAGGACTCGAGGACGCCCGCGCCCCAGACTCCAGTTGCCGAAAGCCCTGCGCTACGGCCGGAGAGGCTCTCGGCCGCGATTCCGGTGGACTGGACCGCGGCGGCAAGGAGGGCGGCAGAGAGCAGCTCGCCGGTCGCC
>Ga0114129_10013215_pt1 | contig 11760 bp, 13 predicted proteins | sample RhiMetdeltSRZDD1_FD_80071 | JGI IMG/M metagenome (GOLD analysis project Ga0114129, IMG submission 80071) | Populus rhizosphere microbial communities from Tennessee, USA - Rhizosphere MetaG P. deltoides SRZDD1 (version 2) (version 2) | ecosystem: Host-associated > Plants > Roots > Rhizosphere >... | reverse complement strand
GGTCCGTGACGACAGCACCGGCAACTCCGACCACCGCGAGTTCGAGCTGCTCGGCCTGCGCGGCGCGAAGCTCGGCGTGGGCGCGGGCGGAGAGCCCTGCCGCCACATGAGCTGCGACACGCCGTCGCGCCTGAAGCCGAGCTCGCTCACACTCGCTCGCCGGACCGTCGCCGCCGCGCTGCGCGACCGCTAGGCGTCCGCCGCGACCTCCTCGATCGCGTCGAGGAGCGCCTCGATCGTGTCCTCACTGGTCGCCGTGGCCATCACCGTCATGCGCAGCCAGCGTTCGCCGTTCACCTCCGTCGAGCTGAGATGGAAGCGCCGGTCGCGAAGCAGCCGCTCTCGCAGGCGAACCTGCAGCATCGAGTGACCGCCCGGACCGCGATGGCGGCGAGCTGGTCGTACTCGGCGATGTCCCACATCGGGGTCGCTAGCGAGCCACGGCCTCGGTGGGCGTTTCCTCTGCGCGCGCGAGCGACGAGGGCCACCAGACTCGTGGTCCGATCAGGAGCACGAGCGCGGGCACGAGCACGCTGCGCACGAGGAACGTGTCGAGCAGCACCCCGAACGCGACGATGAAGCCGATCTCCGTCAGGAACACGAGCGGCAGCACCGCGAGCACCGAGAAGGTCCCCGCAAGGACGATCCCGGCGCTCGTGATCACGCCGCCCGTCACGGCGAGCGCCCTCAGGATGCCCGCCCGGGTGCCGTGTTTCTCCGTCTCCTCGCGCGCGCGGGCGACGAGGAAGATGTTGTAGTCCACGCCGAGGGCCACCAGGAACACGAACGCGAACAGCGGCAGCGACGGGTCCGATCCCGGGAAGTCGAAGAACACGTCGAAGGCGAAGTAGCCCACGCCGAGCGCCGCGAGGAAGCTGAGGATCACGGTTCCGATCAGGACCAGCGGCGCGACGATCGCGCGCAGCAGCAGCGCCAGGATCAGGAACACGACGACGAGGACGATCGGCGGGATCACAGCCGAATCCCACGCGGCCGCCTCGCGCACGTCGAACTCGACCGCGCTCGCGCCGCCCACGAGGGTGCCCTCCGCCGCCCCATGTGCCGCATCGCGGATCGGGTCGATCAGGTCGAACGCCTCCGTCGAGTACGGCTCCGGCTCGATCACCCCCTGAATGAGGACGCCGCTGTCGCCCCTGGCTACGGGGCCGGTCACGGCCTCCACGCCGTCCACGCGCGCGACCGCGCTCCGCACCGCGGGCACGTCCTCCTCCCCGGGAACGACGATGTCAACCGGAGTGCTGGCTCCTGCCGGGAAGTGCCTGCTGAGGAGCTCCTGCCCCTCCACCGACTCGACCTTGGTGGTGTAGCTGTCGTTGGTGGTGAGATCCGTCGAGAAGAACGCAAGCCCGCAGCAGAACGCGAGCAGCACGGCGGTCGACCCGATCGCCACGCGCCGCGGCTGCTTCGCGACCCAGTCGCCCACCCGCTTCCAGAAGCCGTGGGTCTCGTCCGCGAAGTGCTCGTGCCGGAACCGGCGGACCTCGTACGGCTTGAAGATCGCGCGGTCGAGCGGGCCCACGATGACCGACGGGATCAGCCCGCGCGTGGCCTTGTTGAGCAGCGAGTTCAGGATCACTAGCGGCAGCAGCAATAGGACGATCAGCGAGCCACCGATCACCATCAGCGCCGCGGGCACGCGCGGGCCGTCCGCGATCCGCCGTCGCATGCGGCCCGCCTGCACGCCTTCCGGCGCGAGCCACTCGGTCGAGTGCGGCACGAAGGGCCAGAACGCCCGGCGGCCGAAGATCGTGAGCAGCGCGGGCAGGAGCGTGAGCATCGAGAGGGCCGCGCAGGCCACGCCCATGGCTACGATCGGCCCCATGCCGGAGGTGCCGTTCACCTTCGCGATCGTCAGGCAGAAGAGCGCGGCGATCACGGTGGCCGCGGACGCCAGCACCGCCGGTCCGGCGGAGCGCATCGCGGCCGCCATCGCCTCGTGGCGGTCCAGCGTGTGGTGGAGCTCCTCCCGGTATCTCGCGACGATCAGGAGCGCGTAGTCGGTGCCCGCCCCCAGGACCATGATCGACATGATCGAGCTCGACTGGCCGTTGATCGTGACCCCGAGCTCCGAGAGGCCATAGCCGAGTGAGCGGGCCAGGATCTCCGCGAAGATCACCGCCGTCAGCGGGATGAACAGGAAGATCGGCGAGCGGTAGATGAGGATCAGCAGGACGATCACGAGCGTGACCGCGGCCAGCAGCAGGGTGCCGTTGATCGACTCGAAGATCTCGATGGCGTCCGCGCCGTAGCCGGCGCCGCCGGTGATCTTGACCTGGAGCCCGCCGCCCGGATCCGAGACCGTGTCGCGCCAGAACTGGACGGGGTCGAGGATCGTGTCGCCCTCGCCGTCGCCCTTGATGTAGGCGGTGACGATCGCGGCCCTGCCGTCCTCCGAGCAAACCGGGCCGACGAACGGCGCGTAGTCCTCCGGCTGCCCGGGGATCGTCGTGGTCGGTCCGCCGCAGCCCTCGGGCAGCGCACCCTGGTCAGTCGGCGGCTGGCCGCCCTCGGGCGCCGGGCCCTCCGAGCTGCTGCCCGCCTCGCCACCCGCGGCCGCCGTGGCGCCGTCGGGGACCACCCCGGGGAAACGCTTGGTCGTCAGCCGCTCGACGTCCTGCTGGATCTTCCGCCGGTCCGCCGGCGTGAGCCCGGACCGGCGCTCGTAGACGATGACCGCCGGGGCGAGCTCCCCGCCCTGGAGGTCCTCCGTCGCGGTGAGCGCCTTGGTCGACTCGGCGTCGCCGGGCAGGAACGAGGTGGACTCGTTGTTCTCGGCGTCAGCGAACTTGGTCGGCAGCTGCGCCGGCCCGGCGGCGATGAAGATGCCGACGATCCAGACGAGGAAGACCACCCACTTGGAGCGGCGGCCTGCGGCAATGGCGAAGAGCGAGGATCGCGAGTCCATAGCTCGTTAGAACTACAGGATTGACAGGTAGCGGTCCAGCTCCCACTCGGTGACCTGGACGCGGTAGTCCTCCCACTCCTGCCGCTTGATCTCCACGTAGCGGTTGAAGATGTGCTCGCCGAATGTGCGCAGCACGAGCTCGGACTCGTGCGTCAGCTCGATCGCCTCGCCGAGCGTCTCCGGCAGCTGCTCGATCCCGAGCCGCTTCCGCTCCTCAGGACTGATGTGGTACAGGTTCTTCTCCATCGGCTCGGGCAGCTCGTAGCCCTTCTCGATCCCCTCGAGCCCGGCTGCGAGCAGGATCGCGAACGTAAGGTAGGGGTTGCAGGCGGGGTCGGGGCAGCGCAGCTCCATACGGGTGGCCTGCTCCTTGCCGGGGTGGTAGAGCGGCACGCGCACCAGCGCGGAGCGGTTGCGGCGCGACCAGGCGCAGTAGACCGGCGCCTCGTAGCCCGGCACCAGCCGCTTGTAGGAGTTCACCCACTGCGCGAACACCGAGCAGATCTCGCGCGCATGCTTGAGCTGCCCGGCGATGTACGACTTGCCGACGTCCGAGAGGTAGTACTGGTCGTTCGCGTCATAGAAGGCGTTCGAGCTCTCCTTGAAGAGCGACTGGTGCGTGTGCATGCCAGAGCCGTTCTCCCCGAACAGCGGCTTCGGCATGAACGTCGCGTGCCATCCGTACTTCATGGCGTACTCCTTGACGGTGATGCGGTACGTCATGCAGTCGTCCGCCATCTTCAGCGCGTCGGCGTAGCGCATATCGATCTCGTGCTGCGAGGGCCCGACCTCGTGGTGCGTGTACTCCACGTGGATGCCGAGCTGCTCCAGCGCGAGCACCGTCTCGCGGCGCACATCGGACCCGGCGTCCAGCGTCGTGAGGTCGAAGTAGCCGCCCTCGTCGAGCACCTCCGGCACGCCGCCGTCCGGCTTCGCATTCCTGAAGTAGAAGTACTCGAGCTCGGGGCCGACGTAGAAGTTGGTGAAGCCCATCGTGGCCGCGCGCTCGAGCGTGCGCCGCAGCACATGACGCGGGTCGCCCTCGTAGGGCTCGCGGCTCGGCGTGACGATGTCGCAGAACATGCGCGCCACGCCCCGGTCCTCGGGGCGCCAGGGCAGCACAGCGAAGGTCGCCGCGTCGGGCATGGCGATCATGTCGGACTCCTCGATCGCGTTGAAGCCGGTGATCGACGAGCCGTCGAATCCCATGCCGCCCTCGAAGGCGTCCTCGAGCTCCTGCGCGTTGATCGAGAAGCTCTTCAGCTGGCCGAGGATGTCCGTGAACCAGAGGCGGACGAAGCGGATGTCGCGGTCCTCGACGAATGCCTTGACGTCGTCGGCGGTCTGCGGCTGGTCGGCCATGGCGGGCTCCTTCGGGGGGTCTGCGGAGCGCAGCAGACTACAGCCAGGAGCGCGCCCAGCGCTTCAGCGCCAGGACGGCCGGTTCGAGCGCCTTGCCCTTCTCCGTCAGGGCGTACTCGACCCTCACCGGGGTGTCGTCGATCACCCGCCGCTCGACGATTCCCTCGGCCTCGAGCTCCTTCATTCGCTCGGACAGCAGCCGGTCGGAGAGGTCGGGCACGAGCTGCTTGAACTCGGAGAAGCGAGTCGGGCCCTCCAGCAGGACGAACAGGATCGCGCCCGTCCAGCGCTTGCCCACCAGCTCGACGGCCTGGTGGTAGTGCGAGCAGCAGGTCTCCCTCCGCTCGATCACTACAGCCCGCTCGGAGGCCATGAACGACATCGTAGTCCGAGCCGCGGCGCGGCGCGGCTCTAGGCCGCCTGCGCCAGCCGGGAGTCCTCGGTCGAGCCGTCGTTCGGCACGTCGCCCGCGCGGGTGACGAGGTTTCCGAAGGTGGCGAGCGCCACGTGGGCGATCGCCTCCAGGATCTGCTCGTCCTCCCAGCCCGCCTCGCGCGCCTCCTCGTGGAGGTGGCGCTTGGGCGCGCCCTCCGACTCGAGGACGGCCTTCACGAATCGCAGCAGCACGGCCTCGCGCTCGTCGTGGGAGTCGAACTCGCGCGCGAGGGCGATCTCGTCCATGCCCAGGCCGGCGTCGCGGCCGGTGCGCTGGAGCGTCGATAGCGCGTACTCGCTTCCCTGGTGCTCCGCGACCGCGAGCGCGATGCGCTGCTGGGTGGCGTAGGCGAGCGAGCCGTTGCGCAGCTCGGAGCGGAAGCGCGCGTACGAGCGCAGCACCGCCGGCGACCCGGCCATCACGCCGATGAAGTTCGGGAGCTGGCCTCCGCCCGCGAGCGCACCCTTGAGGATCGGGACGCTGCCCTCAGGGGCCGTCAACTCGTCGTGGACCTGGAACCTGCTCTCCTTCGTCTTCATGGCGCTTCTCTTTCCGAATACGACTTACCTGGGGTAAGTGTAAGCGAAAAAGGAGTGATCGACACTCCAATTGCAGGCATCCACGCACTCGCCTACGGTGGACCCGGTGGAACGGAAGCTGCCGGACATCAGGCTCCTGCTCGCGATCCTCGTCGCGGCGGTGGTGCTCGGCGGCTACCTGTACGTCCAGACGCTCAGCGACCAGGCGGAGCGCGAAGCCGACCGAACGGTCGAGGGGCTGAACGACGCGGCGACGCGACGCTAGGCGTGCGCTGTGCCGGCCGCCACGACCATCAGGAAGAGGCCGAGCAGGAATGCCCACAGGCCGAGCCGCTCGGGCTGCGCCATCGGGCTGTTCATGACTGAGTGCGCGCGCCTGCGCGCGGGCGTGGGATGGCCGGTGATGGTGACGGTGCGGCGCTCGGCCACCGGCTGCTCGGTGAGCAGCTCCGCGGCGCGGCGCTCGAAGCGGCGCGGGACCTCGTGGGTGGCGTCCTCGGTGGGACGCAGCTCGGCGACGGTTCCCTCGCCGCCCTCGTCCTCGGTCCGATCGAAGCGGTTGGGACGGCGCTCTTCAGCCTCGATCTTGCGCTCCCACTGGAGGAGCACCGCCTCGCGGCTCATGTCTTCCTGGTGATCCTCCCGCAGGGCGCGGGCGCCGGCAGTCTGCATCGGTTCTCTCTCTTTTCGCCTGCGGGGTTAGCTGACGGGCTCGCGCTGAAAGAGTTGCGCTACGCGTACTCGCGATTCGCCCCTGGCCGACCGGCCACCTGGGTCCCCCACGCCCCGTTTTACTGGCAGGGCTTCGGCTTCGATGAACGCGGCCATGCTAGCAGTCGAGCGGATGCGTCGGACGGAAAAGTCCGGTGCTTCCGGGGAAAATGCAACGAGGCTTGCAGAGGGGGTCAGCGGCCGGCCACGTCGGCCACGTAGGTGGCCACGGCGTCGGCGTCCTCGCCCTCGAGCAGGCCGGGAGGCATGCGGCCGGTTCCGGTCCCGCCGCGCTCGATCGCGTTCAGGACGCGCTGCTTGTCGAGCGGCGCCAGCTCGTCGAGGTTCGGGCCCGTGACCCCGTGGGCCTGGACCGCGGCCAGCGTGTGGCAGCTCTTGCAGTTCTGGATGAAGAGCTGCTTGCCCATCTCTTCCGTCGCCGTCGGCTCCGCCGAGCGCAGCGAGCTCGTGCCGCCCTTGGCCTCGCCGCGACCCGCGATCACCGCCGCCGGGACCACCACGCCCAACGCGAGGTAGAGCAGTAGGAACACAACGGTGAAGGTGCGGCCGCCGCGGGTGAGGTACGCGTCGCGCGCAGCGCTCGGGCCGCCGGAGAAGGCGATGAATATCACCACGATGCCGGCCAGCACGAACGGCACGAGGACGATCAGGACTTCCATCGAGGGCGCCACAATACCGGCCGGAGTGGCGGGGAGCGCGGCTGCGACCGGCGCGGGCGCGCGGCCGCTAGGCGGTGCCGGCGGCGGCCCGGCGTGCGCGCTTCCAGCTGCCGTATGCCGCGAAGACGGCGCTGAGCGTCGGGAGGCTCTCGTCGTCCGAGGCGCGCTGCTGGTAGTCCACCATCAGGAGGCGCTCGGGACGCGAGCCTACGGCGTCCGCCACGTCGCGGATCGCCTTGCAGACGTCCTCCTTCGGGACCTTCTCCTCCCCGCCGGAGCGCTTGGCCTCGTGGGCGAAGACCCCGGCCGCGCTGCCGCGAGCGCCCGGCTCGGCGGAGGGCGTCGGCCGCGCCCGCCCGGCCCCGACGAGCAGTCGGCAGTGCGGGCACTGCTGGGGCTCCTCAGGCCATGCGGCTCCGACCTTCCGCTCGATTAGGAGGTGACAGTGCGGACAGTAGGCGTCACCTGCTGTCTTCTTCTTCTTACGCGTAACGGATGGCATCGGGCCCCTGGTGCCAGTCTTTTCGCCCAGACCAGCCCCCGCCAAACCATTAAGTCGCGCGCGTGGACAAATGTGGCGGTTCTCCCGCCGACCGTGGCGGTTCTCCCCCGACCCGGCGCGTCGTCCACGTGGGGCCCGACACCGAGGAGATCGGGCCAGGGTGCTATCGGACTTTGCCGCGCATACCGCGGTCAACTCCGATAGGTCCCCTGTCAATGCCGTCGTAGGGCTGTGCTCGGCCGATCTGCCGCGCCCCGCGCGCCCCGCGCGCTCGGGAATAGGTAGCGGCCCCTCGCGCGGGAATAGGAAAGGCCCCCTCGCGGGGGCCCTTCCCTTAGCCGGCCGGTAAGCCGGATCCTGTCGTGAGCAGCCATCCATCTCGCCTGTCCGACCCACGCCCCGGGAGGGGCGCCGGCGGCGGCGGGGCCTTGCGGCCCTGCGGCCTACCTGGAGCTCTGCGGGCAGCATCAACGCTCCTGCTTGGCCTTGCACCGGGTGGGGTTTGCCTGGCCGTCACGTCACCGTGACGCCGGTGCGCTCTTACCGCACCTTTTCACCCTTGCCGGCACCGGGCTGACGTCCTGCCCGGTGCTTAGGCGGTTTGTTTCTGTGGCACTTTCCCGCGGCTTTCGCCGGGTCGGTACCCCGACCACCCTGCCCTGCGGTGTCCGGACTTTCCTCGAGGGGCCGGTTGTCTCCCCGACCTCCCCGCGGCTGCTTGGCCGGCAGCCCTCAAGTCTAGGCCCGAAAGCCCGCGCCGTCGACGCCGGTTGAAGCAAGACCTGCGCTCAGGCCCAGCGGGCGCAGGTGGCAGAAAATCGGTGCGGATTCCGCAACGTTTTTCTGCCACCCGCGGGCCCGGCGGCCCTGGCCGGCGGCCGCCGCGCGGGCCGCGCGTTAGGTCAGCTCGCTGCCGCAGCCGCCGCACGCCGCCGCGGCCGCGCTCGTGGGCGCCATTCGCGCGTGGCATACGGGGCACTCGGTGCTGCCATTCCTGCGCGCCTCGTGAAGGACCGCGTTGAGCCGCTCCTCCAGCGTCATGCGGCCGCCCCCGGCCGGACCGGCATGCCCCGCAGCCGTTGCGGGATCGGCCAACATGGACGCCGGCCTGTCCAGCAGCGCCGGCGTCACGAGACCCTCCGGCACACGCCCACGACGCGGCCCACGATGTCGACGTCGCGCGCGTAGATCGGCTCGAGCGCGTCGTTCTCCGGCTGGAGGCGCACGCGCTCCTTCTCCTTGAAGAAGCGCTTCACGGTGGCCTCGCCCTCCAGCATCGCCACGACGATCTCGCCGTTGGTCGCGGTGCTCTGAGGCCGCACCACCACGTAATCGTCCTCGAAGATGCCGACGTTCTTCATCGAGTCGCCCTTCACGCGCAGGACGAACTCACCGTCGTCGCCGCCGGCGATCGGCGGCACCGTGACGTACTCCTCGATGTTCTCCTCCGCAAGGATCGGCTGGCCCGCTGCCACCTGTCCCACGAGCGGAAGCCCGCTCGCGGCGGCCGCCGCCTTGGCCTTGTCCACCAGCACTTCGATCGCGCGCGGCTTGGTGGGGTCGCGCCGCAGGAGCCCGAGCTTCTCGAGGTTCGCGAGGTGGGCGTGCACCGTCGAGGACGACGTCAGGCCGATCGCCTTTCCGATATCCCGAACGGTCGGCGGATAGCCGTGCTCGGCCGCGTAGCGCTTTACGTAGTCGAAGATCTCCTGCTGCCGCTTGGTGAGGTTCAGCTCGACCATCAGACCTCCCGCCGAAGCCGTGTTGAATGACGTGATCCGAACATGTGTTCGCAGAGTACCCCGGCGTTCGGACGGCATCAACCCCTGGAGGGTCCGGCTCTATACTCAGCGCCCTAAGCGCCTGTGGCGGAACTGGTAGACGCGCAAGGTTGAGGGCCTTGTGGTCCGTTTGGACCGTGGGAGTTCGAATCTCCCTGGGCGCATTGGAAAGCCCCTCCACGCCGCGCCGATCGACTGCCGAACGGCGGCGGCCGCAGCAGCCACGGGTCCGAATAGACCAGCACGACGAATAGATTCCCGACGATGGACGCTCCGCCGGCCTCCCGTCTCGCCGAGCTGCTCGATGGCTGGGACGGAGACCACGTCGCGGTCCGCTTGGTGGCGCAGACGGACGAGCTCGTTGCGGTGTTCGCCGGAACCCTCGGGGCTCGGTCCGCCGAGAAGCACCCGCCCTGGTTCTGGCCCGTGGAGCCCGACGGTCCAACGCACCCGACGCTTGAGCGTCGCGGCATCTACGTCCACCCGGAACTGCTCGGCGAAGTACGACTCCACGTCGGCGGCTTCGTCCTCGAGTACGAGCAGGCCGGTGTCACCGTGAACCTCCGGCGGCTCGACGGGGCGACCCGCTAGCCGAGCTTCAGCGGACAGACTGCGCCCGTCAGGCGCTGCCGCGACGGGTGGATAAGGTATGGCTCCCGATGTCCTCGACAAGGCACGAGGACGCCCACGGCCTGCCCGGGCACCGCGCGCACGACCCTGACGGCGGCGGGCACGACGAGCACGCCCATCACGGTCATGGCGAGCATCCGTCGCAGCCGTCGGGCGGGGGCCACGAGCACCATCACGCCGAGGAGTTCCGCCGGCGGTTCTGGATCTCGCTCTGTCTGGCGGTCCCTGTCGTCGCCTTCTCGCCGATGATTCGCGACTGGCTCGGCCTTCCGGAGGTCACGGGTGTTCAGGAGGCGATCGCTCCGGTGTTCGGCACGCTCGTCTTCGTCTACGGCGGGCGTCCGTTCCTGGCGGGGGCCGTGTCGGAGCTGCGCTCGCGCCAGCCGGGGATGATGACGTTGATCGCGCTGGCGATCACGGTCGCCTTCGTCGCCAGCGCAGCGACACTGCTGGGGCTGCTCGACCTCGAGTTCTGGTGGGAGCTCGCCGCGCTGATCGTGATCATGCTGCTCGGCCACTGGCTGGAGATGCGGGCGGTCGGCCAGGCGCGCGGGGCGCTGCAGGCGCTGGCCGAACTGCTGCCCGACGAGGCCGAGCTCGTTCGGGACGGGGCGGTCGAGACGGTGCCGGTCTCGGCGCTTGCCGCGGGCTATGTCGTCCTGGTCCGGCCGGGCGGCCGCGTTCCGGCCGACGGCGAGGTCGTCGACGGGGTGGCGGACATGGATGAGTCGATGATCACCGGCGAGTCGCGGCCGGTCGGGCGGGGTGAGGGCGATCGCGTCGTCGCCGGCACGGTCGCGACGGACTCGGCGCTGCGCGTCCGCGTGGACCGGGTGGGTGACGACACCGCGCTAGCCGGCATTCAGCGCCTCGTCGCCGAGGCGCAGGGCTCGCGCTCGCGCGCCCAGGCGCTCGCCGACCGTGCGGCAGCCGCGCTCTTCTACCTGGCTACCGCCGCGGCAGCGGTGACCTTCCTGGTGTGGACGCTGCTCGGAGAGGTCGGCGACGCCGTCACCCGCACCGTCACCGTGCTCGTCATCTCGTGCCCGCACGCGCTCGGCCTTGCAATCCCCCTGGTGATCGCCATCGCCACCTCGCTGGCCGCGCGGGCCGGCGTGCTGGTCCGCGACCGGTTGTCGCTCGAGCGCATGCGCCGCGTCGACACCGTGCTGTTCGACAAAACCGGCACGCTGACCCGCGGCGAGCATGTGGTGGTCGGCACGGCCGCGGCCGACGGCAACGACGACGCGCTGCTCGCCCTCGCTGCCGCGGCAGAGGCGTCGAGCGAGCATCCGCTCGCCCGCGCGATCGTCGCCGCCGCACACCAGCGCAACGGCGGCATCCCCACCGGCGAGGACTTCCGCGCGCTGCCCGGGCGCGGCGTCGAGGCGCGGGTCGACGGGACGACGGTGGCGGTCGGCGGGCCGGCGCTCCTGCGCGAGATGAGCGCCCAGCCCCCGCCGCAGCTCGACGGCCCGGTCGACGCCTGGCGGGCGCGCGGCGCAGCGGTGCTGCACGTCGTGCGTGACGGTCAGGTCGCCGGAGCGCTCGCGCTCGAGGACCAGGTCCGGCCCGAGTCGCGCGAGGCGGTCGACGGGCTGCACCGGCGCGGCGTACGCGTCGCGATGATCACCGGCGACGCGCGGCAGGTGGCCGACGCCGTCGGCGCCGATCTCGGCATCGACGAGGTGTTCGCCGAAGTGCTGCCGCAGGACAAGGACACGCAGGTCGCCGAGCTGCAGCGGCGGGGCCACACCGTCGCGATGGTGGGCGACGGCGTCAACGACGCGCCGGCGCTGGCGCGTGCGGACGTCGGCATCGCGATCGGCGCCGGGACCGACGTGGCGATCCAGTCGGCCGGCGTGGTGCTCGCCTCGAGCGACCCGCGCGGGGTGATCGGCGTCATCGAGCTCTCGCAGGCGGGTTACCGGAAGATGCTCCAGAACCTCGCCTGGGCGGCTGGCTACAACGTCATCGCGATTCCGCTCGCCGCCGGCGTCCTTGCGCCCGTCGGTTTCGTGCTGCCGCCGGCGGTCGGCGCCATCCTCATGAGCATCTCGACGATCGTGGTGGCGATCAACGCCCAGCTGCTGCGGCGGCTCGATCTGCGACCGGATCGAGCGTCCGCGCGGCCCGCCTGATCAGGCCACGCCCTGGAGCGCCGCGCCCAGGACGTAGGCGAGCACCGCGGCG
>Ga0114129_10013214_pt1 | contig 11761 bp, 8 predicted proteins | sample RhiMetdeltSRZDD1_FD_80071 | JGI IMG/M metagenome (GOLD analysis project Ga0114129, IMG submission 80071) | Populus rhizosphere microbial communities from Tennessee, USA - Rhizosphere MetaG P. deltoides SRZDD1 (version 2) (version 2) | ecosystem: Host-associated > Plants > Roots > Rhizosphere >... | reverse complement strand
TTTCCCCCTCACCCCTTTCCGCCGCTTCGCGCGAGTGAATCGCGCTTCGCGGCGGTACCCGTACCTGTCCTTACGGGACCGAGACCAGCTGGAACTGCTGCTGATTCACGTTTGCCCAGCCCCACTGGGAGCGTCGAACCAAGGGGGGAAACGCTGCGTCGCGTTTCCCCCTCACCCCTTTCCGCCGCTTCGCGCGAGTGAATCGCGCTTCGCGGCGGTACCCGTACCTGTCCTTACGGGACCGAGACCAGCTGGAACTGCTGCTGGTTCACGTTCGCCCAGCCCCACTGATCGATGTTGGCGCCGTCGGCAGTGCTCGCGCCGGACACGTTCAGCACCTTGCCGCTGTGGCGCGCGGTGAACCGGTAGTAGCCGTTCCCGAGGTCGGTGACTTGCCACTGCTGCTGATTGACGTTCGCCCACGACCACTGGTCGACGTTGGCGCCGTTGGCGGTGGACGCCCCGGAGACGTTCAGGACCTTGCCGCTGTGGCGATTGACCACACGGTGATAGCCGCTGCCCAGATCGACGAGCTCCCATTCGTCGTTCGCCGTGCTGCCGCCGTACGTCCATTGGATGACGTCACCGGCGTTGGCCGTCGACGCGCTCTGCACCACCACCGCCTTGCCGCTGTGCCTCGCCATGATGCGGTAATACCCGCTGAACCCACAGCCCGAGCACGGCGTGGGCGTCGGCGGAACGGGCGTGGGCGTGCTGCGGGGCGGCGCGGTCGGCGTCGCGGTGGGCACCGGCGCCGGGGTGGCCGTGGGCACGGGCGTCGGCGTGGGCGACGTGCCGCCCCAGTTCGCCGGCTCCGCCTCCGCGTACGACGAGGCCACGCGGTAGTGGTCCTGATAGATGATCCGATACTTCGTCACCGGCACCGACGTGCGCCACTGCGTGCAGTAGATCCCGTTCGACCAGCGCAGCGTCGTCCCCGGCACCGTGTAGTTCGAGATGTTCGTGCGGTTGAGGGTCATCGTGCCGTCGGTCCAGAACTGCTGCGCCCCGCTCGCGCCGAGCTTCAAGCGATGCACGACGCGCACCCACACGCCGGCGGCGATGAAGCCCACGTCGGGGTTGCCGTCGGGCTTGGCCTGGATGTACATGCGATTGTTGCGGCCGATCCAGTTCAGCAGCCACGGCCCTTCGGGGTTCTCCGGCGACCACTGCTGATAGGTGGTGTTGTTGTCGTCGAACGCCCAGTTCGAGGGCACGCGGATGACCTTGCCGTAGTAGCGGTCCTGGCCGTTGCTCTGGATCGACGCGATGATCGTCTCCGAGTGATAGCCGGTCAGCACGTTGTTGTAGGTCTGCTCGAAGCCGAGGGCGGTCGAGCCGCGGTAGACGGGGCTCGTGACCTGGATGACGCGCCCGATCTGCTGCGCGTACACCTTGCTCCAGCCGGAGGTCGTCCCGGCGTTCTCGAAATACACCGTGGCCTGGCTGGCCGCGGGCCACAGCGCAAGACACACCGCCACGCACGATGCGACCTTCATTCGGACCTCCCTCAGAGGGACGAGCTGGAACTGGGATGAGCTGGTGTAAAGGTAGGCGTCCAGGCCGCCGGCAACAAGGCTCCATGCGGTCAGGCGCCCGTAGGAATTTTGGACAACTGTGGATGGCACGATGCCCTATACTTCGTCGCTCATGCGCGCGCGGGTGGGGGCTCTCGCACTGCTACTGGCCGGCTCGCTCGGTCGAGCCGACACGCTGTCCGAGGTCCGCCAGCGCGGCGAGCTCGTCTGGGGCGCGGATCAGGAAGGCGGCGGTCCCTACATCTACCCGCGCGAGGACGATCCCTCGCAGGTCACCGGCTTCGAGGTCGAGCTCGCGGCGCGCCTGGCCGAGTACCTGAAGGTGAAGCCGCGGTTCTTCCAGGGGCCGTGGGACAAGATGCCGGAGCTCCTGCGCACGGCCAAGGTCGACATCGTCCTGAACGGCTACGAGTGGAGCGAGGCGCGGGCGGAGACGATGGAGGGCACGCTTCCCTACTACGTCTACGGCCTCCAGCTCCTCGCCCGCAAGGACGACGCGGGCCTCGCGTCCTGGAAGGACCTGGAGTCCCCGCGCGCCGGCCGCCTCCGCCGGGTGGGCGTCCTCACCGGCACCGCCGCCGAGAGCTACCTGCGCGAGCACCTCGCCGAGCGTATCGAGATCGTGACCTACGACGGCAACACCGATTCCATGCGCGAGGTGGAGACGGGCAAGCTGGATGCCACGCTGCAGGACACGCCCATCGCCACGTTCTACGGCCCCTCCTTCCCCCGACTGCGGAAGGTGGAGGCCCCAGTCGGCCGTGGATACTATGTGGTATACGCGCGAAAGGGCGACCGCGCCCTCGTCTCCGCCTTGAACGAGGCGCTCATCCTGATGATCCGCAACGGCGAGCTGGAGCGCCTCTATCGGCGGTACGACCTGTGGGACGACGCCCAGGCCGAGCTCAAGACGCTGGCGGAATCGGCGCGCTTCTACGGCTACGCCCAGGCGGTGGGCGCGGCCGTGACCGAGGGCCGCCTCCCCACCGAGGAGGAGGTGCGGCGTCAGGTGCGGCCGCGAGGCTGGACGGTGGTGCGCCGCTACGGCCTCACTCTCCTGCAGTCGGCGGGGGTGACCGTCATCCTCTCCGTCCTCTCGTTCCCGCTGGCCATCACCGCCGGCCTGCTCATCGCGGTGGGACGGATGTACGGCCCGGGCTGGCTGCGCCCGCTCCTGGCCATCTACGTGGAGACGCTCCGCGGCACGCCGGTCATGCTGCAGCTCTATTTCATCTTCTTCTTCCTGCCCGAGGTCGGCATCAACGTGCCCGCCTTCTGGACGGCCATCCTCGGCCTGGCCGTGAACTACTCGGCGTACGAATCGGAGATCTACCGCGCCGGGCTGCAGGCGATCCCCATCGGCCAGATGGAGGCGGCGCTGTCGCTGGGGATGTCGCGGGCGCTGGCCCTGCGGCGCATCATCGTGCCGCAGGCCGTGCGCATCGTGATCCCGCCCGTGGTGAACGACTTCATCGCCCTCTTCAAGGACACGAGCGTGTGCTCGGTGGTGACGCTGGTGGAGCTGACGAAGCGCTTCTCCGTCCTTTCGCAGAGCACGCAGGCCACCATCGAGCTGATGCTGCTGACGGCCGCCCTCTACATGCTGATGAGCTACCCGCTGTCCGTCGTCGCCGGCCGCCTGGAGGCGCGCATGGCCCGGGAGGGCGCATGATCGCCGTCCGCGGCCTCGTCAAGCGTCACGGCGCGCTCGAGGTCTTGAAGGGGCTCTCGTTCGAGGTGCAGAAGGGCGAGGTGGCGGCCGTCATCGGCCCCTCGGGCGGAGGCAAGAGCACGTTCCTGCGCTGCCTGAACGGCCTCGAGGGCTTCGAAGGCGGCGAGGTACGGGTCGGCGACAACGTGCTCACGCCGGCCACGCACCCGCGGCGTGACGCTGCCCTCCTCCAGCGCGTGCGGCGCCAGGTCGGGTTCGTCTTCCAGCAGTTCAACCTGTTCCCGCACCTGACCGTGCTCGAGAACGTCACCGAGAGCCCGGTGCAGGTGCTCGGCCTCGCGCGCGACGAGGCCGAGGCGAGAGGCCGCGCGCTGCTCGACCGCGTCGGGCTCGGGGAGAAGCTCGCCCACCTGCCGCGCCAGCTCTCGGGCGGACAGCAGCAGCGCGTGGCCATCGCCCGCACGCTGGCCATGCAGCCGGAGGCCATCCTCTTCGACGAGCCGACGAGCGCCCTCGATCCGGTCATGACGGGCGAGGTGCTGGCCGTCATCGCCGACCTCGCGCGCGGCGGCCAGACGATGGTGGTGGTCACCCACGCGATGGGCTTCGCTCGAGGCGTAGCCACGACCGTGCACGTCTTCGCCGACGGCCATGACGTGGAGCACGGGCCGCCCGATCGCGTCCTCGGCGATCCCCAGCACGCGGTGACGAAGGGCTTCCTGCGCGAAACCGGCAAAGGCTGAGCGCCTAACGCAGCCGCAGGCTCTCGAGGTCGATGATGTTCCGCTCGAGGGCGAGCGTCACCGCGTGGGCGCGGTCATCGGCACCGAGCTTCATCATCAAGCTCGCCACGTGGTTCTTCACGGTGGAGGCGCTCACCTCCAGCTCGTCGGCGATCCGCTTGTTCGAGAAGCCGCGGGCGATCAGCTTCAAGATCGCGATCTCGCGCGGCGACAGCTCCGGCGTGCGCAGGCGCTCGGCCATGGCGGCGGCGATCAGGGGCGGGATGCAGGGCTGGCCGGCATGAACGGCGCGGATGGCGGCGAGGATCTCGGGCCCCGGGGTGTCCTTGAGCAGATATCCCTGCGCCCCCGCCCGCAGGGCCTGGAACACCGCCTCGTCGCCGGAGTGGATGGTGATGACGATGATCCGCGCCCTCGGATCTTCCTTGCAGATCGCTTCGATGGCCTCGACACCGTTGCCGCCGGGCATGCGCAGGTCCATGAGCGTCACGTCGGGCTTGTGCACGCGGTACAGCTCGATGACCTGGCGGCCGCTCGCCGCCTGCCCGACCACCTTCATGTCCTCCTGGCGGTCGATGAGGGCGACGAGCCCGAGGCGGACGACGAGATGATCGTCGGCGGCCAGGATGCGGATCGGCGCGGCGGTCATGGCTTCTGATCATACGGCAAGCGGCAACGCCTCAAAGTCCAGAGGCCGCGTTTGTCGGCGCGAAGAGCTGGATTTCCGCGATCGACCAGCCGAATACCGCGTCGGTGCCGAGCTGACGCAGCCGGACATAACGTGCGCTGACGTTCCCCAGAGAGAACCGCACGGGCACGTCCCCCGGATCGGCGAGGCCGGCCGAAACCGCAGGGCCGGCGGCACCACCTTCCCAGGCGGGAAGCCAGTGCCGCTCGTCGGAGGAGACCTCGATGCGCAGCGTGCGCGGAAAGTCGCGCACGAGGGCACCGAGACATAACACCACCGTGCCGACGGGTCTTTCTTCGCCCAGGTCGAGCACGATCCTCTCGCGACCGCTCTGCGTGCCGCGGCTGCTCCAGAACGTGCGAGTATCGCCGTCGACTGATTTCGAAAGGCTGTCGGCGCCGACGTTGCTGCGAAGCGTACGCACCGGAACCCGTTCGCCCAGCGCCACGCGGGATGCGGATCGTCCGGCGAGGAGGAAGACGCTCTCCTGCGGCCCTTCACCGACAGGTCGCACACCGGGTTGACCGGCGATCCAGCGCTCCCAACTGCCGTCGGAATCCTGCGACCGGTCGACGCGAACCTGGATCGGGCCTCTCTCGGCAACCGCGGCGAGAACGCCGTCGTCGCGACTCGCGAGCCCGAGTCGCAGCGCGGCATAGTGCGGCGGCTCGTGTCCGCTGAATCCGTTCACCAGCGGACGTCGGTGGAACAGTGCGCGGTAGAGCGCGGCGGCATCGGCGTCACCTCCCGCCGGCAGATCGAGGACGGGCTCCGGCCCGCCACGCTCTTCGAGCACCGCGGAGCGCGCGGGGGGGGCGGGAAGCGGCAGCTCGCGGATCCACCCGTCCCACATCACGCCCAGCCCCGCGATCACGGCGATCGCCCACCGGCCGCGCCGCGACCGCGTCTGCAGCCGCGCGAGCACCAGGGCGGCGGTTACCGCCAGGCAGAGCGATGCCACCATCCAGAACCTCGCGGGCACCCGCAATGACGAAAAGCCCGGCAGCTGTAGCAGCCACCAGTAGGGTCCCTTGTTCCACATCAGCGTACCGAATGCGCGTGGGCTCGGGCCGAGAGAGAAGAACCCACACGCGATCGCCGCCGACGCGTAAAAGGCGAGAGTGGACCGCCGGCGCAGGGCACCGATGAGCTGCGGGTGCGTGACGGCGGCGGCGATCGCGAACGTCCACGCCAGCGCGAGCGGCTTGTCCACCGCCTTGACCGAGAGCTTGAGCGGGCCGAGCCCCACTCTCCAGGGTCCGATGACGACGGCGCTGAGCGCGACCGCAGCCGCGACCACAGCGACGCCGGCCATGCCGAGGCGGATCCGCGATCGGCCGGGTGCGACCGGCGCCGCGGTTCTGGAGACGCGCCACAGGCCGAAAGCCAGGATCGCCATCACCGTGATGCCGGGGAACAGCAGGGCCTCGCTGCCTTCGCCAGACCACGGCCAATGCGACAGCCGCGGCGAGCCGTACAGCAGCGCGGAGGCGTCGGCGCTGAAGCTCTCGATCTCGGACGGCGCGCGTCCGAGGCGATACTGCGCGTGCACGGCGCGATAGTGGAGAAACACCGGAAGCAGTGGCAGGAGAGCCACGGCCCACACGACGGCGAGTCGCGCCACTTTCGATCGCTCGCGCCATGGCGGAGCGAACCAGAGAATCCAAAACACTACGGCCGTCGAGAAATAGAACAGCGCGTAACCCTTGCAGAGGACCTGCATCAGCCAGGCGACGGCAAAAAGCGCCAATGCCCAGGGCGAGGAGGTCCGCAAATAACGGTGCAATCCCAGGAGCGCGAGCGGCATCCAGTACCACGACAAGATGTCGACGTGGGAGAGCTGCGCGATCCGATACGGTGCAAAGGCGAACACCGTGCCCCCGACGAATGAGGCGCCCTCGCTGCGCGTCAGCTCACGACACAACAGATACGCGGCGACACCGCTGAGCGGGAACGACAGCAGGAACGCCGCGTTGTAGGCGAAGACGGGACTGCCGCCGAGCCAGAGGATCGGCGTGGTGATGACGCCGAGGCCGACGACGTGCTCGGAGAACGCGAGCGCGCCGGGCACGGGATGGAAGAACGGCGCGTTCCACCAGCCCTCCGTGAACGGCAGGTGCCGCGAATTCCACCACATCAGCCAGATGTTGAGCACCGGATCGCCGAGGTCGTGCGCGATGCGGGTGCTCATCGACGCGAGCAGCGGCCAAGTCAAGAGAACGGCCAGGACCGAATACGCGGCAAGAGCCGCAAGCGCGCGGAGCGAGGGGGCCGGTGGCTCCGGCGAGACGGCGGGCATGCTCAGGACCGCTGAACCTACCCTCCCGGACGGCCCCGCGTCAAACGACGTGGGGCGCGGCGGTCATGGCTTCTGATCATACGGCAAGCGGCAGACGACCTCCGTCCCCTCGCCGGGACGGCTGCGCAGCTCGAGCTTGCCGCCCAGGGCCTCCGCGCGCTCGACCATGCCCAGCAGGCCGAAGTGCAGGGCCCCGCTCGCGGCCAGATGAGCCTCGGCGTCGAAGCCATGCCCGTCGTCCTTCACGCGCAGATGGACGGCGTCGTCGCCGAAGTCGAGGGCGACGGTGAGCGTCGACGCCTCCGCGTGGCGCACGGCGTTCAGCACCACCTCGTGCAGGATGCGAAGCAGGTTGTGCTCGATGGCCGGCGGCAGCGCATGCGCCTCGCCGCTGATGGTCACGGCCGGGCGCAGCGCGCTGCCGCTCGTGAGGTGGCGCACGCTGTCCGACAGGCTGTCCAGGAGGCCGTCGTTGCCCTTGGTCGTCTGCGCGCGCAGGACCCAGATGGAGCGCCGCACCTCGGCCAGGCTCGAGCGCGCCATGGCGTCCGCGAGCTGGAAATGCTCGCGCGCCACCGGCGCGTCGCGATCCATGGTGTCGAGGCCGGTCTCGACCTGCAGGCGTATGCCCGCCACGCCCTGCGCGAGGGTGTCGTGCAGCTCGCGGGCGATGCGGGTGCGCTCGCCGATGACGGCCGCGAAGCGCGATTGGATCTGCCGCAGCCGGAGGCGGTGCGCGGCCAGGGCGGCAGCGCCCACGGCGACGGCGCAGAGGACGTAGAACAGCGGCGTGTGATGGAAGGGCGGGCGGATGGCGAAGGCCAGCGACACCGGCTCGCCGTTCCACACGCCGTGCCGATTGCTCGCCATGACGAGAAACCGATAGTGCCCCGCCTGGAGGTTGCTGTAGTAGGCCTGGCGCCGGCTGCCCGCCTCGACCCAACCCTCGTCGAGGCCGTCCAGGCGGTAACGGAAGCGCACGCGATCGGAGAGGGCCGACGAGGAGTACTCGAGCGTCACCTCGCCGCGGCCGGGATCGTACTCCGCCCGCCTCTCGCTCGTGCCGTCGACTGTGACTTTCTCGATGCGCGCGCGCGGGGCGGGATCGTCCGTCGTCACGCGGCGCGGGTCGATGACGGAGACCCCCTTCGCGGTGGCGAACCACAACCGGCCGTCGGGGGCGCGAAACCCCGGGCTGTTGCTGAGGAGAGCCTCGGTGGTGCGCAGGCCGTCGGACGCATCGAAGAGAACGGGTGAGACCCGTGCGGAGCGGCCCTCCATGACGTCGCGCAGCTCGCGCTTGGCCACGCGGAAAAGAGTGGTGGCGCCGCCGACCCAGAGATGGCCGAGGCCGTCGTCGAGCACGACGCGCAGATAGTTCTCGGGCAGGCCTTCGCGCGACGTCACCGTCTGGAAGCGCTCGCCGTCGTAGTACGCGAGGCCGCCCGCGGTGGCCAGCCACAACCCGCCGTCGCCTTCGAGGGCGAGCGAGCGGATCCGCGCCTCCGGCAGGCCCTCGCGCCAGCGCGTCATGGCGGTGCCGTCGAGGAGGGCCAGGCCTTGCGAGCTGCCCATCCAGATGCCGCGCGCATCGTGCTGGACGGCGTGCAGGAAGCCCAGGGCGGGCCGCTTGCCGGGCAGGGACACGAAGCGGCCATCGACGAGGCGCACGAGCCCCTGGCTCATGCCCATGCCGGTGGCGAAGAGCATCAGGCCCTCGTCGTCCTCGAAGATGCAGACGACGCGCTGCCGCCAGACGGCCTCGCGCGGCGTGCGGTCGGCGAGCTTTCCATCGGCCAGGTGAAACAGACGGCCGTTCTCGGTGGCGATCCAGAGCGCGCGCTGGCGGTCCTCGTACAGGACCACCACGCTCTCGCGTCCGAGGTTGGCCGGCAGCACGAGCCTCTCCGCGCGTCCGCGATGAAGGCGCACGACCTCGCCGGACGCCGTACCCACCCACACCGCGCCGTCGCGCCCGCCGATCACCGCCGTCGTGCGGCCGTCGGCCACGCCTTCGAAACGGCCGTAGGTGACGAAGCCGCCGTCGCTGATGGAGGTGAGACCGTCGCCGGTACCGACCCAGAGCGTGCCGTCGGCGTCTTCGAACAAGCTCCGCACGTCGTCGTCGGACAGACCTTCGGACCACGTGAACGCCTCGAACCGCCCGCCGCTGCGACGGCACAGGCCTCCGGTCGTGCCGATCCACAGGTTCCCGTCGCGGTCTTCGAGCAGGGCGGTGACGTTGTCGTGGCACAGGCCATCGCGCCGGGTGAACGACTGGAGGGAATCACCCTCGAGACGGTGCAAGCCGTGCGGCGTGCCTACCCAGAGCGCCCCCGTGCGATCGAAGCGCAGGGCCTGGACGGAGTCGCGCACGCGGTCATGCCAGGTGAAGACGCCCGACTCCCCGCGCAGCAGGCCCTCACGCGCGCCGATCCAGACGATGCGGCCGTCGTCCGCGATGGCGCGCCCGGTCAAGGTGGGCGCCGCCTCCAGCGACTCGAGCCGGCCCGCCCACCACATCGGACGCAGCGCGTCCTTGGCCACCCACACGCCGCCCGCCGCGCGCGGCACGAGCCAGACGATCGGACCGGCGCGGCTGCGGCCGGAGAGCCGGCTGAAGGCACCGTCGCGATATCCCATCAGCACGCCGGAGGTGGTGCCCGCGTACAAGGCGCCGTCGGCGCCGGCCACCACCGCCGACACGCCGCCGTCGGCGAAGTCGGGGCTGTTGAGGGCGCTGTGGAGAACGAAGCCGGCGCCGTCGTAGCGGACGAGCCCACCGCTGGTGCCGAGCCAGAGATACCCGTCCTTCGTCTGGCCGATGGCATGGACGGTATTGCTGCCGAGGCTGGTGGCGCCCCACGTCTTGACCACGTACTGCGACGCCGCGCGCTGCGGGTCGAGCGCCCACGCGACGCTGGGCACGCCGAGGGCGAGGATGACGAGGAACCGCGCCGGCTTCATGGGAACGTGCGTCGATTGTCGCACGCAGCCTGCGGCCGCGAGCGGGGTTAGACTTCGAGCGGCGCGATGGGTACCGAGATCCGTCAGGCAATCCGGCGGCTCTGGCGGAATCCCGGCGTCTTCCTGCCCGCGACGCTGACGATCGCGGTGGGGGTGGCCCCGACGCTGCTCTTCACCGCTGCTTCGGATCGCGGACAGCGTCGCACGTTTCCGCATGGCGACCGTCCTCGTCGCGTGTTCGGCGGGCATGGCACTGGTCCTGGCCGGCGTCGGCGTCTTCGGCCTGCTCGCGTGGCTCATCCGCCGCGCGCGGCACGAGATCGGCGTGCGGCTCGCCCTCGGCGCCGCCCCCGGAGACATCGTCCACCTCACGCTGCGCACCGCCGGCAGCGTGTGCGCGGTCGGGTTCGTCCTGGGCGTCACCGCCGGCATCTGGAGCGCGACGCACATGCGCGAGCTGCTGTTCCGCGTGGCGCCCTGGGACGTCGCGACGCTCGTCGGGGGGACCGTGGTCGCGCTCCTTCTGGGTGCCGGCTCCGCCCTCATCCCCGCGCGCCGGGCGGCACGGACGGACCCGATCTCCGCCTTGCGGCAGGACTGAGAACGGACCCATACGTTCCGCTCGCCGGGCTACGGTGCGGGTGTTACGATCGTTTCCGTGAAGGCCGTCATGCTCGAAGTCGATCCCTCCCTGCTGGAGCAGCGCCGCCGCCTCGGTCTCGACCGTTGGGACGAGATGTGGGAGGAAGTGCTTCACATGTCACCGGCGCCGGGCAACGAACATCAGCGGATCGTCAGCGAGCTGCTGTTTTTTCTCATGGGAGTGCTCCGCGGGAACGCCCGCGGCACGATTCGCATCCAGATCAACGTCTTCGACGAGTCCTCACCCGTCGAGAACTACCGGATCCCGGATCTGACATTCGTGGCGGCGGGACGTGAATCGCTGTTGGCGGAAGACGGCGTCCGCGGCGGCGGCCCCGATGCTGTCATCGAAATTCGCTCCCCCGGAGATGAGAGTTACGACAAGCTTCCCTTCTTCGCCAAGCTCGGCGTGCGCGAGGTGATCGTCATCGATCGCGATACCAAACGAGTCGAAGTCTTCGCGCTCGGCGGCGGCAGCTATGCTGCTCGTGCGGTCGACGGCGACGGCACCGTCGTCTCGGAGGGACTCGGCGTTCGCTTCGCCACGCAAGGCGGCCGGCTGGTCCTCGGCGACGTCTCGAATCTCGACACGCACGCCGAGATCTGACCCCCGCCCGCTCGTTGTCATCTGCAACCTGACCTGTGACTCGTTCTGGAACGCGTTGCTCTCGAGGCGGACGGTTTCGAAACCGTGACACCACCGTTGCCGCACGACACACCGTTGTCAATAAGATGCCCATCGAGGCCACGACCCTTGCGCATTGCCATCGTCGCGATTGCCGTCGTCCTGCTGAGCGTCGTCCTGCTGGGCGCGAGCTGTGTCCCCGCGGAATGGGGAGCTAGCGCCGTCCTGCACCCTTACCGCCGGCCGGTCACGCTGACACCCCCCATCCCGCACGAGAAGATCGCGTTCGAGAACGATGGGGTGAAGCTCGTCGGCTGGGCCTTCCGTGCGCAGCCCTCGACGCGCGGGTGGCTCGTGTATCTGCACGGCATCGCCGACAACCGCCAATCCGCCATCGGCTTCGCTCAGCGCTTCGTGCCGCAGGGCTACGACGTCCTCACCTACGACAGCCGCGCGCACGGAGAGTCCGGCGGCGACGCCGTCACCTACGGCGTGCGCGAGAAGGAAGACTTGCGGCGGGCGCTCGACACCGTCGGTGCCAGGCGCGCCATCGTCTTCGGCTGCTCTCTCGGCGCCTCCGTCGGCCT
>Ga0114129_10013213_pt1 | contig 11761 bp, 12 predicted proteins | sample RhiMetdeltSRZDD1_FD_80071 | JGI IMG/M metagenome (GOLD analysis project Ga0114129, IMG submission 80071) | Populus rhizosphere microbial communities from Tennessee, USA - Rhizosphere MetaG P. deltoides SRZDD1 (version 2) (version 2) | ecosystem: Host-associated > Plants > Roots > Rhizosphere >... | reverse complement strand
GGCGGTTTGTTGGTGAAGACCCGGCACCCCCGGAAGCGGTATCGGGGAACTTGATAGGTGATGGTCTGGAGCGCGTTGGTGTAGAACGTGGAAGCCACACCGTACGATCCGTAGGCGCCGCCGTCCAGCAGCGTCTGGAGGTCCATGCCCGTGATGCTTCCGTCTTTTCGCACGCCGGTCCGCAGCTTCATCAGGACCGGATGCCGGCCGCGGTGGGCGTAGAAGACCTCCTCGCGGGTGAGACAGATCTTGACGGGCCGGCCGAGCTCGAGCGCCGCCTTCGCCGCGACGATCTCGTGATGGAAGGGGTCGCTTTTCCCACCGAACCCACCCCCGTTGGGCGTCGCGACGACCCGAATCCGGGAGGCCGGAACGCCGAGGACCCTCGCCAGCGCCCGGTGGACGTAATGCGGAGTCTGGGTGGACGAGTAGAGCGCCAGCTTGCCGTCGGCGTCGAGGACGGCCACACAGGCGTGCTGCTCGATCGCCAGATGAGTGTTCCCCTCGTAGAAGAACAGATCCTCGAAGAGATAATCGGCCGAGGCCAGGGCCGCTTCGACGTCCCCGAATTCCAGCGCCACTTTCTTGTGGACGTTTCCTTCCCCGTAGGCGTGAATCTTCGGCTCCGGGACAGACAGCGACTCCTCCGGGGTGGCGATGGTGGTGAGGGCCTCGTACTCCACCCGGATCCGATCGATCCCTTCCGACGCCGTCATCTCGTCGGTGGCGACCACGGCGGCGACCGGATCCCCCACGAAGCGGACCCGATCGAGGCAAAGCGCGTGTTCGTCCTGGCTGACGGGAAGAATGCCGTAGGAAACGGGGAGGTCGGCCCCGGTCAGGATCAGCTTCACACCGGGGAGCGCCGCAGCGCCGCGCGCGTCGATCCGGACGATGCGGCCGTGGGGAAGCGGAGAGCGCAGGATCTTGCCGAAGAGCATGCGGGGAAAGACGAGATCGTCGGCGAAGCGCGTCTGACCGGTAACCTTGGCCCGGGCGTCCACGCGGCGCCGGTTTCGGCCCACCAAGCTCGTCGCGCTCAATGCAGTTCCCCGTCGGGCACGGCGCCGGCCGCCGCGGAGCGCTCCTGACGGAGCCTTCGGGCGGCCTGCTCCACCGCTTCGAGGATCTGAAGGTAGCCGGTGCACCGGCAGAGCACGCCCGAAAGAGCCTCCCGGATCTCCTCCCGCGTGGGATCGGGCCGCGCATCCAGCAGCGCCTTTGCCGTGAGCAGCATCGCGGGCGTGCAATAACCGCATTGGGCGGCGCCGAGATCCGCGAACGCCTCCTGCAGCGGATCGAGAGCGGCGCCGCGGGCCAGGCCTTCCACCGTCTCGACCGAGGCGCCGTCGCACTCCGCCGCCAGGATCAGGCAGGAGAGGATGGGCCGGCCGTCGAGAAGGACCCCGCAGGCGCCGCACTCCCCGAGCTCGCAGCCGTGCTTCGTCCCCGGGAGGCCCAAGTCCTCCCGCAGAACCTCCAGCAGCGTCTTGTAAGTTTCAAAATGCGCCTCGAACGGCTCGCCGTTGATCATCAGGCGGATCACGCTGCGGGATCCGCGGGAACGCTCCGATTCGCGATCGCTCATCGGACCTCCTGCCGCCTGCCCCGCGGAAGCAGGCCGCGCACCAGGTACCCCGCGAAGCCATCGGCGATTTCCGACGGAGTGCGCGCGCGCCGCGGGTCGTACCACCGCGCCGACCAGTTCAACGCTCCGAGGATGGCCCGGGCGGCGAGCGCCGGATCCGCCGTCTCGAAGGAGCTCTCCCGGACTCCGTCCTCGATGATCCGTCTCAGCGCCCGCTCATAACGGTCCCGTTTCAGGATGATCCGGGCGCGCTGCTTCGCCGGCACGGCGTCGATTTCGAGGTGCGCGGCCGCGCCGGCCAGATCGTCGAGCATGCAGAGGACCTGCGACCGGATGACGCGCTCGAGCCGGTCGGGCGCCCGGCTTCCCTGGCGGCGGGCGCGGGCGACTTCCGCGAGCATCCGATCCAGCGAATGGTCCTGGCAGAAGGCGAGGAGATCGTCCTTGCCGTGGAAATAGTAATAGAGGTTGGCTGGGCTGAGTCCCGCCTCGCGGGCGATCTCCCTCATCCCGGTCCGGGCGAAGCCGTGGCTCCGGAAGGCCCGTCCCGCGGCGCGGAGAATCGCCAACCGCCGCTCCGTGAGGTGCCGGGGCGGACGGCCCGCCGGACGTCGTGGAAGCCGCCGCGCGGATGGCACCGAGGCGATTTTTGAACGAGTGTTCGAAATCGGAACCATGGTTCCATTCTCACGTCCGCTGCGGAATCTGTCAAGCGCTCCGCCGGAGAAGGTTGCCGAGGCCCCGGCGCCCTCCTTATAATCACGGGCCGATGGACCGGACATTCTGTTTCTATCATGCGGGGCTCGACCCGGAGACGACCCTTCTCGTGGACGGACTGGTTCCCCGGTGCCGGACTCTGAGTCACTGGCCCGGAAACCGGACGCCGGCAAGGTATCGCGCGGACACCAGCACCGAAATGGCGCTTCTCCTGGCGGGAGATCCCGACCGGGAGGAGTTCCTGGCGCCGGTGCGGACGGTCTCGAACAACCATCTCGACACCGACGGCCTCCTCTCCGCCTGGGCCGTTCTGCATCCCGCCGAGGCGATGCGCCACAAGCGTTTTCTCGTCGACGCGGCGCGCGCCGGCGACTTCGGAACGTTCACCTCCTCCGACGCGGTGAAGTTCGATCTCCTGGTGACCGCCTGGGGAGATCCGGAGCGCTCGCCTTTAGGCCGGCAGCTGAAGGAGGTGGATGAGGAGGAGCGGCAGCGGATCGCCTACGAAGATCTTCTCCCGAGGCTGCCCGATCTCTTTTACAAGGTTGACGCGCACCGCCGTCTTTGGGAGGACGAATTCGAGGCCATCGTGCACTCCTTCCAGCGGGTGCGGGACGGGGCCGCGGCGATCCGCGAGTATCCCGCCTCACGCCTCTCCGTCCTGGAGACGGAGGAGGACCTGGAGCCGATGGCGCGGTTCGACTCGTGCCGCTTCCATCGGGTGCTCACGGCGCACCGGGACGGGAGGGGCTACTGTTACCAGCTCGAGCATCACATCTTCTCCTGGTTCGATACGGTCACTCCTCCCAAGGGGGATCGATTGGACCTTACCTTTCTTGCCCTGCAGCTCGGAGAGATCGAGCCCGTCCGGGACGGGGTGTGGACGTATACGGGGAACCACGACCTTTCGGCCCGGTTGTTCCTTTCGGACGCCGAGGGGGACGCGATGGTGAGCGGGCTGCCTCTGCCGCGCGTCGAGGGGCTTTTCGTCGAATCGCTTCGAGGACGATAGGTTTCAATGCTGGACCGGATCCCGTTCGGGCCGATCCTGGTGATTCTGTCGGTCGTCTCCATGATTCTGTTTCCAGTGCTCGTGGGGATGGGAGCGGCGGTGTCGCTGAAGGCTCTCGACGTTCCCGCGCACGTGAACTGGGCGATTCCGGTGACGCTGCTGGCCATCTTCAGCCACGCCATCATCATGTTCTACTTTATCGGAACGGGATCCCGCATCAAGGAGGTGGTTCGCGAGCTCAAGCTGGAAGAGGGCCTCTATCGGAGGACCCTGGCGTTCAAGGCGCGCGTCTTCCCCCTTTCCACCCTCACCATGGCGCTGATCATGACGGCCTACGTGCTTGGCGGGGGGGCCCATACGCACTTTCCCTGGACACCACCCCTGCTTCACGGCCTGACAGCTCTCGCCGCCGCCGTGCTGAACACCGTTCTGTCCCTCCGCGAAGTGGTCTGCATCAGTGAGAACCTGACGCTCGTGGATGACGTGGACAAGGCGGTCCTGGCGGCGACTCGCTGACGGATTCTCCCGCGGAAGGGCTTGCCGCGAGCAACTCCTCGTCGTACTTTTCATCCATGAAGCCTCGCCCATGGATCGTCCCCGCAGCCGCCCTGGCGTGCCTGCTGGCGTCGGGGGCGGCCTTCCCCGAAAACGAACCGGACCGGGTCGTCGGCGATGAAGTCCTTCGGGACTTGGCTGCCGCCGGAGAAGCCCGGGTGCTGATTTCCCTGCGCCCGCACGAGGGAAGGCCGTCGCGTCCCGTCGCCTCGGAAGCGCGGCGCCGCGCGGAGGAGCTGCTCGCCTCGCTCCCGCCTGGTTCCTTCCGGGACGCCCGGGCTCTCGGTCTGGTGCCGCTGGTTTTGGCGCGGATCACCGATCGGGCTCTGAACCGCCTGCGCGCGGATCCGCGAGTGTCCCGCATCGATTCGGACGGAAAACTCTTCGGCGCGCAGACCGGGCCGAACTCCCAGGTGGGGGCCGATCGCGTGCAGGCCCTCGGGTTCGCCGGTCAGGGGGTCGTCGTGGCGGTGCTCGATTCCGGAACGGATCCGCTGGGGAACGTGGATCTCGGATCGAGCCTGGACGCTGAAGAGTGCTTCTGCTCGAACGGCGGAGGATGCTGCCCCGATGGCTCTTCGAGGCAATCCGGCGCCGGAGCGGCGGCGAGCGTCACCTCGCATGGACCCGGGGTCCTCGGGATCATCACCTCCGACGGCGTCGCGGCGCCTCGCGGAGTGGCTCCGGCGGCCCGCGTCGTGGCCGTTCGGGTCCTGGATGACGGTCTGATCGGCACCTTTTCGGACGTCCTCGAAGCGCTGGACTGGGTCCTGCAGAACCGCCCCGACGTCCGACTGATCAACCTGAGTCTCGCCGCCGGCCCGTTCGATCCCGACTGCGATCATCTCAGCGCTTTCAACGAAGGAGTTGCCGGCCTGTCGCAGGTCCTCCGGGCGCGCGGGGGCCTCATGATCGCCGCCTCGGGAAATCACTTCAGCGCGACCCGGATGGGCTCTCCCGCCTGCGTCTCGTCGGTGGTCAGCGTGGGCGCCGTGACCGCGTCGGATCTCGTCATGAGCTTCAGCGATGCCTCGACGTCGCTGGACCTGCTGGCTCCCGGAGACCGGATCGTCACGACCGGATCGTACGGAGGGATCGCCACCTTGACGGGGACCTCCGCGGCGGCTCCTCACGTCGCCGGGGCGGCCGCGCTGCTGATCTCGGCGTCGCCGGATCTCTCGGCGGGGGAGCTCGAGTCACGCCTCGAGAGCCGCGGCGTTCCCGTCTTCGATCCTCGCAACGGACGGATCTACCCGCGGCTCGATGCCTACCGGGCGCTCCAGGTCCCCGCGGAGGTTTCCGTCCACCCCTCGGTCTTCTCCGCGAGGAGCCGGGGAAGGGGAATGACGGTGATCGCGGAGCCGCGCCCGCCCTTTCTCGCGTCCGACCTCGATCCCGGCTCCTTCACGGTGTCGATGGACGGGGGTCCGCGCATTCCGGTGAGCGGAGGTGCGGAGCTGGGCGATGCCGATTCGGACGGAGTCGCCGATCTGACCCTGCACGCCGACCGTCGCCAAGTGCTCTCGCAGATTCCGGCCGCGGGAGCTTCCACACTCGTGCTGGAAGGTGAGTTCTTCGGAGGCCCGGGATGCCGGGGCCGGACAACCGTCCGGATCCTGGCGGCCGGCCGCAATTCAGCCGCCTTCGAACCGATGCCCTGAGGACTGGGAGTCCGCGGCGGCGGGCAGCCCCCGGGTGAGGCGGACGACCGCCCGGGCGGCCCGCGGGTTCGCGCTCAGGAGACCCACGAGGCGACGGAAGAAGAGGGGCCTCGCAACCAGCCATCGCAACCCGGCGCAAACCGCGAGGCGCGAGCCAGCCAGCCGCCGGATCCGTTCCGCGTAACGACGCCTCGCCACCGCGTCCTCGCCCCCCCCCCGCGCCAGCATCATGAGCGAGGTCCGGGCCGCCGCCTCGCCGCCGAGAAGGGCCAAGGCGAGCCCTTGGCCCGAGAATGGATCGACCATGCAGGCGGCGTCTCCGGCCAGGAGAATCCGCGGGGCCGACGCCCTCCTCAGGCCGATCCGCACCGGGAAGACGGCGTGCCGCTCCAGAATCGGGCGCCGGGAGCGCAGCAGCTCGCCGACGATCGAATGGGGCGCGCAGCGGCTCAGAAGCAGGCTTACCGGATCGGATCCGCGAATCGCGGCGGGATCGAGCAGCGCGCCGAGGCACCAACGATCTCCCTCGATCGGGGCCAGGCCGGCGTAGCCCGCCTCCAGCAGCAGGAGATCCACGCGATCGGGAGGCGCCGTGAGACGGGCGAAATGAAGCTGGATCCCGAGCCATGAGGCGGACCGCGGAGACTTGATCCTCGCTTCCGCCGCCACGGCCGAATTCCTTCCGTCGGCCCCTACGATGAGAGAAGCGCGAACGGTGCGGGAGAATCCGGTGCCCTGGATCACCGCCGTTCGACATCCGGATTGGGGCTCCGAGATGCGCGTGAGACGAGCCCCCCGGACGATCCGCGCACCGGCCGATGCGGCGGCCGACGCCAGAGCGGCATCCAGCCGGCGGCGGCTCAAGGAGAAGCCAGTCCATCCTCCAGGAGCCGGAAGGGTCGCCTCGAAAGAGCGCTCTCCCGGCACCGCGACGCGCGCCCGCCGGATCGGGAGCGCTCCAGCCTCCCGCAGCCGTCCCGCGAGTCCGAGCCGCTCCAGAACGGGAACTCCTTCAGCGCTCAGGAACTCACCGCAAACTTTTCCTTCGTCTTCCGCCCGGGGTTCGACGAGCAGCACGTCCCGTCCCTCCCGGGCGAGCCTCGCCGCGACGATCGATCCGGCCGGCCCGCCGCCCGAGATCAGCACTTCCGTCGACGCCGGGATCCGGGAGGGGTCGGGTTTCAAGGCGCGCCCCGATCCATGAGGAGGATCCTCAGCGGGAAGACCTTTTCCACCCGCCCTCGGGTCCAGCCCGCTGCGCGGATCAGCTCCAGCGCCTCCGACGGGGTCAGCGCCCGCAGAACGGACAGCGGAGCGTCGTGGAAGGACATCCTGCCGCGCAGTAAGGTCCTCGAGAAGACGCGCGTGCACCAATACTCCCAACGTCCCCGGCGGAGATCGCTGACGATCACCTCCACGCGGGCGAGTGGGGAGAGGGAAGCGAGGAAGCCGGCCGCGTCGGCCGGCATGATGTGATGCAGGAGAAGGGTGCAAAACACGAAATCGAAGCTGCCGGGAAGGAACGGAAGCGTCAGGGCGTCTCCCCGGACCAGAGAGGTGGAGTCCTTTTCGATCTGATCCCGGGCGTAACTCAAGACTTCGGAGCTGCGGTCGAGCGCCACGATGCGGGCCGGGATGCCGAGGCGCCGGCACAAGGAAGCGAGCGCCCGGGGTAGATCGGCGCCTCCCGTGCCGACATCCAGCGCCCGGAGGGTCCGTCCACGGGGCCAGTCCCGGAGGCGGCGGCGCAGACGCGCAAGCACCGGCCGCAGGCCGCCCCACCGCAGGTTGACGCTCTCGAGGTCGCGCAGGCTCTCCCGGAGGTCCTCGGGAGGAGGATGCGGCAGGTCCAGGAGCTCGCTGCGGCTGGATCGCTTCGGCGGCCCGAGCATTTTCGCGCCTCACTCCCGGTGCGCAGAGAGGACCAGCGCGGCGTTCTTCGATCCGAAGCCGATGCAGTTGCACAGGGCCAGATCGACCCGCAGCGCGCGGGCCCGGTGGGGAATGTAGTCGAGGTCGCATTCCGGGTCCGGAGCGTCCAGGTTGAGGGTGGGATGAAAGACTCCGTCCCTCATCCCCAGGAGGGTCGCGGCCAGGGCGGCCGCTCCGCAAGCGCCCTGGGGATGGCCGATGATCGACTTCAAGGCGCTCATCGGGATGCGATCCGCGGCGTCTCCGAAGCACTTCCGGATCGCGCGGGTCTCCACGACGTCGTTGAGCCGGGTCGAGGTACCGTGCAGAGACACGTATCCCACTTCGGCCGGAGATCTTCCCGCCTGCTCCAGCGCGAGGGACATGGCGCGCGAAGGTTCGACTCCGTCGTCCTCCAGCCGGACGCGATGGTAGGCGTCGCACGTGGATCCATAGCCCAGGATCTCCCCGTAGATCTTCGCGCCACGGCGCACCGCCCCTTCCCGCTCCTCCATCACCAGCATCCAGGCGCCCTCTCCCAGCACGAATCCGTCCCGATCCCGGTCGAAGGGGCGCGACGCCCGGGCGGGGTGCTGGTTCTGCGTGGAAAGCACCTTCATCATGCCGAAGCCGGTCATGATTCCGCGGGAGATGGTCGAATCGACGCCGCCGCTCAAGAGGCGATCCATTCCTCCCCAGCGAATCGTCTCCAGAGCGTATCCCACGGCGTCGCTGGAGCTGGTGCAGCCGTCGGACACGACGTGGCTCCGTCCGCGAATCCCGAAGGCGATGGAGATTTCGCTTCCCACGGTGCCCGTGGTGGAGCTTGGGATGGAGTAGACGCTGGCTTTGCGGATCTCGTTCTTGAAGTAGTGCTCGTACTGCCGTTCCGTGAACTCGAGCGCGCCGCCGCCGCAGCCGATGAGGACTCCCAGGGAGCGGGGCTCCGCGATCTTCCCGCACTCGTCGAGCAGCTTCGCATCCTCGAGGGCCTCCCGCGAGGCGGCGAGGGCCAGCGGGACAATCCGCGGAGTGTGCCGGCGCTCCTTGGGCGGGACGAAATCGTCCTCGCGGAATCCCGTCACCTCGCCGGCGATCTGGGATTCGAGCCCCGAGGGATCGAACGAGGCGACTCGCCGGATTCCGCTCTCTCCGGAGAGGGTCGATCTCCAGAACGACTCGCGACCGATCCCGTTGGGAGAGATCGCGCCGATGCCGGTGACGACGACCCGGCGCGGAAGTCTTCCGGTGGCGAAAAGTCTCGCGTCTTCCGTCAGCACCTCAACCTCCACGCCGGCGGCCCAGCCACGGAGTCATTATAGGGGGACACCCGGCCGGTGGACACCTCGCCGTCCAATCTTTACATCGTCGCGAGGGAAGTGGATAATGTGGCCGTCACAAGGGGGGATTGATGCCCATCCTCGCCCGGGACATCATGACGCGGACCATCGACACGGCGACCGCCTCGATGCCCATCGACGATCTCTGCGAGATCTTCCAGACCAAGAACATCAAAGGCGTTCCGGTAGTGGACTCGGGAGGACGCCTCCAGGGAATCGTCACCGAAAGCGACGTCGTCTTCGGAGGACTGGGCCGCGGCGGAAGCGGCTCTTCCTCTCCGGCGGAAGGCCGGCTTCCCGGACCGGGACCGACCACGGTCGGAGAGATCATGACGGAGCCGGCGATCAGCGCGGAGGAAGAAACACCCGTGGAGAAGATCGCCGAGATCATGTGGAGAATGCGTATCCATCGGATTCCGATCTGCCGGAAAGGCCGGCTCACCGGAATCATCAGCACCCTCGACATCTGCCAAGCCGTGGCGCAGGGCCGCCTCGCGCCGCCGGCCGCGGCCTCCCCCAAACCCCGAAAGCGCACCCGCCGTTGATCCGCGCTCCATGGCGGCGCCGCGTCCACCGGCAATCGGGATCGGCCGTTGATTCACGCACGGAATCGTTCTCGCAGTCCGCGGGATTCCCGGTCATTTTCAATTTACATTGAGGATCGCTTCTGGTATAACGACGCACCGACGCGGGAAAAGCAATCCGACCCTCCGCCGATTCCCGATGCATGGGAGACTCCATGAAAACGCTGAGCATCCGGCAAGCCTCCGAGACGATCGGTCGCGCGCCCGCCACCGTCCGCCGATACATCAAGTCGGGACGTCTGCCTGCGCAGAAAGAGCAGGGGAAATTCGGCGTCGAGTTCCGGATTCGCGAAGAGGATCTCGAGAGCCTGGGACTGGTGCGCGGCGAAGCTCTCGTGCGCCGCGATCCTCCCGGGCCGCCCGCCTTGGGCCCTCGGGAGCCGGCCGGAGTGGACCCGGGGCGATGGGTGCCGCGCGAGCTCTACAGCGAGCTCGTGATGAAGCACGAGAGACTGCTGGTCCAATACGGCATGATCCGCGCCGGAAGCCAGAAGACGCTCGAATACCGCGCCGAGGCGGAGATGAAGGACGCCCTTCTCGCGGAGCGTGAAAAGGAAATCCGCGAAAGCCGCGAGCGCGCGGAGAAGGAGATCGGCTTTCTGCAGCACCACCTCCGGCAGGCCGAGGTCGAAATCGAGGATCGCAACATCGAGCTCTCCCTTCTCCAGGAGAAGGTCCGCCGCCTGGAGACGGCGGCCGCCGGAGCCGCCGCGGTTCGCAGCTTCGAGGAGGAGGTCCGCGCCATCCAGGAGCAGGAGTCGCGCGCGGCGGAGGTCCCTGTCCGCTCGCCCGATCACGCCGACTCGCGGAAGATCAACGTTCTCCAGGACTGGCTCAGGGCCTGCGAAGCGGAGAATCCGGGAGAAGAGAGGTAGGCGGGGGCCAGTCTCCCGCCTCCGGCCGGCTTCAGCTCTTGCGCCGCAGGGCGCGGGAAGCGTCGAGCCGGAGCCTCCCGCGACGGGCGTGGATCCGCGGGCCGGCAGGTTTTGCCTTGCGCCTTGCGGAGAACGCCGCGAGCAGGGACGCGAGCCCGGTGAGCCGGGACCGTTCTCCCCGGCCGCCGCGTGATCCCGGAGAGCGAGAGATCGGGCGCAGCGTGCGCGACGCTTGGCTGCGCGTCAGGCCGCAGTCGCGGCCGATTCGGTGGATGATCTCCTTCTTGGTCATCGTCCCGGCTCCCGCGGAGAGGCGTTCTTGGGGACGCCGCTCCGTTCGAACGCCGCGGCTCAGGACATCCTTCGGCGCAATATAGTGGCGCGGGCCGGCCGGTCAAGATTCCCTTGCACCGATTACGGAATCGACACCAACCTCAACCGAAAGGCGAAGCCGTGAAAAAGAGATTCTTCCTCTCAGCGATGGCGATGGTGTGGATGGCCGGGATTCCCGGCCGGGTGGGGGCGCAGGAGATCACCGGGAATCACCGTCTGATGGAGAGTTTCATCCAGGACGGCTCCATCCTCCGGCAGGGCTGGCTCGAAGCGGCGGCGGCCTATTCCCATTGGGGAGACGGGCACGACTCCGAGATCGGCGCCCGCGTCGCCTTTTCCTTCAAGGAGAGAATGGAGGTGGGCGGTCAGTTCTACTATCTCGACCGGACCCGCCCGGAGAACGCCGTGCTGTTCGGAGAGCGGCTTTCTTCGGACATCAACGAAAACGGTCCCGGGGACCTCGATCTCTACGGCAAGTTTCGCTTCAGGACCGAGCCGCGGGATTGGAGCGCCGGGCTCATCGTCAAGCTTCCCGGAGGGGACGATCGAGAGCGACTCGGATCGGGCCGGACGGATTACGAGGCCTTTCTCGCCACGCGTCAGACCTACAAGAAGTTCGCATGGATCGGCAACGCCTCGCTGCGTCTGAACGGGGACTCCCGGACGCCGGGCGGAGGCAACGGAAAGCTCTCGAGCGCGCTGGGAGCGGGGACCATTCTCAAGCTGTCGTACGCCTGGTCCTTCCTCGCCGAGATGCGCTACGAAACGAGGCGCTACGACGGCGGAGAGGTCGACTTCCGGATTGTTCCGGCGATCGATTTCCGTCCCAACGAAAACCTCGCCCTCCGGCTGGGAGCGGCTTTTGGTCTGGCCGACGGCGCGCCCGACGAGGAAGGGACCTTCTCGGTCGTCTTCCACTACTGAGGCGGCGCCACTCCCCCGGCCGCCATTCGCCTCCGCCCTCCGCCGACGCTATGATCGTCCCGTCCGGCGCGGAGCCGACTGCCCGCGAACCCCTTCTCAGGAGACTTCGATGAAACCCCTGCCGGCTCTCGTCCTGCTATCTTGCCTCGTCTCCGTGGAAGCTTGGGCAAGGCCGTCCTCTTCCGGGCAGGAGGAGGTCTTGGATGCTCCGGGGGGCAAGCCGATCGCCATCCTGCTGCCGGGGGCCGAAGCGACCCGGGG
>Ga0114129_10013212_pt1 | contig 11761 bp, 10 predicted proteins | sample RhiMetdeltSRZDD1_FD_80071 | JGI IMG/M metagenome (GOLD analysis project Ga0114129, IMG submission 80071) | Populus rhizosphere microbial communities from Tennessee, USA - Rhizosphere MetaG P. deltoides SRZDD1 (version 2) (version 2) | ecosystem: Host-associated > Plants > Roots > Rhizosphere >... | reverse complement strand
GCGGTCGATGACATAGCGGAGGAGCAGCAGGCCGACAAAGATCAGCATCGCGACGAACAGGGCGACACGGGGAGCGACAACGACGGCGGTTCCGATGCTGACACCGGCGAGTAGTGAAGAGGGGATCTCGCGGCGAGACCTGAACGCGTCGAGAGTGAGCACGGTGAAGAGCGCGCACAGCGCGAATTCGAGTCCCTTGATAGGGCCGGGCAGCAATCGGGCGACAAGGACGCCAACGAGTCCGCCGCCCACCCAGTAGATCTGGCACGCGACCTGCATTGCGAGAATCCGAGCGGCAGATTGCTGGGACGTGGGAAGTGAGGCGTTGACGGCGTAGACCTCGTCGATCATCGCGTACGTGGCATAGAGCCGAGCGAAACGGTTCCGAATCAGGTGCCGCGGAAAGGAGAACGCGTAGAACACGTGCCGGAAGTTGACGACGAAGACGGTGACCGCGACCGCAGCAAACGACGCGGTGGTTGCGATCATGCCGACGAGCAGCAGCTCCAGCGAGCCGGCGAACACCGAGAGTGACAGGGCCGGCGCAACCCACCACGGCAAATGCAGCTGCATGACCAGCAGGCCCAGAGCGATGCCGAACGGGAAGATACCCAAGCCGGCGGAGAACGAGTCGGTGATACCGGCGACAATCCGGGCGCGGCGACCGGCGGGTGCCACGATGTGCTCAGATGTTGCCGCAGTGGGAACCGATGTGGGCATGCCCACATCGTCGCGAATTTGATGCGCCATGTGGTTGCGAATATTGCTCTGTAGTTATCGATTAGAGCAATACTCATCCCATGGATGGACTAGATCGAGCAATCATCGCTGAGTTGGAACAGGATGGCCGGCTAACCAACGTTGATCTGGCGGCCCGCGTGGGGCTCACCACCGGCCCCTGTCTGCGCCGAGTCCAGCGGCTCGAGTCCACCGGCGTCATCCGCGGCTACCGAGCCATCATCGACCCGGCCGCCATCGGACGTGGATTCGAGGTCCTTCTCGACGTCGATCTATTCGCCCAGGACGCAGCAACAGTCGAAAGCTTCGAGTCCATACTCGCGGCAGCCCCTGAGATCATCGAGCTACGCCGGCTGTTCGGCAAGCCCGACTACTTCGTCCGGGTAGCGGTGGCAGACCTTCCTGCGTACGAGACGTTCCTCAGCAACCGTGTCATGACCATCCCCGGTGTCGGCCGCGTGCACTCGCGGTTCGCCATGAAGAACATCAAAGGTGCAGCAGCCGACCTATAGGTTGCGCCGGTGCTGTCATACGTCGTAGGCGTAAGCCTTCCGTGGATGCCGCAAGCGCCACCACAAAGGCGCTCAGCGCCAGCCAAGTTCGGGCGCAACGTGGCGTACCACGCTATCGAGGATGTGCGCGTTGTAGTCGACGCCGAGCTGGTTCGGAACTGTCAGTAGCAGTGTGTCCGCGGCCGCGATCGCCTCGTCGTCGGCTAGTTCCTTCACCAGCTGGTCCGGTTCTCCGGCGTACGTCTTGCCGAATCGGGCCAGACCGCCGTCCAGATAGCCAACATGGTCTTCGCCACCAGCCTCGCGACCGAAGTAGGCGTCATCCAGGTCGCTGACGATAGGGAAAATGCTTCGGCTGACGGAGACTCGCGGCTCGCGCTGATGGCCGGCGGCGTTCCACGCGTCGCGGAAGCGCTGGATCTGCTCGGCCTGAAGCTGATGGAACGGCACCCCGGTGTCTTCGGTCAGCAGCGTCGAGCTCATCAAATTCATGCCCTGCGTTCCAGTCCATTCGGCCGTCTGGCGGGTTCCGGCACCCCACCAGATCCGTTCCCTAAGCCCTGCCGAGTGCGGCTCCAGCCGGAGTAGACCCGGCGGATTGGGGAACATCGGGCGCGGATTGGGTTCGGCAAAACCCTCGCCTTTGATCACCTCGAGGAAGACCGCCGCGTGCTCACGAGCCATGGCCGCATGGTCGGAGCCTTCGGCGGGCGCGTACCCGAAGTAACGAAACCCGTCGATCACCTGCTCTGGTGACCCACGGCTGATTCCCAATTGAAGCCGCCCACCAGCAATGAGGTCTGCGGCTCCCGCGTCCTCGGCCATGTAGAACGGGTTCTCATAGCGCATGTCGATCACGCCAGTCCCGATCTCGATCCGGCTGGTCCTGGCCCCGATTGCGGCAAGCAGCGGGAAGGGCGAAGACAACTGGCGTGCGAAGTGATGCACCCGGAAGAAGGCGCCGTCGGCTCCGAGCTCTTCGGCGGCGACCGCGAGCTCGATGGACTGAAGGAGCGCGTCGGAGGCCGAGCGGGTCTGCGACTGTGGCAGCGCTGTCCAGTGGCCGAATGACAAGAACCCGATCTTCTTCATGCTTAATACAACAACGCGTGAGCGTCTGGCGCTTCAGCCACCCCGAATCAGGGCAGTCGCGCCACGTCAGGGAGCTTCCGACAGTCCTAGTCTGATCGTCACAAAGGAGAGCAGCCATGAGCGAGTGGACGAGCGAGGAGTTCACCAAGATCGGTACAGCCGAGGAGCTGAGACTCGCGTCGATGCGACGCGACGACACGCTGCGTAAGCCGGTCACCATGTGGGTGGTGCGCTGGTGTGCTGAGGCGCAGCCGCTAGGGAGCAGATGACGCAGCACGAGCATGGTGATGCGGAGGAACCGACTGCCTCCGGGCCGGCCGTTTCGGCAGTGACAGCAGCCGAGTCGTCCCCCTGGGCCCCACTCCGCCAGCCCGGGTTCCGGTGGCTTTGGCTGGGAATGTTCATCAGCTACATCGGCGCCTGGATGCAGACCGTCGGCGCGCAGTGGCTGTTGGTGGACGCTCCTAATGCTGCAGCGCTTGTCTCCTTGGTGCAGGCGGCGATGACTTTGCCGGTCATGCTGTTGGCCCTGCCAGGAGGAGTCCTGGCCGACTCTTTTGACCGGCGTTGGCTGTTACTCACAGTTCAGGCGTACTTCTTCGTTGACGGGGTCTTGCTGACCGTGCTCACTGCCGTGGGACTGATGCCGCCGGCACTGCTGCTCGCGTTGATCTTCGCGTTCGCGATCGGAGCAGCGGTGCAACTCCCCACCTGGCAGGCAACGATTGCCGAGCTCGTGCCAAGGTCGCAGCTCCGGGCCGCCACCCGGCTGGAGATGGTCGGCGTGAACGTCGCTCGCGCCGTCGGGCCCGCATTGGCTGGGCTGGTCATTGCAGGCTTCGGAGTGCCTGTCGTCTTTGCGCTGACCGCACTGTCAGTGGTCTTCCTCACAGTCGCCCTACTCCGCTGGCGTCGGCCATTGGCTGACTCGGAAGCTCGCCGGGAACGGTTCGTTCCGGCGCTTCGCGCCGGCGGTCGCTACGTGTGGCATGAGCCTGTGGTGCGTCGCATTCTGCTCAGGGTGGTGCTGTTCATCCCGGCGGGCGTGGCCCTATGGGCGCTACTGCCGCTGATTGCCAATCAGCTGTTGGGTCTCGGACCCGCTGGCTACGGAGCCCTGTTCGGCGCGTTGGGAACGGGCGCGATTATCGCCGCCCTCGTGCTCGGACGGGTGAGGGACCGTCTGTCCACCAACGGTCTGCTGACCGCAGCCGGTGTACTCTTCGCCGCAGCCCTGGCCCTCATCGTGTTGATCCCGAATTTCTGGGCGGCGCTTGCGATCCTCGTTTTCGCCGGCTTGGCCTGGACTGCTGTGATCTCGACATTGAACGCCGAGCTCCAGCTGTTCCTACCGGTTTGGGTCCGCGCTCGGGGTTTGGCCATTTACATGGTGACCTTCACTGGTTCGATGAGCGTCGGTGCGCTGGTGTGGGGGGTGGTCGCTGAAGTAGTCGGCTTGCAGGTGACGTTCTTTGCCGCCGCAGTTCTGATGCTTGTCGGCGTAGTCGCCGGGATCTTCCGCCGGCTACCGGAGACCGGCCACCTCGACCCAGAACTGGCCGTCTACTGGCCCGAAGCAAGATTGGCCTTCGATCCTGAGCCCGATAGCGGACCTGTCCTCGTGACAGTGGAGTACACGGTGTCGCCCGAGCGGGAATCTGACTTCCTGGGCGCGATGGACCACCTTCGCCAATCGCGACGCCGCACCGGGGCCACCCGCTGGGAGCTGTACCGAGATGGCGACCGACCCAACCGCTTTATCGAGCAGTTCAGCGTGCCGTCATGGGAGGAACACCTGCGTCAGCATGCCGGACGTTTGACTGCAAGTGACCAAGAGGTCGAGGAAACAGCATTGGCATTCTCGGATCCGCCGGCGCGGGCCGAACACCTCTTTCCGCCCTAGAGCTACTTACGAGCCGTGATCTTGCCCAGCCAGCCGAGGTTTGTGCCTGCATGGGCTACGTGGGTGAATCCCGCGGCAGTGACCAGACCGAGAGCTTTGTCGATCATGTCCTCGTCAGTGGATCGGCGCAGCCATCGCAAACGGCGATGAGCATGTCCGCCACGGAATTCGGCGATCAAGAGCCGTCCACCAGGTTTGAGCACCCGGTACATCTCTTCGACTGCAGTTTGTTGATCATCCTCAGCTACGTGGTGCAGGACGAGTGTGCAGGCCACCGCGTCGAAGGTGGCATCAGAGAACGGAAGGTGTTGTGCGAAGGCGATCTGGAAGCGTGCCGGCAGCCCACTTTTGCGGGCTCGGCTGGTCGCCAAGTTGATCATCTCGGTAGCGGCATCAATCCCGTCCACCGAGCCGCCAGGCGCCACCCTTGCGGCAAGCACCATGGCAAGGCGCCCGGTGCCGCAGCCCACATCGAGAACCCGATCACCGACTCGGAGCTCAAGATCGTCAGCGAACATCCTGCGGAGTCGGCTTCCGCGTCGCCAGCGCAAGCCGGTAGCCATGTCGTACAGCCGCGCCCAGTGAATCGGTTGGTCGCTGCTGGGGTGATGGGTATGGCTGTGAACCATTGGCAATCTCCTGTGCTCGCGATGGAAACTACGTGATTTTGCGGATGTTGAACATACGTAGGTCTCCTAGCGTGCGGGCTAAGAAACCTTCGGGGCTGCTCGCGCAGATGCCGACGCTCGCAGCTCGCACCGTACCCAGGAGGGACAGGATGAACGAACCGGACTGGAAGGGCCCGTTGGGTGAGGCCTTTGACCATGCCGTTGCGTACCTGCAGGAGCTGCCGGGCCGGCCGATCACTGCCTCTGCCACGCTCGCAGAGCTGCGGTCGGCCTTGGGCGGGCCACTTCCCGAGCAACCGTTGGACCCCCGGGACGTCGTCGCTGATCTGGCCAAATCCGCCGATCCCGGGGTTGTGGCCTCAGGCAGCGGCCGCTTCTTCGGGTTCGTGGTGGGCGGCGCCACCCCGGCGGCGCTGGCGGCCGACTGGCTGGCCTCGACGTGGGATCAGAACGCTGGCCTCTACGTCCTTGGCCCAGCAGCCAGTGTTGTCGAAGAGGTAGCGGGGGAGTGGCTGACCGAGTTGTTCGGTCTGCCGGCTGGAGTGTCGGTGGGTTTCGTGACCGGCGCTCAAATGGCCAATTTCACGGGGCTGGCCATTGCCCTCTACGAGGTGCTGCGCCGGGCGGGCTGGGATCTGAATGCCGATGGCCTTTGGGGTGCGCCGCGCGTACGCATCCTCGCCGGCGAGGCGCGTCACGGCACCATTGACCGGGCGCTCCGCTTCCTTGGCGCCGGCAGCGCGACTGTTGAGGAGATTGCAGCCGACGAGGAAGGCCGGATGCTGCCCGCGGCGCTGGCCGCCGCTCTGGAGCACGCGAGCGGACCCGTGATCGTCTGCGCGCAGGTCGGCAATGTCAACAGCGGAGCCATCGACCCGGTCGAGGAGATCTGCCAGATCGCGCATCGACACGATGCGTGGGTGCATGTCGATGGTGCGTTCGGGCTCTGGGCGGCGGCAAGTCCAAAGCTCCGGCCATTGGTTGCCGGCGTCGAGCTCGCCGATTCCTGGGCCACCGACGCCCACAAATGGCTCAACGTCCCGTACGACTCGGGGCTGGTCTTCTGCGCGCATCCGGAAGCACACCGAGCGGCCATGGGCGTCCGAGCCAGCTATCTCATGCACGCGGACGGCGGCGAACGCGATTCCGTCGACTACACACCCGAGCATTCCCGCCGGGCTCGCGGATTTGCCGTCTACGCGGCCCTTCGGGCACTCGGCCGTAGCGGCGTAGCCGAACTGATCGAGCACAGTTGCGTGCTGGCCGGCCGCTTCGCGGAACAGCTCTCCGCAGCCGAGCATGTCGAGGTACTCAACGAGGTCGCGCTCAACCAGGTCCTAGTGCGCTTCCTGGCTGCCGATGGCGACCACGATGCCCACACCCGTCGCGTCATCGAGCGGGTGCAACACGATGGCACCTGCTGGATGAGCGGCACTACGTGGCAGGGGCGGGCAGCAATGCGTATCTCGGTGTCGAATTGGTCGACCGATGAGGCCGACGTTGATCGGGCAGTGGCGGCGATCTTGCACTACGCCGGACAATGACGGCGTGGACGAGGAGCTGATCGGCCGGCAGCCCGAGCAAGCCCAATTAGATGTCTGGGTGAGCGAAGCGCTGTCCGGCCGTGGGTCGCTTGTTCTCATCGGTGGTGAGGCCGGAGTCGGCAAAACCACCTTGGCGAAGCGGACGCTGGCGGGCTCAGGCCTGCAGATTCTGGAGGGGTTGGCCGTTCAGGGCGGCACCTCGCCCTTCGGGCCGGTCGTTGAGGCACTGCGGTCCTACCTCCGGGCTGCTGGCGAGACGGAGTTTCCCGAAGGACCGCTGGTTGATCACCTTGCGCTGCTCCTTCCCGAACTTGGTCCGGCGGCTCCAGCTGGCGATCGCGCCACGCTTTTTGAAGCCATTCGGCAGGCCTTGGCGACTATTGGGGCGCAGCGACCGACCGCTCTGTTTCTCGACGATCTTCAGTGGGCCGACGACGCGACCTCGGAGCTGCTGGGCGCGCTGGCGCGTTCGCTGGACTCCGAGCCATTGTTGCTGCTGGGCGCCTTCCGCAGCGATGAGCTGCCCCGCGGACACGCGGTGCGGCGGTTGCGCAGCGAGCTGCGGCGGGCTTCCGGGCTGCGGCAGATAACCGTCGAGCCGCTGGATGCCGAGGCCACCGCAGTCCTTCTCGAGCGGACACTCGGCAAAGTTGCGCCGTCGTTGCGCCGGGTGGTGTACGACCGGACGGACGGCGTGCCTTTCTTCGTACGCGAGCTTGGTTCGGCCCTGGCTGCCAGCGGCCGGCTGGTACCGGGTCCATCCGGCTTGGAGCTGTTGCAGGGAGAGGATGTCCCGGTTCCTGACAGCATCCGTGACGCCGTGCTGCTGCGGGCGGCCGGGCTGTCAGACGAGGCTCGCGACGCTGTCAGCACGGCGGCAGTCGCGGGTCTGGCGTTCGATCCTGAGCTTGTTATGGCTGTAGCCGGGTTGTCCGAGTGGCCGGACGAGGTCATGCGCCGCGGCATTGTGATCGAGGCCGATCCGGGACGCATGGCGTTTCGTCATGCACTGGTACGCGATGCCTTCTATGGCGAGATTCCCTGGACTCGGCGCGTTGCGTTGCACCAGGCGGTGGCTCAGCGGCTTGGCGCTCTGCACGCTGCCCCTGTGCTGGTTGCCGAACACTGGTTACTTGGCCGGCGGCCGGTGCAGGCGCGGGCAGCGCTGCTGGGGGCGGCCGATGCATCCAGTGCCGTCCATGCGTATCGAGATGCCGAGCGGGCCACCCGCCGGGCGTTGGAGCTTTGGCCGGATGGATACGACGAGGAGGCTCGACTGGACGTACTCGAACGTCTCGCGGGCTACGCCGAGCTCGCGGGCGACCTGGCCGAGGCCGTTCCGACTTGGCGGGAGGTAGCTGATGGGCGCCGCAGAGATGGTGATCCGCCGCGTCTGGGAATCGCCCTGCGCCGGCTTGCCGCTGTCCTTGAGCTGCAGGGTCGTTGGCAGGAGGCATTGACCAGCCGGGAGCATGCGGCGGTGGCGTTTACGACCGCCGGCTTGCCAGCGGACGCGGCTGCCGAACGGCTCGTCTCGGCGGCCCATCTTCGGTCAGCAGGAAGTTTCCGCGCCGCTGTCAGTCTGCTGCAGATCGCAGGTGAACAGGCGCGGGAGGCTGACCGGGTCGACCTCCAGGCGCGAATCCTGGGGCACGAGGGGAATGCCCGTGCCCGGATGGGCGAAGGTCGTGACGCAGTGGAAATGGTGCGGGGCGGTCTGGCGATGGCCCTCGAGCACGGGCTGACCGGAGCGGCGGCGGAGATCTACCAGCGGCTGGCGGACGCGCTCGAGCACACCGGCGACTACACGGCGGCCAAGGAGACCTACGACGAGGCGTTCAGTTTCTGTTCGGCCAACGCGCTCCAACCGACAGCTCAGCTCTGCCTTGCTTGCCTGACGGCCGTGTTGCGCCAGTCGGGTGACTGGGAACGCGCCATCACTCTCTGCCGCCAGGTGATTGCCTCAACCGACGCCACTCCGCATGCCAGCGCTGTCGCAACCGGGATGTTCGGCTGGATCCTCGGCCTGCGGGGCCAGACCAAGCGCGCGCGACCGCTGTTGCTCGAATCGCTGACGCTGGCCCGCCGAATCGAGCTGGCAGCGATGGAGCTGCTGTCGACGTGGGGACTCGCCATCGTCGACGAGATCGACGGTGCCGATGAGTCGGCGTCCGGCAACTGTTGGTCGATTATCGAGCGGTGGAAGCAGACTGAAGACCGTCACTATGTGGTGTCGCCGCTGCGCTGGGCAACCACGTTCTTTGCCAAGTCAGGCGACGGCCTCGGAGCACGAACCTGCGCTGCCGCGCTCGCCCAGATCACCACTGATGCCGACCAAAACGAAGCGATGTCGGCGTTGTCGCACGCGCTCGGTGAGACAGCCCTCTTGGACGGCAGTCCCGAGCAGGCGGCCGGTCACTTCGCCAAGGCGCTCGTCCTGCTGCCGAGCGGGGACGCGCCCTTCGACCGCGCCGAGTCGGAGCGCCGCCTCGCTGCAGCATTGGCCCTGCTCGGCAGGCGCGAAGAGGCGGTGGAGCACTTGGTCGTGGCGCACCGTACGGCGCGTCGGCTCGGTGCCAGGCCCATGGTGGAGCAGGTCACCAGCGATCTCATCGCCCTAGGTGAGCGGGCCGAGCGGCGGCTCAGCCGTAGGGCGCTTACGCAAGCTGCGAACGGAAGTCTGACTCGCCGGGAGATCGAGGTCGTACGGCTGGTGGCCATGGGCCACACCAGCCGGGAGATCGCTCGTGAGCTGTTCCTCAGTCCGCGCACGGTGGAGTCGCACGTCAGCAGCATCTTGATCAAACTTGATTGCCGCTCGCGGGCCGACGCTGCTCGTCGCGCCAGTGAGCTGGGGCTGCTCAGGGTGAGCTAAAACCGTCATGGCCAGCGGTTAGCGTTGGTGCGTGCGGTTGGCGACCTGGAATGTGAATTCGATCAAGCAGCGGGTGCCGCGGCTGCTGCCGTGGCTGGATCAACGACAGCCGGACGTGGTGTGTCTGCAGGAAACCAAGCTCACCGACGACGCATTGGCCGAGCTGCTCGGTGACCAGTTGGTGAGTCGTGGCTATGAGTTCGCGCTGCACGGTGAGATGCAGTGGAACGGTGTCGCGATCCTGTCGAAAGTCGGAGTGGACGACGTCGTGCTCGGTGTGCCAGGCGCACCCGGCTTTCCGAATCCGGAGGCCCGTGCGGTGTCAGCGACGTGTGGCGGCGTACGCGTGCATTCGGTGTACGTGCCGAACGGGCGCGTACCTAATTCGGACCACTACCGTTACAAGCTCGAGTGGCTGGCCGCCTTAGCCGAGAACCTTCGCGATGGCCCGGAAAACGCTGTGGTTTGTGGTGACATGAACATAGCGCCGGCAGACGAGGACGTGTTCGACCCTCAGGCCTACATCGGCCAGACCCATGTAACCGCGCCGGAACGTGAGGCGCTCGCGCACCTGCAGTCGCTTGGCCTCCGGGACGTCGTCAGAGATCGCTGGCCGGGCAAGCGAGTGTTCACGTATTGGGACTATCGCGCCGGCATGTTTCACCAGGACCTGGGCATGCGTATCGATCTGGTGTTGGCAACCGCCTCGGTCGCCGAGCGAGTCCGCGCCGCATGGGTGGATCGGCAGGCGCGAAAGGGATCCGGACCGAGCGACCACGCCCCAGTGATCGTCGACATCGATGAGGCTCCAGACGGCGACATCGGGCCGGTAGTCCCACCGCCGTCAGCGCCGGCCACCCGGCGGGTCACCCTGCCGCAGAGCCGCGGACGTTAACGCCAGTCTTCTGCGTAGCTTGTGGCTATTGGCTGATCACTGTGGCCGAGCTCACACGCAGACCCGGCAGTTGATCGAATATTTGTTCTATTTGTGTCAGTGGTCTTCCGTAATGTCTGTGGCATGTCACAGCTCGGGGATCACGGGGAGGCCGAGCCGCTGCCGGCTGACGTCGTCACGGTGCGCCTCACGGAGATCTTGGAGGAGCTTGCGGGAGTCGTCAATGACACCGCTCCGGTACCGGATGCATCTCGGATCGACCGCCTAGCGCTTCTGGAGAAGTTGCAGGCTGCGACCGCTGCAGTGCAAGCGGCCGAGTCGGTAAGGTTCGCTCAATCTCAAGTTGAAAAGCAGCTTGCCGCAAACATGCGGCCGGAGGCGATCGGTCGGGGCATTGCTGAGCAAATCGGGCTAGCCTGCCGCATCTCGCCGACCACGGCGGCACGTCGCCTGGAGACGGCGCGGTCGTTGTGGTTCGAGCTGCCCGACACTTACGCACAACTCGTGGCCGGAGAAGTGAGCGAACACATCGCTCAAACCATTGTCAGTGAAACTCGGCACCTTGATGCGGATGCCCGCCGCCAGGTTGATCAACAATTCACCGCTGCACGAATAAGTGGGATGGGGTTCAAAGCCGCTACCGCATGTGTCCGCAGGATCGCCTATGAGGCTGATCGGGAAGGCTATGTGCGACGGGGCCGGACCGAGCGTAAGCATCGCCGGGTCGGCCTTCGACCGGCGCCGGACACCATGGCAATCCTGAGCGGCTACCTTCCAGTGGAGCAGGGCATTGCTTGCTATGCCGCCTTACGCAAACATTCCGACACCATGATCGCCACCGGAGATGGGCGGACACGGGACCAGATCATGGCCGATACGCTCATTGAGCGGATCACCGGTCAAGCATCAGCGAGTGACGTGAACGTGGAGCTGCAGATCATGATGTCGCTGGAGACGCTGCTCGACCCGGAGAACGACAAGCCGGCGACGATTCCTGGATACGGACCGCTGCCCTCCGACCTGGCCCGGCAGATTGTGATCACTAGCAATGGACGGAAGTGGTGGCGCCGGCTCTTCACCGCGCCGACAGGAGGTAAGGGCAACTCGGGCCCAATTGTCGGTGGGGATCCGAGCAAGCGCTGTTTCGACGGTTGGCTGGCACACTTGATCCGGCTCCGTGACCAAACCTGTCGTACTCCGTTCTGCGGCGCCCCCATCCGTCACATTGATCACAGCACGCGTCACAGTGAAGGTGGACCAACCAGCTACACCAATGGGCGGGGCGCCTGCGAACGCTGCAACTACACCCGCGAGATGCCCGGCTGGCAGATCCAAGTGATCGACGCCGGCCTGCTCAACAAACCCCACACCATGATCATCACCACACCCACTGGCCACAATTACCTCAGCCGCGCCCCCGACCCGCCTTGAACGCAGCCCGCGACCCGAGGGCGTGCGTGACAACATGACCCGCAGCCAGATGGATTTGCACGTGAGGAGCTTGGTGTGCGCGCAGTTTGGTACGACCGGCAAGGACCAGCACGGGATGTCTTGACCTTTGGCGAGTTCGCCG
>Ga0114129_10013211_pt1 | contig 11762 bp, 10 predicted proteins | sample RhiMetdeltSRZDD1_FD_80071 | JGI IMG/M metagenome (GOLD analysis project Ga0114129, IMG submission 80071) | Populus rhizosphere microbial communities from Tennessee, USA - Rhizosphere MetaG P. deltoides SRZDD1 (version 2) (version 2) | ecosystem: Host-associated > Plants > Roots > Rhizosphere >... | reverse complement strand
GGATGGCAAGGCGCGACGACCGAGAATACCGGGAGTATTTGAGGGAGGAGCAACGCAGCCAGCCGGGATGCCCCGCCCGCGAGGTGGTCCTTGATCAGCGTGGACGGGCCACTAGTCTCATCCGGGGGGCTCACCAGGCTCACTCGCTTCGCTCGTTCGCGCCTTGTTTGAGATACCTCTAGTCGGCGGTGACGGCCGACTCGCGCTGCTTCCACTGTTCGATCAACTGCAGATACTTCGACGCGATCGTGTCGATCGCTTCGTCCGCGCTGCACGTTCCCTGCAGATAGCCGGTACCGGGCTCCATGAAGACCGATCGGCCGATTGCAAATCCTGCAGTCGACGGCAGGGGAGCGGCTGCTTCGAACCAGGACGCGATGGAGGCGGGATCCGCGCCCTTGCCGAGGATCACCTGACGCGGTTCCGGACGCTCGCGGATCGCCTCATCGATCGTGCGCGCACCGTCGCGGCTGCGCGTGCCTTCGATCTTCCAGACCGCCGGCACCAGACCGTTGCGATAGGCCTCGAGGATGACCGATGCCAGCAGGCGCGGGCGTCCGCGCTCTTCGAACTCGCGCTCGTCCTCGCCGTTCCTCATGATGATGATCTCGACGAGCAGCGGAACGTTCGACGCGCGACACCATTCTTGAAGCTGCAGCAGCTTGTCCATCTGCCCGCGTCGCTCGGCCTCAGGCCATTCCGGACGATAACGGATCAGCACTTTGCTGAAGCTGTTGCCGGCCGAGAGCGCGTGGAAGGGCTCGCGTTCCCACTGGAGCGGGAAGACGCCGGCCCGTTCGACCGGCGTGCCGACCGGGATTCCGGCCGCTTTCGCGCGCGCCACCGCGTCGGCGCCGTACTTGTTGTCGAGGAGCAGCGAGCCGTGCGCGCGAACATCCGCCGAGCGCGCGTGCGCGCGTGCAAACCCCTCGAGCACGAGCGACTTGATTTCCGAAATCCGCTCGCGCGGCATGGCCGCGTTATCGCACCATTCTTCCCACTGCCAGCGGTGATCGGACGCCAGCATGTAAATCCGTGAACAATCCATCAGATTCCTCTCTCTTGGCGGGTCGGAGCAGACCCTATAATACTGGCGACATGGACGTTCTTGGCATCGGCGCCAACTCCGTCGACTACGTGTATCTGCTGCCCGCGTATCCCGAGCGCGAGGGGCCGAACGCCAAGATGCGTATCAGCAGCCACTCGCTCTCGTGCGGCGGCCAGGTAGCGACCGCGCTCTGCACCTGTGCCGCGATGGGACTCACCGCGAAGTACATCGGGGCCACCGGGACCGACGACAACGGCCGACGTATCAGGGATGAGCTCGCGCGCCGGCGGATCGACATGACCGACGCGGTCATTCGGGACGTGACCAACCAGTTTGCCGTCATCATGGTCGACGAACACGCAGGCGAGCGAATCGTGCTGTGGGATCGCCACGACGGCCTCACCTTGCGTCCGCGCGAGCTGCCGCCGGAAGTCCTGACCGCTGCGCGCGTGCTTCACGTGGACGATGTGGATCAGGATGCGGCGATTCTCGCGGCGCAAATCGCGCGCAAGGCAGGCGTTCATGTCACGAGCGACATCGATCGTATTACGCCGCGCACCGAAGAGCTCGTGGCCGCGGTGACGATACCGATCTTCGCGGAGCACGTGCCAAAGGCGCTGACGGGAGAGTCGGACTTCGAACGGGCGCTGCGCAAGCTGCGGCGTCTGAACAGCGGGCCCATGTGCATCACGCTCGGGCCTCGCGGCGCGATGCTGCTCGACGGCGACAAAGTGCACCATGCGCCGGCGTTCGAGGTGGACGCGGTGGACACCACGGGCGCGGGAGACGTTTTCCGCGGCGCGCTCATCTTCGCGCTCCTGCGCGGCGATGGACCGGAGGACATGCTGCGGTTCGCCAACGCCGCCGCGGGAGTCAGCTGCACTCGCCTGGGCGCGATCAACGGCGTGCCGACGCTCGAAGAAACCAAGAGGCTGATGGAGCAGGCGGCGGCAACGCGGGGCTAAAGCCCGCAACGCGGGGCTAAAGCCCCGCGCTACTGAGCCGGCGGTTTGACTAAGGGGACGCGCGGATCGGGCGCGGGCCAGCGCGCGCGGAAGCCTGCATATCGCGGGTCGTCGCTGGCAGCCATGCTGCGCCGCGTACCGGCCAGAACGTTCAGGTAATACGCATCGTAGCCGTGCGCGGCGACGAACGGATGATAGCCGTCGCGCACCAGCACGACGTCGCCGTGCCGCACGGTGACGGCGCGATCGTGACGATCGCCGGGACCATAGAGCCGCTGAATGCCGTACGCGTGCGCATCCGCGAACCGGTAGTAGTAAATCTCCTCGAGATCCACTTCGCCGGGCGGAAGATCCTTGTCGTGCTTGTGCGGCGGATAGCTCGACCAGTTGCCGCTCGGCGTGAACACTTCACAGATCATCAGCCTGTCGGCGGGAAACGCCGGCGGCACGATGTCGACGATCTGTCGCGTCGCGTTCCCGCCGCCGCGAATCTCGAAGCCGCAGTGCTCCGGGCGAATGACGCGCGCCGGATGCGTTGCGCGCGCGGGCGCTCGACAGTCTGCGACGACCGTCCGTTCGAGAGCCTGGAGCGCGAATCGCGTGCCTTGCGGTAGATAGAGTGCATGCGGATACGCGCTGAAGACGTCCTTTCGCGGGCCCAGCTCCGCACGTCCGCCATCCCAACTCACGTCCGAGCGCCCTTCCAGGAGCACGATGCAGAGTTCGTCGGCGGACGTCGACCCGCGCCACACGTCGCCGGCGGCAACTTGCCGGACCGCGAATCGGATGTAGCGCCAGCCAGCCTGCTGCGGCGTGATGCCAATCAGCGCCCGCGATCCGTCCGCCGATCCCGGCCGTGACCGTAGCTTCACCGCGCGCGCCATGTCCGGGTCTCCTTACTGTGTGATGCTGCCGACGTCGACCGGACGCCCCGATCGATACGCCACCGTCGCGGCAAGCGCCACCCTCAACGCTTCGACGCCGTCGTCGATCGTGATTGGAGGCGCGTGCCCTTTCAGGACGTTCTGCGCGAAGTTCTGGAGCTGCAGCGTATACGCCCGCTCGAAGCGTTCCATGAAATAGGGAACCGTATCGTGCGTCACCCCGCTCTTCGTCATCGTCAGAATCGGCGTCTCGCGGAGGTAGCCGACACGGACGGTGCCGGCAGTGCCGAGCAGCTCCGTCGTGATGTCGTACCCGTACACGCCATTTCTGGTCAGATCGATTACGCCCAATCGGCCATCGGCGAAGGTCAACGTCGCAATCGCGTTGTCGATGTCGCCCACTGTAGCCATCTCCGGATATGCGAGCACGCCGCCGATCGCCGACACCGTCTTCACGTCTCCCATGAACCAGCGCGCGAGATCGAAATCATGAATGCCCATGTCGACGAGGATGCCGCCGCTGCTCGCCGGGTTCGCGTATTCGAGGCTCGGGCGGAACGGATCGCGCGACGTCGACTTGAAGATGACCGGCCGGCCGATGCCTCCCTCGTCGACCTGGCGCTTCGCTGCCGCGTAGCCCGGATCGAACCGCCTCATGAAACCCATCTGAAAGAACGTGCCGTGCTTCTCGACGGTGGCCTTCATCTGGCGACACTCGTCGAGCGAGAGCGCGAGCGGCTTCTCGCAGAAGGTCGGTTTCCGGGACTCCATTGCGGCGGCGACCACGTCCTTGTGCGTGTGGGTCGGGCTGGCGATCACGACCGCGTCGACCTCGGGGTCCGAGGTCAAATCACGCGGGTCCCCGTACGATCGCGGCACCTCGAACTCGGCGGCCATCTCGGCGGCAAGCGCGGCGTTCACATCTGCGACGGCGACGAGCCGCGTCTCCGCAAGACGGCTCGAAAGGTCGCGCGCGTACACCTTGCCGAGGCGACCCAGACCAATCAGTCCGACCTTCAGCTTCATTTCTTCTCACTCTCCCTCGCGGCGTTGTCTTTCGTGACGAGTCCGATTCGCACGCTGATGTCCGCGGGAACGGCTTCGCCTTTGAGCGCTTTCACTGCAGCCTCGACGGCGCTCCGGCCCATCTCGTCGGGAAACTGCGCGACGGTGGCTTCCATTCGTCCCTCCGCAATAGCTCGGCGCGCATCGTCGATCGCGTCGAACCCGAGCACTCTCACCTTGCCCGTCCTGCCCGCCGCGGCAATCGCTTCGACGGCGCCGAGCGCCATGATGTCGTTGCACGCGAACACCGTGTCGATGTCGGGATGCGCCTGCAGCATGTTCTGGAACACGTTGAACCCTTGATCGCGCTCCCAGTTGGCGGGCTGCGAGGCAACGATCGTCACCTGCGGCGACGACTTGATCGCGTCGCGGAATCCGCGCACTCGCGAGTCGCCGGTCTCGTGGCCCGGTATCCCTTCGAGGATTGCCACCCTCGCACGACCGCCGGAGGCCTTGACCAGGTAGTCGCCGATGATTTGACCGCCGCGGTAGTTGTCGGATCCGACGAAGCTGACCGTCTTCACGCCGGCATCCGCGGCAGCCTTCGCGTCGAGCCGCGTGTCGACGATGATGACGGGGATGCTGGCGGCGTTGGCTTTGCCGATGGCAGGAACCACTTCACGCGAGCCGGACGGCGTGAGCGCCAGGGCGCTGACCCGCGCCTGAATCAGGTTCTCGACGATCTGCATCTGTCGCTCGACGTCGGTTTCCCGCTCGGCGGCCTGCACCACGAGATCGACGTTCATTCGTTTGGCCGCGTCCTCGGCGCCGCGCTGCATGTCGATGAAGAACGGATTGTTGAGCGTCTTCATGACCAGCGCGACGCGCGGGCGGCCGCCAGAGGTTTGCGTCGTTCCACGGTTGCAGCCAGCGGCCAATGCCGCCGCGGCGAGGATCGTCAGAAAGACCCGGCTAGTTGCACGCATGTCTCACCCTTTTTTCGCCTTCAGCTCTGCTGTTGTAGCGTCCGGCTTCAGCCGGACGTCTCACGTTTTTCGCGCCTTCAGCGTCGTATCGATGAGCACCGCAAAGACGATGACCAGGCCGATCACGATCTGCTGAATGAACGACGAGACGCCCAGCAGGTTGAGCCCGTTCCGCAGCACGCCCATGATCAGCGCGCCGATGATAGTCCCACCGAGCCCGCCTTCGCCTCCCATCAGGCTCGTCCCGCCAATGACGGTCGCGGCAATCGCGTCGAGCTCGTACATGATGCCCGCAATCGGCTGCGCGGAGTTCAGACGCGCGGTCAGCAGCACAGCCGCAATGGCACTGGCCAGCCCCGACACGCCGTACACGAGCGTCTTGTGCAGCCACACGGTCACACCCGACAGGCGCGTCGCCTCTTCGTTGCCGCCAATCGAATAGACGTATCGTCCGAATCGCGTTTCCGACAGAACGAACCGCGCAATCAGATACACCACGGCCGTGGCGACGACCGGCGCGGGGATACCGAGGAGCCGTGAGGTGGCGAGCGCGCGAAAACCGGGATCGAATCCGGAGATCGGCCGTCCCTCCGTGAAGAGCAGCGCGCAGCCGCGCGCCACGCTCATCATGCCAAGCGTGGCGATGAACGGCGGAAGCCGGCCCCAGGTGATCGCCAGGCCGTTCAATACTCCGAAGCCGAATCCCACGCCGAGCCCCGCCGCGATTGCCAGCGGGATGGGCGCACCGCTCTGCAGGGCGGCCGCGAGGGCGACGCCCGCCAGCGCCACGAGCGACCCGACCGACAGATCGATGCCGCCCGAGATGATCACGAACGTCATCCCGGCCGCGATGATCGCGTTGATCGCCGTCTGCTCGAAGACGTTGAGCAGGTTCGAGACCGTCAGGAAGTGCGGCGTCAGCGCCCAGAGGAGAACGGAAAGCGCGAAGAGCCCGGCGAGCGTGCCAAGGCGGCGGCCCGATGCGACGAAGCGACGCGGCATGCTCAGGACGCAAGCCCGAGCGCCGCGTGCAGCACGCGGGCCTGCGTGGCCTCGTGCCGCTCGTAGAGCGCCTGGACTCGTCCCTGATGCATGACCAACACGCGGTCGCTCATCCCGAGGATCTCCGGCAGATCGGAGGAGATCATCAGGATTGCGGCGCCGTCCGCAGCAAGGCGGTCCAGCAGCTGATAGATCTCCATCTTCGCGGCGACGTCGATGCCTCTCGTGGGCTCGTCGACGATCAACACGTCAGCGCCCGCCGCGAGCCACTTCCCGAGGACCACCTTCTGCTGATTGCCGCCGCTGAGCGTCAGGACGCGCGTCGCCGGCGTCGGTGTCTTGATCCGCAGGTCTGCGATCCAGCGCGCAGCAAGATTCTGCTCTCGGCGTTTGCTGATCACCCCCACGCGGCTCAGCCGCGGAAGCTGCGGCAGCGCGAAGTTCGCTGCCACGCTCTGACTCGGCACGATCCCGTGCCGCTTGCGGTCCTCGGGAACCAGACCGATGCCCGCGCGAATCGCATCCGATGGCGCGCGCAACCGCACCGGCTGCCCGTCGAGCAGGATGCGTCCTTGCTCCGGAATGTCCGCCCCGGCGATCACTCGCGCGAGCTCCGTCCTTCCGGCGCCGAGCAACCCGGCGACACCCAGGATTTCGCCTCGATACAACGTGACGCTCACGTCGCGCAGACGCGGGCCTCGCGACACGTGCTCGACGCGGAGCAGCTCCGTGCCGCGCGCGCGAGAGGGGGTGGGAAAATGATCTGCGACGTCGCGATCGACCATCAGCCGCACCAGCTCGGGAATCGGCGCGGGCAGCGGCAGCGTGGCGATGTGACGGCCGTCGCGCATCACGGTCGCGCGATGTCCCACGCGCGACAGCTCTTCCATCCGATGTGAGATGTAAATCACCGACACACCTCGCGACGTCAGCCGGCCGATCGCCGCGAACAACTGATCGATCTCGGACTCCGTCAACGCGGACGAGGGCTCGTCCATGATCAGGATGCGCGCGTCGAGCGACAGCGCCTTGGCCACTTCGACCATCTGCTGCTCGGCGACGCTGAGGTCTTTGACGCGGGCCGATGGATCGATGGTCGTGCCGAGCGATTCGAGCAGCCGCGCCGCCTCGTCCCGAAGGCGTCTTCGATTCACAATGCCGGCGAACCGCAGCGGCTCGCGCCCGAGAAAGATGTTCTCCGCCGCGGACAACTGCGGCACGAGGTTGAATTCCTGGTAGATCGTGCTGATGCCGAGTGCCTGCGCGTCGCGGGGCGACTGCAGCGACACCGGTTGGCCGTCGAGGAGAATCTCTCCAGCGTCGCGCGTGCACGCCCCGCTCAGCACGCGCATCAGCGTGGACTTGCCCGCGCCGTTCTCGCCGAGCAGCGCATGCACCTCGCCTCGCCGGAGATCGAAGCAGACCTCGTCGAGCGCCTTGACGCCGGGAAACCGCTTGCAGATGCCGCGCATCCGCAGCAGGGGCAGTGCTGGCTCAATCACGCAATCACCCAATCACCAAATCACGCAATCACCCAATCACGCAATCACGCAATCACCCAATCACCAAATCAAGAGAATTGCCAAATTCTAACCGGCGAAGCGCTTTGCTGCGCAAGAACCATCTGCTAGACTGCCCCGGCGATGGCGACGATCTACGACGTGGCCAAGCAGGCGAACGTCTCGCTCGCGACCGTCAGCGCGGTCGTGAACGACAGCGCCTACGTCAGCCCGGGTCTCAAGAACCGCGTCACGAGCGCGATTGAAAAGCTCCGGTACCAACCCAACCTGCTCGCGCGCAGCCTCGCTACGCAGCAGACGCGCACCCTCGGCATGATCGTGCCGAACATCGCCAACCCGTTCTGGCCCGAGGTCGTGCGCGGCGTCGAGGATGCGGCCCACGCCGCCGGCTACACCGTCCTCCTCGCGAGCAACGACGACGACCGCGCGAAGGAGGCGCTCTACCTGCGCATGTTCCTCGCGAAACGCGTGGACGGGATCCTGCTGACGAAGACCGCCGGAGGTCTCGAAGCCGACCTGGCGCGGCAGCTGCGCGCGACCCGGACGCCGATCGTGCAATTGATGCGGAGCAGCGCGGCAGTCGGCGGAGACAAGGTCCTCTGCGACGAGGACGAAGGATCGTATCAGGCCGTCGCGCATCTGCTGCGTCTTGGCTGCCGCCGCGTCGCTATGATCAATGGACTGGAGAAGGTGAGCACGTCGAAGCGGCGGCTGGCAGGCTATCGCGGAGCCTTGAAGGATGCCGGCGTGCCGTTCGAGCCGTCGCGCGTCATTCACGGAGACTTCCGCGTCGATTCGGGCTGTGCGGCCGGCATTCAGCTCCTGAAGACGAAGCCCGACGGCATGTTCATCTCGAACTATCTGATGACCGTCGGCTTCATGCGCGCGCTGCGGCAGTATCAGCTCCGCTGTCCCGAGGACGTCCGGATCGTGACGTGCGACGACCATCCGTGGCTCGATTCGTTTCGCCCGCGCCTCACCACCGTCAACCTCCCGAAGTATGAAATGGGACAGGCAGGCGCGCGCGCGCTGTTGGCGCGCGTCGTGGGAAGCGAGAAACGGATATCGAAGCGAAGCCGGGTCATCATGCTGAAGACGACGCTCTGCCTGCGCGAATCGTGCGGCTACGAGCTCATCGGCGGGAGATCGTGATGAGCCCGACGTACGACGTGCTCGCCATGGGGCGCAGCTCGATCGATCTCTACGCACATCAGATCGGCGTCCCCATCACGGAGGTCACCAGCTTCGACGCCTACGTCGGCGGATGTCCGACCAACATCAGCGTCGGTGCCCGTCGTCTCGGCCTGCGCTCGGCGCTGCTGACGGCGCTCGGAGAGGACCAGGTCGGCGACTTCGTCCTGGCGTTCCTTCAAAAGGAAGGCGTGGAGACGGCGTTCATTCCGAGGAAGCCTGGATACAGGACGAGCGCGGTCATCCTGACGATTCAGCCGCCCGATCGGTTTCCGCTGACGTACTATCGCGAAGGGTGCGCCGATCGGCAGCTGACCTGTGAAGACGTGCGGCGTGCGCCCGTGGAAGACAGCGCGATCGTCGTGGTGAGCGGCACGGGACTCACGCACGAGCCGTCGCGGTCGGCGACGCTCTTCGCTGCGGATCGCGCGTCGAACGCCGGCGCGCAGGTGTTCGTGGATCTCGACTATCGACCCGACCAGTGGGGAAGCCGCGCGGAGTTCGCGGCCGCGTCCCAGCGCCTGCTCGCGCGATCGTCGATCGCGGTCGGCACCGAAGAGGAAGTGATTGCGGCGGCCGATGACGATGACCTGGAGCGGGCGATTGCGGTGGTGCTGCGATCGGGTCCCGAGACGCTCGTCGTGAAACGCGGTGCCGCGGGAGCGTCGATTTACACGCCCGGATCACTGCCGCGCGTGATTCCCGCGTTTCCAATCGTCGTCCTCAACGTCCTGGGGGCGGGCGATGCGTTCGCGAGCGGACTGATCAGCGGGCTGCGTCGCGGCCTGCCGCTCGATCGCGCGGTGCGCATGGGAAACGCCGTCGGCGCCATTGTCGTCACGCGCCATGGATGCGCCAACTTCATGCCGACCGAGGCGGAAGTGGAGCAGTTCGTGGCTGAAAAGGGTGGATGGTAGGCGCGAAGTGAAGATTATATGAAGGTTGAAAAAGTGACCGTCGCGCAGGCGCTGGTGCGGTTCCTTGGGGCGCAGAGGGTTCGCCGAGACGACCGCGAGCACCAGTTCTTTGCGGGAGTCTTCGGAATCTTCGGGCATGGGAATGTCGCGGGGATCGGCGAGGCGCTGCTGCACCGTCCGGCGGCGCTGCCGTATTATCTGCCGCGCAACGAACAGGCGATGGTGCACACCGCCGCCGCCTTTGCGAAGGCGAGCAATCGCCTGCGCGCGCTCGCGTGCACGACTTCGATCGGCCCGGGGGCGACGAACATGTTGACCGGCGCGGCGGGTGCGACGATCAACCGGCTTCCCGTATTGCTGCTTCCCGGCGACATCTTCGCCACTCGACGTCCCGATCCGGTGCTGCAGCAGCTCGAGTCCGAGCATTCGCGCGACATTTCGGTGAACGATTGCTTCAAACCGGTGTCGCGGTACTGGGATCGCATCAATCGTCCGGAGCAGCTGACGTCCGCCCTCCTCGAGGCCATGCGCGTGCTGACGTCGCCGGCTGATACCGGGGCGGTCACGCTGGGGCTGCCACAGGACGTCCAGGCGGAAGCGTTCGATTACCCGGTGTCGTTCTTCGAGCCGCGTGTGTGGACGATTCCACGGAACCGGCCGGATCGTGACCGCCTGACGGCGGCGGCCGATCTGATCAGAGGAGCGTCGCAGCCGTTGATGATCGCCGGCGGCGGCGTCCACTACAGCGAGGCGACCGTTGCGCTGGATCGATTCGCGCGGGCGACCGGAATTCCCGTCGCCGAGACACAGGCTGGAAAAGGAGCGCTGCCGTTCGATCATCCGCAATCGGTGGGTGCGATCGGGGCGACCGGCACGGCAGCGGCGAATCGTCTCGCGCGCGACGCCGACGTCGTGATCGTTGTCGGATCGCGGCTGAGCGACTTCACGACAGCATCCAACACCGCGTTTGGCAGAGGACGTGTCCGCTTCGTCTCGCTCAACGTGACCGAGCTCGATGCGTACAAGCTGGGCGCGCTTGCGCTCGTCGGGGACGCGCGTGTGTCGCTCCAGGACCTCGGGGAAGCGCTGGCGGGCTGGCACGTTCGAGATTCGTACGTCACGCAAATCGCGGCGGAGAAACAGGCGTGGGAGCGTGAGGTCGATCGCCTTTACAGTCCCGGCGATGGTCCGGTGATGAGTCAAAGCGAAGTCATCGGCATCCTGAACGACTTCGCCGGGCCCACCGACGTCGTCGTCTGCGCCGCGGGGAGTCTCCCGGGCGATCTTCACAAACTATGGCGGACGCGGACGCCGGGCGGCTACCACCTCGAGTACGGGTATTCGTGCATGGGATACGAGATCGCCGGAGGGCTTGGCGTCAAGCTCGCGCAGCCCGATCGTGACGTCTACGTCATGATTGGCGATGGATCGTACCTGATGATGGCGCAGGAGATCGTCACTGCAGTGCAGGAGCGCGTGAAGTTGACCGTGCTCGTTCTCGACAATCACGGATTCGCGAGCATCGGCGGCCTGTCGGCATCGGTCGGCTGCAGCGGCTTCGGCACGCGCTACAAACAGCGCGGCGCATCGGGCGAGCTCGACGGCGCGTGCATCGACGTCGACTTCGTGGCCAACGCCGCGTCGATGGGTGCACGAGCGGTCCGCGCGGCGACTCGTCAGGAGATCAGGCGCGCGCTCGAGGAAGCGCGCGATTCTGAGGAGGTCAGCGTGATCGTCGTGCCGGTGGATCGCGAACAACGCGTCGGCGGCTACGAGTCCTGGTGGGACGTCCCGGTCGCCGAAGTCTCGCCGCTGCCCGATGTGCAGCACGCGCGCGCAGCCTACGAACGGGCTCGCCGCGAACGTCATCTTCAATAATCTCGCCTGGGGAACCTCGGTGCGCGTCAAGGTGGCAAATGCGCCCTGCTCGTGGGGCGCGCTGGAATTCGAGTGGGCCGGCAGCATGCCGCCGTACGCCCGAGTGCTCGACGAAATGGCGTCGACGGGATATGTGGGTACCGAGCTCGGTCGCTGGGGCTTCATGCCGACCGAGGCGGCGGCGCTCGGCGGCGAACTGGCGCAACGAAAGCTGGCGCTTCTCGGTGCGTTCGTTCCGGTGAGGCTGACGGTCGAGGACGACCATCGTGCCGGGAGCGAGGCTGCGGTGCGTGTGGCGCGGCTCCTCGCGGAGACGGCAGGAAACACGGCGTTCGTGGTTCTTGCCGATGACACCGCACGCGATCC
>Ga0114129_10013210_pt1 | contig 11763 bp, 11 predicted proteins | sample RhiMetdeltSRZDD1_FD_80071 | JGI IMG/M metagenome (GOLD analysis project Ga0114129, IMG submission 80071) | Populus rhizosphere microbial communities from Tennessee, USA - Rhizosphere MetaG P. deltoides SRZDD1 (version 2) (version 2) | ecosystem: Host-associated > Plants > Roots > Rhizosphere >... | reverse complement strand
CCGCATCAACGCTGCGGCCCGCCTGAACGGCACCACCTATAGCAAACTGGTGGCAGCGCTGAAGACGGCCAATATCGATCTCAATCGCAAGATGCTGGCAGATATCGCCGTCCGCAACCCGCAGGCATTCGCCGCAGTGATTGCGCAAACGAAGTGAGTATGAAAACCAATGAAGACGGGACTTGCATAATATGCAAGTCCCGTCTTTATTTAAGTATTACAATTATCAAGTGCTCAGACAGCAATCTTGATATTCTAACTTCATTGAGAGGATAATTGCCATGCCCATCACACAAGGACAACATTGCGTCATTTTCGACGATGTGCAAATTGGCGAAGGTACACGTATAGGGAATTTTGTATTTATCCGAAGCAATACCCAAATTGGAATCGTCTGCACTGTAGGTTCGTATGTTGACATCGAAGGTGATGTTGTTATAGGCAATCATGTTTCTTTACAAAGTGGCGTATATATCACTCGCGGGGTCATTGTTGAAGACGAGGTATTTTTTGGTCCACGTGTAATAACCATGAACGATAAGCGAATGGCTTACCGGCGTCCAAACTTAACTTTTGTACGCGCGGCTCCTCGTATTTTGCGGGCTGCTCGTGTTGGAGGTGGCAGTGTTCTTATGCCAGGCATAACAATCGGAGAAAATGCCTTGGTCGGTTCGGGAACGGTAGTCACAAAAGATGTTCCTGATAAAGCAATTGTTGTGGGCAATCCTGCCAGGGTCATAGGATGGGTGCCAGATAACGAGATCATTTAGGAATCAACTGCGAGCAGACGATGTCTTTCCAGCCCATGCCAATCATTGTAGGCTCACCCAGATCCGGGACAACCTTATTACGTTTGATGCTAGATGCCCATCCCCATTTGGCCATTCCACCTGAAACTGGTTTCTTGATTAGCGGAAAAAGATTTAACGAACGGCAAAAAGATGTAGTCAAAACCTTCTTCCAAACCATCACCAAGTATCCTCCTGACGCTCCGGCATGGAATGATTTTCATATCCCAGCCACTGATTATTACAGACGGTTATTGGAAATTCGACCTTTTAGCGCTCCGGATGGCTTTCGACTTTTCTACAAAATGTATGCAGAGCGCTTTGGTAAGTCAAGGTGGGGCGATAAGACACCCCTATACGCTCATCATCTTATTGCAATTCAGGATCTTCTTCCAGAAGCCTATTTTATTCACATCATTAGAGATGGACGTGATACCGCGATCTCCCTACGCGAACAATGGTTCTCACCAGGAAACGACATAATAACCCAGGCACAGTTTTGGAAAGAGAATGTCCTAACTGCTCACAGTCAAGGAAAACAATGTCATCATTATATGGAAATTCGCTTTGAAGACCTTATTCAACATTCCGAACATACCCTCCGTCAGATATGTGATTATATAGAGCTTGATTTTGATCCCCATATGATTTCGCACCATAAAAATGCGTCGAGCCGGTTACAAGAACACCTTGAACGCCGTAAAGCAGATGGCTCGTTACTTGTTTCACAGTCAACTCGTCAAAACCAACAACGTAGCTCCTCTCAACCTCCAAACGAATTAAAAATAGGTGTCTGGAAAAATTTATTAAATTCTGACGAGATTCACAAATTTGAAAGCATTGCCGGAGATACTCTCCAGGCGTACGGATACGAGATAAGGTAAAGTATGAATCCAGATGATAAATTAATCATCAATGCAGCAATTACCGGTACGGTCTTGTATAAATCAGACACACCCCATCTGCCAACGAGTGTGGAAGAGATCGTGGCTTGTGCGAGACAAGTACGTGACGCGGGAGCCTCCATTATCCATATTCATGCACGTAACCTTGATGAAAGTCCCAGCTATGATCCACTACTTTATGGCGAATTGGTCAATAAAATAAGAGAGGCAACCGATTTAATCATTTGCGTTTCATTAAGTGGGCGATTTGTATCCGATGTCAATGTGCGGGCAAACCCTCTTGCCTCAATGCCTGACCTGGCAAGCCTTACGTTGGGCTCCCTGAATTTCATTTCACAGCCAAGCATAAATTCACCCGAGACAATCCGCGAACTTGCGAAAAGAATCTACGCCGCAAATGCAATTCCAGAACTCGAAGTGTTTGAAGCGGGGTTTGTTCACTTTGCCAACTATCTTGCAAGCAAAAATATTCTCAAAGTGCCTTTTTACTTTAATATCATACTTGGATCGCTCGGCGCAGCTCCATTGGATTTAACCGGACTGGGACACATGGTTTCCATGCTTCCCCAGGGATCGATCTGGTCTGTTGGCGGCCTGGGGAGGTATCAAATGGATGCCAATTTGATGAGCATGGCAGCCGGGGGACATGTCCGCGTGGGATTGGAAGATAACATTTATTATGATCGTGAGCGTAAAGAGCTGGCTGACAATCCGCGTCTTGTTGAGCGCATCGCCAAGATTGCACGCGCTATGGGTCGTGAGCCAGCCACACCCCAAGAAACTCGACAGATAATTGGATTCACATAATACGTGGCATGGCTTTAGCTTTAAAGGTTCTTATCACTACACTCGAGCTGGAATCGTACAGCGGTCTCCCTCTTTATACACGGGATGTGGCACTTGAATTGAAGCGCCAGGGTCATTTCCCAATAATTTACACGCTACACATGGGAAAGATCGCCGAAGAATTGATTCATTTGGACATTCTCGTTACAGATAACCCCGCAAAAATAAAAGTACGGCCCGATATCATTCACGGTCAACATCGGGTCTCAACACTGATTGCGGTTAAGCAGTTCCGTCAAGTACCTGCCATATTCATTGTCCACAACCATACTTTTTGGGGAGATGAGGCGCCGCTCCATCCCCGGATTTGCCAGTACTTTGGAGTGAGTCGTGTGTGTATGGACCGGTTGCTAAAAGATGGTATTCCGGAGGAAAAAATAAGTTTCCTGTCAAATTTCGTAGACATATCACGATTTTTACCAAGGTCACCCCTCCCTTCAAAACCAGCTAAGGCTCTTATCTTTAGCAATTATGCCAGTGAGCAAACCCATTTGCCAGCCATAAGAGAAGCATGCCATCAATTAAACTTGGATCTGGATGTTGTAGGTTTGCAGGCAAACTATGTAAATCGACCGGAAGAAATACTGGGAAAGTATGACCTTGTCTTTGCCAAGGCAAAAGCAGCCATCGAAGCCATGGCAGTCGGTGCCGCAGTGATTCTGTGTGATTTTAGTGGCGTTGGCCCCATGGTTACTACAAAGGAATTTGATACACTCCGCCTTATGAATTTCGGATTTCAAGCCCTGACGCAACCTCTTCACCCTCAAAACATTATTCGTCAAATCGAACGCTATGACGCGGAAGATGCCGAAAATGTTAAGAGCTTGATTCGATCAACCGCAAACCTTGAAAATGCCGTAAAAAATCTGGTTCAGAATTATCAAACCATCATTCATAGATACAAAAAGCACTTGGATGGCAGCCCAGTTTTGAAACCCTCTTTTCAGGAATCATTATATTGGGAAAGGGTCAGATATTGGGCAGCTTTGGGCGCTAAACGAAACCGGTTTCTCAATGCCCTTGCCGAACGAGACCCTGCTTCAAAAGAAAGCACATTTATGCATGAAAGAATACCTGTAAAGACCAGGAGCAAATTTGAGTTTTTAGTACACAAGAAGATTCTGAATCATATAAAGATGCTATCTTTAAAGCTCTGGCTAAAAATTCCCGAACCATTAAGATTTCGAATAAAAAAACTGCCTTATTTTCATCCATTAATAAAATGGATAAAAACCAGCCTTGGCATTAACTGAATATCTTTTTATCACTAGAGTAAAATAATTGTATGAATGTGCAGATCATAGAACATAGCCTCCCCACCAACCAACTTATTCAAATTATTCAAGGTGACATCACAACAGAAAAAGTGGATGCAGTCGTCAACGCGGCAAACGAACATCTCCAACATGCAGGTGGTGTCGCGTGGGCTATTTCTAAAAAAGGCGGAGCGGTGATTCAAAAGGAATCAAACGACTGGATTCAAAAACATGGACCGGTCTCTCATGCGCGCCCCGCGTGGACCTCGGGCGGGCTCCTGCCTGCGAAGTACGTGATCCACGCTGTAGGCCCGGTGTGGGATGATGACCAAAGTGCAGATGCAATCCGTGAGATGGATAACAAACTGGCCCTGGCTGTTACAGGTTCCCTGGTAGTGGCTGATGAATTAAATTGTTCTTCGGTTGCCCTCCCTGCTCTTTCAACTGGTATCTTCGGCTTTCCAAAGGATCGCGCGGCGGCCATCAGCCTTTTTGCGATCGAAAAGTATTTTGCCGAAGGCAACTCAAATTCAGGAATCAAAATCGTCAAACTTGTCTTATATGATCAACCTACAGTAGATGTGTTTGTCCAAACAGGGCACGCGAAGTGGGCGGATAAACCGTGATTACATCCTCTCAAAACCCTAAACTAAAACTTGCCCGTGCCCTGATGGGCCGTTCCAAGGAACGCCGTGAAGCCAATGCCTTCGTGGTGGAAGGTGTGCGCTTGATCGAAGAGGCTATTACGGCTGGCTGGAAATTTCAATTCGTTTTGTATAGTGACGGCCTCAGCGAACGCGGCCAAGATCTGGTCAGGATATTAATTGCCCATCGCATTGACACGGAAGAAGTATCCGGCGATTTGTTACAAAAAGTCTCTGAAACTGAGACTCCGCAAGGAATTCTGGCTGTTCTTGAATTCACGGAACTGCCCATCCCTGAAAAGCCAGACTTTCTCCTCATCCCAGACCAAATCCGTGACCCCGGTAACCTTGGAACACTGCTCCGTACTGCCGCTGCAACAGGTGTACAGGCTGTCTTTTTACCGCCGGATACGACCGATGCCTTCGCGCCTAAAGTCGTCCGTGCAGGCATGGGTGCGCATTTTCGATTACCGATCCATTCACTGCACTGGGAGAAAATTCGCGAACTCACCATTGGGAAGTACCCTTTGATGTACATTTATCTTGCAGATATGGATGGCACCACGTGCTGGGAAGCCGACCTCCGAAAACCGCTGGCCTTGATCATCGGAGGCGAGGCGGAAGGCGCAAGCGACGAAGCCCACAGACTGGCAGTAGAGAAAATCTGTATTCCAATGGCAGGCAAGGTCGAGTCGCTGAATGCAGGGATAGCAGGGTCGGTGTTGATGTTCGAAGTGATGCGGCAGAGAAAATACACATTGCTGATCGAATAATCAATAAGTGATATACAACAGAATATCATTTGACAGGGAGGCGGTGAGCTAGAGCAATAGCTATAGCAACTGTTGAGGTAAAAATGAGCCTATTTGAAAAAATTTGGTTTGGTACATGGGTACTTTTAGGAATCATATCTTGTTTGTATTGGGGAAATCTTGCGTGGTTTCATTCTGATAAATTGAAAAAGAGGCTCATGGAGCGCGCGCAACAACATCCGGATTGGTTATTTATCAAGGACCATACATTGAAATTTTCTGATGAATACGGTATTCGAACGGTTCGCTTTATCACCTTGGTGGTGGCAATAATGTTCCTGTTTTCTGGATGTTTGGTTGCAATGCAACTATCAGGAATCGCCAAATGAAAATCCGCTCCATCACTTATTTCTGTAATCCAAAATATCCCTTGCATGAAAACGTCCTGCAAAGGGCCGGGAACTTTCTCTCCAGGGCCAGGGCTGCCTATGAGGCAGCGGGATATGAAGTGCAGACAACGCGCTTGGCTACGATTCCCTTTCCCAATTTGCTTGGTGCGGAAAATATTGGCAGGCTGCTTGAACTGGTTGGCCATATCGATGAAATCAGACGAGGACTCAACATTGGATATATCTCGCTGGGGCCGGCCCTGCCTGAAATTCCGCGCAGTTATGATGTAATTGACGATGCAATTTTTGTATCGAAAAATGTCTTCTTTGCCGGTGTCATGGCCGATAAGACGCGCGGGCTTGATCTGGCTGCCGTCCGCGCGTGTGCAGATGTGATCGTCAAGTCCGCGCCTCTCGAGCCAAACGGATTCGCCAATCTGCAATTCGCGGCACTGGCAAACGTCCCGGCGGGCGCGCCATTTTTCCCGGCTGCCTATCACGACGCGAACGCGGGCAGGCCCGCCTTCGCCATTGCAACCGAATCCGCGGACTTGGCTGTCCAGGCGTTTGAGAATGCAAAGAGTATCGAAGAAGGAAGAAATAATCTGACCCGCGAGATCGAAAAGCACGGGAAGAAACTCACCGAGATTGCCCGATTGCTGCGCGTCAAGTTTTGTGGTATCGACTTTTCCCTGGCCCCCTTCCCCGATGACGCCCACTCGCTCGGCAACGCCGTGGAAAAAATGGGCATTCCCCAAATTGGATTGCACGGCTCCCTGGCCGCCGCGGCTATCCTGACCGAGGCCATTGACCGCGCAGATTTTCCACATACGGGCTTCAGCGGTTTCATGCAGCCTGTGCTGGAAGATTCCGTCCTTGCCAAACGCGCGGCCGAAGGGACGCTCACGATCAAGGACGCGTTGCTTTATTCTGCCGTTTGTGGAACCGGACTCGATACAATTCCGCTCCCGGGTGACACAACCTCAGAACAGTTGGTCCCCCTGTTGCTGGATTTATCGGCGTTGGCCTTACGGCTCGATAAGCCCCTCACCGCGCGGCTGATGCCCATCCCTGGTAAAAAAGCCGGCGAGGAAACCAATTTCGATTTTGCGTTCTTTGCTCAAAGCAAAGTAATGGCATTGGATTCAGAAGCTTTAAATTCCCCGTTCAATCAAAAGGAAGTTTTGCAGCTCAGGAAACGCTAGAAAGTTGACAGGTATAAACGTTCTAACCTGCCAACATATCAACCTTTGATCTGTTAAACCCTCAACTTCCACATTTTGAACGGCTCATCAAAACCTTTCAGATCTCCCGTAAATTGACTCAACGCGCTTGGGGAAATGTTTTCCGCGATGAAATTTCGTATTTCGGGGTCGCTGTAAAAATCTTCGGTGAAGATCAACTCTCCGCCTTTGGAAAAGCCGGGTAGGCGCGCTGTGATGTTGACGGTCGAACCGAAATAATCCAGACGTTCATTTAGATTCACAACAATGCACGGACCTTTATGCAAGCCCACCTTGAGCCATAACATCGGCTCCCCGCGCTCGGCAATAACGGATTGTGCCTTCCACACTGCCTTTAACGCGCTGATGGGCTGGCGGAAGGTTGCCATGACGGCATCGCCCATTGTTTTCACAATCGCGCCGCCTTCTGCGGCGATGGCTTTCTCTAAAATTTCGAAATGTTCACGCACGCGCCCAAACGCAGAAGCATCTCCAATTCTGCGATATAAACGCGTTGAGTCGCGCAGGTCCGTGAACATCAAGGTAACAGAACCAATGGAAATCTCCTCACCGGGTCGCACCACCTCGGTGGCAAACAAATCACGGAAGACCTGCAAAGCGGTCACATCGGCGGCTGTGGCAGCCTGGTCGCTCCAGCTGGTGCGCTCCAGCGTAAAGGTGGATTCTGTTTCAGTGGCATTGATCAAGTTGAGGGTAGGATGTAGCGAAACATGCTGCCCCTCCACGGGGAAGCCGAATGGGGTTGCACGAATGTCCACCTGGTCTGCTCCATCTGCATCCGCATACAGTGACAACGAACCAGGGATATTCGAAGCGCGCAGGGTATAACGTCCCTGCTCGAGTCGCAAAGGTACAGGGAGCGGGTGCAATGCAGAAATGCTCTGGTTCATCGTGATATGGGGTTGCAGTTGAGGGCTTCCTACACAAAACGCCGCGACGAAATCCAGCTTCATCACGGAAGGGTTCGGTCGAAACACCACTTCGATGTTGTGATCGAAATTCACGGTGAAATCAATCTGACAGGTACTGCAATGCGACTTGCCATGCACTTCGGCCAGATTGGTATGGCCCTCCGTCGTACCGCGGCAGGATGGGCAGAGTAAATCCCAATACATATCCAGGATGCCCGCCCGCGTGGAGCGCAGAAACATTTCCAAAACGGCACGACGATTTTCCCTCCAGAGATCTGCCAGCGCGTAGGGCCGAATCCTTTGGAGGGACAGCTCGTCGCCTTGATTTAGAAATTCTTCGAGCCGATGCATCAAGGCAGGCTCAGTACCCTGTTGAATCACAGCTTCACTCTGCGACATGAACCTGGCGCGCCCACTCGCGCTTAATCCACGCGGACGCAACGTCTCGAACGAGAGGCTGCCGATCTGCGCGACACGGTCATAGATCCGGAAGGCTCGCTCAAAGAGTCTCCTGGCAACCACGCCAATGCCAAACGGCATGACCAGCTGCGTCAGAACGTTGCTGACGTTGAACCATGATTGGTATGTGACGCGTGTACCACCCTCGGGATGGGCATCGAAGTCTGCCTGTACCCGCATCTCATCGATCGGACCCTTGCTATACCTGCGGACAATGCCAAATGAATAGGGGTAGGTCCACTCAAAAGGTTCCTCCTCCCATTCCACCCTGATCACCGGGATCTTCATGCGCACGTGCTTTGTCCCCATCACGTTATCGATGATTTCCACCTCAGGCTGCCAGGTATCGCGGTTAAAGCGATTTGTATCGGAAGCGAGAGGCCAGATGGCCTCCGGTGAGGATTTTATGTCCCATTGCCAGCGAAAATGGAATTCTTTTGCCATGCTGAGTAGATGCAACTGTTGGGTCAGATTTTACAGTCAACAACATAAAAAATCCATTACGAACGCCATCCAAAATTCTCAATAAACCAAAGATCCTGACGTTGCAAAAACTGGGACAGGCAACTTCCAATTACAGGCTCTTGTTCGGTGTTTAACATGCCATTAACAGAAGGAAAAGTGATTCGTGGTATGGTTAAACCATGCCCGAGATTATCCTCATCGTCGAAGACGAACCCGCTCTACGTGATACACTCATCTACAACCTGAAAAAAGATGGTTTTACTGCGCAGGCTGTGGGAGACGGACGCGCCGCGCTGGAATCTGCCCGTAGACTCAAACCTGATCTGATCCTCCTCGATATCATGCTACCGGAAATAGATGGTTTTGAGGTGGCACGCATCCTCCGCAAGGAGATGAACACGCCCATTCTCATGCTCACCGCGCGCGATGATGAAATTGACCGTGTGGTCGGTCTCGAAGTAGGGGCCGATGACTACCTGACCAAACCCTTTTCCATGCGAGAATTGATGGCGCGTGTCAAGGCCCAACTAAGGCGGTCACGACTCGTGCGGGAGGAACTGGCCAGCCTGAAACCCGAAACGAAACACGAAATCCTGACGTTCGAGAATCTTAGTATCAACCGTACGCGACAGGAGGTAATCCTGAACGACGTGCCACTGCCGCTCAAACCTCAGGAATATCAGCTCCTGCTGTTCTTTGCCGAACACAAAGGACAGATGCTCTCACGCGAATTCATCCTGGAGCGCGTTTGGGGCTGGGATTTCATTGGTGACAGCCGCACGGTGGATGTACATGTCCGCTGGCTGCGGCAGAAGATCGAGGCGGACCCCGGCAATCCGACCCGCATCGTTACCGTGAGAGGCGGAGGGTATCGATTTGAGGGGTGATAAAGAGTAGGATTGGTGATTACAAAGTGCCAGCATGGATTACGGAATAATTCTCCTCCTCCTTTTCTTGGGCGTCGCTGCGTGGTATGCGTGGCGATATTACAACCTGCGCCGCGCTGTGGATGAATATGCAAGTCAAATCCGCAGGGATAGACTTTCTACGGAAATAAAAGAACTCGAGGACCTATCCAGCTCTATTTCATCCCTCATTTCAACGTTCAACCTTCAACATGCAACCTTGGAATCGGAACGCGCCCGGCTCGCCACTGTCCTTGAACAGATGACCGACGGTGTACTCATCGCCGATTCACAGGGCATCGTCCAGTTTGCGAATCCAGCGGCGGGGAGGCTCTTTCAGACCTCCAGCCCAATCCATCGCAGCCTGACCGAAGTGATTCGCAATCATCAGCTGGTGGAGGCTTGGCGGCGTAGTCAGCAGACTCGCGAATTGCAAAGCGAATCCGTGGAAGTGCCCACGCGTCATCAATATTTGCAACTCGTGGTCATTCCCGATTCACACGCCACAGGCAGCCTGTTGCTGGTGCAGGATCTCACCCGCATCCGCCGCCTCGAAACTGTGCGCCGCGATTTCATCAGCAACCTCTCACACGAACTGCGTACGCCACTTGCCTCTCTCAAAGCCCTTACCGAAACACTACAGGATGGCGCCCTGGATGACCCACCTGCCGCGCGCCAGTTTATTGGGCATATTCAAGTGGAAGTGGAAGCGCTGACCCAAATGGTGACGGAGCTACTCGAACTTTCGCGTATCGAATCCGGTCGCCTCGCTCTCGACCTTCAACCTGTCGCGCCGTACGATTTACTTGTTTCCGCCTCGAGGCGGATGCAACTCCAGGCCGAGCGTGCAGGATTAAGTCTCCGTGTAGAATGCACAAACGATTTGCCGAAGGTCAAAATCGATTCACAAAGACTCGAGCAGGTACTGGTCAATTTAATTCATAACGCGGTCAAGTTCACACGCACGGGCGGAGAAGTGCTCCTTTTCGCTGAATCAGGCCCGGGTGAAGTCCGATTCGCGGTGCGCGATACAGGAATCGGCATACCGTTGGAGGATGTCCCGCGCATTTACGAACGGTTCTATCGCGTCGATAAATCCCGAACGGGGAGCGGGACAGGGTTGGGCCTAGCCATTGCCAAACACATTGTGGAGGCGCATGGGGGAAAAATTTGGGCAGAGAGCACCGAAGGAAAGGGCAGCACGTTTTATTTCACCATCCCCAATCTTTGAATCACAAAGTGCCGCATATTTAGGTAAACTTCCAGTTTTGATTCCCGCCTGCACTGCATTTCAAAAAGTTTACTTACGCATGTGGCACATGCGTGAGACCAGCGGTAAAAAAGCCCACATAGGTCAGGCTTTTTTGTTGTAGTTTCGCTCCATCAGCCAATCCTGCACGTCGAGCTTGTCTTTGCCATCCTTGGGCGTTAAACGCAGGTACGTGCCATCCGCCTGCATGGCACGCGCCCGCAAGTTGTCGCGCAAATACGCACCGAGGACATTTTCGCGCAGATGCTGAACATGCTGCGGGTTTTCAACCGGGAAGACAACCTCTACGCGGCGGTTGAGGTTGCGATCCATCAGGTCGGCTGAACCGAGATAGATCTCCGCCTTGCCATTATTCTGGAAATAATAAATCCGGCTGTGCTCGAGATAACGACCAACCATGCTGAGGACGCGAATATTCTCGCTGACATTCTTGACACCAGGCAACAAACAACACATACCGCGCACCAGCAGATCCAATTTCACGCCGGCCTGGGAAGCCCTGTACAGGACTCGAATCATCTCCGGGTCTACGATGGCATTAACCTTGAATATCAGGCGCGCCGGATTGCCTTTCCGGGCATGTTCCATTTCTCTTTCGATCAGGGATTCTATTTTCTTGCGCAAATTGACGGGCGCCACCAGCAATTTTCGATAATTGCTTTGTGCGGAGTAACCTGTAATGTAGTTGAACACGTCCGTGGCATCTGCCCCGATGGCTTCATCACTTGTGAACATGCCAATATCTTCGTACAGGCTGGATGTAAGGTGGTTATAGTTACCAGTTGCCAGATGCACGTAACGTCGAATCCTTTCCCCTTCCTGGCGGACGACCAGGCAGATCTTGGAATGGGTCTTTAACCCAACCAGTCCATAGACCACGTGCACCCCGGCTTCCTCCAGCTTGCGGGCCCAGCCAATGTTACTCTCCT
>Ga0114129_10013208_pt1 | contig 11764 bp, 12 predicted proteins | sample RhiMetdeltSRZDD1_FD_80071 | JGI IMG/M metagenome (GOLD analysis project Ga0114129, IMG submission 80071) | Populus rhizosphere microbial communities from Tennessee, USA - Rhizosphere MetaG P. deltoides SRZDD1 (version 2) (version 2) | ecosystem: Host-associated > Plants > Roots > Rhizosphere >... | reverse complement strand
CGAAAGGAGGGGGAGGCGTGAACGTAAACGGCAGCTTCAAGGGTCAGCCCGCGCCGTGCGGGCGGTTGGCAGACAGCGAACACTACGAGGATCACGACGACGACTGCCTCGTCACGCGCGAAGTGGAGTACGCGTGCGGATGCGTCAGCATCGACCGTCAGTACCACGACGGAAGCGTGAGCCGGAGAGTCGTGCATCACGACGGACGCGTCATGGTGGACGAGCTCCTGTCCGCGGAGTAGGGCCCAGCCCCACTCGGCCGCTTTCCGCACAACGCATCAACGAACCACGGTCGGCGGAGGAGAACCCAGGTGATCCCTACTCATGACGTTGTGTTGGTAGGCGGCGGCGGCGCCGGCCTGCGCGCCGCTATCGCCATCGCCGAATTCAATCCACGGCTCGACATCGCGGTCGTGTCCAAGGTGTATCCGATGCGGAGCCATACGGTCTCCGCCGAGGGAGGCGCCGCGGGCGCGATTGCCCCCGACGACAGCCTCGACGAACACGCCTACGACACGATTGCCGGCGGCGACTGGCTCTGCGAACAGGATGCGGTCGAGATGTTCGTCCAGGAGGCGCCGCGCGAGCTGCTCCGCCTGGAGCACTGGGGCTGTCCGTGGAGCCGCGAGCCCGACGGCCGCATCGCCGTGCGCCCGTTCGGCGGGATGAAGAACATGCGCACGTGGTTCGCCGCCGACAAGACCGGCTTCCACATGCTGCACACGCTGTTCCAGACCTCCCTCAAGTACACGACCGTGAAGCGCTACGACGAGTGGTTCGTCACGAAGATTCTCGTCGACCAGGGGCGCGTGCAGGGTGTCGTGGCGATCGATCTCGCCTCTGGACGGGTCGAGGCGATCACCGCGCGCTCCGTGATTCTCTGCACCGGCGGTTGCGGCAAGGTCTTTCCGTTCACGACCAACGCGGCGATCAACACGGGCGACGGCATGGCGCTCGCCTACAGGGCCGGCGCGGCGCTCAAGGACATGGAATTCGTCCAGTACCACCCGACGGGGCTGCCGTTCACCGGAATCCTGATCACCGAGGCGGCGCGCGCCGAGGGCGGGTATCTGATCAACAAGGACGGGTATCGCTACCTGCAGGACTACAACCTCGGCAAGCCTCACAAGGAGCCCGTCCTGAAATCGATGGAGCTCGGGCCGCGCGATCGCCTCTCGCAGGCGTTCATGAAGGAGCTCGACAAGGGGAGGACCATCGACACGCCGTACGGACACGTGGTGCACCTCGACCTGCGGCACCTCGGCGCGAAGAAGATCGACGCGAAGATTCCGTTCGTGCGCGAGCTGTGCATGAAGTACCAGGGCCTCGACCCCGTCAAGGATCTGATCCCCGTGCGCCCGGTCGTCCACTACATGATGGGTGGCGTGTCCACCGACATGAACGGCGCGACGACGCTGCCGGGGCTCTACGCGGCTGGCGAGACGGCCTGCGTGAGCATCAACGGCGCGAACCGCCTCGGCTCCAATTCGCTGCCCGAGCTGCTCGTCTTCGGCGCGCGCGCCGGCCTCGCGGCGGCCGAGTACGCCTCGCGCCTCGACGACGTGACGCCGGGGATCGTCGTGCAGACCGAGGACGAGCGGCGGCGCGTGGAGCGCGATTTGCTGAACCGGCGCGGGCACGAGCGCATCGCCGATCTCCGCACCGAGATGCAGAAGACGATGGAGGAAAGCGCCGGAATCTACCGGACGGGGGCGGCGCTCGAGAAGGGCATCGAGCAGCTGCGGCAGCTGCGGACGCGCCTCGCGGACGTCGCCATCGAGGACGACAGCCGCACCTTCAACACCGAGCGTGTCTCGGTGCTCGAGCTGGCGTTCATGCTCGACGTCGCCGATGCGATCGTCGCCTCGGCGGTCGCGCGTCAGGAATCGCGCGGCGCGCACCAGCGCACCGATTTTCCGGCGCGCGACGACATCCGGTTCCTGTCGCACTCGGTCGTCTATCGCAATCCCGACGGAACACCTCGTGTCGAGTACCTGCCGGTCACGATCACCCGCTGGCCGCCGGCCGAGCGGGTCTACGGGGAGGCTGCGGCGCATGCGGGATCACATCACGCTGCAGGTAGCTCGCTACCTGCCGGAGAAACAGTCTGAGCCGACGTTCGACGAGCACGAGGTGCCCTGCCCGAAAGACTGGGTGGTCCTCGACGGCCTGAACTACATCAAGGATCGGATCGACGGCACGCTCTCGTACCGCTGGTCCTGCCGGATGGGCATCTGCGGCAGCTGCGGGATGACCGTCAACGGCGAGCCAAAGCTGACGTGCGCGACGTTCCTGTCCGACTACGCGCCCGGTCCGCTGCGCATCGAGCCGCTGCGGAACTTCCCGATCATCCGCGATCTGATCGTCGACATCGGCGATTTCATGCGGAAGCTGGTGGCCGTCAAGCCGTTCATCGTGCGCCGCTACGAGAAGCCGATCTCGGACGGCGAGTACCTGCAGACGCCCGACGAGCTCGACGAGTACAAGCAGTTCAGCATGTGCATCAACTGCATGCTGTGCTACGCGGCGTGCCCCATCTACGGGCTGGATCCGAAATTCATCGGACCGGCGGCCATCGCGCTGGCGCAGCGCTACAACCTCGACAACCGCGACGAGGGCGCGTCGCAGCGGATGGACGTGCTGAACGAGCACGCCGGCATCTGGGGGTGCACGTTCGTCGGCGAGTGCACGAAGGTGTGCCCCAAGCACGTGGACCCCGCGGGCGCGATCCAGCGCTACAAGCTCACCGGCGCCATCGAGTCGATGAAGGCGTTCTTCATGCCGAGGGGGGCGTGATGGCCGAAGTTCCCGTCTACAACTACCATCCGCGCTGGCTCCGCCGCCGCGTATCGACGTACTGGTGGCTCGAGAAGCGCTCCTACTTCGCGTTCGTGCTCCGCGAGGGGAGCTGCCTCTTCGTCGCCTGGTTCGTCTTCTACCTGCTGCTGCTGGTCCGCGCCGTGCTGCAGGGGGAGGCCGCCTACCAGGAATTGCTCGCGTGGTCCGCCCGGCCGTGGATCCTGCTGCTGAACATCGTCAGCTTCCTGTTTCTGATTCTTCACGCGGTCACGTTCTTCGACGCGGCGCCGCGGGCGCTCGTGGTGCACGTGGGAAAGAAGCGCGTCCCCGAGCGGTTGATCGGCCTGTCGCACTACGCCGCCTGGCTCGTCGCGTCGGCGGTGATCTTCTGGCTCGTACTGGTGCGGTAATGATTAAACGAGATGCGGAACCGTTCCTGTGGATGCTCTTCAGCGCGGGGGGCGTCGTGTCCGCCATGCTGATGCCCGCGCTGCTGTTCCTCTTCGGCGTCGCCTTTCCGCTGGGATGGCTCACGCCGCCGACCCGCGACCACATGGGCGCGCTGCTGGCCAATCCGCTGGTCGCGCTCGCGCTGCTCGGCCTGATCGTGCTGTCGCTGTTCCACTGGGCCCACCGATTCCGTCACACGCTGTACGACGGCTTGCAGATCAAGCACCTGCAGGAGGTGATTGCGGCGGTCTGCTACGGCGGCGCGATCATCGGCTCCGCGGCGGCGGTCTATCTGCTCTGGCAGGCGAGATGATCGGTAAATCGGCAGTGTAGGGGCGGGTCTTAAGACCCGCCCCTACAGACCCGCCCCTACACGGTCAACGTAGACGTAATACAGGTCGGTCGCGACCTCGAAGTCGGTCGGCTTGCCCGCCCACCGCATCATCTGCCATTCGGTCGTGGGACGAACGAGCTGCCACGCGGCTGGATCGCCGACGCGCACCGGCATCGCGAAATCCTTCTCGCCGGCCTTCCAGCGATACGCGACGGTGTGCGCCTGCTCGTCGAACGTCAGCTCGAGCATCGGCACGTCGGCGTGCCGCAGGTACTCGTTGAAGATCGGCGTCAGGTTCATGCCGGTCTGAGCGTTGAAGAAGGCGACGACATCCTCGGTGAGGATCGTCCGGTACTTGAACGTCTGGTAGAACTCGCGAATCAGCGCGAACCACCGGCGGTCGTCGTCGATGACGCTCCGCAGCGTGTTGAGGAACAGCGCGCCCTTGAAATACTGGTCCTGCGCCGGCTCGCGGTGGATGCCGCGCGGCGTGATGATCGGCTCGGTGTTCCGGACCTTGTTCTTCTCGGCGTTGACGTAGGCCAGGTAATCGGCGTGCCCGTACATGTATTCGACGAACAGGCACTCGAGGTACGTCGCCCATCCCTCGTGAATCCACATGTCCGACACGTCCGCGGCCGTCACGGCGTTGCCGAACCACTCGTGCGCGCTCTCGTGGATGATGATGAAGTCGAAGCGCGGGCTGATCTGCACGCCGGTCCAGTCGCGTGAGGGGTAATAGCTGTTGACGAAGTGGTTCCCGTAGGCAACCGCGCTCTGATGCTCCATGCCGGCATAGGGGACCTGGACCAGCTTGTAGCCGTCCTGCGGGAACGGGTACCCCCCGAAGTAGTGCTCGAACACCTGGAGCATCGGCTTTGCCTGGGCGAACTGCTCCTTGGCCTTGTCGAGATCCTCGGGCAGCGCGTAGAAATCCAGCGGCAGGTCGCCGAGCCGGTCGCTGAAGTGCTCGTAGGCGGCGATGTTGAGCGCCACGTCGTAGTTGTTGATTGGGTAGTGGACCATCCAGTCCCAGCGCGTGTAGCCGTCGTGGAGATCCGTCTTGCCGACGAACGCACCGTTCGAGACGTCCATCAAGCCGTTTGGAACGGCGACGCTGATCCGCATGTTCTCGACCTCGTCGCGCCACTGCTCCTTGTTCGGCCACCAGTAGCTGGCGCCGACGTCCTCGCACGCGGTCGTAATCCAGTCGCGCCCGGCGGCATCCTTGCGAAACGTGATACAGCCGAATCGCGCGATCGGCTCGGGCATCCCCGAGTAATAGAAATCGATCGCGTACTCACGCCCCGCGCGCAGCGTCTGCGGAAAGTCGATGAACACGGCGTTCATCTCGCGCGTGAACTGCAGCGCGCGTGAGCCGAGCAGGATCTTCTCGACCTTCAGGTACGCGTAAAGATCGATCTGGATGCGCGTGTCGTCCTGCAGCATCCGGAAGCGGATGGTGTTCCTGCCGCTGAGGAACTGCTTCGCCGGGTCCACGCGGATGTCGAGGTGATACGAGAGCAGGTCGTTGTTCGCGCGGTAGCGGCCGTACTCGCCGCGGAGGACGTCGGCGCGCGTCTGCGCCGATGCGGCGGTGGAGAGCGCGAGAACCAGGGCGGCGGCGCTAGCGACGCCGCTCGTACGCGTCCGCTTGCTCATGGGCGTGGTATGAGCTTCGCACGAGAGGCCCCGATTCCACGTGGACAAATCCGCGCGCGAGCGCCAGGCGCTTGAGCGCCGCAAACTCGTCGGGATGGTAGTAGCGGACCATCGGCGCGTGCGCGGGCGTCGGCCGCAGGTACTGGCCGATGGTCAGGATGGACACGCCGACGCGCCGCAGATCGTCGAACACGGCGACGACCTCGTCGATCTCCTCGCCGAGCCCGACCATCATGCCCGTCTTGGTGCCGATGTCCGGCCTGTACTGCCTGGACCGGTCGAGCAGCTCCAGCGAGCGTGCGTACTTGCCGCCCGATCGCGCCATCCGATAGAGCCGCGGCACGGTCTCGATGTTGTGATTGAGCACGTCGGGGCCGGCGTCGAGGACCGACCGCAAGGACGACTCGAGCCCCTGGAAGTCGGGGATGAGCACTTCGATGCGGCACCCGGGCACGCGTTCGCGCGTCCGGCGGATCGTCTCGGCAAAGATGAACGCGCCGCCGTCGGCCAGGTCGTCGCGATCGACCGACGTGATGACGGCGTGCCGCAGCGCCATGCGCTCGATGGCGTCGGCGACTCGCGCCGGCTCGGCGAGGTCGAGCTCGTTCGGCTTGCCGTGCGCGACCGCGCAATAAGAGCAGGCGCGCGTGCAGACGTCGCCGAGAATCATGAAGGTGGCGGTGCCGTGGTGCCAGCACTCGCCGATGTTCGGGCAGCGCGCCTCCTCGCAGACGGTGTGGAGCCTCAACTCCTTCATCACGCCCTTGAGCCGGAGGTAGTTCTCCGACCCCGGCGCACGCACCTTCAGCCAGGCCGGCTTCGGCTCACGCGGGCGGATGAACTCAACGGGCGATTCGGTCACTATAGACAGTGTAATTGACGAATTTACGGATTTACGAATTTACGAATTTGTTTTTGGATTGAGGATTGGGGATTGGAGAACCGACGCCGCGTCGCCTTGCCTGGTTTGCGCGGGCGGTTACCTGCGATTGATTCAGGATTGCCGATAGCTCGTTGGCTTCCGCGAGCAGTGGCGGCAACCGTGGGCTGTCGACCGTCTTGGCCTCCGCAATCATTTCCAGCCAGTAGACAGATTCGTCCGCTTCTTCCACGGCGTGTCCCAGCTTGGCGACGAAGTCATCGTGCGAACGGCCACGGCACGCAGAGCGGTAGTTTGCGCCGACCCGCGTTCCCGACCGAAACAACTGGTCGGCGAATTCATCGCCTTCCCATGTCTTCCGCAGTTCGCGACAGAAATACACTACTTGCAGTCCGAACTTGAAGGTGCGCTTCTTGAGGGCTTCGGCTTGTGGATTCATGCGGCATGAGCGTGCATCCGCGGTGCCGTGTATTTTTCTTCGGAGATCGCTCCGGCCGTCGTCCAGCAGTGAGATTGCTGCCAACCGCCGAACCGTTGAATCGATCAGTTCTTGCAACGTCCCAATCCCCCAATAAATTCGTAAATTCGTAAATTCGTAAATTCGTCAATGCCGACACTCTCGATTACCTGGCTTGGACATTCGACGTTCATCGTGCGAACGCCGGGCGGCAAGCGGCTGCTCTTCGACCCCTGGCTCTCGTCGAACCCTGCATGTCCGATGAAGAGACCGCCGAAAGTCGATCTCATTCTCGCGTCGCACGGCCACTTCGATCACATCGAGGATCTCGTCGCGTGCGCCCGCGAGAGCGGCGCACCGGTCGTGGGCATCTTCGAGCTGTGCGACTGGCTGACGCGCAAGGGGATCGCCAACACCGCGCCGATGAACAAGGGCGGCTCGCAGGAGATTGCCGGGCTGCGCGTGACGATGACGGATGCGCGGCACAGCAGCGGCTACTTCGACAACGGGCAGATGGTCTACATGGGCGAACCCGCGGGCTACGTCGTCCGCCTCGAGGACGGCCTGTCGATCTACTACGCCGGCGACACCTGTCTCTTCGGCGACATGCGTCTCATCGGCGAGCTCTACGCGCCTACGATCGCGTTTCTGCCGATTGGCGATCGGTTCACGATGGATCCCGTGCAGGCGGCGAAAGCGTGCGAGCTGCTCGGCGTGAAGCAGGTCGTGCCGATGCACTGGGGGACGTTCCCGCTGCTCACCGGCACACCGGCGGCTCTCCGGGCGCTCGTGGAGCCGCGCGGCGTGCAGGTGCTGGAACTGAAGCCTGGCGAGACTACTGAATGACGATCGTACCCTGCAGGTTCGCGACGCTCGGATTTTCGTGATCGTGGAACCCGCAGCGGCGCACCGTATTCAGGTTGCCCGTCTGTTTGCTTTGGTTGGGCACGAGAAAGCCCACCTGGTTGATCGGGGGGCAGTCAGTGTGCTCGGGATGTGGATCCGAGTCCATCTCGTGCGTGCGTATGTCGTTGTTCATGAACGTCACGCGGCTGCCGGCCGGAACGGTCAGCGATCGTGGTGACACGCCCGCCGACGTGATGACGAACGTCGTCCCGCCACCCGGCGTCGGCGTCGGTGTCGGCGTGGGCGTCGGCGTTGGCGTTGGTGTTGGCGCAGGCGTTGGCGCAGGGGCTGGTGCGGGCGCTGGCGACGGGCTCGGCGACGTGTCGCTTCCGCCGCCGCAGCCAGCCACGGTCATGATGCACGCCGTCGCGACGGTTACCACCGTCAGGATCAGGTACTGTTTCATTACCAGGGTCTCCTCGAGATATTAAGACGCAGCCACCGCATAAAAGTCCGCATCGCGCCGTTCAGATCGTTTTGACCAGCGCGTGCCGTACGGCGCCGAGCGCGGTTTGCAGCTCCGCAATGGCGCTCTCGGGCGGGTGCTCGATTCCGACCAGAATCTTCCCGTCGGACACCGCGGGGTCGTACAGCCCTCCGCCTCGACCCAGCCGCGCGGTGACGACCAGCGTCGCGACGGTGGCCACGATGGCGCCGAGCATCGTCAACTCGAAGAGGATGATCACGTTGGGCCACCAGGCAAAGATCGGCAGGCCGCCCACGTCGATGGGCCACGACATCTCGGTGAGCCACGTCAGGCCGAAGGCCGTGGCCATGCCCACCAGGCCTCCGCCGCACGCGATCCACCACATCCACGTGGCCTTGTCCCGCCGGCCGAACTCGTGGTCCTCCATCGGTTGGGGAGAGAGCACGGTGATCTCGCGATCGCTGAACCCCGCCGCACGCAGCCGGTTGACCGCCTGCTGCGCCGCCTGCCCATCCGGGTACAGCCCGTAGACGGCCTTCACAGGTGCAACTCCCCGAGCGGGTGCTCCTGCGTGGCCGGAGGAATGAGCGTCGAAGGCACGTGCGCTCCGGCCTTGAGCTCCCAGATCGAGATAATCGGTACGAACTTGGCGAACAGCACGTACAGCAACGTCATCGCCGCGAAGGTTGCGCCGGCGATGAGGATCTCCACGGGCTGCGGACGATAGACGCCGAAGCTGTAGGGCAGGAACTTGTGGCCGAGCGCCGGCACGATGATCAGGAAGCGCTCCAGCCACATCCCGACGACGACGCCCACCGATGCGATGACGCAGCCGGTGATCGTGCGGAACCGCCTGATGCCCATCAGCAGCAGTGGCAGCACGAAATTGCACGTGACCATCGTCCAGTAGAGCGGCGCGAACGACTCGCGCTGCGTCCGCCAGAAGACCGCCATTTCAGCGGGCTTGTTGCCGTAGTACGTCACCAGGCGTTCGTTGAACACGAAGTAGCCCCACAACAGCGCCATCACGAGCAGCAGCTTGCCCAGGTTCTCGAAGTGCACCCGGTGCAGGTAGTCCTCCAGGTGGAGGAACCGCCGCAGCACTGCCATCGCGATCAACAGCGCGGCGATGCCGCTGAAGATTGCGCCCGCCACGAAATACGGGCCGAAGATGGTGGTCTGCCACATCGGCACGGGCGCCATCGAGAAGTCGAACGAGACGATCGTATGCACCGAGACGGCCACGGGGATGATGGCAACCGCCATGATCTGCATCGCCGCCTCGAGCCGGTGCCACTGCTTCGGCGTGCCGCGCCATCCGAGCGCGAGCACCCGGTAGACCCGGTGCCTGAGGCCGGATGACTTGTCGCGCACGACGGCGAAGTCGGGAATCATCGGCAGGAAGAGGAAGAGCACGCTGCCCGTGAGATAGGTGTTGATCGCGAAGAAGTCCCACACCAGCGGCGATCGCAGGTTCGGCCAGATCATCCGCTCACTGGGGTACGGAAACAGCCAGAAGGCGAGCCACGGACGCCCGAGGTGGACGACGGGGAACATCGCCCCGATCATCAGGGCGAACACCGTGATCACTTCGGCACACCGCGTGACCGGGCGGCGCCAGCCTGCGTTCACGAGGCGGAGAATCGCGGAGATGAGCGTCCCCGCGTGACTGATCCCGATCCAGAAGACGAAGCTCGTGACGTAGAAGCCCCAGTAGACCGGCCACCGGATGCCGGTGATGCCGAATCCCACGGTCATCTGCGTGATCCACGCAACCAACGCCGCGGCGACGATGGCTCCGAACACCGCGACGAGCAGGTAAAAGCGCCACGATGTCTGCATCAGCGGACGAAGCAGGTCGGTGTTGATCCGCTGATCGAGCGGCAGTGGTGACGTCGACGTCGCCATCTGTGATGCGGGTCTGTTCATGCTTCGGCCGTCCTACGCCTGTCGATCCAGATACGTCACGCCCGGACGGGTACCCAGTTCCTCGAGCAGCCTGCTGCCACGTGACGACTTCGAGAGCCGCGACACCGCGCTCTCGGGATCCTCGAGGTCGCCGAAGACGAGCGCCCTGGCCGGGCAGGCCTGCGCACAGGCCGGCTGGATCTCGCCGTCCTTGACCGGCCGGTCGTCGGCTTTCGCCTGAATAGTCACCGCCTTGATCCGCTGGACACAGAACGTGCACTTTTCCATCACGCCGACTTCGCGCAGCGAGACGTCGGGATTGAGCTGCAGGTGGAGCGGCTTGTCCCAGGACGGGTTGAAGAAGTCGAAGAACCGCACGTTGTAGGGACAGGCATTCGCGCAGTAGCGCGTGCCGATGCAGCGGTTGTACACCTGCGCATTGAGCCCGTCGGCGGTGTGATGGCTCGCGTAGGTGGGGCACACCGGCTCGCAGGGCGCGTTGTCGCACTGCTGGCACATGACCGGCCTGAACGTGAGGCGCGCGTCCGGAAAATCCCCTTCCCAGTAGCGCTCCACCCGGATCCAGTGCTTCGCGCGCCCGCGTGCCGCCTGGTCGGCGCCGACGGTCGAGATGTTGTTTTCCGCGTGACAGGCGGTGACGCACGCGCCGCATCCGTTGCAGCGATCGAGATCAGCCGTCATTCCCCATTTCGGCATTGCGTGTCCTCTAACCCTTCATGACCTTCGCGCCCTTCGTGGCTACCCCTACCTGTGTGGTTCCACTTCTTCGCGCAGTCCGCCTGCGAACATGACGAGACGCCCATCCGGTTCTCCAATTCGAGAGACGCGGACACGCGTTGCCGCCCACGCCAGCGCGCCGGTCGTTGGTTCGGTCACGGCCGCGAGCAGCGAAACGGGGTTCTCGCCCCTGCCGCTCGCGTACCTCGTAAAAGTCCGATGCCCCTGCCCGACCGGCATCGCCAGGAGGTCGGGCGCGATGCCTGGCGAAATCATCGCGGCCGTTCGGATGGCGCCGTGCGCGGAGGCGATCTCGACCACGTCGCCCTGCCCGATGCCGAGCCGCGCGGCGGTCGCCGGGTTGACCTCGACCCAGCTGCTCCACATCGCCGACGTCAGCGGATCCGGCATCTCCTGCAGCCACGGAAGATGGGCGAGCGATCCGTCGAGGAAAGCGCTGGACGAATACGGGAGGAAGTGAAACGGATACTGGCCTGCGTCGCCGTCGAACTGCGGCTCCGTGAACGCAACCGGCCGCGCGGTCGGCGTCGCCGCAGGAGCGGCAGCCGTGAGGGCGGCGGGAAGCGCTCCCCACCATCCGCCTTTCTCCTGCGCGTCGCTCCAGGGATCGGCGTCAGGTGCCGCCTTCGGCAGCGCTGCGAACGTCGCAGCCAGCATCTCGTCGAAGGTTTGCCATGGAAGAGCCACGGGCCGGCGGAGGCGTCGCGCGATGTCGAGCAGCACGTCGGGGGTCGCGCGCGTTTGATACAACGGCGACATGACCGGCGGCGCGACGCTCGCCACGGCGATCGCGCTGCCCGACTCGGGAACGGCCTCGGCCCACGACTCGAGAAACGTGTGGTCGGGCAGGATCAGGTCGGCGAGTATGGTCGTTTCATCGAGAAAGCTGCCGAAGCTCGCGATGAACGGGATCTTTTCGAAGGCCTCCCGGACTCGCCATGCCGGCGGTGCCGTGTGGACAGGATTCACCCCGTCAACGAGCAGCACCTGGGGCGCGTCTGAGGACACCGTGTCAGCGGCGAAACGATCGAGCGGTCGTCGCTGCGGCGCGACGCTTTGCAGCTTCGCCGCGGCGGAGAGGTTCAATTGCGGCGTGAAGAACACGCCGCCTGGCTGTTCGACGCTGCCGACGAGCGCATTGAGCGCGTTGACGGCCAGCGCGTTGAAGAGGCCGTTGGTGTG
>Ga0114129_10013207_pt1 | contig 11764 bp, 6 predicted proteins | sample RhiMetdeltSRZDD1_FD_80071 | JGI IMG/M metagenome (GOLD analysis project Ga0114129, IMG submission 80071) | Populus rhizosphere microbial communities from Tennessee, USA - Rhizosphere MetaG P. deltoides SRZDD1 (version 2) (version 2) | ecosystem: Host-associated > Plants > Roots > Rhizosphere >... | reverse complement strand
GAGTACCGGACCGTGACGTTGAGTGCGGTCACGGTGCCGCTGTGGGTGCCGGTCGTCGAACCGGTGCGCTTCACCGACTCCCCGACGAACGGGTCCGCGACCGTGAACCCGCCGGGGTGGCTGAGCGACGTGTTGTCGTACCGCACCAGCGCGTAGTCCCGGCCGGGGAACTTGTAGTTGACGACCGGGCCGATCAGCGTGGAGTGGTTGGCGTTGGTGTACCACGGGCTGGCCAGCTTGCCGCAGTGGCCGGCGGTCAGGAAGTAGAACGTGCTGCCGCTGACGACGTTGAAGCCGAGCGAGCAACGGAACTGGCCGCCGTAGATGGCGTCGCCGCCGGACAGCAGCGTGGTGAACACGCCCGACGCGCGTTGGACCCGGATGGCTCCGGCGTTGCTGCCGGCGGCCCGCCTGAGCGTGGCGATCGCGGCGGGGGAGACGGTGCTGTCCGCGGTGACGACCAGCCGCTGCGCGGTGGCGTCGACGTACCAGGCGATGCCGGCGACGCCGGACTGGTCGACCGCGTTGCTCACGGTGGCGAGCTGGCTGGCGCCGTACGTCCGGGGCGTGGCGGCCGCGGTGCCGGGCAGGACGAACATGCCGACGACGACCGCGCCGACCATGACGGAAAGCGTCCGGGCGACCCGGCCGGGGGGTTGGGCGGTGATGCGCACTGGGCTTCTCCTCGGGACTCGACAGGATCATGAGGTCCGTGCCGGAGGCCGGTGGCCGGCCCAGCTGATCGCGTCCTCCTGGCGGGATTCCGTAAGTATCGGCGTAGATCAATAGCGATGCAAGCCGCGGCGGCTGGCGGTCGGGTGTGGGCGCGGGTAGCGGTCCGGCCGTCCCACCGAGCGAACGGTAACGACCCGGCACCGGAGTCAGCCTCGCGTCGCTATCGTTTCGGCCACCGGCGCGGAGGTCTAGCGTCTATCTCGTGACAGTCCGGGTACTCGGTCCGGTCGAGGTGATCGGACCTCGTGGGCACGCCGTGCTCAGCGGCGGGCGCCAGCGTGCCCTGGTCGGTGCGCTCGCCCTGAACGCCGGTACGGTCGTCGCCTCGTCGTGGCTGGTGGACGCCCTGTGGGGAGCGGAGCCGCCGCGCACCGCATTCAAGACCCTGCACGGCCACGTCGCGCGGTTACGCCGGGCGCTGCACGTGTGCGGCCTGCCGGATCTGCTGGCGACCTGTGGTTCGGGTTACACCTTCGCGGTCGGTCGCGGCGAGGTCGACAGCCTCCACTTCGAGGACCTGGTGTCGGCGGCGAGGACGGAGATCGGCGAGAACGGATCAGGTCGCGCGATCGAACGGCTGCGGATCGGGCTGGCGCTGTGGCGCGGTGACCCGGTGCAGGACGGTGAGCTGTTCGGCTGGGGTGCGGCGGAGCTGAACCGGCTGCAGGAGCTGCGGCTGACCGCGCTGGAGGACCTGTGCGACGCGGAACTGCGGCTCGGCCGGCACGGCCTGGTTGTCGCGGAGCTGGGGCGGATGCTGGTGCACCACCCGCTGCGCGAGCGCCTGGTGGAACTGCTGATGCTCGCGCTCTACCGGTCCGGCCGCCCGGCCGACGCGCTGGAGGCGTACCAGCATCTGCGAACCCGGCTGGCGGACGAGCTCGGGGTCGACCCGGCGCCGGATCTACAGCGCCTGCACACGTCGATCCTGCGCCATGACGCACACCTGGCGCGGGCGGAAGGTACCGACCCGGCCGTCCCGCGCCCGGCCCAGCTGCCGCCGCGGGTCGGGCACTTCGTGGGCCGGTCCGCTGCGCTGCAAGCCCTGGACCACGGGGTGGAACAGGCCGCGGATACCCGCATCGTGGTCGTGTCCGGAGCCGGCGGGATGGGCAAGACCGCCGTCGTCGTGCAATGGGCGCACACGGTGCGGCACCGGTTCCCCGACGGGCAGATCTTCCTGGACCTGCGCGGCCACGACGACCAGACCGCGATGACCGCGACCGCGGCGCTGACCCACGTACTGCGCGCCCTCGGGGTACCGGACGGCCGGATACCGGGTGAACCCTGCGAGCAGGTCGATCTGCTGCGCTCGCTGCTCGATGGCCGCCGCGTGCTGATCGTGCTCGACAACGCCGGGACCGCTGAGCAGGTCCTCCCGCTCGTACCGCCGTCGCCGACGAGCATGCTGGCGGTCACCAGCCGCCGACCGATGACCTCACTGACTACGTACCACACGGTGCACCGGGTACCCCTTGACCCGATGACGCGGGACGAAGGGCTGGCACTGCTGCGCGATGTCACCGGCGCCATCCGGGTCGATCGCGAGCCGGCCGAGGCGGCCCGGATCGTGGCAAGCTGCGCCGGCCTTCCGCTCGCGCTACGCATTGCCGCGGCGAGGCTGGTACACCAAGCTGACCAGGGCCTGGCCGCGATCGCGGCGGAACTGTCGACTGTGGACCGGCTGGAGGCGTTACGGGTCGACGGGGACTCGCGCAGCGTGAGGACCGTGTTCGCCAGCGTGTACCGGTCGTTGTCCACGCCGGCGGCGATCCTGTTCCGGCGGGTCGGGCTCCACCCGGGCGTGGTCTTCGGCCGGCACCTCGCCGCAGCGGTCGCCGAGCTCCCACCTGATGTCACCGACCACGCGTTGTCCGAGCTCGTCGACGCGCACCTGCTCGCCGAGGTGGGCGGAGGACGGTACCGGTATCACGACCTGATCGGGCTCTATGCCGCCGAGTGCGTACGGCTCGACGAGGCCCCGCCGACCTGCGCCGCGATCGCCGACCGGCTGCTCGACTGGTACGTCGGCGTCGCGGACCTCGCGAACCGTGCCCTCGACCCGACCCGCGACGAGGTCACCCCGACGCTGTCGTACCGGCTGTCCGAGCCGCCCTTCGCCGCCGACCACCAGAGCACTCTTGCCTTCCTCGATGGCGAGCGAGCCAACCTGGTACCGGTGGTCCGGTTCGCCGTCCAGGAGGGCCGCGATGTCGCCGCGTGGCAGCTCGTCCACCTGCTGACCGGGTTCTTCGACTCCCGCGGCCGGTGGGCCGACCGGATCGAGATGTGCCGGCTCGGCGCGGCCGCCGCGCAACGGCTCGGTGACCCGGTAGGCGAGGGTCTGATGGGTTTCGCGTTGGGCACGGCCTATCTCAGGATGCTGCGGTTCACCGAAGCCCTCGACTGCCTCTACCCCGCGATGGAGCGCACCCGCGCCGCGGGAGACCATCGCGCTGAGGGCCGCATCCGCAACAGCATCGCCACCGCGTACGCCCGCCTGCGCCGCTACGACGAAGCGGTCGAGACCTACCAGCGGGCATTGGCGCAGCACCGGTCCAACGGCGACCGGATCGGGATAGCGGCGGCCCTCAACAACATCGGCACCGCGCGGGTTCGCCAGGGCCAGCCCGAGCTCAGCTTCGTGTACCTCACCGAGGCCCTGCGGCTCACCCAGGAGATCGGCGATCGCCGGATGGAGGCCATGGTCCTGGGCAGCGTCGGGGAGGCGTACCTTCGGCAGGGTCGCCGGGATTCGGCGCTCGACACTTTCCGGCGGGCGCTGTCGGTGCAGGAAGCGATCGATGACCGCCGGCACCAGGTGGATACCCTGATCAACATCGGCACCACCCTGCTGGCCGAAAACGAGCATCCGGCCGCCCTCGATCACCTTGAGGCCGCCATCCAGCTCAGCCGCGACCTCGCGGACCAGCACCTGATGTCGGTGTGCCTGAAGATGCTCGCCGACATCCACCTGCATCGCGGCGAATTCGACTCGGCCGACGAGTGCCTGCGCCGCGCCCTCTCCCTGCGGACGGCCATACCGGACGCGTACGAGGAAGCGGCGATTCACCGCGCGCTCGCCGAACTCGCCCGGCGGACCGGGCAGGACGCGGTCGCCGACGAGCACCGGCAACGGGCGGTGTGGCTGTACCAGAAAGCGAACGCGGCAACCGAGGCAGCCGAACTCGAGTCCGCGCTGGTCTGACCGGAACTCCCTAGACATCGGTGATCGTGCCGACCGCCTCATCGACGACGGTACCGTCGACGGACAGCACCACCCGGAAGGTCCTCGGCGGCCCGGCGCCCTTCCTCGGGATCGTGGTGATGGTCAGCGTGGCGCTCGTCGCGCCGTCGGGGAAGTGGACCTGGCCGGACCGTACCCCGACGTAGTCCTGGCCGGACTTCGCGACCATGTCCTCGGTCCGGTAGTCGATCGTGGCCGGGCCACACGTGAGGCAGTTCCGCTCGATCGATGCGGTGCAACCCACTCCCGGACAAATGAAGTCGTCGATGTTGAACGTTTGCGGGCAGTCCGGACCCGAACAGATCGTTGGCGACACCAATGGCTGGCTCGACGGCGGTCCATCGACCGGTCGGCCGCCAGAACATCCTTCGGTCGTACTCGAAGCGGCCAGCATCATGGCCGCGGTAGCCACCGCCAGGAAACGTGAGCGTGACCGGTTGAACGTCATGGCGATCAGTATGCGCGGCGGCCGGTGGTGAATCGGTGGTGATCTTCCGCGTGGGTCCGCCGGCTCCGGCGCCGGCCGACAACCCGTCCGCAACCGCTCCGGCCGTACACATGGGCTCAGCCATCGACGAATGACCGAAGGAGCGCCATGCGTATCGCGTTGAGAGCCGCCGCCGTGTTCGCGGTGCTGGCGGCGGCCCTGTCCGTCATGCCAACTACCGCCTCCGCCGCTGCCGGCGGCTCGTTCCGCCAGCAGCCGGGTCCTACCTCCGACAAGCCGGTGCCGGTACCCCCGGCCGCCACGCCCGGTACCGGCACCGCCTCGAAACTGCCCCCCAAGCCGGCGCGAACGTCCGAGTCGATCACCACGGCGGCCTGGACGGTGACGCTGAGCTTCACCTCGAACTACCTCTGGCCGACGCAGTACACCACCCTGACCGCCACGACGAACCAGGATGTCGGGCCGACCCCCTACTACATTCGGATCTGGGATGCCAAGACCAACGTCTTTGTCGCCACGTGCGGCTCAGGAACGACCTGCTCCGCTTCGGTCACCAAGCCCACCATCACGCTCGACACATTCTGGGGCGTGGTCGGCGCGATCGGTGCCCCGTACCTGTCCGTCTCGCTGCGGGACATCTACTGGCACGGGGCGGACCTGTCGCTGTCGGCCAGCCCGACCACACTGGTGGTTAACGGCACGACCACGGTGACCGCCGCAACGGTCCTCGACATCGGGTCGTCGCCGTTCTACACCCAGATCTTCGACGCCACGACCGGCATCCGCCTGCGCGTATGCGGCGTCGGAACCTCGTGCAGCGTTGCGGTCAGCCAGGCCGCCGCCACGACACACACCTACCGGGCATACCTGTCGAGCAACAGTGCGACGTTCCCGCCGGCCGGCATACAGGAGACGTCCTCGGCCAGCTTTGTGACCTGGTCCAACACGGGTTGGCACGTCAGTCTCAGCCAACCTCCGCTCAGCATGTCGACGGTGACCGTCACCGCGACGGCCTCCGCGGATGTCGGCCCGACGCCGTACTACATCGAGATCTTCAACGAGAACGGCACCCGGCTCGCGTACTGCGGCTCGGGTACGAGCTGCACCGTGACCTTCCAACCCACCCAGTACAAGACGTACCTCGTCGCCTTCATCTCCAGCTACAGCACGGTCCTCCCGCCGGCGGGTACGCAGGCATCCTCCAACGTAGTTACCGCCCTGTACGTCGAGCCGCCGCACTAACCAGGTGGCAGCCCGGACCGCCTTGCCGGTCCCGTCGCGCTGTGCCGGCCGTGCCCGCACCGGGGACCGGCCGGCGCAGCCCCGTCGTCGTAGCAGTACTACTGTGCCGCCCGGGGTCGTCTCACGCCGCCGTGGCCTCGCACAGGGCGCGGGTGGGCACCGCGTCGGGACTGCCGATGTCGGCGAAGAGGTCGGCCGCTTCTCGCCAGCAGCGGATGCCCGAGGAGAGGTCCTGGGCCAGCCGGTGTACGTGGCCAAGGGTGACGAGTGCGCGTGCCTCGTCGAGGCGGTGGCCGGCCGTCCGGTGGATGTGGACCGCCCGCTCGGCATTGCGGCGGGCGGCGTCGCAGTCGCCGGCGGCGAGTTGGGTGTCGGCAAGCGCGCCGAGCGCCTGCCCCTCGGCCTGGCGGGTACCCACCTGGTCGGCCGCGACGCTGGCTTCGCGGGCGAGACTGAGCGACCGCTGGAGATCGCCGCGGTCGCGGTGCACGACCGCGAGGCCGACCAGGGCGTCGATCTCCGGGTGGGGGTTACCGGTCTCGTGCGCCAGCCGTAGCGCCTGCTCATGATGGTCGATTGCCTGGTCGTGCTGGTCCAGGCGCTGATGGATGGTGCCGAGGATATTGAGCAGTTCGGTCTCCGTGCGGCTGTTTGCCGCATCTCGAGCGTCGGCCAGAGCGGTCCGGGCCACGTCGAGCGCCTCGGGGAGCGCGCCGAGGTCGCGGGTGATGGCGGCGAGGGTGGCCCGGGCGTTCGCGGTGAACGTTCCGTACCGATCCGGAAGGGGCAGCGTCAGCGCCTCCACGAGGCATTGCCGCGCGACTTCCAGCCGACCCATGACGTGGTACACGAGCCCGAGGTTATTCAGGGCGGCGGCTTCACCAATGACTGAGCCGAGTTGCCGAGCGAGCGCCCGGGAACTCTGATGGTGTTCCGCCGCTTCGGTGAGCCGGCCGAGCTCGTGACAGATGTTGCCCAGGTTGCCGAGCGCCACCGCCTCCATCTCCGACCAACCGACCTGCCGCCCGAGTGCCAGCGCCGCCGCGTAATGCTCGGCGGCCAACTCGTACCGGGCCGCGAAGCTGTAAGCACGGGCGAGATTGAGTACGGCCGCGGCTCGAAGCCGAGGGTCCCCCTCCGCCTCGGCCGCTTCGGCCGCCGCGGTCGCGGCGGCCAACCAGTCGACCACATGCGTCCCCAGCTGGAAGTACCTGCCGAGGCCGTAGGCGAGCAGGAGGCACAGCCGGCGCGGGCCGGTGGCGGCCGTGTGCCGGACGGCGGCCACGAGATTCGTACGCTCCGCGTCGAGCCATGCCAGTGCGTGGGCCGGATCCTGGAACGACATGGGCTCGACCCTCTCGGGTGCGGGGAGCGGCAATCGCACCAACTGATCCTGCAGCATGTTCGTGGCAGCCTCGGTGCTGTGCAGGTACCAGCTGAGCAGGCGGGCGAGGCCGCCACCGTTGTCCCGGGAGGCGCGGCTCCTGGCGTAACGGCGCAGCAGGTCGTGGCAGGTGAACCGGCCCGGGGCGTGTTGCTCGACGAGGTTGACCGAGGCCAGCCGGTCGAGCAGCCGCGCCGCTCGCGCCGGTGGGACAGCGGCGAGAGCGGCCATCGCCTCGGCTGACACGTCCGGCCCTGGTACGGCGCCGAGGAGCCGGAAGACACGCTGCTCCTCGGTGTCCAACGCGGCGTACGAGAGGTCGAAAGCCGCCCGCACGGCGCTCTGTTCGTCACTGGCGAGCCCGAGCATCGTCAGCTGCGAGTCGCTGCCCAGGTCGGCAACGTGCGCGGCCAGCGTACGGTGCGGGTGGGCAGCGAGGTCGGCTGCGGTGATCCGAAGTGCCAGCGGCAGGTACGCGCAGGCACGCGCCAGCCCGGCCGTCGCCTCGGGTTCGGCGGTGACCCGGTCCACACCGACGATGCGGGTCAGCAGATCTGCGGCGTCCGCGGGGGTGAGCACGTCTAGGCTGATGAGGCGTGCACCGTCTCGGGCACGCAGGCCGTCCAGCCGGTCGCGGCTCGTGACCAGCACCAGGCTGCCCGGGCCGCCGGCCACCAGCGGGCGCACCTGCTCGGCTGATGCCGCGTTGTCGAGCAGTACGAGGATGCGCCGGCCGGCCGTCACCGAACGGTAGAGCGCGGTTGCCTCGTCCAGCTCCAGCGGCACCTGCCCGGCCGGCACATGCAGGGCGCGAAGGGCCTGACCCAGCGCCTCGACCGGGGACACCGGCGCGCCGGGCGCGTAGCCGCGCAGGTTGACGAACAGTTGCCCATCGGGGAAGCGGTGCCGGATTCTGTGTCCCCAGTGGACAGCGAGAGCTGTCTTGCCCACCCCGGCGGTGCCGGCTATCGCAGAGATCACCACCGTCCCGGGCGTGCGATCGGCGGCAGCGTCGAGTACGAGAGCGTCCAGCACTTCGAGCTCGTCCACCCGGCCGGTGAAGTCCGCCACCGGGGGAGGAAGCTGCGCGGGTGGCGCGGACTGATGTGCCACGGCCGCGTGCGGGTTTGGTCGGTCAAGCGCGGAATCGGCCCGCAGGATTGCCTCGTACCGCTCGCAGACCTCGCGGCCCGGATCCACGCCCAGCTGTTCGGCGAGCTGCTCGCGTAGCTGGTGGAACGCGGCCAGCGCGTCCGCTTGCCGGCCGCCGCGGTACAGCGCCACCATCAGCTGCGCGTTCAGCCGCTCCCGCAGCGGGTGGGCGTTCACGAGTGCGGGCAGCTCCGCGAGCACCTCCGCGTGACGGTCAAGGGCGAGCTCGCACTCCATCAGGTCCTCGTACGCACTGAGCCGCTGGTCGTGGAGCCGGGCGCGAGCGGCATCGACGAATCCGGCCGCAGCTCCGCTCAGCGCCGGGCCGCGCCACAGCAGCAAAGCCTCGCGCAACGCCTCGGTCGCGACCGGGTAGCGGCCGGCGCCCGCCGCTTCCCGCGCCCGCGCGATGCGGACCCGGAACACGTCGAGATCGAGGGCTCCCTGCTCGACGGTGAGCAGGTAACCGGCGGCGTGGGTTTCCAGTGCCTGGGCAAGACCCGCTTCCCGCAGTACTTGTCGGATCCGGGACACCGCACTGCGGACCTGCGCCTGTGCACTCGACGGCGGCAACGCGCCCCACAGCGCCTCCTCGAGCTGGTCGAGCGATACCACGCGGTTCGGGTGCAGCAGCAGATAAGCCAGTACGGCCCGGCGCAGTGGACGAACGACCGTGAAGACTCGGCTCCCGGTCCAGATCTCGACCGGCCCCAAGATGCCGTAATGCATCGCTTCCCTCCGCGCATAGCGAACGGATACCAGACGGTATATCGCCGCCCGTCACCGTGGGACAGCAGCGACAGCACCCCGACAGAGGAGGGACGCAATGCGTAAACGGTTAGCTTCAATCTTCGGCGCGCTGGCCATCGCAGGTGCGCTCGTCATCGGCCTTCAGGGACCGGCACAGGCGGGCGTATGGCAGATCACCGACGGGTTCGAGGTGAACCCGGCCGCGGTGTGGAGTTTCGCCAGGGTGGGTACCGGTGGCGGCGGCTTCGACATCAACGCGGGAACCGCGCGAACCCCGTACAACGACGCCTGGCTGACGATCCAGAGCAACGGCTGGTCCAGCGTCGGGCGGTCGGTGCACATCACACCGGTCCAGTTCCACCAGACGACCTGCGCGGCCCGGGTCTACGTCCTACCCCTCGGGGTGGCGAAGGTGAACTTCGAGATCATCCAGCCGTCCAGCTGGAGGTACATTTCGTTGAAGACGGTCACGTTGAGCGGCAGCTCCTACCAGGCCGTGATCACGAACTCGTGGAACGCCGTCGACATCGACGTATTCGTCCGCGTCTCCCTGATCTACAACGGAGGCTTCAGCGCCGCGAGGGTCGACGACCTTCTGGTGCAATGTAGCTACGTGTAAACAGCAGACGGCCGGGCCGGCCACGGCCCGGCCGCGGGGCCGGTGTTACTCAGTGATGGTAGCCGAGTGATCCGGTACGGTACGTTCGCCATCGGCGAGGCCGTCGGCGACGGGGTGGGGGCGCCGTCTGCCGGTGGCTCGTCGCCGTCACCACCTCGCGCCCGACCACGGCCGCGCTGGCGGTGTGCGGTGCCGTCCCGACCCGCCAGCTGTGGTCGAGCAGCGCCGGCCTGCGTTCCGTCACGTCGAGCCGGCTGGTTGCCGGCTCGACTAGATAGGACCGCCATGCGAGTGCTTGTCGTTGGATCCGCTCGAGCGTGCCACCGCCGCTTGGCTGCGCATGGCCATGAAATGGCCCTGTTGATACCTCGCCGCCAGGCCGAGCCGGGTGACGTCACCGGCCCGTACCGGTCCGTGGTGGTGGTGGACGACGACGCCGGCATCGAGCTGTGGGTGGATTTCGCGCGGGCGCTGCATCGGCGCGCACCGTTCGACGTGGTGGTCGCTTTCAACGAACCTACGTACCCCGTCGCGCACGCCATCAGCGATGCCCTGCAAGTCCCCACGACGGTGGATGTCGATCTGTTCGGCCGGGTGCTGGACAAGTCACGGACCCGCGCGATCCTGGTCGAACACGGCATCCCCAGCTGCCGGTACGAGGTGGTACATGGCTGGGCCGCGATTCACGAGGCGGTGCGGCGGGTCGGATTTCCGTGCATCGTCAAGCCGGTCGACGGCGAGGCCAGCTTGGGGGTGACCAAGGTCGGGTCGGAGACCGAGGTGGCCGCGGCCCTGCAGCGACTCGGAGACGACCAGATCGACCGGGGCGTACTCGTCGAGGAGTTCCTCGTCGGCGAAGAGTTCAGCGTCGAGAGCATCTCCGCCGGATCGCAGCATCACATCGTGGCGGTGACACGCAAATTCACCGACGAACTGACCTTCGTCGAGCGGGGTCACCTCGTGCCGGCCCCGCTCGACCACGCGACGCACGAGGCGATTGTCGGCTACGTGCGACGCGTTCTCGACGCGCTCGGATTCCACGACTGTCCCTCGCACACCGAGGTCGTATTGACCGATGCCGGACCACGCCTGGTCGAGACGCACAACCGCATCGGCGGCGACTCCATCATGGACCTGGTACAGCTAGCCACCGGTATCGACATGTACGACCTGGTAGCCCGGCAGGGTCTCGGCGAGAACGTGAGCGCGCTGCTGCCCGATCAGCCCGCCCACCACCAGTACGCCGCGGTCTGGTTCGCGGATCCGAGCGGTCCGGCGACGAACACACTGCGGGAAGTACGCGGGGTCGAACAGGTCGCCGGACTGCCGTACGTCCGGAAGGTCAAGATACTGAAGGAACCGGGTTCCCCACAGGGGGCGGTAGCGCAGAGCGCCGACCGATCCGCTCTGGTGGTGCTCGTCGGTGGGACAGCGCAGGAGGCCCTCGACCGCGCTCATGCGGCGATCCGGATGCTGGTCTTCGTCTACACCCCGAAGTTGCCGGAGGAGTCCCCACCGGCTCCTCCTCCTGACGAGACCGGCACTAATTCGAGCCGGTGGGTGCGCGATGTGCGGCAGGCCGGGTCGGATGCACTGGGCGTGGTCGCCTCGTCGGACACGCGCGGCCCGCTGCTGACATGACCGGCGTTGTCGGTCGCGTCCGGCTCGCCCGGATCGTGGTCGCCTACGCCGGCCAGGAGGGGACACGATGAGCACAGTCAGGGTCGAACGGACCGCCGGGACGTACACCGTGGTCCTGTCCCGGGCCAGCGCCCGCAACGCCGTGGACGGCCCGACCGCCGACGCGCTGGCCGACGCGTTCGAGCACTTCGAGTCCGACGACTCGGCCTCGGTGGCCGTGCTGTGGGGGGAGGGCGGGACCTTCTGCGCCGGCGCCGACCTGAAGGCCATCGGTACCGCCCACGGCAACCGGCTCAGCGCTACCGGTCGGGGGCCGATGGGACCGACCCGGCTGCGGCTGAGCAAACCGGTCATCGCCGCGGTCGCCGGCCACGCGGTGGCGGGCGGGCTGGAACTGGCCCTGTGGTGCGACCTTCGCATCGCCGCCACCGATGCCGTGTTCGGCGTGTTCTGCCGGCGCTGGGGCGTGCCGCTCATCGACGGCGCCACGGTACGGCTGCCCCGGCTCATCGGTACCGGCCGCGCCATGGACCTGATCCTCACCGG
>Ga0114129_10013206_pt1 | contig 11764 bp, 9 predicted proteins | sample RhiMetdeltSRZDD1_FD_80071 | JGI IMG/M metagenome (GOLD analysis project Ga0114129, IMG submission 80071) | Populus rhizosphere microbial communities from Tennessee, USA - Rhizosphere MetaG P. deltoides SRZDD1 (version 2) (version 2) | ecosystem: Host-associated > Plants > Roots > Rhizosphere >... | reverse complement strand
GGCCGAAGTCGGCTGGGAGTGCGAGTGCGGGGTCGTGGTGTGCCCCGAGGCGGAGTGCTTCGCGGAGTACTTCAGGCAGGTCGCGGGCGGCGAGGCCACGCGCTGCCTCAGCTGTGGGATGGTGACGTAGAATTTCCTGGTGGACACCCCGCTCTTCACCGAGGTCGTTCCGGCGCTCGCCATGGCCATCGGCCTGGCGGCGTGCGCCGGGCTGCGGGCCTGGCTGCCGCTCTTCATGGCCGGGGCGCTGACCCGGTTGGGAGTCATCGACGTCGGCGAGTCGTTCCGCTTCGTGGCCTCCGACCGCGCGCTCATCCTCTTCGGCGTCGCGACGCTGATCGAGATCGCCGGCGACAAGATCCCGGCGATCGACCACGCGCTGGACGCCCTCTCGACGGTGCTGCGGCCGGCGGCGGGCTCGCTGCTGGCGGCGGCCGTCATCGGCCACGTCACCGACCCGCTGACGGCCACCGCGCTGGGCATCGCCGTCGGCGCTCCCTCGGCCCTGGTGCCGCACGCCGCCAAGACCACGGTGCGCGCCCTCTCCACCGCGTTCACCGGCGGGATCGCCAACCCCTTCGTGAGCCTGCTGGAGGACATGGCGGCGCTGGTCCTCTTCGCCTTCACGTTGGTGATGCCGCTGCTGGTCGCGCTCGCCCTGGTCATCCTCGGGGTGGTGATCGCGCGGCGGCTGCGCCGGCGCACGCCAGGAGCCGCGCTGCGCGCGACGTGAGCCGAGCCGGGCTCGCCGGCCTCTGCGTCATCCTCCACGCCGGGCCCGCAGCCGCGCAGTCGCCCCCACCGACCCCGCCGCCGCTGCGCCTGGAGGTGGGCGTGGAGGTCGTCTCGATCACCGCCGTGGTCCACGACCGCGCCGGCCGCTTCGTGTCCGGCCTGGGGCCCGGTGACATCGAGGTGTACGAGGACGGCGTGCGGCAGAAGGTCTCCCACTTCAAGGAGGTCTCGGATCCCTCCGCGGAGAAGATCCCGCTCTCCATCGTGCTGGTGCTCGACGCCAGCGGCAGCATGCGCCCGCGCATGCAGTTCCTGCAGGAGGCGGCGCTCACCTTCGTGCACAAGCTGGAGGACGTCGACCGCGCGCTGGTGGTCGACTTCAACTCCGGGGTGCGCGGGAGCAAGGAGTTCACGGGGGAGGTCTCACGCCTGGAGCAGTTCGTGGAGTCGCTGCAGGCCTGGGGCGGCACCAGCCTCTACGACGCCGTCCATTACGCGCTGGGGCGGGTGCGGGACCAGCCGGGCCGCAAGGCGCTGATCGTCTTCTCCGACGGCGCGGACACCACCAGCTCGATGAGCGAGGACGAGGTGATCGACTACGCGCGATCGGTGGAGGCGACGATCTACGCCATCGGCTTCCGCGGCGACTCGGGCCTCTTCGCCCGCGGCCCGCGCGGCTTCCTGCGCAAGATCGCGCGCGAGACCGGGGGCTCGTTCTTCTTCCCGGAGAAGCTCGGGGAGCTCATCCGCATCTTCGAGGGCGTCTCGGACGAGCTGCACCACCACTACCTGCTCGCCTACACGCCGACCCGGTCGGCGGACGGGACCTGGCGGGCGATCGAGGTGCGGCTGCGCCGCAAGGAGACGGAGATCCGCGTCCGCAAGGGTTACTTCGCCGTCCGGCGCCCGCGGGCCGGGTAGTACACCACCGTCCTCCCGGAGTGCGGCGGCACGGAACTCTGCCGCCCCGATCGTCGTCTGGTGGCTTAGACGTTCGTCAGGCGGCGGGCGCGCATCCGCCGGGGCCCCCTGCTCTGGCTCCTGGAGTAGAATTTGACCTCCGTTCTCACGATGGCCGAGCTCTCCATACAAGACGCGGACGGCGCACGCGAGCGCTTTCCGCTGATCAAGGAGCGCGTCACCATCGGCCGCTCGCGGGACAGCGACATCTTCCTGCCCGACCAGTGGCTCTCGCGCCACCACGCGGAGATCCGTCACCGCGCCGACGGCTACTACCTGGTCGACATGGGCAGCAAGAACGGCACCCTGCTGAACGGCGGCCGCATCAACGACGAACAGCGCCTGCGCCCGGGCGACGTGATCACGCTCGGAGAGCACGTCCTCACGTTCTCGCTCGGAGACGAGCCCGACGACGACGACCTGGACCAGGAGCCCGTCGGCACCCAGGTCTTCTCCGCCAAGGCCCTCTCGGACATCAAGACCAAGCCCGCGATCAACCCCGAGGAGCTGGCCCGCCAGAACCGCGTGCTGGGCGTGCTCAGCCAGGCGGCCAGCTCGCTGCTCATACATCGCCCGCTGCCGGAGCTGTTCGAGCGCGTGCTGGACCTCCTGTTCGAGGCGGTCCCCGCCGAGCGCGGCGCCATCCTGCTGCTCGAAGGCGACCCGCCGGCGGCGGTGGTGAAGGCCTCGCGCAGCCGCTACGGCGGACCGATCACGCGCGTGAGCCGGTCGATCGGCCGCCGGGTCCTCGAGCAGAAGGTGTCGCTGCTGCTGCCCAACGTGATGGAGGACGCGAGCTTCAGCCTGCAGGAGAGCATCCTCTCCACCGGCATCCGCTCCGCGATGTGCGCGCCGCTCTGGTACACGTCCTCCGACGCCGGCCAGGACGCGGTGATCGGCCTCGTCTACCTGGACACCCTGCTGAAGTCGCACTCGTTCACGGAGGAGGACCTCCGCATCCTGACCGCGCTCGCCAACGTGGCCGCGGCGAAGATCGAGAACGTGCGCCTGCTCGAGGAGAGCATGGAGAAGCGCCGCCTCGAGGAAGACATGCGGATGGCGGCCGAGATCCAGCGGGGGCTGCTCCCCCACGCGGCGCCCCTGGTCCCCGGTTACGGCCTCGTCGGTTGCAACCTCCCCTGCCGCGCGGTGGGCGGCGACTACTACGACTTCGGCAGCGACGGCACCCACCTCCTCTTCGCCCTGGGCGACGTCTCCGGCAAGGGCACCGGGGCGGCGCTCCTCATGACGGTCCTGCGGGCTGCCGTGCGCGGACACTGGCTCGATTCGCTCCCCTCGCAGGCGATGCCGCGCATCAACCGCACGGTCTGCGAGAACGTGCCGGAGAACAAGTACGTCACGTTCTTCATGGGCAAGCTGGACCTTGCGAGCGGCCGGCTCACCTACGTCAACGCCGGACACAACCCGCCGATCCTCGCTCGCGCGGGCGGCGGCGTCGAGACGTTGACGGAGGGCGGGATGGTGCTCGGGATGTTCGATTCCGTCCCCTACGAAGACGGCCTCGCCGAGCTGCGCCCCGGCGACATGCTGGTCGTCTATTCGGACGGCGTCACCGAGACCTTCAACGGCAACGGCGACGAGTTCGGCGAGGACCGCCTGGCCCAGCTGGTCGAGCGCGTCCGCCACCTGGACGCGGCGGGCATGCAGGCCGAGATCCTGCGCGAGATCGAGTTGTTCGCGCCGGGCGTCAAGGCCACCGACGACCGGACGCTGATCGTCCTGAAGAGAGACTAGTCCCCGCCACCGACTTCCCTTGACCCCCGCCTCCGGCGTGGGGTTTACTTGTCGCGAGCCACGGTGATGGGCCTTGCCAGGAAGCCGATGCGGATGACGCACACCGACCTCGCGGTGCTGCAGCGCGAGATCCGACAGCTCATCGAGCGGCTGGCCGATTTCGACCGCGTCGACCGGCCGGGCGAGGGCGAGTGGGTGCCGCCGGTCGACGTCTACGAGTGCCGCGGCCGGCTGGTGGTGGTGGTCGAGGTGCCCGGCCTCACCCCCGACGCCCTGCGCATCGTCCACGGCAACAAGCAGCTCGTCATCAGCGGCGAGCGCAAGGAGCGGCGGGCGAGCCCGGCCGTGGATTCGTTCCTCTGCATGGAGCGGCCGCAGGGCCGCTTCCGGCGCATCATCCCGTTCGATTTCTCCGTCGACGTCTCGCGGGCCGAGGCCCGGCTCGCCGCCGGCGTGCTCACGATCACCCTGCCCCGCCTCAAGGACCGGCGCGGACAGCAGATCGTGATACAGGCGCAGCGAGACCAGGAGGGCGAGGAGGCAGGCGAGTCGTGACCGAAGAGCTGCGCAAGGACGAAGAGCCGGTCAAGATCCCCGAGACGCTGCCCGTGCTGCCGCTGCGGGACATCGTGATCTTTCCCTTCATGATCGTTCCCCTCTACGTCAGCCGCGACCGCTCCATCAAGGCGGTCGACCAGGCCCTGGCCGACAACCGCATGATCCTTCTGCTCGCCCAGAAGCGGCAGGACGACGAGGACCCCGGCCCGGACGACGTCTACCAGGTCGGCACGGTGGCGCTCATCATGCGCATGCTGAAGCTGCCCGACGGGCGCATCCGCGTGCTCGTCCAGGGCATCGGGCGCGCCCGGGTGGCCTCCTTCGAGGAGGGCCACCCGTACCTGCAGGCGCGCATCGAGTCGATCCCGGAGCCCGAGGTGGCGGACAAGGGGCTGGAGGTCGAGGCCCTGATGCGCAACGTCAAGGCCGCGCTCGAGAAGTCCGCCAACCTCGGCAAGGCGATCTCGCCCGAGGTCATCGTCATCGCCACGAACATGGAGGAGCCGGGTCGGCTCGCGGACCTCACCGCCTCCAACCTGGACCTGAAGGTGGAGGGCGCGCAGGAGATCCTGGAGGCGATCGACCCCGTCGAGCGGCTGCGGCGCGTGCACGAGCTGATGGCGAAGGAGCTGGAAGTGCTCGCCATGCAGCAGGAGATCTCCTCGCAGGCCAAGGGCGAGATGGACCGCTCGCAGCGCGAGTTCTTCCTGCGCCAGCAGCTGAAGGCCATCCAGAGCGAGCTGGGAGAGGGCAACGAGTTGTCGGAGGAGATCGCGGCCCTGCGCGACAAGGCGCACAAGGCCAAGATGCCGAAGCCGGTGCTCGAAGAGGTCGAGCGGCAGCTCAAGAAGCTCGAGCGCATGCACCCGGACGCGGCCGAGACGGCCACCCTGCGGAACTGGCTCGACTGGATGGTCACGCTGCCCTGGGGCAAGGCCACCAAGGACAACCTCGACCTGGCCGAGGCCCAGAAGATCCTCGACGAGGACCACTACGGCCTCGAGAAGGTGAAGGAGCGCATCGTCGAGTACCTGGCGGTCCGCAAGCTCAAGGAGAGGATGAAGGGGCCGCTGCTCTGCTTCGTGGGCCCTCCGGGCGTCGGCAAGACCAGCCTGGGCAAGTCGATCGCCCGCGCGCTGGGCCGCAAGTTCGTCCGCCTCTCGCTGGGGGGCGTGAAGGACGAGGCCGAGATCCGCGGCCACCGCCGCACCTACGTGGGCTCGATGCCGGGACGGATCATCCAGGGCATCCACCAGGCGGGCTCCAACAACCCCGTCTTCATGATGGACGAGGTGGACAAGATCGGCGCCGACTACCGCGGCGATCCGTCGTCGGCCCTGCTCGAGGTGCTCGACCCCGAGCAGAACAACTCGTTCCGCGACCATTACCTCGGCGTGCCCTTCGACCTCTCGAGCGTGATGTTCATCTGCACGGGGAACCTCACCGACACCATCCAGCCCGCATTCCTGGACCGCATGGAGGTGATCCGCCTCTCCGGCTATACGGAGGACGAGAAGGTCGAGATCGCGAAGCGCCACCTCATCCCGAAGCAGCTCGAGGAGCACGGCCTCACCGCGGAGCACGTGGTGATCACGGACCAGACCCTGCGCGCGATGATCAACAGCTACACCCGGGAGGCGGGCCTCCGGAACCTGGAGCGCGAGATCGCCTCCATCGTGCGCAAGGTGGCGCGCAAGGTGGCCGAGGGCCGCACCGGCGTCACCCGCATCACGCCCTCCGTGCTCGCCAAGTACCTGGGGGCGCCCCGGGTGCTCCCGGACGAGATCCTGAAGAAGGACGCGATCGGCATCGCGCTGGGCCTGGCCTGGACCGCCACCGGGGGAGACGTGATGTTCATCGAGGCCACGGCCATGAGAGGCAAGGGCCGGCTCACCCTCACCGGCTCCCTGGGCAACGTGATGAAGGAGTCGGCGCAGGCCGCGCTCTCGTACGCCCGCACGCGCGCGAAGCAGTTCGGGATCCGCGAGGACTTCTTCGGCAACCACGACCTGCACGTCCACGTCCCCGAGGGCGCGATCCCCAAGGACGGCCCCTCGGCCGGCATCACCATCGCGACCGCCATGCTCTCCGTGTTCACCGCGCGGCCGGTGAAGCGGTCCGTGGCGATGACGGGGGAGATCACGCTGCGCGGCAACGTGCTGCCCATCGGCGGGCTGAAGGAGAAGCTCCTGGCCGCGCGCCGCGCCGGCATCACGACGCTCATCATCCCGAAGCTGAACAAGAAGGAGCTGGACGAGATCCCGTCCCACCTGAAGCGCGGCCTCGAGATCCACATGGTGGACGAGGTGGAAGAGGTGCTGCGGCTGGCCCTGATCCCGCCGCTCGAGCCGCGGGCCGTCGAGCCCGAGGAGGCGCCGAAGGCCTTCCCCCCGAAGCCGCGACCGAAGCCGGTTACCGTCTGAGGACGACAGCGCGCGGGCCGTCGCGCGCTTTGTATATCAAAATTCAAACACTCGGTATGCACCGAGTCAGCTAATGTTCGACTTTAGATCTTGCGCTTGAGTGCGCCATTTCATGGCGCGCTGGGAATGACGGCACCCACGTTTGACCACGCCGGAGCCGACCGATAGGCTAACAACTCGACCGCACCGAATCTCAATGAACATCCTGATCATCGGCGACGTCGTCGGCAGCCCCGGGCGCAGCATCATGAAGAAGGCGCTGCCCTCCGTCTTCAAGAAGTACGACGTGGACTACTGCATCGCCAACGTCGAGAACGCCGCCGGGGGTTTCGGCGTGACGAAGGACATCTGCGACGAGATCCTGGACCTCGGCGTCGACTGCATGACCTCCGGCAACCACATCTGGGACAAGCGGGAGATCATCGGCTTCGTGGACCTGATCCCCCAGCTGCTGCGGCCGCTCAACTACCCGCAGGGTCAGCCCGGCCGCGGGTCGCACGTGGGGCGCGGCAAGCGCTCGAAGACGCCGGTGGCGACCTTGAACCTGAGCTGCCGCGTCTTCATGCACGGGGCCCTGGACGACCCGTTCACGATGGGCATGGCGGAGGTGGAGCGCCTTCGCCAGGAGACTCCCGTCATCGTGGTCGACATCCACGGCGAGGCCACGTCCGAGAAGCAGGCGATCGGCTACTACCTCGACGGCAAGGTCTCGGCGGTGGTGGGGACGCACACCCACGTCCCGACCTGCGACCACCGGGTGCTGCCCGGCGGCACCGCCTACTGCACCGACCTCGGCATGACCGGCCCCTACGACTCCGTCATCGGCGTCGAGAAGGAGACGATCATCAACCGCTTCGTCACCGGGATGCCGAGCCGATTCGAGACCGCGAAGGGCGATCCGCGGCTGGCGGCCGCGGTGGTGGACGTCGATCCAGAGACGGGCCGCGCGCGCGCCATCGAGCGGATGCTGCTCGCCGACACGGACCTGCCGGCGCGCTAGACTGTCTGCGATGGCGCGCCTCAGCGGCTGGGACCGAAGGCTGCGGAACCTGAGCCTCAAGACGAAGCTCCTGCTGATGATGGTGTCGCTGCTGCTGCTGTCGCTCTCCAGCCTGTTCTTCCTCCACCTCTACAGCCAGCGGAAGCTGATGTCGCAGATCCTCGAGTACACCGACGAGCTGTCCACCGCGATCGAGATCTTCCAGGAGCAGCCCTCCTCCGAGGGCGCGGGCGACCCGCAGAAGGCGGCGGAGGTCCTGAACGCCTACGTCAAGAAGCTGCGGAAGCTCGGGGTGAAGGACATCTCGTTCGTGGGGCCCTCCGACGAGGTGCAGGCCTCCACCAACCCGCAGAACGTCGGCAAGAAGCTGGTGCGCACGGCGAAGAAGAAGGGGCCGAAGGAGTGGGTGATCAAGGGCGTGCTCGGCGAGGAGACCGGGCCGCCGGGCAGCCAAAAGACCTCCACCCTGACCCTCCCGCTGGTGGTGGGCGATCAGCGCGTCGGCTACGTGCTCATCACGCGCTACCTCGACGACTTCTCGGCCCTGTCCCACGAGGCCTTCCTGAGCCGCTCCTTCGCCACCCTGGCGGTGTTCGCGGTGGGGATCCTGCTCTCTCTGTATCTGTCCTGGTCGCTCAGCCGGCCGCTGCAGGACCTGACGGAGGCGGCGCGGCGGGTGGCGGCGGGCGACCTCTCGGTGAAGGTGCCGCCGGGCGGCGAAGACGAGGTCGGCATCCTGGCCCGCAGCTTCAACGACATGGTGGAGCGCATCCGGGAGAGCCGCCTGCTGGAGGAGCGGCTGCACTTTGCCGAGCGCTCCACGGCGCTGGGCCGTCTGGCCTCGGCCATGGCCCACGAGATCCGCAACCCGCTGAACTTCATCAACCTCTCGATCGACCACCTGCGCGAGCTGGTCTCGCCGATCGACGCGCGGAGGAAGGACGACTACGAGCGCATCCTGTCGACCGTGAAGGCGGAGATCAGCCGCCTGAACCGCCTGGTGGGCGACTTCCTCTCCTTCGGCAAGCCGATGCGCATGGACCCGCGTCCCTGCGCGGTCGACCAGGTCCTCGGCGAGGTGGCCTCGCTGGTGCGCCCAAAGGCCAGGGACCAGAGGATCGAGCTGGAGCTGCTCTCGGAAGACGCGCTGCCCCGGCTGGTGGCCGACCCCGAGCTGCTGAAGACCTGCTTCCTGAACCTTATGATCAACGCGCTCGACGCCATGCCCGAGGGGGGCCTCCTGAAGGTGGCCATCCACCGCGCCGGCAACGGCGCCGGCGACGGTGTCGAGGTGTCGGTGAGCGACACCGGGCACGGCATGAGCGCCGAGGACGCGCGCGCGGCGTTCGAGCCGTACTTCTCGACGAAGGACACCGGCATCGGCCTCGGCCTCGCGCTCACGCGCAAGATCGTGGCCGACCACGGCGGCAGCATCTCGCTCGAGAGCGTCCCCGGCCGCGGCACCACGGCCCGCATCGTGTTGCCGACCTCTCCCGCGTTCTCCGCCACGCCGCACGCGGCGGCGGTCTAAGAGAACGCCGGTGAAGGGCCGCGTGCTCGTCGTCGACGACGAGAAGCCCCAGCGCGACATCCTGCAGATGATCCTGGAGGCTGAAGGGTACGAGACCACCGCCGCCGGCAACGGCCGGCAAGCCCTGCAGGCCGCGGGCGGGGACACCTTCGACGTCGTCCTGACGGACCTGAAGATGCCCGACATGAACGGCATCGAGGTGCTCTCCGAGCTGCTCGCCCTGCAGCCGGCGCCGCTGGTCGTCCTCATGACCGCCCACGGCACCATCGACAGCGCGGTGGAGGCGATGCGCAGGGGCGCCTTCGACTACCTCACCAAGCCGCTCGAGAAGGACGAGCTGCTGCTGGTCATCCGCAGGGCCATGGAGCGCAGCCACCTCGTCCGCGAGAACCGGATGTTGCGCGAGCAGCTCCGGGACCGCTTCCGCCTCGACAACATCGTGGGCGCCCACGGCTCGATGCAGGAGGTCTTCCGCGTCGTCCACAAGGTGGCCGCCTCGAGCTCCACCATCCTCATTTATGGGGAGAGCGGGACGGGCAAGGAGCTGATCGCGCGCGCGCTCCATCACACGAGCGATCGCCGCAGCCGGCCCCTCTACGCGGTGAACGTGGCCGCGCTGCCGGAGAGCATCCTGGAGGCGGAGCTGTTCGGCCACGAGAAGGGCGCCTTCACGGGCGCCGCGGCGCGCAAGATCGGGCTCTTCGAGCAGGCCTCCGGCTCGACCCTGTTCCTCGACGAGGTCGGCGACCTGAAGCGCGACCTGCAGGTGAAGCTGCTGCGCGCGCTGCAGGAGCGGGAGGTGATGCGCGTGGGCGGCACGGAGCGCCTCCCGATCGACGTCCGCATCATCGCCGCCACCAACCAGGACCTCGAGCGCCAGGTCCGCGAGGGGAAGTTCCGCGAAGACCTCTACTACCGCTTGAACGTGATCCCCATCGTGCTGCCCCCCCTGCGCGAGCGCCGCACCGACATCCCCGCGCTGATGGAGCACTTCATCGCCAAGTACGCGGGCGCAGCGAGGCGCAGCGTGAGCGCGGAGGCGCTGAAGATCCTGATGTCCTACTCGTGGCCGGGCAACGTGCGCGAGCTGGAATCGGCGATCGAGCGGGCGCTGCTGCTCGGAGAGGGACCGCTGATCCTGCCGGCCGATCTTCCCGCGGCGGTGCGCGCGGGGGTGACCGCCCCCCGCGGCCCCCTGGACCTCGAGATCCCCGAGACCGGGATCGACCTCGAGTGGCTGGAACGCTCGCTGATCAGGAAGGCGCTGGCGAAGGCGGAAGGCAACGTCTCCCGCGCGGCCCGGCTGCTGGGGCTCAGCCGGCGGACGCTTCAATACCGACTGGAAAAGCTCCAACAGGGTGCACCAGATGGTGCTACTGCTGCACCAAAAGGTGCAGGGCCGGACTGAGGCCCGCTCGGACTCCGATACGTAAACCGCTCTACCACAGGTAGTTTCGCGTCAACAGCTGCGGCCGGTCCATGGCATCGGCCTTGCCTTTGAGAACCCCGGGTTATGGTTCGAACCCTCACCGTTTAATCAAGGAGAAGTTCTAGCATATGAAGAAGTTCGCGCTGCTGCTGTCTCTGGTTTTCGTGGCCGCCGGCGTGGCCAACGCCTCCGACGCCAAGAAGACCTCGAGCCACAAGGCTCACGCCAAGGCCGCCGAGGCCAAGGGCAAGACCCACGTGGTCGAGGCCGAAGTCGTTTCGACGGACGTCGAGAAGAAGACCCTCACCATCAAGGGTGAGAAGGAGAACAAGACCGTCCCCGTGGACGAGAAGGCCGTTGCGAGCCTCAAGGACCTGAAGGCGGGCGACAAGGTCGCGCTGACCTGCTGGGACAACGCGAAGGGCGAGCACGAGAAGGTCGTCGCCATTGCCGCCGCGAAGCCGATGGCCAAGCCTGCCAAGAAGGGCTAACTCACACTTCCAATAGTTCGGTTCGTTCGGGGCGCACGGGTCAGGCCGGACCCGGCGCCCCTTTTTTTAGCAAGGGGGGCGCGACACCCGCGCCCCCCTTGAACCCCCGCGCGCTCGCGCGAGTGAATCGCGCTCGCGCTTGGTCAGTTGCCTGTGGTCGCCGCGCACCGCGCGCCCCCCTTGAACCCCCTCGCCCTCGCCGAAGTGAATTCGGCTCGGGCTCGGCCCGTTGCCTGCGACAGTAGCCCGCCGGTTCGCGCCCGTCCACAGTAGTGATTCCCCGCCGATCGCGCGTGAGTGAATCGCGCTCGCGCTTGGTCCGTTGCCTGTGGTCGCCGCACACCGCGGCCGGGTCGGACGGTCAGAAAGTCAGTCGCAACCCGAATTGCAGGATCCGCTGGGGATCGTTTCCGAAGTACGCGGTCGAGTTGACGAAGCCCGCGTTGGGGTTGTCATTGCCCGGCACGCCGATCTCGGCGTCGGGATTGCCGAGGTTGACGTGGTTGAAGACGTTCACCGCTTCCAGCCGAACCTCGAGGGCCCGGTCGCTGCCCACCGCGAGCCGCTTGAACAGCGACGCGTCCACCCGCCAGTACCCCGGTCCATCGAAGGTATTGCGGCGCAGGCTTCCGAAGGTGCCCTTGCGGGGACGGCCGAACGCGCTGCCCGGCGACCCGATGGGCGTCACGTTGAAGTAGGGCGCGCGCCTCCCGTCGCCGCTGCCGACCGCGGGATCGCCGATCAGGTCCGGGCGGTTGGAGCCCACGTCGCGGTCCTCGAAGGCCTCGCGATAGGTGACGGCGAGAGGCAGGCCGCTCTGGACGATGGCCGCCACGTTCACCTGCCACCCCCCGAGCAGCAGGCCGGCGAGGCGCCCCGGTC
>Ga0114129_10013205_pt1 | contig 11764 bp, 10 predicted proteins | sample RhiMetdeltSRZDD1_FD_80071 | JGI IMG/M metagenome (GOLD analysis project Ga0114129, IMG submission 80071) | Populus rhizosphere microbial communities from Tennessee, USA - Rhizosphere MetaG P. deltoides SRZDD1 (version 2) (version 2) | ecosystem: Host-associated > Plants > Roots > Rhizosphere >... | reverse complement strand
GCCCGGCGTCGCGCGGGGAATCAGATTCGTGATCCCGAAGCCCCACTCCGGCAGACGCACGTCGTCTGCGGTGGCGATCGGCTCGGGCACGAGCCGCGCGTCGTACAACAGTTTCCAGAATCGATTCGAGTAGCCGGCGAAATGATGACCCGTCTGCGCGGATCGAATCCCAGGATTGATCCCGACAAACAGGACGCGCACGGGCGGACGAACGCGATCACGGAGCGGCGGTAGAATGACGGCCATGAACTGGCTGTTCAAAGAGGAACCGACGCATTACAGCTACGACGACTTCGTGAAGGACGGCAAGACGCAGTGGTCCGGCGTGAAGAATCCCGTCGCGCAGAAGCATCTCCATGCGGTACGGAAGGGCGACCGCGTCTTTTTCTACCACACGGGCGACGAGAAGGCCGTCGTCGGCATCGCCAAAGCGCTCGGCGACGCGTATCCCGATCCGAACGACAAGACTGGCAAGGCGGCGGTCGTCGATGTCGCGCCGGTGAAGAAGCTCGCGCGGCCGGTGACGCTCAAGGAGATCAAGGCGGACGCGTCGTTCAAAACGTTCCCGCTCGTGCGGATCTCGAGACTGTCGGTGATGCCGGTCACGGACGCTGAGTGGGCGCGAATCGAGTCGATGTCGGGTGGGTCAGGTGGGTCAGGTGGGTCAGGTAAGACGGGTAGATGAGTACGATCCCACCCGACCCACCCGACCTACCCGACCACTGCAGCACGCTCTGATTTCACTTTCCACAACACCAGCGTGACGAGCGCGAGCGGCGGCGCCCACACCAGCAGGATGTTGCGAAAGCCGATGCCTTCGAACAGGAACCCGCCGAGCGCCGGTCCGCCGAGCAGGCCCGCGCCCCACGCGAGGTTGTAGAGCCCGTACGACACGCCAAACGATCTGACGCCAGCCTCGCTCGTCGCTTCGCCCATGTAGGTCAGCGACGGCGTGATGATGAACGTGCCGACCGCGGCGGTGATGACGAACAGCACGAGCGCCGAGCCGTAGCTCCACGCGTGCGCGAGCAGCGGCAGCGCGCACGCCGTCATCACGAGGCCGAGCATGGTCATTCGCCGCGATCCGAAGCGATCCGCCAGCCGTCCGGTCAACGGATGCATCAGCGTCGTGATGACCGCCGCGACGCCAAAGATGAGGCCGATGCGCGCCGGATTGATGCCGAGCGTGTTCAGCTGGAGCGAGAGCACCGGCTCCAGCATGGAGATCGTGCTCGAGATCGCGATGACGGCAATCGTGCACGCGGCGATCGCCGGCACGCGGACCACGAGGCCGATCGGCACGATGTCGCCGTCGGCATGCTGCGCCGGCACCTCGTACCAGAGAAACAACAGCGTGACAATCGCGGCGAGGACGGCCACCGCCACGAACGGCGTGCGCATGCCGCCGGCCTCGTACAGCCAGCCGCCCAGCGTCGGGCCGATCATGATGGCGCAGCTGGTGCCCATCATGACGATGCCGGTCACGCGTCCGCGCTCGTGCGACTCGTAGAGATCCGCAATGAGCGCGAACCCCACCACCCACGTCACCGCATCCGCGGCGCCCTGCACGAGCCGCGCCGCGAACAACCACGGCAGGCTGTCGCCGAACGCGAACAGCAGGCTGGCCGCACCGAGCGCCAGCAGCCCGCCGACCATCGGTCCCTTGCGGCCGATCCGATCCGAGACCGCGCCCATGGGGACCGAGACCGTGAGGAGCGTCACGCCGAACGACGCGAACAGAAACCCGATCATCGTCGGCGAGGCGCCGAGCTTCCGAGTCAGATCCGGGAGCACGGGAATGGCGATCGAGTAGGCGACGAGGTCGGTGAAGGTGGCGAAGGTGACGAGCGCCACGGCCACCGCGCGCGAGTTGCGAAGCGGCATGTCAGGCCAACGGTCAGCCCGCTCGCGTCTTCAGCATCAGGCAGCCGAGCGGCGGCACCGTCAGCCGCAGCGACTGATCGAACCCGTGCGCGGCGACCGGCTCGCTCTCGACGCCGCCGCCGTTGCCGACGTTGCCGCCGCCGTACACCGCGGCGTCGCTGTTGAGGACCTCGGCGTAGAAGCCCGGCTCGGGGACGCCGATCCGGTACTGTGCGCGCGGCACCGGCGTGAAGTTGAAGACCATGACCACGAAGTCGTGCGGGTCGCGCGCGTAGCGGACGATCGAGATGACGCTGTTCTCGTTGTCGTTGCAATCGATCCAGCGGAATCCCGACGGATCGAAATCGCGCTGATGCAGCGCCGGCTCCGCGCCGTAATGCCAGTTCAGATCCTGGACGAAGCGCCGGATTGCGGCGTGCGACGGATCGTCGAGCAGATGCCAGTCGAGGCTGCGATCGTGGCTCCACTCGCGCCACTGCGCGAATTCCTGCCCCATGAAGAGCAGCTTCTTCCCGGGATGCCCGTACATGTAGGCGTAGAGCGTCCGCAGCGTGGCGTACTTCTGCCAGACGTCGCCCGGTATCTTGTCGATCATCGACCCTTTGCCGTGCACGACCTCGTCGTGCGAGAACGGCAGGATGAAATTCTCCGTGTGCATGTACAGCGCGGAGAACGTGACGCGGTTGTGGTGCCAGCGGCGGTGAACCGGATCCTCGTTGATGTACTGGAGCATGTCGTGCATCCAGCCCATGTTCCACTTGTACGTGAATCCGAGTCCGCCGAGATACACCGGCCGGCTGACGCTCGGGAACGCCGTCGATTCTTCCGCGGCCGTGATCGAGCCGGAATGCTCGCCGTGCGTGAGCATGTTCAACTGCTGCACGAAACTGATGGCTTCGAGGTTCTCGCGCCCGCCGAACGCATTCGGCACCCACTCGCCCGCCTTGCGTGAGTAGTCGAGATAGAGCATCGACGCGACCGCGTCGACCCGCAAGCCGTCGACGTGATACTGCTCCAGCCAGAAGAGCGCGTTCGACAGGAGAAAGTTGCGGACCTCGTTGCGCCCGTAGTTGAAGATCAGCGTCCCCCAGTCCTGATGCTCGCCCTGACGCGGATCTTCGTGCTCGTAGAGCGCCGTGCCGTCGAAGCGCGCGAGGCCGTGCTCGTCTTTTGGAAAATGGCCGGGCACCCAGTCGAGAATCAGGCCGAGCTCCGCCTGATGGCAGGCGTCGACGAAGTACTTGAAATCGTCCGGCGCGCCGAACCGGCTCGTCGGCGCGTAGAAGCCGAGCACCTGATAGCCCCACGATCCCGAGAACGGATGCTCCATCACCGGCAGCAGCTCGATGTGCGTGTAGCCCATCTCCTTGACGTAGGGGACCAGACGATGCGCCAGCTCCTGGTAGGTGAGGAACCGGTTGCCTTCTTCCGGCACGCGACCCCACGAGCCGAGGTGCACCTCGTAAATCGACATCGGCCGCTCGAGCCATTCCTTGTGATGCGCGCGCGACGACATCCACGCCTCGTCGTGCCACTGATAGTGCGAGATGTCGCGGATGATCGACGCGGACTGCGGCGGCACCTCGAACGCGAACGCGAACGGATCGGCCTTCTTGAGAATCGAGCCGGTCTTCGTGCGGATCTCGTACTTGTAGCGCTGGCCGTCCGGCAGGTCGGGGATGAAGATCTCCCAGATGCCGTTCGGCAGCAGGTCGCGCATCGCGTGCACGCGGCCGTCCCACGCGTTGAAGTCGCCGATGACGCTCACGCGATCCGCATTGGGCGCCCAGACGGCGAAGTGCACGCCGGTGGTCGTGCCGACCGTGATCCGGTGCGTACCGAGCTTCTCGAACGCGCGATGGTGCGTCCCTTCGCCGAGCAGGTGCAGATCGAAATCGGTGAGGACGCGGCCGTAGCGATACGCGTCGTCGATCTCGATCGTGTGGTCGCCTGGATAGGTGATGCGGAGCCGGTAGTCGGGTGCGCTCCCGTTCACGCGCGTCTCGTACACGCCTGCGGGATCCCGCTTCGTCATCGCGATCGTCTCGCCCGTTCCGACGAGACGCACGGCGACCTGCCGCGCGGCCGGCTGGAACACGCGGATGACGGTGCCGCGTCCGTCTTCATCCGGATGCGGACCGAGCACCGCGAACGGATCGCGGTTGTACCCGCCGATGAGTGCCGCGATCGAGGCGTCCAACGCGCCAGCGTGACTCACTGCCATGAGAATGATCCTATTAGGTCGGGTGGGCCGGGTGGGTCCAGACCTACCCGACCCATCTGACCTACCCGACCCATCCGTCTATTTCTCGATCGTCGCCTTCCTGACGTAATCCAGCTTGGGGAATTCCTTGTTCAAGTAGGCATTCCCTTCGGCCTGGATGCTGCCCTGGTTCGGGCGCTCGCCGTACTGGCTGTTGATCTTCTCGACGACGTCCATCCCGGTCGTCACCTCGCCGAACGGCGCGAACCCCTGATTGTCGAGAAAGCTGTTGTCCTTGAAGTTGATGAAGACCTGCGTCGTCCGCGTGTTCGCGCCGCGCGTCGCGAAGGTGACGTATCCCTTTTTGTTGCTTTGTTTCTTCGCGTCGTCCTGAATGTTCGCGTTCGCCCAGTTCTTCTGGACGGCGGGATCGCCGTTGATCCCGAACTGCACCATGAAGTCGGGCACGACGCGGAAGAACCGCGTGTCGTCGAAGAAGCCGTTCTTCACGAGGTTGTAGAAGCGGTCGGCGCCCTTCGGCGCCCAGTCGCGGTGCACCTCGATCACGAACGCGCCTTTGCTCGTGTCGAACTTCGCTTTGTACCGCTCCGGCGCCTGTTCGGTGAGCTGCGACGGCGTCCGCAGCTTCGCCTTGGACGCGTCCCCGCCGGCGCCCTGCGCGAATGCCGCCGAGGCCAGCAGGACGGATCCGACGGTGATCACTGTCGAACGAACAATCATGAGTTCTCTCCTTGTTTAAACGTATAGCGTACCTTCACCCGCGAGGACGGCTTCGCCGCCGACCCGGACGGTATTGATGTTTCCGTTTTCCATGCCGATGGAAATGTGCACGTGGCTCGGCCGGCCCATCTTCACACCCTGCAGGCTCAGCATCGCGCCCGCGTTTTCCGGCGGGACGATGTGGTGGCGCACGAGGTAGCAGCCGAGCGGACCGCTCGCGATTCCGGTCGCCGGGTCTTCGCTGATGCCGAGATCCGGGGCGAACATGCGGCTGTAGGCCGTCGCGCGGTCGCTGCCCGGCTGCGTCGAGAACAGGAACACGCCGTTGGCGCGCGACTTGGCCGACTGGATGAGCGCCGCGAGCTGGCCGGGATTGATCGACGCGTTGTCGACGGCGCTGCGCGTCGCGAGCGGCACGAAGAGAAACGGTACGCCGCACGACACTTCCTGCACCGGATGGCCGGTGCCGGCGACCGCGGCCGGCGACAGCGACAGCGCGGCGGCCGCTGCCGCCTTGTCGGCGATCGGCTCGCCGAAAATCGGCCTGGCCTGCGACATCCACGCGAAGCTCAGTTCGTCGCCCTTCCACGTCAGCGCGACGGTGACCGGACCGACGTTGAGACCGAACACGAAGCGCTCGCGCTTCGGCTCGATCACGCCGGCGCGCGCGAGCGCGAACGTCGATCCGATCGTCGGGTGGCCGGCCATCGGCATCTCACTGCCCGGCGTGAAGATGCGCATGCGGACGTCGGTCGCCGGCTTCTCCGGCGGCAGCACGAACGTCGTCTCGGAGAAATTCATCTCCTTGGCGATCGCCTGCATCGTCTCGGTGGAGAGACCGCGTCCGTCGAGAATCACCGCGAGCTGGTTGCCGCCGAAGAGGCGGTCGGTGAACACATCGTAGTGAAGATAGCGATATGATCGCATCTCGCCTGGCGTCGCTTCTCGGCTGTCAGCTCGATCGGCGCCGACGGCTGAACGCCGATAGCTGAAAGCTGAACATATGATCTACGCGCATTTTACGACGAGCGAAGGCAACTTCAGCGCGCGGCTGTTCGACGCGGAGACGCCGAATACCGTCGCGAACTTCACGGGGCTCGCGGACGGCTCGAAAGAGTGGACCGATCCGCGATCGGGACGCAAGGTGAAACAGGCGTACTTCGACGGCACGGTGTTCCATCGCGTCATCGACGGATTCATGATCCAGGGCGGCGATCCGCTCGGCCAGGGCACCGGCGGACCCGGCTACACGTTTGGCGACGAATTCCACCCGAAGCTGAAGCACGACAAGGCGGGCATCCTCTCGATGGCGAACCGCGGCCCGAACACCAACGGCGGGCAGTTCTTCATCACGCTGGCGGCGACACCCTGGCTCGACAACAAGCACAGCGTGTTCGGCGAGATCACCGACGGCATGGACGTCGTGAAGAAGATCGGCAGCACCGCGACCAGCAAACCGGGCGATCGCCCGGTCAAACCGATCACCATCCAGTCGGTGGTGATCGAGAGGAAGTAGCGCTCTTCCTAGGCGCCGTGCCGTCGCAAGAGCGCCGCCGCTTCCCGATGATTCTTTTCCTGCGCGAGCGAGAGCGGCGTGAGGCCCGCGCCGTTCTGCGCGGTGACGTCGGCGCCCTGCGAGATGAGCGTTTTCATCGCGTCGACGTTGTTGTTGTGCGCCGCCATGTGAAGCGGCCGCCAGCCTTCGGTGTCGGCGGCGTTGACGTCGGCGCCGCGGCCGATCAGCAGCCCCGCGACCATCTTGTGATTGCCGGCGAGCGCGGCGTGCAGCGGCGTGTTGCCGTTCGAGTTGCGCGACCGCGCCGTGACGTCGGCGTCGTGGGCGAGCAGCAGCTCGGCAATTTTCGTGTGACCGAAGAACGCCGCGAGATGCAGCGGCGTCCATCCGTCGGCGCTGTACGACTTCACGGACGCGGGATCGCCGGCGACCAGCCGCTCCACGCGCTCCACTTCGCCCGCGGCCGCGGCTTCGAAGAGCGACAGCGTCGCGCCGCGCGCGACCAGCAGGTTCACAATTTCCTTCTGCCGGTGATAGACCGCGGTTAGGATGGCGCTTTCGCCGGTACGGCCTCTCGCGTCGATGAGCTCCGGGGCGGCCGAGACCATCGCCTTGACGCGCTCGAACTCACCGGCCTTAATCGCATCGATGAACGCTGCGGCATCTGCTGTTTCGGTCATAGGCGAATTGTATCTCCCGCGACGGCTTGCCCTTGGAATAGCTTTCCTGATCGCCGCGGCCGCCGCGCCGCGCGCCGCCGCGCAGACGCGCGAGGCCGTTCAGGTGCCGCCGCTCGGCAGCACGCTGACCGTGAATGCGCTCGCCGATCTGCCGAGCAGTGGCGGCAATCTCTTCACCCTGCTCGACACGGTCATTCCCGAAGTCATCACCGATCGCGTCGACGGCGGCGGCCTGAACGTCGGCGGCGCCTCGCGCCTCGGCGCGCATGGCAGCTCGTGGACGCAGACGCTCTTCCGGCTCGACGGCGTCGATATCAACGGCGGCGACGGCAGCGGCGCGCCGCTGCTGCTGCCCGGCGTCTCGATGTGGGAACGCGTCGACGTGTCGACCGGCCTGCTGCCGATTGACGTGAACGCCGCGGGCGTCGCGGTGTCGCTGACGCCGCGGCGTCCGGCGGCCGCGTGGACGAGCGCGATCGAAGGGCTGGTGGCGGGGGCGTCTCCGCGGACGGGCGCGTGGCCGCATGCCCGCGCGCCCGCCATCGCTCGATTGCGATCCTCAGCCAATGCGAGCGTGTTCCTCAGCGGACCGCTGGCGCCGGACCGCGTCGGGCTGGTGCTCGCCGGCACGTGGAACGCGGCCTCGCGGTACGAGCGCGCCGAAACGGACGCCGTCGACGCGACTCAGGGATCCCTCTTCACGCATCTGGTCTACACGCCGAGCGACGGCGGCAAAAACGAACTGCGCGTGATCGGGTGGGTTCAGAGCACCGACACGCCGCTCGAGAATCGCATCGCCTTCGGACAACCGTCGGCAACCGAAAGCCGTCGCGCCGCGCACGGCCAGTTCGTGTGGGAACACCGCGCCGCCGTCGACAAATCGTGGTACGCGTTCGCGGCGTACGGCGTGCGCGAGCGAGCGCTGGCTCTCACGCGCGCCTCGTCCATCGTCATCAACCGCGTCAACGACGGTCCGGCCGACGCGCTGCTGTATCCCGGACCGGGCACCGATACGCATTGGTCCGCAGGACTGCGTCTCAACGCGCAGGATCCAAGGGGCGCGAGCCCGCAACTGCGCGCGCCCGCGATCGGCGTTGAACTGTCCGGGAGCGGCGTCCGCATGCGGCCCGCGTTCGGCGGACGCGTGGGCGAGACGATCAACGGGCTGCCCGCGCGCATCTGGGAGTTCACCGATCCGGGCGTCCCATCGCAGTGGAACGAGACGACGATCGCGGCCTACGCGGCCGATCGCGTCCAGGTCCATCCGCGCGTGACGCTCGACGGCGGCATCCGCTTCGAGCATGTGCGCGGGACGACAGCCGGCACGGGCACCGTGTCGTGGAACGACCTGCTGCCGCGCGCGGGGATCCGGTGGTATCTCACCGATGTGGGGCGCATCGCCGCGCTGGCCGGCTACAGCCGCACGACGCACCGGCTGTCGCTCGTCGATCTCGCGTGGAGCGACCCGGCCGCGCCGACCGGCGCGATGTACCGGTGGAACAGCGCCTCGCCGATCGTCCACGCGCCGTCGGCATCGGAGCGCGGCGCCCTCGTCGCGCGCGTCGGGCCGGGCGCGGGAACGGCGGCGAACTTTTCGACGATCGATCCGAGCCTCAAACGTCCGCACATGGACGAACTGTCGTTCGGCTTCGAAGGCAGGCCGCGCCCCGATCTGGTCGTGCGTTTCATGGGGATCGGCCGCCGCGAGCGGGACTTGATCGGCGTCGTCAACACCGGCGTCCCCGAGTCGGCGTACTCGGTCATCCCGTTTTCCGATCCGGGACTCTTCGGCGACAACCAGACCCTGCCGATCTTCAATCGCCCCGTCTCGACGTTCGGCGCGGATCGCTACCTGTTGACGAATCCTGCCGAGCATCAGACGACGTTCGTCGGGGCCGAGCTCGTGGGGCAGCGGGAGACGGACCGGCTGTTTCTGCTCTTCGGTCTGACGGCGGGCCGCTCCGAAGGGCTGTCGGCCAACCGCGGCTTTCGCGCGATCGAAAACGATGCCGCGCTGCTCGGCGAAGTGTTCGTGAATCCGAACGCCCGGACGTACGCGCAGGGGCGGCTGTTCACCGAGCGGGGCTACACGATCAAGCTGACGACGGTGTATCGCTTCCCGCACGACTTCCGCGTCGGCCTCGCCGCGCGCTATCAGGACGGCCAGCACTTCTCGCGGCTCGTCGTCGTCCCGAATCTGAATCAGGGGCCGGAGATCGTGCGCGCGTTCCGCAACGGCCGCACGCGGTTCACGTTCACGGGCACGCTCGACGCGCGCGTGCAGAAAGGATTCACGGCCGGCCGCCGCCGCATCGCGCTCGTGCTCGAGGGCTACAACGTCCTCGACATGGCGTACGAGATCGAAGAGTTCCAGGTCAGCGGACCGCTCTCGCGATCGACGACGGCGGTGCAGCCGCCGCCGGCGCTGCACGCCGGCATCCGAATCGAGTTTTGAGAAACGCCCACCGCGCGACACTGGCGGCTGCGCTGGGATGGGCGGCCGTGCTGTGCGGCGTGTTGCTGGCGCAAACCTACGTCCGCGCCGAGCGGCCGAACGGCATCGATCTCACGAGCTACCTGCTGTCGGCGCGCGCGCTCGCCGAGGGCCGGAGTCCGTATCTACTGCCGACGCCGTTTCCGTATCTCTATCCGGCAACGCTCGCCTTCCTGCTGATTCCGTTCACGTTCGTCCCCGCAATGGCCGCGGTGTTCGTGTGGTTCGCGTCGAGCGTCGCCGCCGCCGTATGGTCCATCCGCGCGGTGCTGCTGCAGACCCGTCCCAGCCTGGCCAACAGATCTGCTGCTGTTGCCGTGTTCCTCGCATGCTTCTTCACGCTGTTCTTCACGATCGCCCAGAGCAATCTGCGCAACGGCCAGGTGAACTTCATCGTGCTCGCACTGTGTGTGGCAGCTGGCCTCGCCGCCGCTCCGCGCGGCGCGCCGGCCTGGTCACTGGCCGTCGCGATGAAAATCTTTCCGCTGGCATGGCTGCCGTACTTCCTGCTGCGAAGAAGTTGGCTGTGGCTGGCGGCGGCCGCCGGGTTGATCGCGGTGTGGTGCCTGCTGCCGGCCGTCGTCCTCGGCCCGCGGATCGTCGACATCTACGAGCAGTATGGGCGCGTGTTTCTCGTGATGAGCCTCGAGCCGCGCCAGCAGCCGCTCGACTTCAGCCTGGCGGGCACGATCGCGTGGATTGCGCGTGTGCCGATGACGCCAGTCCTCAAAGCCAGCGCCGCCGCGGTCGTGCTCGGATGGATTCTCCAGGCCGATGCGCGACGACTCCGCACCACCACCAACGTCCGCGCCTTTGCGCTGTACTCGCTCGCCATCCCGCTCGTCTCGCCCCAATCCGAAGTCCACCACCTCGCCTTCATGCTGCCGGCGGCCGCGGTCGTCGGCGCAGCGTTGTGGTCCGATTGGCCGCAGGCCGGTCGCCTGCTGAAGATCGCGTCGGTGATTGCCGCCGCGCTGTATCTCGCCGCGACCGCGACGCCGATCGCGAGCGGGCCGCTCTTCTGCGCCTCGCTGATCGCATTTGGCGTGGCGCTCCTTCACACGAGTGATGTTGTCGATCATTGAGCAGGCGGTGTACAGGCGCGTGCAGGACCTCGCCGTGCCGGCAGGCGCGCGGATTCTCGACGCGCCCTGCGGCGCGGGCGCGCTGGCGATGGCGCTTCGCCAGCGCGGGTATCAGGTGTTCGGCGCCGACATCGATCGGGCCGCCGCCGCATCGCTCGACGATGCCTTCACGATCGCGGACCTGTCCGACCCGCTGCCGTGGCCCGACGGATATTTCGACGCCGCGCTGTCGGTGGAGGGCATCGAGCATCTCGAGAATGGTCACGCGTACGTCCGCGAGCTTCGCCGCGTGTTGAAGCCCGGCGGCACGCTGGTGCTGACGACGCCGAACACGGTGTCGCTGCGCTCGCGGGTCCGCTTCCGCGGCAGCGGATTCTTTCATCAGGATCCACGTCCGCTGCGCGAGGCGGCGAGGCACCCGCTGCATCACATCGGGCTGATGACGTTTCCCGAGCTGCGCTACGCGCTGCACACCTCCGGCTTCCGAATCACCGGAGTGGCGCACACGCACATCAAACCGATCAGCTATCTGTACGCGGTGCTGGTTCCGTGGGCGTGGCTGTACACGACGATCGCGTTTCGCAAGGAACGCGACGCCGCGCAGCGCGCCGCGAATCGTGAGATCCGCGCCGCGCTGTTCTCGCGATCGCTGTTGTTTGGGGAGAATGTGATGATCACGGCACGCCGGTCCGGTTAGCGTGTGTCTCACGTCGGAGGACGTGATCGATTCGCGACGCTGATCCAACACTATCTTTGTTTCCTTTGTGTCCTCTGTGTTGATTCAGCGCTGCGACACCGATCGTCACGTTCGAGAACGCGGTCCAGAACGCCGCGCGTTCCGCCGTTCCGCAGAGGTCGATCAGAATGCCCTGTAGCGACGGCTTGAGGTACCAGACGACGGCGGCGGAGGTGGCGACAGTAATTAAGGATACCGACGAGGAACACGGCAACCGGCGTCATGCGCCTCCCTCGTGCAGAGGCGCCTCGCTCGAATGGCAGGCGCGTTTCGCTCCTGGACGCCGCATCCGCGGCCGACGATTCTGCAATATCTTCGATTGTCATCAGTCCGCGTTTATTCTTGACCCGGCCGTTACGAGAGGCGTATCGTCCCGCGAACACCCGTTCCGAAGGAGAAATCGATGGAAATCGATCGCAGAGCCT
>Ga0114129_10013203_pt1 | contig 11767 bp, 14 predicted proteins | sample RhiMetdeltSRZDD1_FD_80071 | JGI IMG/M metagenome (GOLD analysis project Ga0114129, IMG submission 80071) | Populus rhizosphere microbial communities from Tennessee, USA - Rhizosphere MetaG P. deltoides SRZDD1 (version 2) (version 2) | ecosystem: Host-associated > Plants > Roots > Rhizosphere >... | reverse complement strand
TACAACTGGGGGCCCAACTACTTCGTGCGAGGGCTGATAAACGAGCAGTGGATCGACTTCGGCGGCTCGTACGGCACGGCCAACCTGACGCAGTACCGCCTCGACTTCGGAATCCGCTTCTGACCTTCAGGCTGGCGGTCGCCGCCGCGTGTTCGATTGCGCTGGCGGCACGCGGCCCACTCCGCGGTGTTCAGTGGTGATGCCACGGGTAAACTTGAGCGTCGACCTCGCGCAGGGACGCGACGGCACCGCCGCTTATGTCTACGTGAAGGAGGCGCTTTGACAAGATCAAGGTCGGATTTCGTGATTGCCGCGCTGCTCGGCGCGGCCTGCATCCTCGCCGCGCCCGTCGCAACGGCGCAGAACTGGGTCACCCTGCTGAAGAACACGCCCGCCGAGTCTTTCGACGACGAGGACCTGCGCCTCTTCCTCGACACCGCGCGCAAGGTGCTCGACGGTGGCGTGCCGGAAAACCAGCCCGTCAGCTGGGAGAATCCCAAGTCGCGCAACCGCGGCGAGATCACGGCGCTGCGGCGATTCGAATCCAAGGGACGCGCGTGCACCGAGGTGCGCGTGCGCAACGAGTCCCGCAGCCGCAAGTCCGACAACCGCAGGATCCTGTGCAAGGTGGACGAGCGCTGGCGGCTCGTCAGCGAAGCTCAGCTGAAAGGCAAGTGATGACCCAAAAAACAGTCGCTCTTATTTTCATCGTCACCCTGTGCGCGCTGGTTTCGGCCCCAGCGCAAGCCCAGACGCTCGACAAGATCCGCAAGCAGGGCGCGATCACGCTCGGCTACATCGATGGCGCGGCGCCCTTCTCCTACGCCGACCCGAACGGCGACCCGCAGGGCTATTCGGTCGAGCTGTGCCGCGCGATCGCCGAGGGCATCGCAGCGCAGCTCGAGCGCCCGCAGCTCAAGACGCGCTGGGTGAAGCTCAGCATCCAGAACCGCATCGACGCCGTACGCCGCCGGCAGGTCGACGTCGAGTGCAGCACCACCACGTGGACGCTCGGGCGCCAGCGGCTGGTCGACTTCAGCCTGGTCACCTTCCTGGACGGGGCGAGCATCCTAACCAAGCTCGACACCGACGCGCGCCGCATCGCCGATTTCGGCGGCAAGCGCATTGCGGTCATCGGCGGCACGACCACCGAGACCGCCCTGCGCCAAGCGTTGACCAAGAGCCTCGTGAACGCCGAAGTCGTGGGGATCAAGACCCGCGACGAGGGGCTCGAGTTGCTCCGCCAGGGCCAGGTCGACGGCGTGGCCTCGGACCGCACCACGCTGATCGGCCTGGTCGTGAAGAAGGCCGCCGGCGGCGATGCCTACAAGCTGCTCGACGAGGATTTCTCCATCGAGCAGTACGCGCTGATGCTGCCGCGCGGCGATCCCGACTTCCGCCTCGCCGTGAACCGCGTGCTCGCCCGCCTGTATCGCAGCGGCGACATCCGGCGCGTGTACGACCGCTGGCTCGGGCCGCTCGGGGCGCCGAGTCCGCTGCTCTCCGCCACGTTTTTCATCCAGGGCCTGGCGGAATAGCCGTGGCGTCGCGGCTTCGCTGGCTCGCCGCGCCCGTCGTGCTCATCGCGTTCGCGGCGTCGGCCCAGATCGACAAGCTCGACCTGCGCCTTCCCAAGGTGACCGACGGCGTCGTCGCCTCGGTCCGCCAGGTGAATTCGGGCTCCGAGACCGCGCTCGCGCCGCGCAGCGGGCCGCGCCAGGTCGGCACGCAGTCGGCGCTCGACCAGGCGCCGCTGGTCGGCGCGGTGGTGTTCATGCCTACCGGCCCGGCGAGCCCCGATCAATGGCAGTTCGGCGCCGCGGGAACACCCGAGATGCAGCCCTGGCTCGCGGAGGGCGGTCGGGAAGTCATCGTCACCATGGACGACGGCGAGCGGCGCACCTTCCGGCCGCGCGACCCCGGGCGCTTCTTTGTCGGGCAGCGCGTCACCGTGCGCGAGGGCGAGCTCGAGCCGTCGGGGAGCCGCAAGGCCGGGAGCTGACCGCGATGCGGGCGCGGACGCTCCTGGCGCCGGCGTTCGGCATGATGATCGCGACCGGCGGCTGCGCCAGCCTGCCGCGCAGCGTGGATCGGCCGCCCTCCACGGCGCTGACCGACACCGGCAGCACACGCCTCGGCCGCGCGATTGCGCCGCTCGCCCAGGCAAACGCCGGCAAGACCGGCATCCATGCGCTCGACAACGCCCGCGACGCGTTCGCCGCACGCGTGCTGCTCGCGCGCGCCGCCGAGCGCAGCCTCGACGTGCAGTACTACATCTGGCATGCCGACACGAGCGGCGCCCTCCTCGTCTACGAGCTGTGGCAGGCCGCGGAGCGCGGCGTACGGGTGCGGTTGCTCCTGGACGACAACAACACCCGCGGCGCGGACGAGGCGCTCGCGGCGCTCGATGCGCACCCGAACATCGAGGTCAGGCTGTTCAACCCGTATGCCAACCGCGGCCTGCGCCTCGCCGAGCTCGCCATCGACTTCTCGCGCCTCAACCGGCGCATGCACAACAAGTCGTTCACCGCGGACAACCAGGCCACGATCGTCGGCGGGCGCAACGTCGGCGACGAGTATTTCGGCGCCGACAGCCCGGTGGAATTCGCCGACCTGGACGTGCTCGCGGTCGGCGCGGTGGTGGCCGAGGTCTCGTCGGCGTTCGACGCCTACTGGAACAGCGAGTCGGCCTATCCGGCCGCGAGCCTGATCGTGCCAGGAGGCCGCCTGACCCCGGTGGGAAAGATCGAGGACCAGCCCGAGGCCGCCCGGTACCTGCAGGCGGTGCGTGCCACGCCGCTCGTGCGGAGCCTCCTCTCCGGCAGCCTGCCCCTCGAATGGGCGCACGCCCGCCTGGTGCAGGACGACCCCGCCAAGGTACTGAATCCCCCCGACAAGACGGAGCTGCATCTGCTGCCGCGCCTTGAGAAGGCGATGGGCAAGCCGCGGCGTGAGCTGGATCTGGTCTCGCCGTATTTCGTCCCGACGAAGGATGGTGCGGCGGCCCTGATTACGCTCGCTGAAAGCGGCGTGCAGGTGCGCGTCCTCACCAATTCGCTCGCGGCCACCGACGTCTCGCCGGTGCACGCCGGCTACGCGAAGTACCGCGAGGAGCTGCTGCGCGCCGGCGTGAGGCTCTACGAGCTCAAGCCCTTCGCCGACAAGGATGAAGCCAAGGATAAGGATCGTAGAGCCGGCAGCTCCGACGCGAGCCTGCACGCGAAGACGTTCGCGGTGGACCGCAGCCGAATCTTCGTCGGCTCGTTCAACTTCGACCCGCGCTCCGCGCGCCTCAACACCGAGATGGGAATCGTGGTCGAGAGTCCGGCGCTGGCGGCGCGGCTGTCCGAAGCGCTCGATCGCGGGACGGCGAATGTCGCCTACGAGGTTCGCCTTTCGTCCGATGGCGGCCTCGAGTGGGTAGAAGGCGATGTGCGGCACGCCTCCGAGCCGGGCGCGGGCGTGCTCAAGCGACTTTGGATCGGCTTTCTCTCGATCCTTCCGATCGAGTGGCTGCTTTGAGGGAGCTGTTTTTTGGTAGTTGGCTCGTGCACAAGCATGTAAATAATACGGCGACACCGAGATCGCGTCGCACGCTTTGTTCTCCGCCAGTCGCGGCCGTCGCTACCGGTAGCTTAGAACCCTACCTGCGTAGGTCGCAGGCGCAGCGACCGGCTGGTGGATTGCAGATGCCGCCAAAGAGAAGTACCGTTGCCATGCGACGCCCGTTTGGCGGCGCATCTTCTTCCGATCAGACGACTGCAATGAAAAACACTCTTCGAGGCTTGCTTGCGTCGGCTTTAGGAGTCGCCGCCGCGGCGCCGGCGTTCTGCCAGGAAGCGATTCCCGAACATCCCGCGTTGCGCGACCGCTTCTACTTCGCCGCCGGCATGTTCTTCCCGCGCACCACGACCTCGGCAGAGCTGGAATCGCACACCGGCGTCGGCGCCAACATCGATTTCGAAGACACGCTCGGCATGAAGGAGTCAAAGGACGTGCCGATGGCGATGGCGCGCTGGCGCACCGGCAACCGCTGGCGCATCGAAGCCGAGTACTTCCAGCTCAACCGCACCGGCAACAAGACCATCGACCGCACCATCAACTGGGGCGACCAGACCTTCCCGGTGAATTCCACCGTGAGCTCGAAATTGGACTTCTCCGACCTGCGCCTTTCCGCCGGCTACTCGTTCTTCAGAACCAAGGACAAAGAGGTGGGCGTGGGCCTCGGCGCGCACGTCGCGAAGTACAACGCGAGCCTCTCGGGAAGCTTCAACGGCGCCCCCATCACGGGCGAATCGGAAAAGCTCACCGCCCCGCTGCCGGTGCTCAGCTTCTACGGCCAGTTCGCCCTCACCGACCGCTGGGCGGTCGCGGGGCGTATGGACCGCTTCGCCCTGAAGTACGACAAGTTCTCCGGCAACCTGACCGGCATCGGGCTGGACGTGATGTACCAGCCGTTCAAGAACGTCGGCTTCGGGCTCGGCTCGCGCGCGCTCGCGCTCAAGGTCTCAGCGGAGGACGCCGGCCGCAAGGCGGAGTTCAAGCAGACCTTCCAGGGTCCGGTGTTGTACGCGAACGTGAGCTTCTAGACCCGCGGCGCCGCGCGGCGCCTCAGCGCTTGGCGGCGGTGTACCCCTTGGCGATCATGCACTTCTGGAACTCGTCGGACTCGTACCTCGCGCGCTCCTCTTCGAGCGAAAGCACTTTCGAGGTCGCGGACGGACTTGGCGCTGGGAGATAGCGCTCGGGCAGAGGGGCGAGGCGCGCCTGCACGCGACACTCGCTGCTGTCGTTCTGCACCGTGGTCTCGGTCGCGCCGCTCTTCTGCCACGTCGGTGGAGAGCCGCAGGCGGCGAGCAGAAGCGAAACGACGGCGATAGCCGGCCGGGCACGGCGGAAGGGGCTCATGGCGGCCATTCTAGCCCGGCCAAGGTTGCATGAAATCAAGCCGGGATGGTGGCCCCCCGGATGATGTACTCGGGCAGCTTCGAAGGCGCCGGATGCGCCTCGATGTACCGGACGTTGTCGAACGGAATCACCAGCAGCACGCCGTCCACCTCGGCGACGATCTGGCGCGCGGCGAGGATCTCCTTCAGCTTCAGGACGGTGCCGGTTTCGTTCAGGGTCTGCTTCGGAAAATCGAGCCTCAGCTTCGAGCCGTCGACGAAATAGATAGTGATGCCGCGTCTTTCAGCCATATGCGCCCCCTTTTTCGGTGATCGGACCTGAGTGGCGGCAGGCTAGCACGGCGCCAACGGGGAAAACGATTGGCTGTTTCGCCCCTTGTAGGACCTTGGTCCAATATCGCCGCGGCGCCGGAAAACGCAGACTTTCAAGGTCAAGCGAGACCGAGGTCGAGCCATGCTGGGAGGCAAAGGGTTCTTCTGCGCGGTGCTGGCGCTCCTGTCGCTGGGCGCGCTCGCACAGTCGCCGGACGATATCAAGAGCGGCAAGGTCTGCGCGACCTGCCACGCCGACGCACCACTCATCTGGGGCGGAAAGCACGGCACCCAGGCCGACAGCCGCACGCCGATCGCGATCGTCGGCTGCGCCACCTGCCACGGCGACCCGAGCGAGCACCTGAAGAGCGGCAACCCGATGCCGAACCGCTTCAGCAAGATGTCGGCGACGGAAAAAAGCGAGGTCTGCCAGACCTGTCACCAGGGGCGCGAGCGCATGCACTGGCCCGGCAGCGCTCACGAGCGCAACGACGTCTCGTGCTCGTCCTGCCACAAGCTGCACACCGCGCACGACCGGGTGCGCGACAAGCTCACCCAGCCCGAGGTGTGCTTCGCCTGCCACAAGGTACAGCGCGCCGAGGTGAACCGCCCCTCGCGCCACCCGATCCGCGAAGGCTTGGTGTCCTGCTCCGACTGCCACAACCCGCACGGCTCGGTCGGCCGCGCCATGGTGCTGCGCGACAGCGTCAACGACACCTGCTACAGCTGCCACATGGAGAAGCGCGGGCCGTTCGTCCGCACGCACCAGCCGGTCCAGGAAGACTGCGCGAACTGCCATAACCCGCACGGCACCACCGCGCCGAACTTGCTCAAGTTTCGCCAGCCGTTCCTGTGCCAGCAGTGCCACGAGCCGACCAGCCACCGCGGCAACGTCGCCTCGCTCAGCGGCACCAGCACCGGCGCCAACACGCTCGCACGCGGCTGCCTGAACTGCCACACCAACATCCACGGCTCGAACAATCCGGCCGATCTTTCCAACGAACGGACGTTCCGGCGTTGAGCGGCGGCGGAGGCCACATGAACCGACTTGGCACTTTCAAGCTCTCGGGGATCGCGCTCGGACTCGCCGCGGCCTTCGGCCCGGCGCGCGCGGTCGAGCCGATCGTGACGCAGAACATCGACCCGGCGGCGCCTGCGGCGCTGAACACCGGCGCCAGCACGGCCAGCGTCGGCGTCGGCTACGCGAGCGACGACGCCCGCCGCTTCGGCCAGTACAACGGCATCAACCAGGACGGCTTCTACGGCCTGGTCGACCTCAACTGGGTGAAGCGCAACGACGAGACCGGCACCTGGACGCGCCTCTTCGGCCGCGACGTCGGTCTCGACGACCGGCAACTGCGCTTCGAGCAGCAGCGCCAGGGCAACTGGGGCTACTCGATCGACTACAGCCGCATCCCGCGCTTCGAGCCCCTCATCGCCAATACCGCGGTGGTGGGAATCGGCTCGAACAATCTGGCCATTCCCACCACCCTCACCCGCGGCTCGCCGATCGAGCTCGGCACCAAGCGCGATACCCTCGGCCTGGGCTTCGACAAATACTTCGCCGGCAACTGGGACGTGCAGGTCAAGTTCCGTAACGAGCAAAAGGACGGCACGCGCATTTTCGCGCGCGGCACCACTGGGACCGGGCCCGCGGGGAGCTTTGGGCAATTTGAGTTCGCACCCGAGCCGATCGACGCGACGACGCGCCAGCTCGAGGCCAAGGTCAACTACAACGGCGGCGCGCTCCTGCTGACCGGCGGCTACTACGGCACGATGTACAACAACAACTTCGATAGCGGCCTGAATTTCACAGGGGGCCTCGCGGGACTGTCGACCTTCACGCCGATCGGCCTGCCGCCGGACAACCAGTCGCACCAGCTCTACGTGAGCGGCAACTACACGTTCACTCAGACCACGCGTAGCACCTTCAAGCTCGCCTGGGGCAAGATCAGTCAGGATGCGCAGTTCATCGTGCCGCCCGCGGCCGGGCTTCCCAACCAGCTGGACGGACGGATCGACACCAAGCTCGCGCAATTCGGCATCACCGCGCGGCCGATGCCCAAGCTCTCGGTCTACGGCGACGTCCGCGTCGAGGATCGCGACGACAAGACGCCGGTGCGCGACTACTTCGTCAATACCACGTCCTCCACGTCGAACGGCGACAACGAGCCCCGCTCGATCCGGACCACGACGGCCAAGGCGGAAGCAAACTACTCGCTGCCCGAGGGCTTCCGCATCATCGGCGGCATCGGCTTGGAGGAGAAGAAGCGCAACTTTTCAGAGGTTCGGGTGGTCAGCGCGCGCGAAGTCACCGACGAAAGGTCTTATCGCGTCGAGCTGCGGCGCCCGATGGCGGAAACGCTGATCGGCTCGGTCGCCCTGATTCACAGCGATCGCGACGGCTCGCCATTTCTGACGACGACCCAGACCAACGGCACGGTGGGCAGCAACCTGATCGCGCCGGTGTTCCTCGCCGATCGCAAGCGCGACAAGGTTCGGGTGACCGCCAACTGGGCACCGATCGCGCCCCTCAACGTCCAATTCTTCGTCGACTCGGCGCGCGACGACTACAGCGGCCGTGACGGCTCGGTGCTCGGGCCGCGCAAAGGCGAAGCGCAGAACTACTCGCTCGACGCCGCCTACGTTTTCAACGACCGCTGGCAGGCGAACGCGTGGTATTCGCGCAACGACACGCGCTTCGACCAGGCGACATGCGAATCCGCCTCCGCCGCCGGCGTCTGCCCTGGCAACGCGGCCGATCCCATCTGGAGCGCGTCCCTCCGCAATCTCAGCAACAACCTCGGCGCCGGCCTGCGCGCCAGGCCCAGCGGCCAGATCGACCTCGGCGCGGAGGTCAGCTACTCCGAGATCCGCGACAAATTCGACCTGGGCACGATCCAGGGCGGCGCGGTCACGTCGCTGCCGGAGATCACGACCAAGCTGACCCGGCTGAACCTCTATGCGCGCTACGCGCTGCAGAAGAGCTCCGGCGTGCGCCTCGACTACATTTACGATCGCTTCTCGAGCGACGACTGGACCTGGTCGGGCACGGGGTCCGTGCCCTGGACGTTCGCCGACGGCACGACGCTGACCGAGAATCGGCCGCAGACGATCAACTTCATCGGCGTCTCGTATTACCATAGGTTCCAGTAGTGCATCCAAACCGGGCACCAAAGGAGAGCGCAGCATGAAGAGGACGTGGCTCGCAGGGATCGTCGCCGTCGCCGCGGGCGCGGCATTCGCGCAGTCGGGCGGCGACGTGGTCAAGTCGAAGGGCTGCCTCAACTGCCACGCGGTGGACACGAAGAAGATGGGACCGTCCTTCAAGGACATCGCCGCGAAGCACAAGGCCGACAAGGGCGCGGCCGACGCCATCGCCGCGAAGCTGAAGGAAGGCAAAGGCCATCCCAAGGTCGCGGCTTCGGACGCCGAGATCAAGTCCGCGGTCGGGTACGTGCTCTCTCAATAGAAAGCCCGGTGCAGGAAGCTTCGAAGCTCGAGCTGGTCCGCAATTCCGCGCTTGCCTCCGAATTGACCGGAGATCAGTGTCGCGTGCTAGCCGACGCGATGCACGTGCACGATCTCGCCGACGGCGAGATCCTCGTCAAGCAGGGCGCGAGCGACAACCGCGTGTATGCCGTGGTCAGCGGCGCGCTGGCTGTCTCGAGAGAGTCGGACGGTGAGTGGCACAACCTCCATGTGCTGACCAAGGGCGACCTCGCAGGCGAGCTCGGCTTCATGGACGGCCGGCCGCGGTATGCGGCCATTCGTGCGCTCGGCGAAACCCGGGTCCTCAGCCTGGAGCGCGAAAAGCTCGAGTCGCTGCTTGACCGCGATCCGGTCATCGTCTACCGCGTCATGCGCGCGATCTTCCGCGTCGTGCACGTCATCCTCAACCGGCTGGCGATGCAGTCGAGCGAGCTGACCAATTACGTATTCAAGGTCCACGGCAAGTATTAGCGCGAACGGCAGGGGTTCATGAAACTCGCCAAGTACGTCAAGTTCCGCGAGGAGAAGTTCGGCGCCGTGCTGTTCGAGACGCGCTCCGAGAAGGTGTTCACCCTCAATCCCACCGCGACCGCGGTGGTGCGCGAGATTCAGGCGGGCAGCGACGAGCGCGACATCCCCGCCCGCCTGAAGGCGCGTTACAACGACCAGGACGGCACGATCGAGCGCGAGGCGCAGGCGTTCATCGCCGAGCTGCGGCAGAAGGGCCTGGTGGAAGACTGACCGTGCCCATCCCGGCGAGCACGCCGGCCGCCACCGGCTCGGGCGACCTCGGCGCGCCGCTCTACATCGCCTGGCAGGTCACGAACGAATGCAACCTCGCCTGCCTGCACTGCATCGAGGAAAGCGGCCCCGGCAAGGCGTTCCCCGACGAGCTCGACGAAGACGAGGTGTTCGCCGTGCTCGAGCAGGCGATGGACCTCGAGGTACCCTACCTCTCGTTCTCGGGCGGCGAGCCGATGGTCCACCGGCGCTTCTTCGACATGGCGGAGTACGTCTGCCGCCGCAACGGCCAGCTCAAGGTCGAGACCAACGGCCATTACCTCGGTCCGGAAAACTGCGCCCGCCTGAAGCAGATCGGGGTCAAGGCGGTGCAAGTGAGCCTCGACGGCGCCACCCGCGACACTTTCAATCGCATGCGGGTGCGCGGAAACTTCGACACGGCCGTCCAGGGCGTGAAGAACCTGCGCGCCGCGGGCGTGCCGATCGAGATCAACTACTCGCCCACGTCGTTCAACGCGCACGAGATCGGCACGGCGGTCGATCTCGCCTACGAGCTCGGCGCCTACAGCTTCTACACCGGGCGCACGATGTACACCGGCAACGCGGTCAAGACCTGGCACCGGATGGCGCCGAGCGAAGAGCAATACGGACCGTTCTTCGAGACCCTGCACCGCAAGACCGAGGAGTACCGCGACCGCATGCGCGTGCACTTTCACGAGATGGGACTGCTCGAGGAGCTGCGCTACCGGCTGCACCACCCGGCGGCGCTCCTCATCGTCCTGCCGAACGGCCTGGTCAAGCTCATCAACGCGCTGCCCTTCGTCTGCGGCGACCTGCGCAAACAGACTCTGGCCGAGATCTGGGGCCGGTTCCAGCGCGCATGGCAGGATCCGCGCGTCGCGCAGTTCGTCGACGACCTCGCGATCGATCCGCGCAAAACCGCGACCCTTCACCAATGGGTCTATCTGTAACCACACCACCGCACCAGCGCAGCAGCGCGGCCACCTCTTCATTGAGGCGAATATGGTTGGTGCTGAGCCTGGTGCGCTACCGCTTCTTCCTCTATGCCGGGCTGCTGCCGTACCTGCTCGGCGCGGCCTGGGCCTACGCAATGGCGGGAGCGTTCGATGCCGCGGTGTTCTGGAGCGGGCTCGGCGGCGTGGTGCTCGCCGTCGTCGGAGTCGAGTCGTTCAACGAGTACTTCGACTCCCGGATGGGCACCGACCGCGTGTTCAACCCGCAAGACCTGCCGCCGATGTCCGGCTGGGTGCTCTGGCTCGGCATCGCGGCGTTCGCCGGTGCGCTCGCGGTAGGCATCTACCTCACCTACCGCGGCGGATGGCCCATCCTCGCCTTCGCGTTGCTCGGCGGCCTCGCAGCGATCTTCTACGTCGCGCCGCCGATCCGCTGGGCCTATCGCGGCCTCGGCGAAGCCGTGATCGCGCTGTCGTACGGGCCGTGGATGGTCCTCGGGAGCTTGTACCTTCACACCGGCACCCTCTCGTGGGGCGCGCTCTGGGCCTCGCTCGTGCCCGGGCTCCTCATCATGGCGCTCGCCGTGGTGAACGCGATCCCGGACTACCACCAGGACCGGCTGGTCGGAAAGCGCAACCTCGTGGTGCGCCTCGGCCGCAGGCGCGGCGCCTGGCTCTACCTCGCGCTCGCCGCCGCGGGCCTGTCTGTCGCGGCGATCGGGGTCGTCGCGCGCGTCTTTCCAGTCGCTTGTCTGGCGGCACTGCTCGCGGTTCCACTGTTGATTCAGAGCGGCCGAATCGGCTTGCGAACCTACGAATCGCCGCGCCAGTTCGTACCCGCCATCCGGGCCGTCGTTGGCTGTTACCTCGTCGCCGTCGCCTTGTTCAGCGTCGGCCTCATATGGTCATAGACGGCCTGCGAGCGCCGCTGTTCGTTTCCTGGCAGATCACGCGCGACTGCGACCTCGCATGCCTGCATTGCTGCACCGAGTCGGCGCCCGGGAAGCGCCTGCCCGACGAGTTCGACCGGGACGGGGCGTTGCGGGTGGTGGATGAGATCGTCCGCAACGAGGTGCCGTACGTCATGCTGTGCGGCGGCGAGCCGCTGGTGGCGCCGCATTTCTTCGAGCTTGCCGAGGCGCTGGGCGCGGCCGGTGTGCAGCTCAAGATCGAGACCAACGGCCAGCGCTTCGACGACGCCGTGGCCGCGCGCCTCGCCCGCCTGCCGGTGCGCTCGATCCAGGTGAGCCTCGACGGGGACACGCAGGAGATCTACGAGCGCCAGCGCCCGGGCGGGTCGCTCGCCAAGGCGCACGCCGCCTGCCGCGCTGCGCGCGCAGC
>Ga0114129_10013201_pt1 | contig 11768 bp, 13 predicted proteins | sample RhiMetdeltSRZDD1_FD_80071 | JGI IMG/M metagenome (GOLD analysis project Ga0114129, IMG submission 80071) | Populus rhizosphere microbial communities from Tennessee, USA - Rhizosphere MetaG P. deltoides SRZDD1 (version 2) (version 2) | ecosystem: Host-associated > Plants > Roots > Rhizosphere >... | reverse complement strand
CAGTCCACCGGGTAAGACGTGGAATTCTCTGCTATTTGGCGTGACAACTGACTCTCCAGTTGTCAGTCCCGCGACAGGACTGACATTGACTAGGCAGGGGGCATATTCTGTATTCTGAGGATTGTTTTGAGTTCGATAGTGCTGCTATCCGACAACGGTCAAATTGCGTATCAGAGCGGACTGCGATATGTGGCCGATCATGGCAAAATACCTCTGCCGCTCATGTCCGCGTTATAAAGGCTACGTAGGGATCGTGCTGCGCGAGCCCGGACACAACACGCGACTTCAAAGCCGTTAACGGCCAATGCTTAGGGTGCGACTATCGACTCGCTTGGATCGTGATTCGCGGGAATCGTGACTCTGGTCGGGGATTAGGACGTGAGGGTCGGCTTAGCAAATGGAAATAGATCGTGACAGGGAGAGTCTCTCTTGGATGATCCTACTAGGATTGCCCTTCAAGAAAATCAGAGAAACGACGGCAAAGAGAGCGCGCCACCATCCGACCCGAGACTTACAATTGTCTATATACCGTCTCTTTGGAGCGAAAGGCTCCTTTATGATTTTGCGCATCGTTTTCCCTTCCGAATCATGGGTTATAGAAAACTCACAGTTGGGGGGAGTCGATTAACAGCCCGGAATTCTCTTCGCCACGCAGTCTTCGAGAATCTTAGCTCCAGCAAAGTCACCACGCTGGGCAGAATCGGGCGCAGGTAGTCCCGATAGGCCCAATAAAACAGCCGCCAGAAAACCTATTACTACCGCAGTACCGACGTGCCATAGAAACCGTTCGGCGACGCCTTTGACCGCTCTTTTGGCGACTAAATTCTTAATCTCCATGTGCGCTGCTCCTTTTTCCGGCTTACCTACACTGAATCATGCTGCCGAATTGCTGGCACGACTACGCCACAGCCCATCAGTACGAGTATAAAAGCGAGTATCGACGGAATAATCTGCTTCATGCGACCGTCCCATAAAATTCAATTACCAGCCGACAACGGAAGTTTTTTCATACTTCGCTTCCCTGAGTGATTTTGTGGCTTTCCTGCAGAGCAACGAGTGTGCCCAATGGCGCGCGGTGCTAAATCAACTATTTGCCTCACCGGACCATTTGCCACGTCCTGTCAAGATGTCAGATTTGGCAACCGCCAGCGCTCCTGAAACAGAATCCTCAGCGCTTTTGTACGCGCCAAGGAATTCAAGTCGCGGCACACCTTTGGCTGAGTGAAGTGGAAAGTTCGGAGTTATGTGTGTAGCAGATGTCGCTGCTAATCCCTTGTTCGAATAGATCGAAGAATCAGATGGCAAAAATCTGTTTCATGAAAGAGGGATTGACCGGCCGAGCAGATCCGGTAGCCGAAAGGCCTCTCGTCTGGTGCATCGAAAAGCTGGGCCTCCAAAGAGCGGATTGGTGGGCTGATCTGGAGACGAAGTTCACAATTGACAAATGGATTGAGCTTTCACCGTACTCGCGTCCGCGCTGGGTAATTATTCAGGTAGATGAGATCGAAGCAAGTGGCAACTGGAAATCGGGCTATTATTTCTGCCCGATAATGAAGGTAGATCAGGTCAAAAAGCTAATTGCATGACATGTCTGCTCGCGATGGCCCGGCACTAGACCGCAACTCTAGTGAGCTGAAATTCGCGTTAAGCATACACCACGATTATTCTAGTCATGGGCTTACTTCGTAATCCAATCGCCCACGCCAAATTACTTGATAACCCTATCCGCCCTCGCCAGCACGTTCGGCGGAATCGTTAGGCCGATCTGCTTAGCGGCTTTCAAGTTGATAATCAACTCAAATTTCCTCGGCTGCTCGACAGGCAGGTCGGCAGGCTTGGCGCCTTTGAGGATCTTGTCCACAAAGTATGCGACGCGCCGGTAGATGTCCGCCAGGTCCGCCCCGTAGTGGATGAGCCCGCCGGCATCTATATGCTCTCGGAGAAAATACGTCGACGGTAGTCGGCTCTTTAACGCAAAGGCAGCAATGCGTTTTCCATTAGCACGTATTAGCGCGCCTCCGAGTATATAGAGTCCATCTGGGCGATCCTTGTTTAGCGCAGCGAATACCTTCTCGAAACCGCCCGCATCTCGCACCTCCCAAGACTGCACTGCCAACTCAAGGTCACGTGCCGCGACCGGAAGAACCTCTTTCACGTCGCGTACGGCGGCTGGAAGGATCGGATCGTAAAGAACCGCGACACGGGCAAGTTTAGGAACGGCTTCTTTGAGCAGCTCCAGCCGCTTACCGCCCAGGTCTCTTGAAAGGCTTGTAATGCCAGTGACGTTGCCGCCGGGACGAGCAAGGCCTTCAACTAGGCCTTCCGCGACAGGATCTGTACCGCCACCTGTCATAACGATGGGAATCGTCTTGGTCGCACTCTTCGCTGCCCGGATCAGGTTGTTCCCTCCTGCTATCACGATGATATCAACCTTGAGACGTATCAGCTCGGCCGCAAGCTCAGGGAACCGATCGCGCTTCCCTCCGCATATCGGTACTCGGCGGCGATGTTTTGTCCTTCGACGTACCAAGCTCGCGCAGACCTTGCCGAATGGCCTCGGAACGAGTGGACTCACTAGCAGCATCGCCGTTCACTAGATACCCCATCCGATGGATTTTCTTCGCCTGCTGCGCCTCGGCGAGATAGGCCAAAGCGAGAAGAAGAACCGTCAGTAACCCAAGGACCTTTCTATTCATGGCGTGTATTTTCACCGCAATGGATATGCCACAACGATAGGCCAATGAAAACCGTGTTTTTGCAGGGAGAGAAGCCAGCCGAGCGTCGCCATTCGACTACAGGGCGCATCAAATTTGATTCGCGCCTCACTACAAGTTTGCCTTGACGCCTTCACCGCAGATGTGGAGAATGCGTCGCCATGAATCCTCGTCTCCCGTTCCGGCGAGTCAACTGGAAATGGTCGTTGCCGGGTCTCGTTCTCGTTGCGATTCTGGCCGCGTTCTTCAATCCACCAGACTCAGGCGTAACATCCGGCGAGTTTGAATGCGTTCAGCGGGTCGTGGATGGTGACACGCTGGTTGCTGGGAACTGGCGAGCGTGTGCGGCTGATCGGCGTCAATACGCCCGAGACCGTCCACCCCAAAAGGCTGTCGAGGCATTCGGCAAGGAAGCGTCAGCGTTTACCAAGCGTATGGTTGAGGGTAAGTTGGTACGGCTAGAATTTGATCCGGTTGCGAGTCGGAATAGCGAGGGCAAGGACCGCTACTCGCGGACGTTGGCCTATGTGTTCCTGCAAGACGGCACGCATCTAAATGCGGAGATTATTCGGCAAGGATACGGCTTCGCGGTGAGCAGTAGTCCGCCGCTCAAGTATCAAGACGAGTTTCGCCGTCTGGAGCGTGCGCGGGAGGAGCGGCGAGGATTGTGGGCGCACGCAGTAAAGGGATAATGATGGCTAACTCAACGGAGACGCCGGTTGCAGTTCATATTAGTTTCGAGCCTCGCTCAAACCCGACGCGCTCACAAAGCTGCTCATAGAAAAGGGCGTCATTACGGATGCGGAGTTCAAAGCGCCAACTGGGGTAAGGCATGAGGCGAGGCAACTCCAGTAGTTCGAAATCTGAAATTCGAATTCGTAATCCAACTTCATGCTCCCCGATCCGCTCGCCATCCTCTGGACCAACTGTAAACAAATATGCATCTGTAAGCAGAGCTTACAATCTGATGGCAACTCCACGATCTTATATAATTTTTGGGATTTTCTTTTCAGGTCACTGTAAGAAAGCTTTACAGTCCTTCCAAATGCAGCCTGAGTGTTAAAAATTCTAACACCTCGGTTTTCCGTAACATTCGGACATCTGAGACAACGGCATTCAGATTGCTCTAAAACATCTCAAAAATCCCCGCACCATTGCATACGTCATTCTCGAATGGGGCTATTTCAACAGCGCCGTTGAAACACCCGAGTTGCCATTGAACCTAAAGGCGACAGCGAAAGATTCGAGGCGCTCCGATCAGCGGCCCTTTTGATTTGAGTTTGTCAAAAAGTTTGCTGTTCGCGTTTTGAACTGCGTTGTCGCCATCAGTAGACCGACAGCACGACTAAGGAGCCACCGTGAAGAGCCAACAGATTTGGCTTGCGATCATGCTGGCGCTAGCGCTTCGTTTCCCTCCTTCCGCAGGTGCCGTTCCCATTAGGCTCATTGATGTGATCCCGAACAATCTCAGCGGAGAAACTGGTCAGCAGAGCGAGTCCTCTCTTGCTGTCAACCCGACGAATGTCAACCAGGTTGTTCTCCACTCTGGATTCACGAACTATTACAGAACGGGCGACAGTGGAGCGAGCTGGTCGCTCTTTCAAAACATCTCTAACAACGATGCGAGCCTCGACTGGAGTCCTGGAGGCAACGCTTATACTTCACTAATGACCAACTTCTTTAATCCGCCTGCCACGATCTCGACCTTCACCTCGACTAACCCGGTGACAGGACCCAACTTCACACTCTTGAATACGAGTGTCTATACTCCAACTAGCAACTCCAACCCGCAGAACAACATACCGGACCAGCCTTGGGTCATGACGACCCGAGTCGGCGGGACCGACCGCATATACGTTGGTTTTAACGATCTGAGCTCGTTTCCAGGAAGGACGGCGAGTGTCCGTTTCTCAACAGACGGCGGCATGACCTGGAATAATGAGGTGATTGAACGCGTGACACCAACTGGTAGCCAGGATGCGCCTGCGGTCCGCATAGCCGCAGTTGGTGACCGGATTTACGCGGTCTTTAGCCGCTGGACGGCAACTCTTCCTGGTGGCGACCGCACAGCAACTATCGTAGTCGTGCGCGATGATAATGGCGTCACCGGCGGTCCGGGGACACGGTTCCAGGCGCTAGGAGCGAATGGAAGCGCGGTTGTCACAGGCATCACTGTCCCATTTGGCGGCACATCACTGGGAGCAGAGCGCCTGGGTTCAGGTCTTTCCATCGCAGTTGATCCTAACAATCCCAACAAATTATTTGTGGCCGCCGAAATGGTTTCGGCTGGCTCCCCCCGCATTATCGTCATGCGGTCATTGAACGGCGGCCAGAGCTGGACCCAGGTGTTCGCGACAACAATCGCTTCAGGTCTTCCGGCGCTATCTGTTGCCGCGAATGGAACTGTGGGACTGCTCTACACATCCTTAGAAAACGGAATGCTGGTGACGCATTTCCTCCAGACGAGTAATGATTTTGTGACGAGGCAGGACGAGGTGCTCTCTCAGTTTGTCAATAATAATCCACCCATTGCTGGCAATCCCTACATTGGCGATTTCCAGGATCTGCAAGCTGTTGACAACATCTTCTTCGGCAGCTTTTCCGCCTCGAACAACGCCAATGGGACACTGGCTTTTTTTCCGCAAGGCATCACGCTCCTCCGAAACTTCACCGGCACCCCGAATCAAGCGAATTTTCAACTCACGAATTTAGCGGGCGGTATTGTGAGCGCTTCAATTGACCCATTCTTTTTCACCGAAGCCGCGATCTTCGGCGTCCCCGAGCCCGCCACTCTGATTTTGCTAGGGTTTGGACTCATGGCGTTGGCTGCAGTTGGAAGAAAGAAATTGCTCAAAAGAACGTAAAGACACGAGTGAGACTGCCATTCAAATTTCAATGTGCGTCAGAAGACAATGTACTTAGCTGAAACCGTATGATCGAGACCGAGGGATGTCTGATTAGACGCTGGACAAAGTCGGCAATTCCAACGACGGGAGCCTTCACGGTCGCTGTAGTCGCTTCCAATTCCATCATTTCGACTGAAACCTTCGACGAGTCACCTCCTTCGACGCAATTCCGGTTGTTGGACGTGTCGTATCTTCTCTAAGCCAAGGCTTTTCCCCAGTTTACGATTTTTGTCGAGCAACACTATTACCGCACGACTTGGAAATGGAGCGCCACGGTCCGTGCTGCCCGGCCCTTTCCGGGCTGGTGGCCCGGCGTGTCGCTGGTTTAAAGTAATCGCAAAGCTAAAAGATTCGTGTGTATTTCTAGCGGTTAGAGATGCTACGAGAATGGTGAATCCTCGTGTCGTGGGAATTCGATTGTAACAACAGATTAACGTAAGCTAAGTAGGCTTTGGCACCGTGGAATTTGCGAAAAGTTTGCTCGATACGGCCGCCGAAACCGTACATCGTCAAACCTTTGCCGCATTAGCATACAGATCGTCAAGACCGACCCAATCCCCGAACTCGTGGGTCGGTATGTTTTGAACATCGTAAGCATCGGGATTATTCTGACATTCGCCACCGCGCAGTCCAATGTGAAAGCGGATTTCATTTTCCATAGCCCTAGTAACACATTATTACCCCACTACTGTCGTTTGGGATTTGTTTGCGCTGCTGAAAGACTTTGACTATATGCGTGGGAGTCCAATGCAGAGGGACCACGGGGACCAAAAGAAGACTAGAGAGACTCAGCTAACGTGATTATCGAAAAAGATGAGGTTAAGACGAGTGTGAATGGAAGGGGACGTCTTGGGTGTATTCGGTCAAAATGGTTGCGGAGTCCTTAATAACCACTGAGGCAAACGATAGGAGAAAGCAAGATGAACGGCAAAACAGCATTGATCGCTATTGCTTTCATCTTGAGCAGCACCGCGGCTCTAGCAGCCTCGACTACTCTCATTTCGAAAAAGTCGCCGAAAAACCCAAGCAATGGCGCTTCCAGCGAACCGGCGACTTCCGAGACCGGGCAATTTGTGGCGTTTCGTTCCTCGACGACTAACCTGGACAGTGAGCGCTGTAGCAACGGCGTCAATCACATCTTCGTGAGTGACCGGAATACAGGCACAATACGATGCGTCTCACTAAACTCAAATGGCCGAGAGGGCGATCAGGACAGCCTCGCGCCTTCGATCTCAGCGGATGGACAATTCATCGCGTTCACGTCCACGGCCACTAATCTGGCTGGTGACAAGTGTGACAACGGCTTCAATCAAATCTATGTTCGTGATCGATCGACCGGAACGACAAAATGCATATCGGTGAATTCAAACGGCCACGCGGCTAATCAGCATAGCCATGCTACTTCGATCTCGGCCGATGGAACGTTAATAGCCTTCGATTCAGCGGCTACTAATCTGAGGGGCAATAAGTGCGACAATGGATTCAATCATATATTCGTTCATGATCTTACGGAAGGAACAACGACCTGTGTTTCAGTCCGCACCAATGGTGACGAAGGCAACGGCGACAGCTTCGATCCTTCAATTTCAGCCGACGGCCGAGTTGTCGTATTCCAGTCGACGGCAATCAATCTCGCGACGCGCTGCGACAACGGGAACTCTCACATTTACATGCACAACCTGGTGACGGGCGAAACTAGCTGCATTTCCGTGAACAATGACGGAAAACAAAGCAACGGCAACAGCGCGCTTGCGAGAGTGTCGGGCGATGGTCGATTTGTTGTTTTTCAATCCGATCCCACTAACTTCACCGCGCGCTGCAGCAACGGATTTAACCATATTTTTGTTCGCGACACGGTCGAAGAACGGACAACCTGTGCGTCCATCGACAACCGCGGAAACCAGGGCAACAACGACAGCCTGCAACCTTCGATCTCTTCCGACGGCCGATTCGTCGCTTTTTCGTCGGCAGCAAGTAACCTGACCGGAAGCCGTTGTGTGACCGGAAACGTACAGGTGTTTGTCCGTGACCGCACTGACGAGAAAACAATGTGTGCGTCCGTAGGGCCAAAGAACGTCGAAGGAAACAGCGAAAGTATCAAGCCGTCGATTTCAGCTAACGGTGCACTGGTGACCTTTGAGTCCGATTCCAATAACCTCATCAAAAAAGACACCAATGGGCTTCGAGACGTTTTCGGCCATATTATTTCTAATTCTAAATCCAACGGAGGAAGTTCGTTCACACTAATTTTTGATCTGCTCCAACTCGGCGACATAACCCTCGTATTAGATTAACAGTTGGCTTGATCTCGGAGTAAAGAACCCCTGCAACATTAGCCGATTTTACTATGACAACGTGCCCCAACCATCATTTACATAGGCTCCGCTGTGTATGGACGAAGCCTTTGCAATGGCGTAACTTCGCTGAAAAGCCTTTTGACCGCCCGGGCGCCTATACCTGCGGTCTCTCTTTTCAAAAATGGTGAGCAAAGCGAAGCGGCGATGCTAGGATGAACTGATTTCTCCATCTATTCAGTTTGGCAATGGAGCGCCACGGTCCGTGGCGCCCGGCCCTCTCCGGGCTGGTGGTCCGGCGTGGTCGCTGGTTTCACTTTGTGGCGCGTACATTGGGATAAGTTTTTGCTAACGGCTTGATGCGTTGGCAGATTTCATCGTCGAGCGGAAGCAGATTTGAATTTCGGTTTGCCCTAAATTCGCTAACCGCGTGGATCTACGTGTTCATGCAGTCATTCTTCGATGGTGCTCATTCCATATTTCGAGTTAATAGTCCCGCGTTAATTTTCCATTCAGCATAATGCCTGCCTCGTTCGGGTCTCCGCAAAAGCAGCCAGTTGCTCGCGTATAAACTCGGCGAATGTAAGGTCGTGCCTCAAGCGAGCCCGTTTAGTCGCGTCTGCAGGATGGTGGACAGCAACGTGTGAGTAGACGGACAATTGACGGACATCAGAGAATATGTGCTGTAAGTCAATATAGTTAGAACGGCGCTTCTGATCGTCAGTCAGTAGGTCCCCCCGATCATCAGAGAGACGTGTTACGCCTTCTCCTCAGCACCCAAAGGAATAGAATAATGTTCAACTCACGATTGCGTGATACGCAAGGATCAATCTTTGAGCAATTCGAATGGGCGAACTCCAAGCGCCCACGCGATTCGGCAGATGTTATCTATGGCTACTTTTCGCTCACCCCGTTCTACTGAGCCCATATAGGTTCTGTGAATCCCTGCGCGAGCTGCAAGAGCTTCTTGCGACCAACCGTGTTGTAGGCGAAGGCGCCGAATGTTCGAAGCGAAAGTGGTTCGACCATTTTGCGGCTTTCCTGCTGGGGGTTTAAGTTCGCTTGGACGTGGGCCCTTGCGCTTCACGCCCCTCAGAAAAGCTTCTTGACTCCTTTACGTCTACTCACTATGAGTAGCATTCGAAAATCGAGTGACTACGAGTGGGCCGAGACCGAAGTTTGGATCCCACACAAGAAGTTCAAGATCAGATTACGCTTATTGCTGATGATCTTTTTCCAACTTGGGTGCACACCATCGTGACTTCTTTTAACTCAGACATGACATTACGGTGGGCGTGCCGTGCTGGCGACTATGTATTTTGGGCTAGATGCCAGGGAATTTTGTCTTCCCCAAATCAACCGTTCAAGATTGCTGATATTTGGGAACTTCGGGATGGCGATGCGTTAACCTTAACAAACCGACCTGCTGATCTCCCCGTCTGGTTCGATCTTTACCCTACAGAGGTGTCCGGGTTGCTGGCATTGTGGATGAAAAAGCGGCTGGATGAGGGATATGCTCCCAAGGAGCCAATGGAAGTTCCAAACATTTGGCGAGTGTTTGCAGGGAACCGACTTGTTTGGGTCGGTCCCAAGCGAGATGGCGTACATTTTGACAATGGTGTTCTTGAATTAGTTGATTTTACTGAAAACGCACTGGTCTGCGGAGAACCTCTGTATATCGGTGACCATTGGCCGAATTTTGGTGGGTTCGATCGGCACGATATGTCTCCTGAAAGCATGCGACTTTGCCAGGCAGGCTGGAACGCCCTTATTCTGTCTGGATTTCCCAGGGTTGTGCATACCGATAATTGTTGGGCAATCGGATGACAAGCGAGCCGTTCACAGCCACGAGCAAAGCCAGATCGTCCCATTTCGCGAAGTCAACCAACTCGCGAATTTTGTTACAGAGCCGCAGCCGACCCGACGCCATTGCCCACCGACGCACTATCTGTCAACCCTCGACTTGAGTTCGACGCGTTCGATTCTCCGTTTCAGATTCATTTTAAATGCCCTTCTGCGTACTCTTCTCGGAGGTTCCGAATCTCCTCGTCGCTGAGCGGGGCACCGAAAACATGCGCCCACACATCGGACGATAGTTTTACCAGGTACGGGGTTTCTTCGGGCTCATCCGGCTCAAGGTTGGGCATGAGGTAAATTAGCCGCGGCCCGGGCTTTACTCCCATTCGTTGCTCTAGCCTTTCGATTCGCCGGTGAAAACTGTTCTTCTGTAAGTTGCTCTTTGCTGAATAAGTTTGGCTTCTAGTGCTTCGATGCGTTTTTCTAGTTCTTCATGCTCAAGCGCTTTTTGGGTGAACGCGATGATGCTTTCTGCCGCCCTGATGCTGATGTTCTCCCGCTCGCTGTCCAAGTGCTTCACCAGCGTTTCGGTTGCTTTGGCGATGTTTGCCTTGAGTGTGTCCACCGCGCTATCAATAATTGAGTTCCGCTGGCGCTTGAGTTCATTACGAAAGACATCGTCTTTTAGCCATTCATAGACGGTGGCTTTGCTGACGCCAGCTCGCTTGCATCCTTCTTCGATGGATCGCGCCTCGAGCAAGTAGGGGAGCGCGCGTTTCTGTTTTGACGTGAGTTCCTTGGGTTCGTCGTTATCGTCCAATTCCGTCTACTTTCGTATGGTCTCGCGTGGAAACAACATGGAAACCGCTCGCGCACGCTTTGGAAGCTATAGCCGAACGATCACGTGCGGCTTTGGCCGACTCTTCGCCTTCTGCCTGGCGCGAGACAATTCGAGCCAGACAGCCAGTGAAATTTGTTTCCATCGTTGTTTCCACAATGAGATAAAACAGCAGATAATGAGCCGAAAGAAAAAAGGGGAGAAGCCCGCCGAAACGGACTTTTCCCCTTTGCTGGGCTAGCTGATTGTGGATCAAAACGAACTACGGATCTGGGGGTTGGGGGTTCAAATCCCTCCGGGCGCGCCAATTCTTGGCTTTATCTCTCCCCGAGTCCGTGCCACCGCGAATCGGCCGCCGCGAAAAATGAATTGGGGTAAGGCACTATCTGTGCTGTCAGCACTCAGTCTGGCTATCTTATGGATCCCAGCTTGTACGACCAGCACAACTACCGGTCCGACCATCGGTGCCAGGGCCGCAACAGAAGCCCAGCGGGGCTTCTTTGAAAGGTTGGCCGATGAGTTCACCGAGCGGGAATGCAACGTCTTTAGGTTTACCTGCCCCTACGGATTGGGACCGGCTGGCGAACCCTGTGAATGTACGGAACCGAACGGGGTTGTACTAAAAGGTCGAACGATTAAATAGCTCGAAATTTGAACCATTCTTGAGCAAGAATTGCCCCGCTACGCGCATGAGAGGCTGGTTCTATTCTCTGCGCCGCCCGCGCCAGACGCGAGTTTATAGAACTTTTCACCTCGACACGGTAACTCTCTTTCGTGCACTCTCCAGTGCTTTGAGTCGCCCCCACAAGCCCTCCTGGGAGGCATGGTTGTTGCTCTACTCGATCGTTTGGGGTCTCTTAAGAATATGGTCAGTGAGAGCCGCAAGACCGTACTTATCGTCGAAAAGCAGCCTAACTATACCCAATTGTTGGTCAAGCAAATTATGTTTGCCGGTCTTAGGCCGGTGGTCGCGGTTACTGGCGAAGGGGGCCTCAGGAAGGCGACAGAGCATCATCCGGATTTGATCTTGCTCGAGTTGGATCTCACCGACATGGATGGTCTGGAGTTCGTGTCGCTGCTCAAGGAAAAGTCTCAGCTCGAGAAGATTCCGATTGTCGCCATGAGCATCTTTTCCTATATGAAAATGGCGGCCTTATACGGCGGGTGCGATGACTTCCTCAAAAAGCCGGTGAGAATGATTGACTTGATGGCTCATATT
>Ga0114129_10013200_pt1 | contig 11768 bp, 9 predicted proteins | sample RhiMetdeltSRZDD1_FD_80071 | JGI IMG/M metagenome (GOLD analysis project Ga0114129, IMG submission 80071) | Populus rhizosphere microbial communities from Tennessee, USA - Rhizosphere MetaG P. deltoides SRZDD1 (version 2) (version 2) | ecosystem: Host-associated > Plants > Roots > Rhizosphere >... | reverse complement strand
TTTGATAGGACGTCGCACCAAAGCGAGCGACACTCGGCGTGACCGCAACGTAATCTGAGCTAAAAAGTACTCTTTCAGACATGGAAATCGTCACCCAAACGTCACGACAAAAAAGATATCTTAATCGGATTATGCAATAAAAGACCCGCCTCACGGGGCGGCTCCGAGCATGACCGTCCAACAAAAAGGGCGGCCGCCGGGCCGCCCTTTTGATTTTCGGTGACCGGGGCCGGCTTACTCGCTGCCGACCGCTTCCTGGCGCTCGTGGCGCTGCTCTCCACCCTCGGCCTTCTGCTTGGCCTCGAGGTCCTCGCCGGTCTCCTGGTCGACCACCTTCATCGACAGGCGCACCTTGCCGCGCTCGTCGAAGCCAAGGAGCTTGACCTTGACCTTGTCGCCTTCCTTGACCACGTCGGTGACCTTCTGCACCCGGCGCGGTGCGAGCTGCGAAATATGCACCAGCCCGTCCTTGGCGCCAAAGAAGTTCACGAAGGCGCCGAAGTCCATCACCTTGACGACGGTGCCCTCGTAGATGTGGCCGACCTCGGGCTCGGACGCGATCGACTTGATCCAGTTGATCGCCGCCTTGATCGACTCGCCGCTGGCGGAGGCGACCTTGACGGTGCCGTCGTCGGAAATGTCGATCTTGGCGCCGGTCTTCTCCACGATCTCGCGGATCACCTTGCCGCCGGAGCCGATCACTTCGCGGATCTTGTCGACCGGGATCGAGAGCACCTCGATGCGGGGCGCATGCTCGCCGAGCTCGGCACGATGCTGGGTGATCGCCTTCGCCATCTCGTTGAGGATGTGCATGCGCCCGTCCTTCGCCTGGCCGAGCGCGACGCGCATGATCTCCTCGGTGATGCCGGCGATCTTGATGTCCATCTGCAGCGAGGTCACGCCGCGCTCGGTGCCGGCGACCTTGAAGTCCATGTCGCCGAGATGGTCCTCGTCGCCGAGGATGTCGGAGAGCACGGCGTAGCGCTTGTCCTCCAGGATCAGGCCCATGGCGATGCCGGCGGTGGCCCGCTTGAGCGGCACGCCGGCGTCCATCAGCGCGAGCGAGGTGCCGCACACGGTGGCCATCGAGGAGGAGCCGTTCGATTCGGTGATCTCCGAGACGACGCGCAGCGTGTACGGGAACTCGTGATGCGCCGGCAGCATCGGACGGATCGCGCGCCAGGCCAGCTTGCCGTGGCCGACCTCGCGGCGCCCGGGCGCGCCGAGGCGGCCGGTCTCGCCCACCGAGAACGGCGGGAAGTTGTAGTGCAGGAGGAATGTCTCCTTGTAGGTCCCGGGCAGCGCGTCGACGTACTGCTCGTCCTCGCCGGTGCCCAGCGTTGCAATCACGAGCGCCTGCGTCTCGCCGCGCGTGAACAGCGCCGAGCCGTGGGCGCGCGGCAGCACGCCGACCTCGGAGACGATCGGACGCACGGTCTTCATGTCGCGTCCGTCGATGCGCTGGCCGGTATCGAGGATGTTCCAGCGCACGATCTTGCCTTCGATCTCCTTGAAGACGTTGGCGACCTGCTGCTTCGGATAAGGCGGGTTCTCGATCCCCTCCGGACAGAAATGCGCCAGCACCTTGGCTTTGGCGGCGTCGACCGCCTTGTGGCGCTCGGTCTTGTGCGGGATGGCATAGGCGGCGCGCAGCTCCGGCTCGATCAAGGCGAGCATGTCGCGCTCGAGCGCGGCGTTGTCCGCCACGACGAGTTCGCGCGGCTCCTTGGCGGCCTTTTCGGCAAGCCGGATGATGGCGTCGATCACCGGCTGCATGTGCCGGTGGCCGAACATCACGGCGCCGAGCATCACCTCCTCGGTGAGCTCCTTCGCCTCCGACTCGACCATCAGCACGGCGTCCTGGGTGCCGGCGACCACGAGGTCGAGCTGGCTCTCCGACATCTCGTCGAGCTGCGGGTTGAGCACGTATTCGTTGTTGATGAAGCCGACGCGTGCGGCGCCAATCGGGCCCATGAACGGCGCGCCCGAGAGCGTGAGCGCGGCGGATGCCGCCACCATCGCCAGGATGTCCGGATCGTTCTCGAGATCGTGCGACAGCACGGTCACGATCACCTGGGTGTCGCAGCGCCAGCCGTCGGCGAACAGGGGCCGCACCGGGCGGTCGATCATGCGGGAGATCAGCGTCTCGCGCTCGGTCGGACGGCCCTCGCGCTTGAAGTAGCCGCCGGGGATGCGGCCGGCCGCATAGAATTTCTCGAAGTAGTTGCAGGTCAGCGGAAGGAAGTCGATGCCTTCCTTCGGTTGCTTGGCGGCGACGACGGTCGCGAGCAGCTTGCTCTCGCCATAGGTGGCGACGACGGCGCCGTCGGCCTGGCGGGCTATCTTGCCGGTCTCGAGGACGAGCTTGCGCCCGCCCCAGTCGAGCTCAACGCGGTGAATATCGAACATTGTGGTTGTCTCTCATGGTTTTCGCGAAGGGGCGAAAGCCATGAGCAAGACGGCGAGACGCTGATGCGCGCGGCGGCGCGTCTCATATCAGCATCCAGCGATCCTGCCATGGCCTTCGGGCCTTCCATGTAGCGGCGGGCGATGATCGACCCGCCTCTGAAATCGGCAGCAGCCTTGCTGCCGGATGAAACGGCGAATGAATCCTTCACCCGCCGCTGTAACGCGCGGAAAAAGCCGCGCGCGATTGTCGCCTCAGCGACGGATGTTCAGCCGCTCGATCAACGCCTTGTAGCGAGATGCGTCGATACGCGCGAGATAATCGAGGAGCTGACGACGCTGGGACACGAGCTTGAGCAGTCCACGCCGGGAATGGTTGTCCTTGACGTGGGTCTTGAAATGCTCGGTGAGATTGTTGATGCGTTCCGAGAGGACCGCTACCTGAACCTCCGGCGAACCGGTGTCGCCGGTCTTGGTCGCATAGGTTTTGATGACTTCCGCTTTGCGAGCGGGCGTAATCGACATCGGGTCTAACCTTGTTGTCGGCCGGCGCTGCCATGCAGTCCGGCGAGGTTGAACACGCGCTTGGGGACGATCTCGCCGCGATCCACTTCAGCGAGGGCCACGAGCTGTCCCGAGACCGTCACGCTGACCTGACCGCGGACCATGGGAGCATCCCGTCCGCGCAACAAAACGGCCTGGCCCCTTTGGAGCCTCGCCGCATCTGCCCGGCTGACGGCCAGCGCCGGGATGTCGTCCAGCGCGGTCGCAATGGGCAGTAGCAGATCGGCGAGGTTTCCCTCGCCGGCCGCGGCTCTATGGCACAAAGACTCGAGCCGTTCCAGTGAAATCATGTCCATCTCGTCGAACGGGCCGACGGTGGTACGCCGCAGCGCCGCCACGTGGCCGAAACAGCCCAGCGCCCGCCCGAGATCGCGGGCCAGCGCCCGCACATAGGTGCCCTTGCCGCATTCGGCGGCCAGCACGGTCTGGTCCGCATCGGGGGTCTCGACCAGTTCCAGCCGGTGGATCTCGACCGGCCGGGCCTCGAGCTCCACCGCCTCGCCGCCGCGCGCAAGATCGTAGGCCCGCTCGCCCTCGATCTTGACCGCGGAGAAACGCGGCGGCACCTGCGCGATCGTGCCGGTAAAGCGCGGGATGAGCGCGCGGATGTCGTCCTCGGACGGCCGCGCCGCGCTCGTCTGCACCACGCGGCCTTCGGCATCGTCGGTGTCGCGCTCCTCGCCCCAGCGCACGGTGAAGCGATAACGCTTGCGGCCGTCCATCACGAACGGAACGGTCTTGGTCGCCTCGCCGAGCGCGATCGGCAGGCAGCCCGAGGCGAGCGGATCGAGCGTGCCGGCGTGCCCCGCGCGCCTGGCGGTGAACAGGCGCCGGACCACGCTCACCGCGTGCGTCGAGGTCATGCCGACCGGCTTGTCGAGCACGCACCAGCCGTGCACGTCGCGCTTCTCGCGCTTGCGCTTGCCTTGCTGGTCGACCGCTTCATCGATCTGCATCGAGGCTCAGTCTTCCCGCTTGTCGAGATCGCGGCGCACCGCGGGCGTTCGCAACAGCTTTTCGATCCGTTCGGCCTCCTCGAAACGCTCGTCGATCCGGAAGCGGATCTCGGGCGCGAATTTGAGGTTGATGCGGCGCGCGATCTCGGCGCGCAGCGACTTCTTGTTGCGCTCGAGCGCCGCCAGCACCGCCTCGGCGTCGCGCCCGCCGAGCGGCATCACGTAGATGGTGGCGAGCCGGAGATCCGCGGTCATGCGCACCTCCGGCACGGTGATCATGTGCGTTTCCACCACCGGATCGTGCACCTCGCCGCGGGTCAGCATCTCGGCGAGCGCATGGCGCACCAGCTCGCCGACGCGAAGCTGGCGCTGCGAGGGGCCCCTCTCTGTCTGACGCTGATGGTGACGAGTCATAATGAAAGCCGGAAATGTTTGCTTGTCATGCCCGGCCTTGTGCCGGGCATCCACGTCTTCGCATAGCCGCAAAAAGCAAGACGTGGATGACCGGGACGAGCCTGGTCATGACGTCATGGGTCAGAGCGTGCGCTGAACCTGCTCCACCCGGTAGCACTCGATGACGTCGCCGACCTTCATGTCCTGATAGTTCTCGAAGGCCATGCCGCATTCCTGACCGGCGAGGACTTCGCGTGCGTCGTCCTTGAAGCGCTTGAGCTGGGACAGCTTGCCCTCGTGCACGACCACGTTGTCGCGGATGAGGCGCACATTGGCGCCGCGCTCCACCACGCCGTCGGTCACGCGGCAGCCGGCCACGTTGCCGACCTTGGACACCTTGAAGATCTCCAGGATCTGGGCGTTGCCAAGCATGGTCTCGCGCAGCGTCGGCGCGAGCAGCCCGGACATCGCCTTCTTCACGTCGTCGACCAGGTTGTAGATGATGTTGTAGTACCGGATCTCGACGCCGTCGCGGTCGGCGGCCTCGCGCGCTTCCTTGTTGGCGCGCACGTTGAAGCCGATGATGGCCGCGCTCGACGTCTCGGCCAGCCGCACGTCCGATTCGGTGATGCCGCCGACGCCGGCGAGGATCATGCGGGCGCCGACCTCGGTGGTGCCGAGCTTCTCCAGCGCGCCGGTGATCGCCTCCAGCGAGCCCTGCACGTCGGCCTTGATCAGCAGCGGGAATTCCTTGCGGCCAGAGGTCTTGAGCTGGCTCATCATCTGCTCGAGCGAGCCGCGCATGCCGGTCGCGCGCGCGGCCATCTTCTCGCGCTTCTGCCGCGCCCGGTAATCGGTGACTTCGCGGGCGCGCGCCTCGGTCTCGACCACCGCCATGCGGTCGCCGGCTTCGGGCGTTCCCATGAAGCCGAGCACTTCCACGGGCGTGGACGGGCCGGCGGCATCGACGGCTGCGCCGGTGTCCGACACCAGCGCGCGCACGCGGCCCCATTCGGCGCCGGCCACGATGATGTCGCCGGGCCGCAGCGTGCCGCGCTGCACCAGCACGGTCGCGACCGGGCCGCGGCCGCGGTCGAGCTTGGCCTCGATCACGGTGCCTTCGGCCGGCCGGGCCGGATTGGCCTTGAGCTCGAGGATTTCGGACTGCAGGCCGATGGTCTCGAGCAGCTTCTCGAGATTGAGCTTCTTGGTCGCCGACACTTCGACGTCGAGCACGTCGCCGCCGAGCGTTTCGACCTGCACCTCGTGCTGCAGGAGCTCGGTGCGCACCCGCTCGGGCTTGGCGTCAGGCTTGTCGATCTTGTTGATCGCCACGATCATCGGCACCTTGGCCGCCTTGGCGTGCTGGATCGCCTCGGCCGTCTGCGGCATCACGCCGTCGTCGGCCGCGACCACAAGCACCACGATATCGGTGACCTTGGCGCCGCGCGCGCGCATCGCCGTGAAGGCGGCGTGGCCGGGCGTGTCGATGAAGGTGATCTTGTTGCCGGACGGACCGGTCACCTGATAGGCGCCGATGTGCTGGGTGATGCCGCCGGCCTCGCCGGCCGCCACTTCGGTCGAGCGGATGGCGTCAAGCAGCGAGGTCTTGCCGTGGTCGACGTGACCCATGACGGTCACCACCGCCGCCCGCGGCTTAAGCGCCTCCGGATCGTCGGCGACGTCGAACAGGCCTTCTTCCACGTCGGATTCCGCGACGCGCCGGACCCTGTGTCCCATTTCCTCGGCGACGAGCTGCGCCGTGTCGGCGTCGATCACGTCGTTGATCTGGAGCATCTGGCCCTGCTTCATCAGCAGCTTGATCACGTCGACCGAGCGCTCCGCCATGCGGTTGGCGAGCTCCTGGATCGTGATCGCCTCGGGGATCGTCACCTCACGGACGAGCTTTTCCTTCGGCTCGGCGTCGCGGTGCCCGGTCATGCGCTGGACGCGGCGCCGGAACGAGGCGACCGAACGCTCGCGCACTTCGTCGGCGGTGAGCGCGGTCACCACCGTGAGGCGGCCGCGGCGCTTCTCGCTGTCGCTGCGCGTGGGCTTGGGCGCGGGCGCGGCGCGGGCTGCGCCGCCGCGGCGGGGCCGCGGCGCGTCATCGTCGTCCGGCTCGGGCAAGGCGCGCCCGCCCGGCTTCAATGCGGTATCCTCGCCGAGGCGCTTCTTGGCCACCTCGTCGGCCTTGCGCTTCGATTCGCTGTCGCGCCGCTGGCGCTCCTCTTCGCCGCGCTTGCGCGCCTCGGCGGCTTCACGCTCCGTGCGCTCGATGGCCTCGCGCGCCTCGCGGATGCGCGCCTCTTCCTCGGCGATCTTGCGCTCTTCGGCCTCGCGCAGGCGCGCGTCGGCGAGCGCGTGCGCCCGAGCGCTGCGTTCCTCCTCGGTGAGCGAGCGCAACACCACGCCCGAAGGCTTGGCCGGGGCCGGCGCTGGCGCGGGCGCCGCCGGTGCGGCGGCCGGCTGGGCCGCTGCCGCCTTGGAAGCACGCTTGGCCGGGGCCGGCGTCGCGGGCGCGGCCTCCTTCGCCTTGCCGATGGTGCGGGTCTTTACCTTTTCGACCACCACCGCCTTGGTGCGGCCATGGCTGAAACTTTGGCGCACGACCCCCTGCTCGACGCCCCGGCTCTTGAGGGTCAAGGTCTTGCTGGAGGCGACGCTGAGCTTCTTGTCGCCGGTATCTTTCGTCGTTTCAGCCATTCCGATCTCGATTCTCCGGGATTGCAGGGCGTCTGTTCACGCCGTCGTCGCCCGCACCGCCGGTCCGGAAACGGTCAAGGCGCGCGATGCGCGCCAAAAACGTGTCGCTTTCGGGGCCGGCAAGCAGGGCTGCATGTACCACATTTGACCGGCCCAATGCCAAATCCAATTGCGTTCCGGTAAACGTGGCGATGGCGGCAACACCCTCGGATTCACCGGGGTTAGCGGCCGACCGCCGCGCGGCCGCGCGGAGCTTTTTCATCCCGTCGGGCGCGCCCTCGACCGCATGCAGGAGCGCTGCGGCTTCGCCCTTCGCCAGTGCCGCCTCGACCTGGCCGAAGCCGATCGCGACCTTGCCGGCCTTGTGGGCGATCGACAGCGCGTCGAGCGCGGCACGCTCGATCAGCCGCTCGGTCAGGTCCGCAAGATCGGCCGCAACGCGCACCTCGCGCTTGAAGCTCCGGGCAAACGCCTTGCGGGCGATCGCCGTGCGCAGCGCGTCGCGGGTGGCCGTCACCCAGATACCGCGGCCGGGGAGCCGCCGCTTGAGGTCCGGCACGGCGGCGCCGTCCGGCCCGACCACGAAGCGGATCATGTCGTCGACCGGCTTTACCGTGCCGGTGGCGGCGCACAGCCGTTCGGTGCCGCGCGCAACGCGCGGTCCGCGGTCGAGATCGTCGTGCTGCAGCTCTGCGAGCATGCGTGCCTGTGTCCCCGCCTCACGCCGTGGTCTCGCTGGCCTCGGCCGGGGTCTCTTCGGTCGCTTCGGCGGCCGGCGGCGCGAGGTCTTCCTCCTTGATCCAGCCGGCCTTGAGCCTCGCCTGTATGATCAGGCCCTCGGCGTCGTCGCGCGACAGGTCGAAGCCATCGAGGGTGCCCGGGTGCTTGGTGGTCTCGCCGTCCTTGCGCTCGCTCCAGCCGAACAGGTCGTCGGTGGCGCAGCCGGCGAGATCCTCCACCGTCTTGATCTCGTTCTCGCCGAGCTTGACCAGCATGGCGGTGGTGATGCCCGGAACCTCCTTGAGCGCGTCCTCGACGCCCAGCTCCTGGCGCCGGGCGTCGAGCTCGGCCTCCTGCTTGGCGAGATATTCGCGCGCGCGTTCCTGCAATTCACGGGCGGTATCTTCGTCGAAGCCTTCGATGCCGGCGATCTCGCGCTCCTCGACCAGCGCAAGCTCCTCAACCGAGCTGAAGCGCTCGGAGGCGAGCAGCTGCGCGACCACTTCATCGACGTTGAGCGCGTCGATGAACAGCTTGGTGCGCCTCTCGAAGTCGGCCTGGCGATTCTCCGACTCCTCCTGCTCGGTGAGGATGTCGATATCCCAGCCGGTAAGCTGCGACGCGAGCCGCACGTTCTGGCCGCGCCGCCCGATCGCGAGCGAGAGCTGCTGGTCGGGCACCACCACTTCCATGCGCTGACGATCCTCGTCGAGCACCACCTTGGCGACTTCGGCCGGCGCCAGCGCGTTGACCACGAAGTTCGCCGGGTCCGATGTCCACGGGATGATGTCGATCTTCTCGCCCTGCAGCTCGTTGACCACCGCCTGCACGCGCGAGCCGCGCATGCCGACGCAGGCGCCGACCGGATCGACCGAGCTGTCGCGTGAGATCACCGCGATCTTGGCGCGCGAGCCGGGGTCGCGGGCGACCGCCTTCACCTCGACGATGCCGTCGTAGATTTCCGGCACCTCCTGGGCGAACAGCTTGGCCATGAATTGCGGATGCGTGCGCGACAGGAAGATCTGCGGGCCGCGCGGCTCGCGCCGCACGTCGTAGATGTAGGCGCGGATGCGGTCGCCGTTGCGGAACACTTCGCGCGGCAGCATCTCGTCGCGCCGCACGATCGCCTCGCCGCGGCCGAGATCGACCACCACGTTGCCGTACTCGACCCGCTTGACGATACCGTTGACGATGTCGCCGATGCGGTCCTTGTATTCCTGGTACTGCCGGTCGCGCTCGGCCTCGCGCACCTTCTGCACGATCACCTGCTTGGCCGATTGCGCGGCGATGCGCCCGTATTCGAGCGGCGGCAGCGGCTCGGCGATGTAGTCGCCGACCTGCGCCGCCGGATTGCGCCGCTTGGCGTCCTCGAGCGCGATCTGGGTGGAGTCGTTCTCCACCTGGTCGACCACGAGCAGAAGACGCGAGAGCCGCATCTCCCCGGTCTTGGGATTGATCTCGGCGCGGACCTCGGTCTCGCTGCCGTAGCGCGAGCGCGCCGCCTTCTGGATCGCATCCTCCATGGCGGCGATGACGATGCCGCGATCGATCGCCTTCTCGCGGGCGACCGCGTCGGCGATCTGCAACAGTTCGAGCCGGTTGGCGCTGACGGCCATCGGTCAGTCTCCTTCATGATGGGGCGCACCGCGATCGTGTGCCGCGGGGGGCCGGAAGTTCTTCGGGTTGCGGGGCGCCGCTTCGTCGCGGGCTTCGCGCTCGGCGGCCTTTCCCTTCTTCAGCGATTGCGCGATCTGCGCGTCGGTGAGCACGAGCTTGGCTTCCGCCATCTCCTCGATCGGCAAAAGCACCTCCGCCGGCTCGCCGGGCGCGGCGTCGTTGCGGCGGATGCGGGCGGCTTCGCCCTCGGCGCCGAGCAGAAGCCCGCGGAAACGCCGCCGTCCTTCGAGCGGCACCGCCATCTCCACCTTGGCTTCGTGGCCGGCATAGCGCTCGAAGTCCGAGCGCCGCACCAGCGGGCGGTCGATGCCGGGCGAGGAAATCTCCAGCCGGTAGGCGCGCTCGATCGGGTCGGCGACGTCCAGCACCGGCGACAGCGCGCGCGAGACAATCTCACAGTCCTCGATGGTCATGCTGCCGTCCGGGCGCTCGGCCATGATCTGGACGGTGCAGCCGGACAGCCCCGACAGGCGCACGCGCACCAGCCGGAAGCCGAGCCCGCCGAGGACCGGCTCGGCGATCGCGGCCACGCGGGCCGCCACCCCTTGCTCGACGATGAGCCGGGGCTCGGATTCGGCTGTACTTTGCGTTGTCGCGGTCATTGCCTCGTTCGGCGCCACAACCATCGATTTAGATGCCTGCCCGGATGCAATCGGCCTATGCGGCCGCCTTGCGGTAACAAAAAAGAGCGGGCCCCGGGGGAACCCACTCTCAAAAGCCGTTCGGATCACATCCGACCGTTATGAGATGTCCATAAAATGGACAGTGGGAATATAGCGGTTTGGGGCCCCGGCGGCAAGGCCGGCCAGGTCGGGAACCGGCTAACCGTTCCTTCAGAATGTCGTTTTACTTTGGCCCCGCGCCGGCCGGTTTTCCGCTGCCGGTGCCGATATTTATGGGTTTTGAGAATGGCGCCTGCCGCCTCCCTGATCCCCGAGCTCGAACAGGTCATCCAGCACGGCTCGCCCGACCGCCGGCTCAAGACGCTCGAGCGTATCACCGCGCTGTTCCTCAACGGCGCCTCGACCTTCAGCGAAGAGCACGTGCAGCTGTTCGACGACGTGCTCGTTCGCCTGGTCGCCGAGATCGAGACCAAGGCGCGCGCCGAGCTGTCCAGCCGGCTGGCGCCGGTGCGCAACGCGCCGGCCGAGGTGGTGCGCCATCTCGCCAGGGACGACGATATCTCGGTGGCCGGTCCGATGCTGCAGCAGTCGCCGCGGCTCGACCAGACCGACCTCGCCGACATCGCCCGCACCAAGAGCCAGGAACACCTGCTCGCCATCTCCGGCCGGCCGCACATCGTCGAAGCGGTGACCGACGAGCTCGTGCGGCGCGGCAACCGTGACGTCGTGCGCAACGTGGCGGACAATCCGGGCGCGCGGCTCTCGAACGACGGTTTCTCCAGGCTGGTCGATCGCGCCGAGGACGACGGTGTGCTGGCCGAGAAGGTCGGCACGCGGCCCGACATCCCGCCGCAGCTCTTCCGCAGCCTGCTCCTCAAAGCGACCGCGGTGGTGCAGCAGCGCCTGCTCGCCTCCGCCAAGCCGGAGACGCAGACTGAAATCCAGCGCGTGCTCGCGAAGATTTCCGACGAGGTCGGCATCCGGGCAAACCCGCGCAATTACGCGGCGGCGACCGCCAGGATCGACGCGCTGAAGCACGACGGCAAGCTCAACGAGGCGGCGCTCCTCGAGTTCACCAAGAACGACCAGTACGAGGAGGTCGTCGCCGCGGTGGCCGCCCTGTGCGCGGTGCCGATCGACGTCGTCGACCGGCTGATGGGCGGCGACCGTCCGGACCCCATCCTCATTCTCTGCAAGGCGGTGGGCTGGGGCTGGCAGACGGCGCACGCGATCATCACCGCGCGGCCGGAGGGCAAGAAAACCTCGAGCCAGGCCCTCGACAACGCCTATTCGAACTTCGAGCGGCTGTCGCCGGCGACCGCGCTGCGTGTCATGCGGTTCTGGCAGGCGGGCGGACGCGCCACCGCTTAAGCCTCCCGCCGCCGGAAGATCAGGTAACAGGGAGCGCGGCCTTCGCGCTTGGCCTTGGCCTCGTAGCGCGTGCCGGCAAAGCCGGGCCACGGCCGCCGCCAGTCGTCGGCGCGCTCCGCCGTCCAATCGAAGCCCTTCGAGCGCGTCGTGTGCCGCAGCGTCCAGGCGGCATAGTCCGGCCAATCGCTGACGAAGCGGAATTCGCCGCCCGGGCGCAGCAGGCGCGCCATCTGCGCGAGCGTGGCGTCCTGCACGAAGCGGCGCTTCCAGTGGCGGCGCTTCGGCCAAGGATCGGGATAGATCAGGTCGATGCGCACGATCGATCCGGCCGGCAGCCATTCGAGCAGAAAGA
>Ga0114129_10013199_pt1 | contig 11769 bp, 5 predicted proteins | sample RhiMetdeltSRZDD1_FD_80071 | JGI IMG/M metagenome (GOLD analysis project Ga0114129, IMG submission 80071) | Populus rhizosphere microbial communities from Tennessee, USA - Rhizosphere MetaG P. deltoides SRZDD1 (version 2) (version 2) | ecosystem: Host-associated > Plants > Roots > Rhizosphere >... | reverse complement strand
CCGTTGTCGAGGTCGATGGCGGTGATGCGCCCATACGGCGGCTTCAGGAGCGGCAGCCCTTGCGGCGATGCGTTCGCGTTCACCGCGCCGTCGTTCGTCGTCGCCGAGGCCGTACCGCCCGCGGGCCGCGCGGGCGCGTCGGCGCCCACGTTCTCGCCCGGTCCCGAGATGTATCGCACGCCGGTGAGGGCGTTGCCGGACACGTACGGCAGATCGGAGAACGTCTTGCTCGGCGGCGGCAGCAGTCCGAGAATCGGCATCGATGTAAACGACGGGACGTAGGCGATGTGCGTCTCGGGGTCGAACGAGCCGCCCGGCCAGTTGGTCCCGCCGGATGACCGGAACCCTGCGATTGGGCCTTCGGCGCGGCTCACGGGCGGCGGCGTGAAGATCGGTCCGGTCTTGTAGCGTGCAGCGATCTTCAGCGCTTCGGCGTGAAGCTCGGGCGTGAAATCGATCAGGTTCTCGACGGTCACGCCCTGATGGTCGTAAGGCGGAGGCTTCGTCGGGAACGGCTGCGTCGGCGACGTCTTCTCTCCGGGCACGTCGGATTGCGGCACAGGCCGCTCTTCAATCGGAAAGATCGGCTCGCCGGTGACCCGGTTGAAGAGGTACAGCATCGCTTGCTTGCCCATGGCAGCGACCGCCTTGACTGGACGGCCGGCGACCGTCAGGTCGACGAGGATCGGCGCGGCTGCGATGTCCATGTTCCAGATGGGGTGGTGCACCAGCTGGAAGTGCCACTTTCGCTGCCCGGTCTTGTAGTCGATCGCCACGATGCTTTCGGCGAAGAGGTTGTTGCCGGGACGAAGGCCGCCGTAGAAATCGGAGCTCGGCGTCTCCACGGGCAGGTAGGCGAGGCCGAGCTCTTCGTCCGCAGCGATTTGGTTCCAGACTCCCGTATTGCCGGTGACCGCCCACGATTCGTTCAGCCACGTGTCGTTGCCGAATTCGCCGGGACGGGGAATGGTATTGAACGTCCACAACCGTTTGCCGGTGCGCACGTCGAAGCCGCGTACGAGGCCTTTGGTGTTGTTGTGCGTCTTCGGCGTGCCGCCTTCGAGGAACGACGATCCGACCATCACGATGCCGTCTCTCGTGATCGCGGGCGTCGAGTGAACGCCGATCTCGCCGGTGACGAGATCGATCTGCTCACCCTTTCCGAACACGACGCCTTCCTTCAGATCGACGATGCCGTCTTTTCCGAATGACGGGATGCGCGAACCGGTGTGAGCATCCAACGCAACGAGCCGATAGCCGGTGGTGATGTACATCACGCGCTCGTCGCGTCCATCGGTCCAATAGGCGAGGCCGCGTCCTGATAATTGGCGAGGAGAGGCGGCTGCGCGCGCGCCTTCGTACTCCGCGTGCATCCATCGCAGCTCCCCCGTGGCGGCGTCGAGCGCCACGACGGCTCGCCGCGTGCCGGCCGTGCCGTACACGACGCCGTTGACCATCAGCGGCGTCCCTTCGAGCTTGAATTCCGGACGCGGTCCGAGGCTGTCGGTCTTGAACCGCCACACGACCTCGAGCGCGTTGAAGTTCGCCGGGGTGATCTGCGCGAGCGGTGAGTAGTGATGGTTGCGGAGGTCGCCGGCGTACGATCGCCATTCACCGGCCGGCCCCGCTGACGACTGCGCGGCCGTGGTCCGCGTGGTCCACAGGCCGGCTGAGACGGCGAGAGCGCTCAGCGCCGCCGCGATTGCGCGCGTCATAGCCGGCACATTATGCATCGCTGACCTTCACGAGGTATATGGAACTTGAGCCGGCTTTGACGAGCCGACTCGATTCCTCACTGAGGACACAAAGGCCAGAGATGTGACGCGGCTGATCATCCAGCCGCGGCAAATTGCGACGAACGCGCGTCGAACATAGAATGCTCGAATGATCCCGCTTCGGGACGTCATTCCGTCCCGGACCACGCCCTACGTCACGGTGACCATCATCATCCTGAACGCCATGGCCTGGCTGTATGAGGTCACCCTGCCGCACGACATGCTCCTGGAATTCCTGACCGACTTCGGCGTGGTCCCGGCCTATTTCGCGTGGCCGACGCTCGTGACGTCGATGTTTCTGCACGGCAGCTGGTCCCACGTGATCGGCAATATGTGGTACCTCTGGATTTTCGGCGACAACGTCGAGGATCGGGTGGGCCACGGACGCTTCATCGTGTTCTATTTGCTCTGCGGCACCGCCGCGGCGCTTGGACAGGTGGCGATGGATCCGAACTCGATGCTGCCGACGATCGGGGCGAGCGGCGCCATCGCCGGCGTGATGGGGGCCTACTTCGTCCTGTACCCGCAGTCGCGCGTGCTCACGCTCATCCCGTTCATCTGGCTGCAGGTTGTCGAGCTGCCGGCCGTCGTTCTTTTGGGATTCTGGTTCCTGATGCAGCTGTTCAGCGCGGGGACGATCGCGATGACCGCCTCCTCCCACGGCAGCGGCGGCGTCGCGTTCGCGGCGCACGTCTCGGGGTTCGTGATGGGTCTCGTCGGGATCTTCGTGTTCAGGAAGCGCGAATACGATCCGTGGCAGCCGATTGATTACTGACCTGCTCGGCGAGTGAACCGAGATTCTCTCAATCCGACTTCGCGCGCAGCTGTTGGGAAATGCGCGCGATCTCGACGAGCAGCTTCTCGAGCTCCGCGTCGTATTGATCCGGAGGGGTCGATTCCTTCCGCGCCTTGAGCTCCTCCACCTGACGCTCGAGGTCGGCGCGGCGCTTCACCAGCGCGGCCTGCGTGGCGTCGCTCGGCAGCGCCAGCACGGCGTCCGGCGCAAGATACGTGACGCGGGCGGCCGCGCCATCGACGCCAGGGTTCTGCGCTTCCCGGCCGACCCCCGAGCCCGTATCGTCGAGCAGCGGACGCTCGGTGGGCAGCTGCCCCTTCTGTTCGAACCAGCCGCGCACGCCGGCGCTGGCGTAGGTGAATGCCTCCCACATCGAGACGCGCCCGCTCTTGTCGAGATCCGCGCCTCCCTCTTCGAAAGCCTTCAGGAAGAACTCCGGAAAGACCGTCTCGAACTGCTGCGCCGACGAATCGGTCGCCGTCATGACGACGCGCCCGCGCGCCGCGAGCTTTCGCAGGAACGGAAAGCTGGCCGAAGTCGTGTTGATGAACACCACGCGGCCGGGAATCGGCTTGAGAAGGTCGGCCCATTCGGTGGCGCTGAGATCAGGACCGACCAGGTTGAACTTCGCGTCCTCGCCGTCGGACGTCGTTCCATGGCCGATGAGCAAGATCAGAAGCTGATCCTCCTTCGTCAGCTTCCTGCGAAGATCCGCAAAGCTTCGTTGCACCTGCTCGCGCGTCGCCTTCTGAACGCCGTCGCCTTCCGACTCGGCGAGCACGAGGAGGCGCTCCGGCGGGTAGCCGAACTTCTCGCGCAGCAGCGCGGTAAAGGCCGTCCGCCATTTGTCGTACTTCGCCGCATAGACGTCGCCGCCCGACGCGCCGCTGATCACGAGGGCGTACTTCTCGCCGGCAAACGCCGAGCTCGCCATCAGCACGACGAGCGCGGTCGCCAGAGCCCGCATCAGCGCAGACCCCAACGCCGGCGGAGGATCCATTCGGCGGCCAACAGCGTGACGAGCAGCGCAAAGGCCCACGGTTCGTGCCACAGATCGCGCTGCTCGGGCGCCTCGTTCGCCGGCTTCGAGGCATCCAGGAACGATGCAACCCGCGACGCCTCCGCCGCGCGGACGTAGCGGCCGCCGGATGTGCGCGCGATGCGGCGGAGAAATCCTTCGTTGAGCCTCGGATCGGCAAACTCACGGTCCGACCCGCCGACATACATCCAACGATCGGCGCTGCCCAGCGGCGTCGATCCTCGGCGAGCTTCGGCGTGGAGGCGATACAACCCGGCCTGGTCGGGCCGCAATGCCGCCGTAAAGCGTCCGCCGGCGGCGTCTGCGTGCCGCAGCCGAATCGGTTTGGCGTCGCCGCCGGGCGACGTCACCGTGAGATCGACCGACGCGTCCGGCACCGCCGCATAATTCGCATCGCGGGCGTCGACGTCGATCGACATCGACTCGCCAGGCTCCGGCGCGTCGGGCACGGTGATCGCCACCGGATCGGGCGCGCTCGTCGTGAGCCACCGCGCCGCCTGGCGCCAGAAAAACTCGTGCATTCGATTGGACGAGGGAACCAGCATCTTCCACCGCCAGGATGCCTCGCCGGCAAAGATCATCGAACGTCCCTGTCCGTAGCGCTGGACGGCCACCACCGGATACACGCCCCCGCCCGGCGCCGTCGTGACCGCGAGAATCGACGCGCCCGGACGCGCCGCGCCGAGCAGAGCGCTCGCCGCCAGCGCCGGAATGCCGGCCCATAGCTTTCGGGTCTCCGCGGTCGTGGCGCCGATGCGCATGATCGGATGCGTTTCGCCGTCGCTGGTGAGCATCACCTTGTTGTGCGCCGGTGCGTCGCCCGTCAGCGCCGTTCGGACGAGGCCGCCGCGGCGGTCGTTCAACTCCACCGGCAGCACTTCTTCAAGCGGCGTACCGGAGAGGCCGCGCTGCGCAAACGAACGGCCGCCGAGTACGAGGAGTCCGCCGCCTCGCTCCGCGACGAAATCCGACACCATCGCCAATTGAGCGCGGGTGAGGAAATCGCCTTCGACGTTGGCCATGACGAGCGCGTCATAGCCGTAGAGCTGCTCGCGCCGAGGCGGCAGTCCGACCGTGAGCGCAGCGGCCCGGCCGGCCGACGCCTGCACGAGGAAGGTGTCTTGAGCGTCGGCATTCTTGCCTTTGCGCGTCACCGAATCGACCTCCAGGCCGCTGTCGGCAGCCCAGGCGCGCGTCATGAAGCTGTGCTCGAAGCCCGGCGCCCCTTCGATGACGAGCAGGCGACGCTTGCGTCCCGACGGGCTCACGAGCACGCTGCGATGGTTGTTTTCGACGACCGGCTCCGACTCGTCTGGCGGAATCTCCGCTGTGTACACAGTCGCCGCTGTGTGATCGGGCGAGACCGTGAACACCTCGTCGATCGGCGATCCGTCGGCCGGGGGCACGACGCGGCGCGTATCGAGGAGCTGTCCATTGCCCAGGACGCGAAGCGTGAACGGCGTGCGTCCGAAGCCGGTGCTGACTGCGCTGACGTGCAGATCCACCGACGCCTGATCGAGGCGCGGATCACCGGCTGCCACGCCAAGGACCTCGCGGTCGCGCAGGCCGTCAGGCGATCCGATGCCGACGGCGAACACGGGCGGCCCCCCTTCCAACCCACCTGACCTACCCGACTCATTAGACCCACTAGACCCACCCGACCCATCTGACCCGCCAGACCCTGTGTCTCCACCGTCGGAGAGCACGACGATGCCGGCGACGCGCTGCCCGCGATACCGTTCGCGCGTTGCCGCCAGCGCGCCGGCGAGGTCGGTTCTGCGCGCATCGGCGGTCAGCTTGTCGAGAGCGATGGGGGCGAGGCCATCGCCGGCGGCGAACAGCTCGGTGACGAAACGCGTCGACAGTGCTGGCAGAAGATCAGTCTTGAGTAGCGCGCTGGCTCTCGCGATGCGCGACTGGCCATCCGCGTCCGCGAGTCTCATGCTGCGCGAGACGTCCACGAGCACCGGCACGACAGCGTCGTGCGATCCCGATGGCGGCAGGATGGCGATGGGTCTGAAGAGAAACAGTACCAGCACAGTGAGCACAAGCACACGCAGGCCGGCGAGGATTGCGCGCTGTTGCCTCGTCAGCGGCGCGAGCGGACGGCGATACTCGAGGAAGGCCGCCGCAGCAACGGCGGCCGCCAGCAGCACCGCCAGCCACCAGGGCAGCGGATACGCGAAGTGCATCACCTAAGGTTTCTTCTTCCCGGCAATCGCCTTGAAGTAGCTGTCGACCTGTTTCTTGTACTCCGGTGGCGGGTTGTCGTCGGCGCCGGCGGCGAGGCGGTCCTTCGCCTGCTTGGCTTGAAGCTTCTTCGAGAGAGAGGCCTCGGCTTGTTCGAGCGCCTGCGTCGCTTGACGGCGCAGATCTTCCCATTTGGCGAAATCCTGCTTGAACGCCTCGGTGCCGGGAGCGCTGAGCACCGTGCCCTGACCCTCGAGGCTGAAGCCGGGCCCGCCGCGCGCGAAGTTGGAATCCTCGCGGCGCAATTGATCGACGAGATCCTTGGTCTGCTGCAGCTGCCGCTGATACTCCTCTCGAAGCTTGCCGGCATCCGCGCCCGTGCCTGCGCCTCCGCCCTGTTGACTCTGTCCGGGTCGGCCTGATTCACCCGGCGTCTTCCGCGCGCTCGATCCTTGCGTACTGCCCTCGCCGCCGCGGCCGTTCTGCCCGCTCTGCCCGAGCTGATTCAGACCTTGACGGAGTTCTTTGGCGCGCGCGAGCTGGTCCGACAGCCTGCGTGATTCGGAGTCCTGCGCGCCGCTCGTGGACGCAAGCTTGTCGGCCACCTTGTCCAGCGCGCGCGCAACGTCCTGCTGTGCCCCCACCTGGCCGCGCGCCTGTTGCGCGCTCTCTGCCGGAGCCGTCGACCCCCGCAACCCGCGAGGGTCGGCGATCGCCGCGCGCATCGCGTCGGCGCTTTGCTGCATCCGATCGGCCACGCGCTGCCGCTCGAACTCGCGCGCCGCCTCGGTCGAATCCCGAGAACCCTGCGAACCTTGCGAACCTCGAGAACCCTGTTTGAGCGATTCCTGAAGCCGTCGCGCCCGCTCAGCCAATCGCTCCTGCTCGCCGGCGAGGCGTCGCACGGCATCCTTGCCGTTCTCCCCCGCGCCGACCTTGCCGAGCTCCGAGGCGATCTGCCGTTCGGCATCCGCCATCTGTCGTGCCTCGAGCTGCATCTCGCCGAGCGCGCGCCGGCGTTCGTCCGGGCGTCCGCCTTCGAGCTGGCGCTGCGATTCGCGCAGCTTGTCGAGCGCGCGGCTGCCGCGTGCGCTCGCCTTCGCCGTATCCTGACGCCGCAGCTCGCTCGTCGCGTTTCGCATCTCCTCTGCGGCGTCGCGCATCTTCTGACTCGCGTCGCTGGCGCCACCACCCTGGCTGTTTTGTCCCTGCTGACCCGACTGCCCTTGCTGGCCAGGCTTGCCGGGTTGACCGCCTTGTTGACCCGAAGGTGTGTTGCCGTTCTTGGCGTTCTCCTGTCCTTTCTGATCGGCGGACTGCCGCTGCTGTCCGCTCAGCTGGCGCGCGAGCTCCTCGGCGCGCTGTCGGAGATCCGCCTGGTCGCGCGACAGCTTCTCCAGCTCGCGTTTCAGTTCCTCTTCCGACATGCGCTCGTGTTTGTTGGCGAGCTCCTGCTGGCGCTTGAGCAGCTCGTCCTGCCGGCGCGCCAGATCTTTGATCTTGTCCAAGGCGCTCTGGCTCGGGTCGTCACGCGTTTCGGCGCTCGACTTCGTTTCGTAGTTCGTCTGCTGCGCTTTCTGCAGCTCCTTGTCGAAGAGCGCCGACAGATCGAAGTTGCGGTTCTGGTTGCCGTTTCCCGTGCCGGCCTGTTGCTGCTGCACTTCGCGGCGCTTCACGTGCGCTTGCGCCTTCAGCAGCCGATTCAGCGCCTCGAGCTCCTGGGGCAGCGCCTCGGCTGTCTTGAGGCCGTCGAGCGAGACCACCGCTTTCCCCATGGCTTCCGCGGCGGCGCCCATCTCGTCCTCTTCCGGAAGCGCCTCGCCCGCCTTCGGCTGCTCCACCTCCGATCCGCCGCGTCCTCTCTGCGGCTGCCGCCTTCTCGGATCTCTCATCGTCGATTCGCGGAACGTGCTCGAGGTCTGTTCGGCGCGCGCTTTCAGCTCGGCCTGCGCGCGCGAGACGGAGCGGATGTCCTGCTCCGACTTCGCGCCTTTCGCCGCTTGCGCCCGCCGATCCAGCTTCCACGTGGCGACGACGATTTCCTTCTGCGCGACGACGAGGTCGTCGAGGCCGTTGGCGCCGGCGCCCGCCATCGCGCCCTGACTCTGCGCGAGGGCAAACTCCTGCTCGTACGGCTTCACTTCCAGGAAGAACATGTCGCTGCGCGCCTCGTTCGGCCGCGTGCCGCGGGTGAGATCGCGCGCGCGAACGTAGTACGACACGATGTCGCCGGGGTGCACGTCGAGCTCTTCGAGGAACAGCGTGTGGTGTCCGTTGACGAGGGCGCTTCGCCGCGCGATCGGGAGCGGGACCACCTTCTCTGCACCGCGCACCGTGTAGACGAGGTCGAGGCGGTCGACGCCGTAATCGTCCTCCGCCTGCGCTTCGATATCCACTTCTTCCAGGCGCGTCACGGGACGGTCCGACGCAGGTTTGAGGATCCTGACGTCGGGCGGCCGATCCTCGAGCGTTCGAATGAAGTATTCGGTGTCGCCGGCGTTCTCCATCCCGTCGCGATCGGCGAGCGCGACACGGTATGAGTTGTCGTCGACCACTTTGATCGATGTCGAGAACTCGGTCGGCGCATCGGCGCTCAACGCGAGGCGCTTTCCGTCGCCGAGCGTCATGTGCCCGACTGCTGCGGGCCGATCGGTGAACACGCGCACTCGGACGTCGGTGCCGGCCGGCGCGTAGATATCGCCGCTGTCGCTCTCGGTCCGCGGCGGCAGGCGCAACCCGGCTGGATAGGTGTACTCCACGTCGATTCGCTTCACGCGCGGCGCGTGCGCGACGGCGACGTCATAGGTTGGCGAGGTCAGCGGCCCTGCCACGACGCGATATTTGAACGGCGCGGTCACCGCGTCGATGCCCAGGCGGAACGCGCCAGGCTCGCCGGCGGTCATCTCGGACACGCGCCACCCGTCGCCGTCGGCGATCTGGAGCTGCGCAATGATCGGCGCGCGGCTGCCGATGAGGCGCGCGGCGATGGCCATGCTGGTGCCGGCCTTGATGCGCGCGTGTCCCGGCGTCACCTCCAGGGCGACGCGGGCTGGAAAGAGGGTGAGCGAGGCCGCTTCGAACGCCTGATGAACAGGTCCACGCGCGGACCACGAGACGACCAGCAGCACGAGCGTCGACGCAGCCGCCTGGAAGCCGGCGCGTCGCACGAGGAGGCCCGGCAACATCAGGTCGACGTCGACGTCCCGTGCGCGTTGAGCCGCATCGGCGCGCGTCAGCGCCGCAAATGGCGTCGCCGCCGAGTGTCCGCCCACCGCCACGTCAACGGCACTTACCAGTCGATCCTCGAGCGCCGGCGCGTGCTCTTCGATGAAGCGCGCCACCTGGATATCGCCGGGTGACCGCCGCAACGGCCACAGCGCCCGTCCAAGCGCCGCTGTCGCGAGCAGCAGCGACCCCGTCACGGCAACCGCCGCCACAAGCGGCTCACCCGTCATCCAGCGGCTCGCGACAAGCGCGGCGCCCACGATCGCTGCGGCACTGAGTGCGCCGCGAACCGTCGCTTCGAAAAGGCGCTGCGCGCGCCAGCGACGACGGACGCGATCGATTAGCGCACGAACTGCATCCTCTTGCATTCCCGTCCCCAAGTCCCCACGTCCCCTATTCCCCGGTATCTGGTCCCCAGCCCCAGCCCCTACGCGGTCCTCGCTGCGAGCAGCCCTTCGACAACGAGCGTGGCAACCAAGAGTGCCAGCGCGTATTGCCACAGATGCTGGCGATCCTCCTGCTGCCGCGCTTCGACGCGCGCCGCGGAGCGTCCCGTGTCCTTCAGCCTCGTCACGGCCGACTGAAAATCGTCGATCGACAACCGCGACGGATCCGTTTCGCGCGGATCGACGTTGACGGCAATTCGCCGCGGCGCGGCGCCGGGATGCGACGGATCGGCGATCGTCACGACGCCCGGCGTGCGCTTCGCCGATGTCGGCGCATCCGCGACCAGATACTCGGCCCCGCGCGCGCCGGCGCTTCCCAGGTAGCGGACCGCCTCGTGCAAGAACGGCACGAAGCTCGCGTGCAGCGGGAAATCGTTCCATCGATTATCGAGGTCCGACGCGAGGACGAGCGCGCGTCCTTCACCCGCCGGACACTCGAGCAACGCTGTTTCGCCCGTGGTGAATCGTGCGAGCGTCTGGCATTCATTGCCGCTGATGCGTGCCGCTGTCTGGAACGTCACCAGCCCGAAGGTCGCCGTCGTACCGGCAAAGCGCCGGAAAACCGGATGCCGCACGTCGGCCGGCGCCAGCGTATTCGGCGCCGGTCGACTGCCGGCGCCGGTCGCGACGCGCAGCGTCGATTGCTGCCCGAGGACGTCGGCAACCACGTCGCCGTCCACATCCGGTCCGGCCGCGATCAGCATGCCTCCGCCGTTGCGCACGTACGAGGCGAGCGCCTCACGGCCGCGGCGTTCGAGGCCACGCGTCGAGAGCAGCAGCACGGCGGGATGTTCTGCCAGCGACGCGGCGTCGGTCGACGACAGCTGCGCCCCGCTCATGCCGGCCACCTGATGGCCGCGGCCTGCTGACTCCCCGGCGGCGAGCGCCTGCTGCACGTAGAACGCATCGCGGCCTGCATCCCCGCTGCCGGTGACGAGCAGCACCGACGGCGACTTGTGACCGCCGAGCGCCATGTACCGAGTGTTGTCGGCCTGCAGGCCGTCGGGATCGTCCACTGTTACCGCGGCGGCGTTCCCGCGCGGGGCCCCTGCAAATGTCGCTTCGGCGGACTGGTTGGGAGCCAGCGTCAGCGTGGCGTCGCCGGCGCGGCGTCCATCGATCGTCAGATGGAGATGGGCGTCACGCGCGCGCGGCGCGGCATTGCGAACCGTCGCGACCATACGGTCGGGCAGCGCGCGCATGGCGGTGACCGCGAAGTTCGGCGGTGGCTCGCCGACGTCGAGAACCTCAATCTTCACGCCCTCGGGAATCGACGCCCGATCCCCGGCGTCCCACCCGCTTTCCTGAAGATCGGTGACGACGACTATGGCGCCCGTACGGCCGGCGAGCGCTTGCCCCGCCGCCGACAGCGCGGCGCGGTACCGAGTGGCCCCGAAGCCCACCTCCGCGCGATCGATGGCCGAAGCGGCCAGCACGCGATCCTCACCCGGCTTCGCCACGATTTCGGCTTCGTCGGCGAACGTCACGACGCCGACGCTGTCCGACGAAGGGACACGCGCGATCGCATCCTTCGCCATCTGCCTCGCACGCTCGAAGCGGCCCGGCGCCGACAAGCTGAACGACGTATCGAGCGCGACCATGGTCGTCCCGCTCGAAGAAAGGGCCGCCCGGGACGGCAGGAACGGTCGCGCAAACGCCAGCGCCAGCAGCAACAAGGCCGCGACCCGGAGCGCGAGCAGCAGGAGCTCGCGGATGTGACGCCGTTCGGTGTACTCCACTGGCGCCTGTTTGAGCAGCCTCACCGCCGCGAACTTCACGCGAGGCTCGGGCTCGCGCTTCAGAAGATGCAACACGATCGGAATGGCGGCCGCGAACGCCCCCGCAAGAAAGACGGGCGACAAGAATGACAGCATCAAAGCTCAACGCTCAAGGCGCAACGCTCAAGGCGCAACGTTCAACGCGCAACGTTCAGCGTCCACTGAAACTTGAGCGTTGCCCGTTGAAAGTTTCCTCAAGGCGCAACGTTCAGCGTCCACTGAAACTTGAGCGTTGCCCGTTGAGAGTTCCCTCATAGCCAACAAGAGTGACAGCATCAAAGCTCAACGCTCAAGGCGCAACGCGCAACGTTCAGCGTCTACTGATACTTGCGAGTTGCCAGTTGAGAGTTTCCTCAAGGCGCAACGCTCAGCGTCTGCTGACACTTGAGAGTTGCCCGTTGAGAGTTCCCTCAAGGCGCAACGCTCAGCGTCTGCTGAAACTTGAGCGTTGCCCGTTGAGAGTTCCCTCAAGGCGCAACGCTCAGCGTCTACTGATACTTGAGCGTTGCCCGTTGAAAGT
>Ga0114129_10013198_pt1 | contig 11769 bp, 7 predicted proteins | sample RhiMetdeltSRZDD1_FD_80071 | JGI IMG/M metagenome (GOLD analysis project Ga0114129, IMG submission 80071) | Populus rhizosphere microbial communities from Tennessee, USA - Rhizosphere MetaG P. deltoides SRZDD1 (version 2) (version 2) | ecosystem: Host-associated > Plants > Roots > Rhizosphere >... | reverse complement strand
GTGCGCCGCACGATGACCGCGTCGGCGACGCCAGGGGCGACACGGTGGGTGGCCGCCGCCGCGGCGGCCGGTCTGTTCGTGGGCGTTGCGCTCGGCGCATCGTACCAATGGGGCGCGCGGGGCGTGCGCGCCCTTCCGGGAGAGATACGATTGACGCCGGTCGCCACACGTGGCACGAGCCCGGCAGAGGTGGCCGTGGACGACGCGTTCCTTTCGGAGCTCGAGATTGCCCTCGAGCGCCCGCAAACGCGCGAGCTCGTCGCGTTCGACGCTCTTACACCTCACGTGCGCGAGATTAGGGACACCCGCTAGAGTGCTGGGTGCTAAGTGCTGGGTGCTGAGTGCTCGTCCCTGGCGCCTGGAACCCTGCACTCAGCACTCAGCACTCCGCACCCAGCACCCAGCACCCAGCACTTAACACCCATCCATCCGTGAGATGCCGTCTTTAATCTTCCGCAAAGGCTTGGACATGAAGCATGCCGTCGCCGGCATGCTCGCGGACAACTATCACAGCGCCATCGTCGAGCGGATCAAGTCCGAAGATTTCACGTACCGCGTGGGCCGGCTCACCGTGCATCTAGCGCGTGAGTTCGGGTTCTGTTACGGAGTCGACCGCGCCGTCGACTACGCCTATCAAACCCGGGAACGCTTTCCCGACCGGCAGGTCTACCTCACCGGCGAGATCATCCATAACCCGCACGTCAACGAGAAGCTGCGCGGGATGGGTATCCGGTTTCTCAACGAGGGGCAAAGCGTCGACCAACTGAGCGCGGATGATGTGGTCATCCTGCCGGCATTCGGGGTCACGGTCGCGCTGCTCGAGCAGCTGGTCCAGCGCGGCTGCACGCTCATCGACACCACCTGTGGGTCGGTGCTCAACGTCTGGAAGAATGTCCGACGGTATGCAGAGGGCGGCTTCACATCGGTCATTCACGGCAAGGTGTGGCACGAGGAAACTCAGGCCACCGCGTCACAGACCGCCGGTTACGGCGGCAAATACGTCGTGGTTTTCGATCAACTCGAGACCGAGGCGGTCTGCGAGTACATCCGCCGCGGGGGAAACCGCGAGGCATTCCTGAATCGCTTCGGCAAGGCGGCTTCCGCCGGTTTCGATCCCGATTTGGACCTGCAGCGCATCGGCCTGGCCAATCAAACGACCATGCTGATGTCCGAGTCGCTCGAGATCGGCGAGATGATTCGACAGGCGATGATCGACCGGTATGGAGAGTCCGAACTGGGGACACATTACCAAGCGTTCGACACGATTTGCAGCGCAACCCAAGATCGGCAGGATGCGGTCGTCGCGCTGCTGCGCGACTATCCCGTCGACCTGATGATCGTGATCGGCGGCTACAACAGCAGCAATACCGCCAACCTCGCGCGCATCTGTGCGGCTTCGCGTCCAACGTTTCACGTAGCCGACCCGGATTGCCTCGTGTCACCGACCGAGATTCGTCACCGCCCTGTCGGCTCGAAAACCGAAGTGACAGCTACGGGATGGATGCCTTCAGCCGGCCCTCTGACGATCGGTTTGACCTCGGGCGCCTCGACGCCGGACAACCTGGTCGGCGCCGCGATCGCGCGCCTGGAATCCTTCTGCACGTAGAGGGTCTCCTGCCCCAGGCCCGTCACGAACAACGTCAACGCCAGCAGTAACCAGGCGAGGAAGAACGGCTGCACGTTCATCGAAACAGCAACCGCGATGCCACGTACTTCCAGTCGTCGCAAGCAGTTTTGGGCTGGTGGGGAGCTCGTTCAACGAGCGATCACGCGCCGGCCCCGCCATCCGTTCGGATCGCCGGGCGGCGCGGCGAGACGACCGAGCTCGTCCGCGGCCGACGACTGAGCTCGGGACACCCCGCTCGGTCGTAAAAAGTTGTCTCTTTATAAACGGGCCTGAGCCACCTGTCGTATTCCCTCAAGTAACCGTCTTCCAGAGGTTTACGCATGAGTTCGAGATTGAAAACTCGGTTGGCGGCCGCTGTCCTGCTGCTGGCGCTCGCAGCCCCGGTTCACGCACAATCGTTTGGTTTTCCGTGGTGGAAGGATGCCCAGATCCAACGCGATCTTGGGCTCACGGCCGACCAGACCGCGAAGATCGAGGCCGTCTTCCAGTCGACGATCTCCCAGCTCCGCCAGAAAAAACAGGAACTCGACCGGTACGAGGACGAGCTGTCGCAGCTGATCGCAGCCGGCGCGGACGAATCGCTGGTGACGCGGCAGGTGGACAAGGTGGAGGCGATTCGCGCGAGCATGAACAAGATGCGCACGCTGATGCTGCTTCACGAACGGCAGGTGCTCACGCCGGACCAGCGCGTCCGGCTCAACAAGCTGCACGAACAGATGGTCAAGGAGCGCGGCAAGAGCGGCGGCGCCAAGAGGGATTAGGGATTAGGGATCAGGGAGAGAGGAAATGATACGGACTCGATCGATCTGGATGCTGACCGCTGCGCTGTCCTTGACGAGTGTGGCAACCCCGGCACGGGCGCAGACAACCGAGGCGCATATCCAGGAGCTGATTCGCGCCGCCGCCGAACGAATCGGCGCCGGTCAGGCATCAAGCGCCCCCGCGGCGCAGACGCCCACCCAGCCCCCTGGCAACGTCGTGCATCTGTCGCTCGACGATGCCGTGAAGCTGGCGCTGGATCGCAACCTCGATATCGCCGTTCAGCGGCTCAACCCGCAAACGTTCGACTACTCGATAGCCAGCTTGCGGTCGGTGTACAAGCCCTCACTCACCTCGCAGCTGTCCACGAGCTCCGTTCTGAACCCCGCGGCGAACACGCTGCAGGGCGTTCCGGCTGGAGAGCTTGGCATTACGAACACGACGACCCAGGGCAACGGCGGCATCACGCAAAACCTCCGCTGGGGCGGCGGTGGCTATACGGTGACGCTGAACAACAACAAGCAGACGACGAACAGCACGACGTCGACCCTCAACCCGAACTTCAACACGGCGTACTCCGCGCAGTACACGCAACCGTTTCTACGCGGCTTCAAGATCGACGCGACTCGTCAACAGCTCGCCGTGACGAAGCTCAATCAAGACATTTCCGAAACGCAGCTGCAGGCCTCGATCATCAATACGCTGTCGAACGTCCGCAACGCCTATTGGGACTACGTGTATGCCATTCAGGCGGTCGACGTGGCGAAGGAGTCTCTGGATCTCGCCAGCAAGTTGGTGCAGGACAATCAGACCCGCGTCGAAGTCGGCACGATGGCGCCTATCGACGTCGTGCAAGCGCAGTCGGAACAAGCGACGCGGCGGCAGACGCTCGTGACGGCCGAAGCAACGCGGCGCACGACCGAGCTCGCGCTCAAGCGGCTCATCGTCGCGGGCACGCAGGATCCGAACTGGGACGCGGCCATCGACCCGACCGATCGGCCGGAATTCAGGCCCGAGCCGATCGATGTCGCCGCGGCGGTTCGCCGTGCGCTCAGCGCCCGCACCGACCTGGCCATCGCGAAGAAGAATCTGCAGTCGAATGACATCACAGTCGGTTACCTCAAGAACCAACTGCTGCCGCAGGCGGATCTCGTGGCGCGGTACGGCCTCGTCGGCCGTGGCGGTACGCAAATCACGCGCAACGGCACCGGTCTCAGCGCGGGTCAGTCGACCATCGTGGGCACGATCCCCGGCGGATTGGGAGATGCGTTTCACACGATGTTCGCGAACGACTATCCGACCTGGACGGTCCAGATGAACTTTTCCTATCCGCTCGGAACGAGTACGGCGGAGGCCAACCTGGCCCGGGCGCGCATCCAGCAGAGTCAGGTCGACGCCCAAATGAAGCAGCTCGAATTGCAGGTGGCGACTGACGTCACCAATGGCGCGATTCAGGCGCAGACCACGGCGGAAGCGGTGCAGGCTGCGCAGGCGGCGCGCGAGCTGGCGCAAAAGAAGCTCGAAGCCGAACAAAGCAAGTTCGAGGTTGGGATGTCCACGAACTATTTCGTGGTGCAGGCGCAACGCGATCTTCGCGACGCGCAAAACAGCGAGCTCCGAGCGGTGCTGAACTACCGCAAGGCGCTCGTCGAGTTCGAGCGGCTTCAGCAGACGACGCTCTCGAACCTCGGCATCACGGTGATCAATGCAGGCGGTGGTGGTGCCGCTCCGGGTGGTACGAGCGGCGGTAGTACGAGCGGTGGCGGCACGGCAACGACCAACCGCAACACGACCGGCGGCTAACGACTGGGGCGGAGTGACATGAAACGCGTAATCATCGGCCTGCTCATCGTCGCCGCCGTCGGTGCCGGTGCCGGCGCGATCTACATTCGCCGCGGCGGACCCGAAGTCCAGGTGCAGACCTCGCCGGTGACCCGCGGCGAGATCGTCGACACCGTCGGTGCCACCGGTACGTTGCAGGCGGTCACGACAGTACAAGTGGGCAGTCAGGTATCGGGCAACATTCAGTGGCTGGGCGCCGACTTCAACTCGATCGTCAAGAAGGGCCAGGTCGTGGCCCGGCTCGACCCGTCGTTGTTCGAGGCGCAGCTTCAACAGGCGCGCGCCAACCTGAACCAGACGCGCGCGAGTCTCACGAAGGCGCAGAGCGACCTCGACCGGACCAAGGTGCAACTGATCGACTCGCAGCAGAAGTACGCGCGCGCGAAGGAACTGGCGGCGAAGAGCCTGTTGCCACAAAGCGATTTGGACGCGGCGAAGATCGCCGTCGATACCGCGCAGGCCATGCTGGCCTCACAGCAGGCGACCGTGACCCAGGCGCAAGCCGCAGTGACGCAGTCGCAGGCTTCGGTGAACCAGAATCAGGTCAACCTCGACCACACGATCATCACGGCGCCGATTGACGGGATCGTGACGCAGCGCAGCGTCGACGTTGGGCAGACGGTGGCGGCGAGCATGCAGGCTCCAACGCTGTTCATCATCGCGGCCGACCTCACCAAGATGCAGGTCAACGCGAATATCGACGAAGCGGACGTCGGCCGGATTCGCCCGGGGCAGCACGTCACGTTCCATGTCGATGCGTACCCCACGGACAACTTCGAAGGCACGGTGTCGCAGATCCGGTTGCAGCCGGTCGTGGTGTCGAATGTGACGACCTACGGAACGGTCATCGACGTGCCCAACCCGCAATTGAAGCTGAAGCCGGGGATGACGGCGAACGTGAAGGTCGAGATCGCGAAGCGGAGCGATGTGTTGCGGGTGCCGAATGCGGCGCTGCGTTTCCGGCCGACGACCGAATTGTTCGCGGCGCTGAATCAAGCGGTTCCACCCGAGGCCACGGCGGGCGGCGGACGCGGACGGATGGCAAGGGGTTCGGAGGGTTCGCAGGGTTCTCAAGGTTCGCGAGGTTCGCGAGGTTCTTCGAGCGCGCCGCCAACTGTGGCCAGCCAGCAGAATGCGGTGGCGGCGCCTGGGCAGACCCAGACGACAGGCTCAGCGCCGACGGTGGGCGGAGGCGGGTTCGGCGGACGTGGCGGTCGCGGCTTCGATCCCGCCCGCACGATGGAGCGCTTCAAGAGCATGTCTCCTGACGAGCAGCAGCAGTTCATCGCGCGCATGAAGGACCGCGGGCAGGACACGAGCGCGTTCGAAGCGGGCGGGGCGAAGCCCGCCGCCCCTGCGCTGCGGCCCAAGTACGGCACGGCCGCACCGGCACAGACGATCGACGCGCTGTTCGCGCCGCTCCCGGTCGTAGAAACGCGAGGCCGGGCGTGGCTGTTCTTTAACCGCGAGCTGAAACCGGTAACCCTTTGGCTGGGAATCTCGGACGGCACGAACACGGAAATCCTGAGCACCGAAATGCAGCAGGGTCAAGAGGTCGTCGTCGGCATCACCGGCCTGGGCTCGACGCGCACGTTGCCAGGGCAGGGCGGCACGGGCAACCCGCTCATGCCCGGCGGCGGCCGCGGTCCGGGCGGGTTCGGTGGAAGAGGTAGGTAGAACGAACTTGCAACTTGCAACTTGCAACTTGCAACTTACAACGCACAACTTAGACGTTGAAACGTAGAACATAGGACCTTTGGAACGCTAGAACCTTAGAACGTTAGAAATGTCGACTGTCATTTCCGTAAAGAACCTCATCAAGACCTACGTGGTCGGTGAGGTCGAGGTGCGCGCGCTGCGCGGAGTGAACCTCGAGGTGAAACGCGGCGAGTTCCTCGCCGTCACCGGACCCTCGGGCTCCGGCAAGTCGACCTTCATGCACATCGTCGGCTGCCTCGATCGCCCGACTTCTGGCCAGTATTTTCTCGATGGGCACGATGTGTCGCGGATGTCGAAGGACGCGCTGGCCGCCGTACGCAACAGGAAGATTGGCTTCGTGTTTCAGGGATTCAATCTATTGTCGCGAACTTCGGCGCTCGACAACGTCGAGCTGCCTTTACTCTATGGCGGAGGTCTGAAGTCGGCCGAGCGTCACAAACGGGCATTGGAGGTGCTGAACCTCGTGGGGCTCGGCAACAGGATGGACCACCATCCCAATCAGTTGTCTGGAGGGCAGCAGCAGCGCGTCGCGATCGCGCGTGCGCTCATCAACAACCCATCGATCGTGCTGGCAGATGAGCCGACCGGAAACCTCGACACGAGGACCAGTATTGAAGTGATGGGAATCTTCCAGCGCCTGAACAAGGAACGCGGCATCACCGTTGTCCTGATCACGCACGAACTCGACATCGCGGAGTACGGAACACGTATCGTGCAGTTTCGCGACGGCCAGGTCGTGACCGACCGTCCGGTGCGCGAGCAGCGCCTGGCGGACGATGAGCTCGCGGCCTGGGAATCGCTTCGCGCCGAGCAGACGATTGACGTCGGGCCCTCCGAAGCACCCGCGAGCGGACCAGCGTAGGAGTCGCCATGTCCTTCCTGATGATTGTCCGCGTCGCCGTCAAGGCGCTCAACCGCAACAAGATGCGAACGGCGCTCACGATGCTCGGCATGATCATCGGCGTAGCCGCGGTCATTACGATGGTTGCCCTCGGCAGCGGTGCACAGACCTCGATCGAGGCGCAGATTCAGTCCGCCGGAACCAACATGATCATCGTCTCGGCCGGAAACTTTTCGCAGGGCGGCGTGCGTCAGGGCCAGGGGAATGCGAGCACGCTGACCCCCGACGATGCAGCCACCATTTCGAGACTGCAGGGTGTGCAATATGCCGCCGCCGGCTCCAATACGCGCGGCCAGATCGTGGCCGGAAACCAAAATTGGAATACACAGGTACAAGGGACCGACGTCGACCTGCCGCTCATACGGTCGTGGCTCGTCAAAGAAGGGGCATTCTTCACGCCCCAGGATGTGACGACGGCGGCAAAGGTCGCCGTACTGGGCAGCGTGACGCGGGATCAGCTATTCCAGCCGGACGCCGATCCGGTTGGCCAGATCATTCGCATCTCGCATCAGCCTTTTACCGTGGTCGGCGTGATGGCGAGCAAAGGTCAATCGGGGATGGGCCAGGATCAGGACGACACGATCTTCGTGCCGTATACGACGGTGATGAAGAAGCTGCGCGGCATCACGTTCATCCAGCAGGTCACCGTGTCGGCGGCATCGGCCGGTGAAACGACGAGAGTTGCCGACAGCATCGCGACCTTGTTGCGGACGCGGCACAAGATTCAGCCGGGCGATCCCGACGACTTCATGGTGCGAACCATGGAAGAGATGGCGAGCGTCAGGAAGGAAGCGACGCAGACCATGACGGCGCTGTTGGCGAGCATCGCAGGCGTGTCGCTGCTGGTCGGTGGCATCGGGATCATGAACATCATGCTCGTGTCGGTCACCGAGCGAACCCGTGAGATCGGGCTTCGAATGGCGATCGGCGCGCGAGGCCGCGACGTGCTGCTGCAGTTCCTCGTCGAGGCGGTCGTGCTCAGCCTGTTCGGGGGCGGCATTGGCATCGCGCTTGGCTTCGCATTGGCCGAAGGAGTCACGCTATGGCAAGGATGGCCTACGGCCGTCTCGCCCAACGCGGTCGCGCTCGCGTTCGGGTTCGCCGCGATGACGGGCGTCTTCTTCGGCTTCTATCCGGCGCGGAAGGCGGCCGCCCTGGATCCCATTGACGCACTGCGATTCGAATGATGCCAAGGATGCTCACCAGGCTCTCACGATTGCTCGAAGCGCTTGCGGTCGGCGCTGCGCTTGTCACCGCGGCGTGCTCCGGCGGCGAAGCCAGACAGACGACGCCTGCACCATCCGGCCGCGGAGGCGCTCAAAGTGCTGCGGCGCCCGTCACCACCGCCGTCGTGGTCGAAAAAGCGGTGCCGCTCGAAATCGACATCATCGGGACGGCGGAAGCGTTCTCGACGGTTGCCGTCCGCGCGCAGATCACCGGCGAGCTGACGGCGGTGTCGTTCAAGGAAGGCGACGACGTCAAGAAGGGAGACGTACTTTTCGCCCTGGATCGCCGGCCGCTCGAGGCGGCCCTGCAGCAGGCGCGCGCGAACCTCCAGCGCGACACGGCGCAGCTGGGCAACGCACAGGCGCAGTCGAAGCGCTACGACGATCTCGCCGCGCGTGGCATCGCCACCAAGGAGCAAGTCGACACGGCACGCACCGCGGTGGCGGCGCTCGAAGCCACGATCGGTGCGGACCGGGCGGCGGTGGAAAACGCGACGGTGCAGCTGCAGTACGCGACCATTGCCGCCCCGATTTCCGGCCGCACCGGCGCGCTGATGGTCCACGCGGGGAATCTCGTGCGCGCGAACGATGCGACGCCGCTCGTCACCATCAATCAGCTGACGCCGATCAACGTCAGCTTTGCCGTACCGGAGTCGCGGCTGCCGGAATTGAAGCGGTACCTGTCGCAAGGGACGGTCAAGGTCACCGCGCTCGCGCCGAACGACGCCGGCGCTCCGTCAGTGGGCCGCATCACGTTCGTCGATAACGCCGTCGACCCGGCCACGGGGACGATCCGCGTCAAAGGAACGTTCCCGAACGAAGCGCGCCATCTGTGGCCGGGCCAATTCGTCAATGTCTCCGTGACGCTGACGACCGACATGCATGCCATCGTCGTGCCGACCGGCGCGGTGCAGGTCAGCCAGCAAGGTCAGTACGTGTTCGTCGTGAAGTCCGATCAGACGGTCGAGCTCCGCCCCGTCACCGTGGCCCGCACGGCCGACGGGGAGTCGATCATCCGTGAAGGCTTGAAGGCCGATGAGACCGTGGTGACCGACGGACAGCTTCGGTTGAATCCTGGCACTCGGGTCAGCGTGAAATCGGGTCCCGGCGGAAAGGTCACGCCATGAATCTCTCCGCCCTGTTCATCAAGCGCCCCATCACGACCACGCTGATCATGCTGGGGATCATCGTGTTCGGCGTGATGGCGTACCAGGAACTGCCGGTCAGCGATCTGCCGACAGTGGACTTCCCCACCATCCAGGTGAACGCGAGCCTCCCCGGAGCCAGCCCCGACACGCTGGCCTCCGCAGTGGCGCTGCCGCTCGAAAAGCAGTTCGCGACAATCGCGGGCGTCACGGCAATCAACTCGACGAGCTCGCAGGGCACCACCAGCATCACGCTGCAATTCGAGTTGAGCCGGAACATCGACGCCGCCGCGCAGGATGTGCAGGCGATGATCGCGCGCGCCGCACGACAGCTGCCGCCGCAGATGCCGGCGCCGCCCTCGTATCAGAAAGTGAACCCGGGCGACCAGCCGGTCCTGTTCCTGGTGTTGCGGTCCGCGACGCTTCCGCTGCCGATGATCAACGAGTACGCCGAGTCGACGATCGCGCAGCGCATCTCGATGGTGAGCGGCGTCGCGCAGGTGCAGGTGTTCGGCGCCGCCAAGTACGCCGTTCGCGTCGACCTCGACCCCCGCAAACTGTCCGCACACGGCATCGGCGTCGACGAGGTGGCCAACGCCATCCAGAGCGCGAACGTGTCGCTGCCGACCGGCACGATGTACGGCTCGCAGCAGACGTTCACGGTCCTGGCCAACGGCCAGATCCTCCGCGCGTCCGGCTACGGCCCGATGATCATCGCCTACCGCAACGGCAACCCGGTCCGGCTCGACGAGGTCGCGCACGTCTACGACGGCATCGAGAACGACAAGACCGCGGCCTGGTTTCAGGGCGAGCGCACGATCTACCTGGCAATCCAGAAGCAGCCGGGCACCAACGTCGTTGCGGTCGTCGACGCCGTCAAGAAGCTCCTCCCGACCTTCCGCGAGCAGCTGCCGGCAGCCCTGACGCTCGACGTCCGCACCGATCGCTCTGTGGCGATTCGCGAGTCAATCCACGACGTCAAGTTCACCCTGATCCTCACGGTGTGCCTGGTCGTCATGGTGATTTTCCTGTTTCTCAGGAACATCTCGGCGACGATCATTCCCAGTCTCGCCCTCCCGGCGTCGATCGTGGCGACGTTCGCCGCGATGTATCTCCTCAACTACAGCCTCGACAACCTGTCGCTCATGGCGCTCACGTTGTGCGTCGGCTTCGTCGTCGACGACGCGATCGTGATGCTCGAGAACATCGTGCGGCACATGGAGATGGGCAAGCCGCCGATGCGTGCGGCGTTCGACGGGTCGAAGGAAGTGGCCTTCACGATTCTGTCGATGACCGTCTCGCTCGCCGCGGTGTTCATCCCGGTGCTCTTCATGGGCGGCGTCGTCGGCCGGCTGCTCCACGAGTTCGCGGTCACCATCAGCGTGGCGATTCTGGTGTCGGGGTTCGTGTCGATCAGCCTCACGCCGATGCTGTGCAGCCGCTTCCTGAAGCCACCGCACACTCAGAAGCACGGAGTGTTCTACAACGCCATCGAGCGGGTGTTTCAGCTCTGGTTGAAGCTGTACGACGTGTCGCTGCGAGGCGCGCTCCGCTACCACCCGATCACGCTGGGCGTGTCGATCGCGCTCCTCGTGAGCACCGTCTACCTCTTCACGCTCGTCCCGAAGGGGTTCCTGCCGAGCGAGGATCAGGGACGCTTCAACATCAGCACGGAGGCCATTCAGGGCATCAGCTTCGACGAGATGGTCAAGCACCAGCTCCAGATCGCCGCCATCGTCGCGAAGGAACCGGACGTGCTGGCCTTCAGCAACAACGCCGGAGGCGGCCCGCGCGGGGGCGGCCTCAACACGGGTCAGATTTCGGTGGACTTGAAGCCGCGCCGAGAGCGCAAGCGGACCGTCGATCAGATCATCGCCGACCTGCGCCCCAAACTGTCGCAGGTGCCGGGCATCCGCGTCTTCATGGTGAACCAGCCGCCGATCAATCTGGGCAACCAGGGGCCGCAACGTGCGCTGTATCAGTTCACGCTGCAGGACACCGACACCGAAGAACTCTATCGCTGGGCGCCCGTTCTCGAGGCCAAGCTCCGCGACGCGCCTGGACTCGAAGACGTCACGAGCGACATGCAGATCAAGAACCCGCAGATCCGGATCGACATGGATCGCGACAAGATCTCCGCGCTCGGACTGACGGTGAACCAGGTGGAGACGGCGCTCTACAACGCGTACGGGACACGCCAGGTATCGCAGATCTACGCGCCGAACAACCAGTACCAAGTGATCATGCAGGTCGCGCCCGAGTTCCAGAACAATCCGGCCGCGCTCTCGATGCTGTATGTGCGATCGTCAGGCGGACGGCTGATTCCGCTCGACACCGTGGCGCGCGTCCGCACGAACGTGGGACCGTCGGTGATCGCCCACACAGGCCAGCTTCCCTCGGTGACCATCTCGTTCAACTTGAAGCCCGGCTACGCGCTCGGCGACGCCGTCGACGCCATCAGGGCCACCGCCGCCGCGACGATCCCCTCGACGATTACGGCGACATTTCAAGGGACGGCGCAGGCATTTCAGGACTCGCTGCAAGGGCTCG